>ERZ894232.411-NODE-411-length-57260-cov-13.228669_pt1 | contig 57260 bp, 57 predicted proteins | sample MGYA00380296_ERZ894232 | MGnify/ENA primary metagenome ERZ894232 (study PRJEB32331, sample SAMN06328433) | human gut metagenome | biome: human gut microbiome; feature: stool | host: Homo sapiens | collected 2014-08-14 ...
TCTTATCAAAAAGATAATATCAGAAGGAAGATAAATTAAAAAGCGGAAGTTAGCCGACGGGTTTCATGACCCCATCGGTGCCTTTCGCAGAAAGGTGGAAAATAATTATGGGATACGTATTAACTTTTATTGCTGGCGGCATGGCAGGGGTATTCCTTACGTGCCTTATGCAGATAAGCAGAAAATAAAGAAATGAGCTGGATCGCTACTCGAACAACAAAAGGAAAAAATATACACAAGAGTATAAGCAATCCAGCTAAGATAAGTATATCTTATAGACAGAGAAAAACAAGATAAAACGTTCGACATTTTAAGACAGGAGAATATATGGAGATTAGAGCAAGACCTTAACGGGTCTTATTTTTATGCAAAAATAATAAAGGAGAAAAAGATTTGGATTTTGTACAAACACTGTTAAGCGTATGCGGAGCTATTAGCATTGTAGGAGGTGCTGGTGCGATTATTTTAAAAGTAATTGCTCCGGCATTTAAACTTTCTAAAAGGGTGGAAAAGCTGGAAATGTACAATGAAAAGGACTATAAGAGGTTACAGTCCTTAGAAGAAATGCAGAAACAGCAGTCGAAATGCCTTGCAGCAATGTTAAACCACACTATTACTGGGAACGGCATCGAAAATATGAAAAAAATTAGGGATGAGCTTTTGGAAAACATTATTGATAAGTAGGAGGTACAGGATATGTTTAAAAATTGTGTATTAAAAACAAATGTAGACACAAGAGAATGGGCGAAGGCAGCAGGTGTTAGAGCTGTAAAAACAATGGCACAAACCTTTGTGGCAACAGTAGGAACAGCAGCAGTATTAAGCGCAGTGGATTGGAAAGTGGTAGTATCTGCGTCTATCCTGTCCGGCATCTTATCTGTAGCAAACTCTGTAGCCGGAATTCCGGAAGTAGAAGAAAAATAAATTGCGCTGGCGCAACAGCAGAAAGGAAAACGATATGGGAATGAATTTTAGAGAAGCACTGAAAGAAATGAAAGCAGGTAACAAAGTGAAGCTGCCAAATTGGGCAGGTTTTTGGGCGTGGGAAAACGGCGAAATTATTATGCATACAAAAGAAGGGGATGTAATGCGCCTTTTAGATACCCAAAGACCGGAATACACCTTTGATAATATAGCATCCAACGAATTTATGATTGCCAATGCTGAAAACACACCAATTTTGGGAGGAAAAGCAAGAATGAGTTTTGAGGATGCTTTAAAACTGGTAAAGCGTGGGATGGGAATGAGATTACCAAATTGGAAACCAGATGTGGTTATCCGTGCACAATTTCCAGACGAAAATAGCAAAATGACGGCTCCGTATCTGTATGTAGAAAGTAGATTTGGACGTGTTCCGTGGAAAGAAACTATGATCGAACTGTTTTCTGAGGAGTGGGAAGTTGTAGATTAAGGAGGAAAGAACTATGAATATTGTAGAAACAAACTTAAAATTCGGCTCTCTAAGTAAAAGAAGTAAAACAACACGCATTATCTTACATAATGCAGATGCTAAGAAATGCTCTGCACAGGATATCCACCGCTGGCACAAGGAACGTGGATGGGCTGGCATGGGCTACCATTTTCTTGTCCGTAAAGATGGTACAATCGAGAGGGGTAGACCGGAAAATACTGTAGGAGCACACGCTACCGGATGCAATTCCGACAGTATCGGCATCTGCTTCGAGGGCGCGTTTATGACAGAACGCATGGGACAGGCGCAGATTTCCGCAGGGAAAGAACTTATTACTTATCTTAAAAGCAAGTATGGCATTAGCAAAGTGCAGAAACATAAGGATGTAAACCCGACCAACTGTCCGGGAGTCAATTTTCCCTTTGAGGCTATTGTAAACGGAGAAACAGACCGTTGGGTACAAGATAGCACAGGCTGGTGGTATAGACACGCAGACGGAAGCTATACAACAAATAACTGGGAAAAGATTAACGGAAATTGGTATTATTTTGATGGCAGCGGCTATATGTATACAGAGGGCTGGCACAAAATCGGGAACTACTGGTACCACATGGATAAGTGGGGAGCAATGCAGACCGGCTGGGTATATGTAAATGGAAACTGGTTTTATTTACAGCCAGACGGCGCAATGCTGGAAAACAACTGGTACAAAGAGGGAGACATCTGGTACTGGTTAAAAGATGGCGGATACATGGCAAGAGATGAAATGCTGTGGATTGGAAATGAGCTGTACGCATTTTTGAGTGACGGACGCATGGCAAGAACAAATGACAGAGGGGCATTAGTATAGCCGGGAGAAATCCCGGCTTATTTTTATGCACTTTTATAAAAACTACATTTTTTCGTTGTCAATTTTCATCATTTCAAAAATCGCTCTGTTAATAAAAACGTTTACAGACTCGCCTTGTTTGGCAGCGTGTGCCTTTATTTTTTTTCCTTCTCCTTTTTTTACCCTAACAGAAAAAGTATCATAGGCGTTTTTTATATATTTCTGAGTTGCTCTATTTTGAGCTTCAGTGTATTTTTCGCTCATGTTAAACCTCCTCCCTTTTTACATAATAATACACTAAAACATATATTGCATCAATATACATTTTGCACAAAATAAAGGTGATAATAAAGCGCAATTTTTGGTTATTTTGCGAATTGAATATATTGCATCAATATATTATAATAATATCATCAAGTGAGGGAAACGAAGAAAGTGAGGAAATGAAAATGGCAAGGGCGTTAGCAAGAAAAGGGAACATCTACTTAGTAAAATATGAAAACAGACTTTACGGAGTTGAGAAAATTACAAAAGGATGTTCCGCAGGATTGAAATACAGTGAAAACAAAGAAGAGGTTGTTAAGTTCTTCGTTGAATACATTAAAAGCGTAAGACGTAGCAAAAATGATTTTAACTTAGAAATTTATGGAAATTAAGAAAGTGAGGAAATAAAAATGATTAACACACACTTAGGAGTATTTAAAACAGTTGAGGAGCTTAAAGCTCATAATAAACAATTAAAAATTGCTGAATACATCAAACTCAATAAGATGTTCGCTGAACATCCGAGCATGGAAATTAGCTCCATGTTGAGCGACTTAGCTCTTACACTTGTTAACACATTTAACATGAGTTGGAACGAAGTCGAAGCACTTGAAGCTTTATAAAACACTTACCGACCGGGAACGGTAAATACTCCCGGAGAAAGAGAAAAAATAAAAAAGCTCCCTAGCGCACACTAGGGAGCATATATTGTATCATCTTTTTTATGCGGCGGGACTTATCCCCTTTTTGTCCCCTTTTTCTGATTTGAGATACATTAAAGTTCTTAGAACCCTTGTAAATAAAGGGTTCTTTTAAATTCCTATGGTTTTGAATACTATTTGTAAAGAGGAGATTTCAGATTTGACAAAGAAAACAAGTTGGCATATTTTTATACTTGCTTTGTTAAAAAGGGATATGTTATATTAGAAGAACAAATGTTTTGACAGTAGCAGGAGTTTAAATGGAGGATAAATAACAATGAGTATCTATGATACATTGAATACAGAGCAAAGAGAAGCTGTTTTTCATACCGACGGACCGGTGCTTATTCTGGCAGGCGCAGGTTCAGGAAAAACCAGAGTTCTCACTCATAGAATTGCCTATTTAATAGAAGAAAAAGGTGTAAATCCGTGGAATATCATGGCTATCACTTTTACCAATAAGGCAGCAGGGGAAATGCGTGAAAGAGTAGATAAAATCGTAGGATTTGGCGCAGAAAGTATTTGGGTATCTACCTTCCATTCCAGTTGCGTGCGTATGCTTCGCCGTTTTATCGACCGTCTGGGATATGATACCAATTTTACGATTTACGATGCAGATGACCAGAAAACCTTGATGAAGGATATCTGTAAACGTCTTGATATTGATACAAAGATTTATAAGGAAAAAGCGATTTTGGCAGCGATTTCTTCTGCAAAAGATGAGCTTATCAGTCCGGAAGAATATGAAATCCAGAATATGGCAGATTTCTCCAAGAAAAAAGTTATTTTGGCATATAAGGAATATCAAAAAGAGCTGAAGAAAAACAATGCGCTGGATTTTGATGATTTAATTGTAAAAACAGTAGAGCTTTTTCAAGCTTGTCCTGATGTGCTGGAATATTTTCAGGAGCGTTTCCGTTATATTATGGTGGATGAATATCAGGATACCAATACGGCACAGTTTAAATTTGTAAGCCTTCTGGCAAGCAAATATCAAAATCTCTGTGTGGTAGGTGATGATGACCAGTCTATTTACAAATTCAGAGGAGCAAATATCGGAAATATTCTGGGATTTGAAAAGGTATTTTCCAACGCAAAGGTAATCCGACTGGAGCAGAATTACCGTTCAACGCAGAATATTTTAAATGCGGCAAATCAGGTTATTCAAAATAACATGGAGAGAAAGAGGAAAACTCTTTGGACAGAGAATGAAGAAGGTGAAAAGCTTCATTTCAGACAGTTTATGAATGCGTATGAAGAAGCAGAATATGTAGTAGGCGAAATCAGCAAAAAGGTGAGAGAAGGCGACGGAGAATATCGTGACTTTGCAGTATTGTACCGAACAAATGCCCAGTCACGTCTTTTCGAAGAAAAACTTTTGATGGCAAATATTCCTTATAAGCTGGTAGGTGGTGTAAACTTCTATGCCAGAAAAGAAATCAAAGATTTGCTGGCATATTTGAAAACCGTAGACAATGCAAAAGATGATTTGGCAGTCAGAAGAATTATCAATGTGCCCAAAAGAGGAATTGGTGCAACGACTTTAAGCCGTGTGCAGGATTATGCCAGCGAAAGAGGAATGGGATTTTATGATGCACTTCGTGAAGCAGAACAAATTCCGTCTATCGGCAGAGCAGTAGTGAAAGTAGAGCCTTTTGTTACGTTTATTCAAACGTTAAGAAGTAAGCAGGAATTTCTTTCACCTTCTGAGCTCTTAAAGGATATTATAGAAAGTACAGGGTATGTGGAAGAACTGCAAAAGGAAGGCACAGATGAAGCAGAGGCTCGAATTGAGAATATTGACGAATTGATTACAAAAGTGGTTTCCTATGAGGAAGAAGATGAAACGCCTACTTTATCAGGATTTTTAGAAGAAGTAGCCTTGGTAGCGGACATTGACTCTGTGGACGGGGATGATAATCAGGTGCTATTGATGACTCTGCACAGTGCAAAAGGACTGGAATTTCCTTATGTATATCTGGCAGGTATGGAAGACGGTATCTTCCCAAGTTATATGACAATTACAGCAGATGATCCTACGGAAATTGAAGAAGAACGACGCCTTTGCTATGTTGGAATTACAAGAGCTATGAAGGAATTAACTCTTTCCTGTGCGCAGCAGCGAATGATTAGAGGGGAAACACAATATAATAAAGTGTCCAGATTTATCAAAGAAATTCCAAGGGAATTAGTGGAATTAGGTAGAGAGTTTCCTGAGAAAAAACTAAAAGAAATCCCAATGCCCACATCTTATCAGCAGATGAAACAGGCATTTAAGCAGCCTGCTTTTATTCCAAAGCAGTTTGAGGTGAAAAAAGCCCAAGGACTTGATTATGGAGTGGGCGATACGGTGAAACATATTAAGTTTGGTGCAGGCGTAGTAACAGACATTACCGAAGGGGGCAGAGATTACGAGGTAACTGTGAACTTTGATAAGGTCGGCGTGAAAAAAATGTTCGCATCTTTTGCAAAATTGAAAAAAATTTAAGAAGTTTTAGAAAACAGAAAATTAGAAAACTACCCTTGAAAAATATAAGAAGGGATAGTAAAATTCAGATTACCGTGGTATAATAGAAGAAAAAAGTTGGGAAACAACAGCTTTCAAAAAGATTTTACAATAGCTTGTAAAAAAGAGAGGACGGTGCAGTATATGAATCGTATTGAGGATTTAATCACAGCATTACAGAAGAAAGAGGAAGAAAAAAACAAAAATACGGTATTATGGGTATTGGCAATTATTGGTGCAGTAGCAGCAATCGCAGGAATTGCTTATGCAGTTTACCGCTTCTTTACACCGGATTATCTGGAAGATTTCGAAGAAGACTTTGATGATGACTTCGATGACTATTTTGAAGACGAGGATGAGGACGAAGAAGATAAATAGGAAAGAAACAAGAAGCTTCGGGAGACCGGAGCTTCTTTTGTTTCATAAGAAATTGCGTCCTATGAGACAAAAAGGCTTCGCAAGGATGATAAGCTCGCAGAGATGAAGTTATCACTATATGAACCGCTCGTGTGCGGAGATTGCGCTGTTGCGCAATCTTTTTATGTAATAAAAGACAGAAAGGAATTATAATTTGAAAAAGGGAGAAATTTACGAAGGAATTATTGAAACAGTGGAGTTTCCAAATAAGGGAAAAGTGCAGGTAGAAGGAAAAACAGTCGGAGTAAAAAACGGAATTCCGGGACAGAAGGTTCGTTTTATGATTAACAAAAAAAAGGGCACACGTTTAGAAGGGAGACTTTTAGAGGTTTTGGAGAAATCTCCGTTGGAAGTAAGAGAGCCTGTGTGTAGCATTTTTCCTGCCTGTGGAGGCTGTATGTATCAGACCATGTCTTATGAGGAACAGTTGAACATGAAAGCTGCACAGGTAAAGAAATTGATTGATGAAGCAGTAATCAAAGGCGGACAAATAAATGCAGAGGGCAAACCGGATTATATTTTTGAGGGAATTAAAGGAAGTCCGCAGGAATTTGCATATCGAAATAAAATGGAGTTTTCCTTTGGAGACGAATATAAAGACGGTCCGTTATCTTTGGGACTTCATAAAAAGGGAAGCACTTATGATGTGTTAAATGCCTGTGACTGCAAGCTGGTACATGAGGATATGACAAAAATTCTTACTTGTATTTTGGAATATTGCAGAGAAGAAGGATTTTCTTATTACCATAAGATGCAGCATATAGGATTTTTGCGCCATTTGCTTTTACGCAGAGGAAACACAACAGGTGAAATTCTGGTGAATTTGGTAACTACAAGCGAAATCGAAACAGATTTTGCAGAGCTTCAAAATCGTTTATTGGCATTGCCGCTGGAAGGGAAAATTGTAGGTTTCCTGCATATTATTAACAATTCTCTCTCTGATGTGGTAAGAAGTGATGAAACAAGAATTCTCTATGGACAGGATTATTTTTATGAGGAAATTTTAGGATTGAAGTTTAAGATTACTCCGTTCTCCTTTTTCCAGCCGAATTCTTATGGTGCAGAAGTGCTTTACAAAACTGCCAGAGAATATATCGGTGATACAAAGGAAATGACGGTGTTTGACCTTTATAGCGGAACTGGTACTATTTCACAGATTATGGCTTCTGTGGCAAAAGAAGTTATCGGTGTGGAGATTGTGGAAGAAGCAGTAACGGCAGCAGGAGAAAATGCACATTTGAACGGAATTGAAAACTGCAGATTTATTGCGGGAGATGTGCTGAAGGTGCTGGATGATATTCAGGAAAAACCGGACTTTATTGTGTTGGACCCTCCAAGAGACGGAATTCATCCCAAGGCATTGCCGAAGATTATTGATTATGGTGTGGATAAACTGGTGTATATTTCCTGTAAACCTACAAGTCTGGCAAGGGATTTGGAGATGTTTTTGGGGAGAGGATATCAGGTGGAGAAGGTGTGCTGTGTGGATCAATTTTGTCAGACGGTGCATGTGGAGACTATCTGTAAATTAGTGAGGAAATTATGAAAAAATGCAGAATTACAGTAAAGAGAATTTCCTGTTACAAAGACCTGATGGAACAATATGAGAACCCCATTTCTCATGCCTGCGATATGGAAGAAGGACAGATTTTTATTGCCAATGGCTGGAAGAAGCCGGATAATTTTTGTGACAGTGCATGGGATAGTATATCTCCTTTTGTCATGACACTGGCACACGGAGGAGAAAATATTTATAATGGCTGGATGAAAAATAAAAAATCTGCGATGATTTCCTGCAATGATGGATTTCGTCCGGTGAGCTTTTTCATCGAAGCTTTGGAAGAAGATGCGGATTAAAAATGTGATTTTTTCGTACAAATACAGTCAGTTGCGTAATTGTAAAGCATAGTTGGTGGTATGCAACCACAAAATTTTGTATATTTTTCCTATCAAAAGTCTGTTAAGATAAAAAAGAAGGACTGTAAAGGAGGAAGAATATGATATTAGCAGATAAAATTGTAAATTTGAGGAAAAAGGCGGGCTGGTCGCAAGAAGAGCTTGCAGAAAAAATGGGCGTCAGCCGTCAATCCATATCAAAGTGGGAAGGCGCACAGTCAGTTCCGGATATGAACAGAATTTTAAAACTTTCAGAAGTATTTCATGTAAGTACGGATTATCTGCTTCGTGATGATATGGAAGAGCTGCCTTGTACAGTAAATCCTTTAGAAGAAGCTGAACCGTTGGAAAGCAGTAAGGGAGAAGTTTTAATAAAAGTATCTCTGGAGACGGCAAATGAGTATTTAGAGCATTGTAAGAAAAGCTCGGTTTCTATTGCAACAGGAGTTATGCTTTGTATTTTATCCCCCATTTTATTGATTTATTTGAGTGTAGCAGGAGAAATGAAAAAAATTCCTCTCACAGAAGACCAAGGGGCAATGGCAGGGCTGATTGTAATGTTTTGCATAGTAGCGTCAGCAGTTGTCATTTTTATTATTAATGGACACAAGGGCGCTCCCTATCAATTTTTAGAAAAAGAACCATTGGACACAGAATATGGAATTGACGGTATGGTTCGTGACAAAATGAAAAAATATGAAAAGTCACATATCATGGAATTTTCAATGGGTGTAGTGCTTTGCATTATTTCCTGTGTTCCGATTTTTCTTGTACAGCTTTTTTACGGAGATGATGATTTTCTGACTGTAATGGCGGTAGGTATTTTATTGATACTGGTATCCATAGGCGTATTTTTTATTGTCAGAACATCGATTATCTGGGATGGATATCAGGTCTTATTAGAAGAAGGAGATTATACACGGATTGCCAAGCAGAGAGAAAAAAGTATTGGGAATATTTATTGGCCTATTGTCACAGCCGTGTATCTTTTCGTTAGTTTTATTACGATGAAATGGGGCATTACGTGGGTGATTTGGCCGGTTGCCGGAATTTTGTATAGTGTTGTGGCAGTCATCTATGGTAATTATTGTGTTGGAAAAGGAAAGAGGTAAAAATGAATATACAAATTTTTGGTACAAAGAAATCCTTCGACTCGAAAAAAGCAGAGCGTTATTTTAAAGAACGTGGAATAAAATATCAATTTATCGACATGAAAGAAAAAGGTATGAGTAAAGGTGAACTGCAAGCTGTTTGTCAAGCAGTGGGAGGATTGGAAGCTTTGATGGATAAGGAGTGTGAGGATAAAGATGTGCTGGCATTGATTAAGTATATTGCCGAGGAAGACAGAATGGAAAAGGTTCTGGAAAATCAGAAGGTAATAAAGCTTCCTGTTGTGAGAAACGGTAAGCAGGCAACCGTAGGATATGTGCCGGATACATGGAAAAATTGGAAATAAGAAAACACAAATCAGAAGCTGACAGGTTGGACAGCACAGATTTGCCAGCATGAAATATACCATTTGGAAGGAATAATTATTTAAGATAATAAAAAAGCTTTTCATGAATAGTTCTTTGTTCTTTTTGGGAAAATAAAGTATTATTTTTTCACGGAGGAACATTATGAAGAGCTTTGTTATTACATAGGAAATTGCGTCCTATGTAATAACAAATGCTCCGCAAAGATGCACAGCTCGCGGAGATGAAATTATCACTTTGTGAACCGCTCGCGCGCGGAGATTACGCTGTTGCGCAATCTCTTTTACGGCTGGTATTTTAAGTGCCAGTATGATACACAAACCTTTGCAATTATACCGTCAATTCATCAAGAGGAGGAAAAGGGGAGAACCTGTTCTATCCAAATTATTACAGACACAGAAGTGCAAAAAATTTCTTTTTCTTCAGAAAGATGCTGCAAAAGGAGAAGAAACTTATGGATAGGAAAAAATCAATTTGGACAAAAAGGTGTTTGGCTGAATATCGATGAAGGCGGTTTGAAAATAAAAGGGGTATTGAAATTCAGTCAGATGTCGCCTCTAAAATACAATATTATGGGATTGTTTGCCTGTATACCGTTTATGGAATGTAGACATCAGGTCTGGAGCATGAGACATTTGGTAAATGGAAAAATAATTGTAAATAAGAAGAAATATATTTTCTCAGATGGTTTGGGTTACTGGGAAGGAGATGAGGGACGTTCTTTTCCCGGTGAATATGTGTGGACACAGTGCTTTTTTCAAGAAGGCTCGCTTATGTTGGCTGTGGCGGATATTCCCATGTTTGGCATACATTTCACAGGAATTATAGGTGTGGTTTTATGGAAGGGAAAAGAATATAGAATTGCAACTTATTTAGGGGCAAGAGCTTCTGAGATAAAAAACAGAACAGTGAAGGTGGTGCAAAGAGGGCTAAAGCTGGAGGCACAGCTTATGGAAGATACAGGATACCAACTTCAAGCACCTGTAAATGGAAGTATGGTAAGACATATCCGAGAAAGTGTTATCTGCCATGCACGTTATAAATTTATAAAATCGGGGGAAATACTCTTTGATTTTGAAACAAAAACTGCTTCTTTTGAATATGAATATGGAAAATAGAAATAAACTATGATACAATATCCAGTGCTTTGACAGACAGAAGAAAGGAAATGAGAGGTGAACAAGTTGGCTTTAGATAAGAAGGAGAAAGCCATCGAGCTTCAGGGTATTACAAAGACCTTTGGAAGTGTGGTTGCCAATGACCACATCAATCTTGAAGTTCGCAGAGGAGAAATTCTGGCATTGCTTGGAGAAAATGGTTCAGGAAAAACAACGTTGATGAATATGATTTCCGGTATTTATCATCCGGACGAGGGAACTATTAAAATCAACGGCAGAGAAGTAACCATCAATTCCCCAATCGATGCGGGAAAATTGGGGATTGGTATGATACATCAGCATTTTAAGCTGGTGGATGTTTTTTCAGCCATGGATAATGTTGCCATGGGAATGGAAGGGAAAAGAGTAAAGCCAAAAGAATTAAAGGAAAAATTGACAAAACTGACAGAAAAATACGGACTTGAAGTAGAGCCTGAGAAAAAAATATATAATATGTCAGTCAGTGAAAAACAGACAGTTGAAATTTTAAAAGTTCTGTATAGAAATGCAGATATTTTGATTTTAGATGAGCCTACTGCTGTACTTACACCACAGGAAACAAAGAAGCTGTTCCGCATTTTGCGAAAAATGAAAGAACAGGGAAGCGCCATTATTATTATCACTCATAAGCTGAATGAGGTTATGGAAATCAGTGACAGAGTTACAATTTTAAGAAAAGGACAGAGTGTGGAAACGGTAAATACCAGTGAAACCAACGAAAAACAGCTGACAGAGCTGATGGTAGGACGTCCGGTAACTCTGGAAATTCAAAGACCGCAGTGTGAAGATGTATTTACTCGACTGAAAATTGTAGACTTATCGGTAAAGGCAGCTGATGGAAATATGGCTGTTAAAGACTTAAATCTGGAAATTAAAGCTGGGGAAATTTTGGGCGTTGCCGGTGTAGCTGGAAGCGGACAGAAAGAACTCTGCGAGAGTATTGCAGGACTTATTCCGGTACAGGCAGGAGCAATTTTACATAACAAGGAAAATATTGTAGGAAGAACACCGAGAGAGATTGCAAATCTGGGTATCAGTCTGGGCTTTGTTCCAGAAGACCGTCTTGGTATGGGGCTTGTAGCTTCTATGGGAATGGTAGACAATATTTTATTGAAGACCTACGATAAAACAAAGGGAATTTTCATAGACAGAAAGCCGGCAAGAAAGATGGCAGAAGACTTAGTTGAAAAACTAGGTGTAGTAACACCAAGCGTAGATACGCCGGTTCGTCTTATGTCCGGTGGTAATGTACAGAAGGTTCTGCTGGGAAGGGAAATTGAGTCCAATCCTTCTGTATTGGTAACAGCATATCCAGTACGTGGTTTAGATATCAATTCTTCTTATACTATTTATGATTTGTTAAATGAGCAGAAGAAAAAAGGTGTTGCAGTGCTGTTTATTGGTGAAGACTTAGACGTTCTTTTACAGATTTCTGACAGAATTATGGTTATGTGTCATGGAGAAGCAATTGGTGTTGTAGATGCCAAGAGCACAACAAAAGAAGAACTGGGCCTTATGATGGCTGGTAAGAAGAAGGGGGATGCATAAAATGGAAAATATGAAGAAAAAAGAGCCTCTCATTCGTATTGAAAAAAGAAGCGAGAGAACTCACAATCAGATTATGCGCCTTCGTTTGCTTTCTGTATTATTAGCTATTGTAGCAGGCGGTTTGTTCATCCTTTTTATTGGATATAATCCGTTTTCCGTATACGGAACCATTGTTTCGGGAGCGTTCCGCAGTACCATGGCATTTCAGGCTACCATTAAGCTTATGGTACCGCTCTTAATTCCGGCATTGGGTATTACTTTGGCGTTTAAAATGCGTTTCTGGAATATCGGTGCAGAAGGACAGATTATTATGGGAGCAATTTTTGCTACCTATTTTGCTCTGTTTTGCTGGGATTTTCCACACTGGCTTTTGATGATTTGCATGTTCCTTGCAGGCATGCTGGGGGGTGCATTATGGGGACTTATCCCTGCATTTTTCAAAGCCAAATTTAATACAAATGAAACATTATTTACTCTGATGCTGAATTATATTGCATTGTATTTAATCTCCTTTTTGCGTGACGGCCCGTGGCAGGACCCGAATTCTTCAGGATTTCCGAAAATTGCGAAATTCGGAGAAGCAGCGCAGCTTGATAAGATTTTCGGTGTTCATGCGGGCTGGCTGATTGGATTGATTTTAGTTGTAATTGTTTATATTTATCTGAAATATACAAAACAGGGATATGAAATCAGTGTAGTCGGAGAAAGCCGTGCAACTGCTAATTATGCAGGTATGAATTATAAGAAAATCGTACTTCGTACCATGGCGTTTTCCGGAGGTATTTGTGGTATTGCCGGTATGGTACAGGCAAGTGGTTCTGATTTGACACTGACAACTTCCGTAGCCGGCGGTGTAGGCTTTACAGCTATTATTGTAGCGTGGCTGGCACAGTTAAATCCGGTGGGTATTTTAGTGGTATCCTTCTTATTTGCAGTGCTGGAAAAAGGAAGCACGGTTATGCAGTCTGCTCACGGGTTATCTGCATATTCAGCAGACGTTCTTCAGGGAATTATACTTTTCTTTGTACTTGGATGTGAATTTTTTGTACGCTATAAATTTGTCACACGTAAGAAGGGAGGAAAAGCATAATGGATTTTTTTGTAAACTTTTTTGTGGCCGCGGTATTGGCAGGAACTCCTATTTTATTCGGTATTGTAGGTGAAATTATCAACGAAAAAGCAGGACACTTAAATCTGGGTGTAGAAGGAATGATGTCCATCGGCGCAGTAGCAGGGTTTGTCGTGGGATATTGGACAGACAATCTGTTTTTTGCTCTTGTGGCAGCATTTGTGGCAGGTATGCTTTCTGCTTTGATTTATGCAGTGCTTACAGTAACCTTTATGGCAGACCAGAACGTTACAGGTCTTACCCTTACTGTTTTCGGAATTGGATTTAGCAATTTTGTAGGAGATTTTGTAAGAGAAAAAAGCGGAAGCACTTCTTTGAAGCTTCCGGAAAACATTCTGGAAAGCCTTGGAAAAGTAGAAATTCCGGTACTTACGGATATTCCGGTTATCGGAAAAATGTTCTTTAATTATAATATTTTTGTCTATATCGGAATTGTGGTTGCTATTTTAGCGGCTATTTATCTTCATAGAACAAAAGCAGGCTTAAATATCCGTGCAATCGGAGAAAATCCCGCTGCGGCAGATGCGGCAGGAATTCCGGTAACAAAATTAAAATACATCAATCTGATGCTGGGCGGCGGTATCTGTGCCATAGGAGGCGCATACTGCTCTATGATTATCTGTAATGGTGTATGGGTAACAAGCTGTGTAAACGGTTTAGGCTGGATTGCAGTAGCTCTCGTTATTTTTGCTATGTGGGATCCAAATAAAGCAATTATTGCAGCAGTGGTATTCGGTGGATTTAGTGTATTGAAATACTATGTGCCACAGGTTATCCCAAGCTCTGTTTTCGATATGATACCGTTTATCATGACAATTTTAGTGCTGATTATTACTTCTATGCGTTCTTCAAAGGAGAATTCTCAGCCAAAATTCTGTGGTGTAAATTATTTCCGTGAAGAAAGATAGGGAATGTGATGTCTACAAAATCAAGACTTCTGGAACTTTTAGAACAGAATAGAGGGAAATATCTGTCAGGAAATGAGCTGGCAAAGATGTTGGATGTTTCCAGAACTGCTGTATGGAAAGGAATGAAAAGCCTGCAGCAGGAGGGATATTCCATTACAGCAGTAACCAACAAAGGCTATTTGCTGGAAGAAGACAATAATATTCTGTCAGAAGAAGCTGTTCGGTTACAGCTGAAAAATGCAGATGTGCTGGTGGAGGTATGGAAAGAAACCGCCTCTACCAATCAACGCATGAAGCAGTTGGCAGTGGAAAAAAAGCTTCCCCATGGTTCAGTGGTGGCAGCACAGCTTCAAACGGAGGGCAAGGGAAGAAAAGGAAGAAAATTTTATTCTCCCAAAGACAGCGGGCTGTACCTGAGTATTCTTTTATATCCCAGAAAAACAGCGCAGAAAAGTCTGGAAATTACAGCAGCAGCAGCGGTAGCTGTTTGCAAGGCAGTGGAAAACTGCTGTGGCGTTTCACTGGGAATTAAATGGGTAAATGATTTATATTTGGAAAATAAAAAAGTATGCGGAATTCTCACAGAGGCAGTGACAGATTTTGAAACAGGAGACATTGAATTTGTAGTTGTGGGAATAGGATTGAATTTATATGAACCCGCAGGAGGATTTCCGAAAGAGCTAAAGGAAAAAGCAGGAGCAATCTTGTTCGCTAACCAGAAGGTTGATAAAAACCGATTGGTAGGAGAAATTGTTAATCGATTGCTTGAGGAAACGGAAAAAACAGGAATTCCTCAAGAATACATTAGCAGAAATATTGTTCCGGGGAAGAAAATCCAGATTACTTTTGGAGAAACCAAGCGGGAAGTACTTGCTAAAGAAATACTTGCTGACGGAAGACTGCTGGCAATCAATGAGAAAAATAAAGAAGAAATATTTCCTTCGGGAGATGTTTCTGTAAGGTGGTAAAAGAATAGGGCTGTTGTAGGAAATATATAAGATATATGTTTCTTACAACAGCTTTTTTATGTAACAATAAAATGCTTGATATTGTTGACAATGTATTTAGTATGTAATAATATATTTGATATAAAGAGAGGAGTGAATTGATTATGAAAAATGTTACAACCAGTATCCGAATAGATAGTAATACAAAACAGGCAGCAACAGAGCTGTTAAATGAGCTAGGACTTGACTTGAGTAGTGCAGTAAATATTTTTTTGAAACAGGTTGTTTTGCAGGGAGGCTTGCCATTTCAAGTAAAATATCCCCAATATAAACCGGAAGTGATTGAGGCTATGGAAGAAGCAGAAAAATTGAGCAGAAATCCAAATACAAAAAAATATTCAAGTTTCTCTGAAGCATTAGAGGATATAGATATATGATGTATGACTTGATTTTAACAGGCAAGTTTAAAAAGAGTTTAAAACTTGCAAAAAAGAGAGGATTAAATATTCATCTGTTAGAAGAAGTAGTAAATATACTCCAAAGTGGAGGAGAACTTGATAAAAAATATCATGACCATGAATTGAAAGGAAAATATAAAAATTTTCGTGAATGTCATATACAACCAGATTGGTTGCTTATTTATCTGATTGAGAATGACATTTTGACACTCACGTTAATTGATACGGGAACACATGCAGATTTATTTAATATGTAAGAAATGTATTTTAAAAATAATGGAAAGGGACTGGCGCAATAATTTGCAAGAAGTCCCTTTGCCTTTATTTGCCTTTTTTTGAACGTAAAAATCCATGACAGAAAATCTGCACTGACAGAATTCCGATAAGAGCCCCTGTACTGTCAATTAGCACATCTTTTTTTGAAGGTTCTCGACCTGCTATAAAGGATTGATGAAATTCATCTGTGCAGGCAAATCCTACGCAAAACAGTCCTGCAAACAGGAACAGGAGAAAACCTCTCACACCATATACATAGAGAGGAAAAGAAACACAAAGAGCCAGAATACAGTATTCTGTCATGTGAGCAAGCTTTCTTACAGGGTGTTCAATTCTATCCGTGTATATTTGTTTTTCGTTTTCTGTCAGATCTTTATTTAAAACCTTATCTGCAACTGATACAATCTGATAACTGATTTCATGACTTAGGCTTCCGGACTCTGTACCGGTTTGACCGGAAAAGCTGAAAATCATATACATAACAGCAAGTGCAGGCAGAAAGGACAAGGGTTTTAGGCAATAGATTATAAATTTTTTCATGAAAAAACTCCTTTCATAAAGATTTTTAAAGAGTATCACTTTTTTTCGGATTTGTAAAGTGCCGATGAAAATGTGTGGAAAGCAGAAGCGGTTTCTGATAGAATATCTATATGGCAGAATGTGATGTTATACAGAGGGGACAATTATAGGAGAAATATTGTGAAACGGGAATTAGGAATTGCAAGATGCGGACTTGCATGTTGTTTATGCTCCGAAAATATAATTTGTCAGGGGTGTAATTTAGGACAATGTCCTGACGTAGAATGGTGTGAAAATAGAAAATGCTCCATAGAAAAAGGTCAAACGCATTGTTATCGTTGTAGTGAAAAGTGCAGAAAGGGTTTATTATCAAAAATAAAGCCGTATGGTTTTACGCTATTTGCGAAAAGATATGGAGAAAAAATGTTGTTAGATTGTTTAGAGCGCAATGAGAAAAATGGTATTGTATATCATCGTGAAGGAATTATGGGAGATTATGATGAATTTGATGATGTAGAAAAGTTAATTGCGTTTATCAAAGATGGAAAACAGTAGAGCCGTGAAAGTTTTTTTGTTGGAAGACAGAGAAAGATAGAGTATAATCAATATATAAAATGCGGAAGAAAGGAAAAATTCATGAGTTTAGCAGATGATTTATTTATCCGGATGTGTCAGGATATTTTGGAAAACGGCACAGATACCCAAGGAGAAAAGGTAAGACCAAAATGGGAAGATACAGGAGAATACGCATATACAATTAAGAGATTTGGCGTGGTAAATCGTTATGATTTGCGGAAAGAATTTCCGGCATTGACACTGAGAAAAACAGCTCTGAAAACCTGTATGGACGAAATCCTTTGGATTTACCAGAGAAAATCCAATAATATTCATGATTTAAACGGGCATATATGGGATGCGTGGGCAGATGAAGATGGTTCTATCGGTACTTGCTATGGAGATGTAGTGGGCAGAAAGTTTCTCTACAAAGGTGAAGAAGTAGACCAGATGGATTATGTATTAAAACAACTGAAAGAAAATCCATACAGCAGGAGAATTATGACAAATCTGTATCAGTTTGAATATCTTCATAGCGGTGCATTAGACCCATGTTGTTATAGTATGACCTATAATGTAACAAAAGAGAAAAACAGTGAAAAGCTGGTGCTGAACGGAGTGCTGAACCAGCGGTCACAGGATATTCTGGCAGCGAATAACTGGAATGTATGCCAGTATGCGATTTTGTTAATGATGGTGGCACAGGTAAATGATATGATACCGGGAGAATTGGTTCATGTGATTGCAGATGCACATATTTATGACAGACATGTGCCGGTTATTAAAGAACTGATTAAAAGAGAGATATTTCCGGCGCCAAAGGTTTGGCTCAATCCGGAAGTGAAAGATTTTTACCAGTTTACCACAGATGATTTAATTGTGGAAAATTATCAGGCAGGACCACAGATTAAAGATATACCGATTGCAGTATAAGGAGGAAAAGAGAATGAATTTAATTGTAGCAGCAGATGCAAACTGGGGAATAGGAAAAGATAATAAGCTTTTGGTGAGTATTCCGGCAGATATGAAATTTTTCCGTACAACAACAACAGGAAAAGTGGTTATCTTAGGAAGAAAGACATTGGAAACATTTCCTAACGGACTTCCTTTAAAAAACAGAGTAAATATTGTACTTACAAGAGATAAAAACTATAAAGTGAAAGATGCCATTGTTCTTCACAGTGTAGAAGAAGTTTTAGAAGAAGTAAAAAAATATGATACAGAGGATGTATATGTAATTGGTGGAGACAGTATTTATAAACAATTTTTACCATATTGTGATAAAGCCCATGTGACAAAAATAGATTTTGCTTATGAGGCAGATACCTTCTTCCCTAATTTAGACGAAATGCCGGAGTGGAAGGTGACAGAAAGAAGCGAGGAACAGACCTATTTTGATATTGAGTATGAATTTTTAACTTACGAGAAGAAATAAATACGTAAGTATACATTTAATAATAATCTTCAATGGAATTTAATGTTTGGAGACATTTATTTCCATTGGAGATTATTATTTTTTCTAACAATACTGAATTTCCATCACCCGCAAAATTCCCGGAACCTCATAGTTTCTTTTTCCTGCGCCGACGCCGATTTTATTAATCTGAAAGGTTTCCGGCAGAGTAAAGGAAGTTGCAATGGCAGCGGCAATGGCAGCTCCGGTAGGTGTTACCAATTCTCCCTGTACAGGCACAATGGAAAGTGGAAGCTTATGTGCACATACAATATTGGAAGTAGCAGGAACAGGAATAGGAAGAATACCATGCTGACATCGGATTGTACCCTGCCCTTCTCTTAATACAGGCAGGAAAACTTCCTCATATCCCAGAAAATCCATGCAGATTGCAAATGCGGCAATATCAACAATAGAGTCTACGGCTCCTACTTCGTGAAAATGTACTTGTTCTTTTGGAACACGATGAGCACGGGCTTCTCCTTCAGCAAGAATTTCAAAAATTTTAGAAGCCATGGCTTTTGCACCTGATGTCATACTGCTGTTTTCTAAAATAGAGAGAATGTCAGGTAAGCTTCGATGCTCATGGTGATGTGTATGAGTATTGTGCTGGTGCGCATCTTTATGCTCATGCTCTATATGGTTATGTTCACAGTCTTTGCCATGCAGGTATTCCATATCATGGTCATGGTTTTCGTGTTTTTTATCTAATAGAACGTTAAAGTCGCAGGCAGCAATGCCTGATTTTTCCACTTCTGAAATTTCAATTTTATATCCGGAAAGGTTTAAGCTGTCTAAGGTGTCTAAAAGCATTTTTTTATCCGCACCCAAATCAAGCAAAGCAGCCACAGACATATCTCCGCTAATTCCTGATGCACAGTCAAAATAAAGTGCTTTTTTCATAATAAAGTCCTCCTGATGTTATTTTCGGTTTCTCGGCACTTTGCCGCAGGTATCCCTTTTGGCTATATAATAAGGCAACACTGTTTTTAAAGGAATACGGTGTCCGCCGGTGATGCGGTCAATAAGAATTTTTGCTGTCATTCTGCCCATTTCTTCTAAAGGAATATGGACGGTGGTAAGCATTGGTGAAAGATATTGAGCTGTTTCAATGTCGTCTACACCAATTACAGAAATATCTTCGGGAATACGGTAGCCATGCTCCCGAAATGCACGGATTGCACCAATGGCAGTGTTATCGTTTGCGCAAAAAACAGCAGTAATATCAGCTTTTGCATTGATTAAATGAAGAGCACCCTGATAACCGCCTTCGTGAGAAAGCTTTACATTGGCTGTGTTTCTCTGTGAAAAGGGCAATCCCAGAGTGTTTAAGGCATCCTTAAATGCAGTGTAGCGGATTTCATTATTCTGCTCTCCGATATAACCGATTTTTGTGTGACCTAATTCATGAAGATAAGAAACAGCGCTGAAGGCAATTTCTTTTCCGTCACATACAACCTGATCATATTTATCTTCCATAGGATTGAGCCCCGCATAGATAATATGCTTATAATTTTTCGTAAAAAGTTTCAAAATACGTTCATCATATCGTCCTAAAATAACAGCTCCATCCACGGGGGAGTTGGCAATTCTGAGGGTTACGTCAGGATTTTCCAAATCCAAGGCGGTAAAAGAATGTTTGATGAAAAAGTTGCTTTTGAAAGCCTCCTGTTCAATGGCCTTTGCAATATGGGAAAAGAAAAGGTCTGAAACAGCAGAGTCGCCTCTTGCATAAATACAGGCTATGGTACGTGCCGGCATTTCCACAGGGGGAGTTGTTGACCCAAGTTTTAAGGCACGGGCAGTAGAATTAGGCGTATATCCGCTTTTTCTTACAATGTTCCAGATGCGTTCCTGCACCTCCGGGCTGGCAGCCTTTGTGTTTTTTTGATTGATGACTCTGGAAACAGTTGAAATAGAAACGTTGGCTTCTTTTGCAATTTCTTTTAGTGTCATATTAAAACCTCACAATACAATAGTGCTATATGGATATATTATAACCGAAATGACGAATAAAAACAATGAAATTTAGGATAACGTTTGCATAAATTGAGTAGAAAAAAACGCAATATTTGAGAAAGGTTTGTTGAAAATGAAAAATACTTATCGTATAATCTTAGATATGAAAGGATTGACAATGCAAAAACAAGGGAGGATTGTTTAAGATGACGAAACATGAATATTACACTTACACAAAGGAGGAGCTTTTAAACAAAGGAGCAAAGCTGCCGGTAATCGTAATGGAAGACAATGCGGCGGTATTTCGCTCTATGGCAGTGGAAATGGCAGAAGAAATCAAGAAAAATAATGCGGAAGGCAAGAAAACAGTATTTATCTGCCCGGTAGGTCCGGTAGGACAGTATCCTTATTTTGTGGAAATGGTAAATCAGGAAAAAATCAGCCTGAAAAATGTATGGTTTATCAATATGGACGAGTATCTTGACGATGATAAAAAATGGGTTCCGGAAACACATCCGTTAAGCTTCCGTGGCTTTATGAACAGAACAGTATATAGCAAGATTGCTCCGGAATTAGTTATGCCGGAAGAACAGAGAGTATTTCCTGACCCGGAAAATGTAGAATATATTCCACAGTTGATTGAAAAACTGGGCGGTGTAGATATCTGCTTCGGCGGTATTGGTATTAACGGACATGTTGCCTTTAATGAAGCAGACCCTTCTTTAAGCAACGAAGAATTTCTGGCTCAGAAAACAAGAGTTTTAGATATTACAAAGGAAACAAGAACGGCAAATGCCATTGGCGATTTTAACGGAGCATTGGAGGATATGCCAAAATATTGCGTAACCATCGGTATTTACGAAATTGCTCATGCCAGAAAAATTCGTCTGGGATGCTTCAGAAACTGGCACAGAGCTGTGGTAAGAAGAACGGCTTACGGAGAAGCAACATCAGACTTTCCGGTATCTCTGCTGACAAATCATCCTGATATCAATCTGAAAATCACAGAGTTTGTGGCTGCATTGGAGGGATAAAACTATGAAAACTTGGATTACCAACGGTTATGTATATCACTATGAAAAACGCCGTATGGAAAGAAAAGATTTGTGTATAGAAGATGGGAAAATTTGCGAAATCTGCAGTCCGGGACAGGGAGAAAGACAAGGAAATATTTACGATGCTTCCGGAAAATCCGTAATACCGGGATTTATTGATGTGCATACCCATGGAGGCTGCGGCGTAGACGTAAATGATGCGCTGAAGGATGATTTTGAAAAAATCGGTCATTTCTTTGCACTTCAGGGGACAACTTCGTGGCTTTGTTCTATTTTAACAGATACAAAAGAGCAGACAATAAAATCTATTCATGAAGCGTTAAAACATCAAAAAGAGCACGCAAATTGTGCAAATCTTTTGGGTATCCATTTAGAAGGACCGTTTCTTTCCGTAGAATTTAAAGGCGCTATGCCGGAAGAGCTGTTAAGAAAAGCAGATATGGAGCTTTTAAAAGAATATCAGGAAGAAGCGGAAGGAAATATTCGCTACATTACAGTTTCACCGGAAGTAGAAGGTATTCCCGAAGCTGTACCGGAAATGAAAAAATTGGGAATTACCGTTGCAATCGGACATTCCGGAGCAGATTATGAAACAGCTATGAAATGTATTGAAAACGGAGCGGCTGCATGTACGCATACCTGTAATGCCATGAAATTATTCCATCAGCATTTTCCGTCTATGATGGGAGCGGCTTTAGAGTCTGACATTTATTGTGAAGCAATTTGTGACGGACGTCATTTGCATCCGGGCAGTGTAAGATTGTTTTTAAAAGCAAAAGGATATGATAAAGTCGTTGCGGTGACAGACTCTATTATGGCAGCAGGACTTCCGGACGGAGAATATAAGCTGGGTGTCAATGATGTTGTAGTTGAGAACGGAGATGCAAAATTGAAATCAAACGGCGTTCGTGCAGGAAGTACCCTGACAACAGGAACAGCGCTGAAACGGCTGATTGATTTTACAGGGGCAGAAATGGAAGACGTTCTTCCGCTCTTAACAATGAACCCTGCAAAGCTTTTAGGCGTAGATGATAAAATCGGAAGTTTGGAAGCCGGAAAAGATGCGGATATCCTTATTGTAGACGAAGGCTATAATATTGTAGATACTTTTGTAAAAGGAAAGAAAATAGAGAGATAAAAGGAGAAAAATTATGCCATTAATACCATTAAGACCATTATTGGAAACTGTTGACAAATACCATTTTGCGCAGGGCGCATTTAACGTAAATGCAGTTGCTCAGGCAAAAGCAGCCATTGAAGTTCATGAAATGTTCCGTTCAGCAGCGATTTTACAGGGAGCAGATTTAGCAAACGGATTTATGGGCGGAAGAACAGATTTCTTAAACGCTACTTTGGAAGATAAGAAAATTGGCGCAAAAAATATCGCAAATGCTGTGAAAAAATTTGCGGAAGACTCACCTATTCCGGTAGTTCTTCACTTAGACCACGGTAAAAACTTTGACTCTTGTAAAGCAGCCATTGAAGGGGGATATACATCTGTTATGATTGACGGTTCTTCCCTTCCGTTTGATGAAAACGTTGAGCTTACAAGAGAAGTTGTTAAGTATGCTCATGCAAGAGGCGTATCCGTAGAAGGCGAACTGGGCGTGCTTGCAGGAGTGGAAGACCACGTATTTTCTTCAACATCTACTTATACAAATCCATTAAAAGCAGTAGAATTTTTTAAGAAGACAGGCTGTGACGCACTGGCAATTTCCTACGGAACTATGCACGGAGCATCAAAAGGAAAAGATGTAAAATTAAGAAAAGAAATTGCGATTGCAATTAAAGAATGTATGATGCACGAAAATCTTTTCGGTGTGCTGGTATCTCATGGTTCATCCACAGTGCCGAAATACATTGTAGATGAAATCAATGCTTTGGGCGGAAATATCCAGAATGCTTACGGCATTTCTATCGATGAGTTAAAGGCTGCAATTCCTTGCGGTATCGGAAAAATCAATGTAGATACAGATATTCGTTTAGCTGTTACAAGAAATATGAAGGAATTCTTTAAAAACAATCCTTCCAAACGTGACAGCGCTTCCATTGGAGGCGTATACCAGCTATTGGAGGAAAAGAAAGACCAGTTTGACCCAAGAGCATTCCTTCCTCCGATTATGGACACAGTTATGTATGGTACAATAAAAGATGATGATACAGCAGCTTTAGTAGAAGTGATTGAAAAAGGTGTAAAAGAAGCAATCGGAACTTTAATTGTAGAATTCGGTTCTTTCGGAAAAGCTCCGCTTGTTGAGCAGGTATCCTTAGAAGAGATGATTGAACGTTACAAAAAAATGTAAATAGATTTCCTTTAAAACAAGGCGTTTTGGGTAAAAGTGATGAATACCCAAACGCCTTGTTTTGTGTTTGTGCAATAAAGTTCCTAATTTAATGCGAAATGCTTGTTAAAAAATATACAAATAGCTCAAACGTTTGCGTAAAATCGTATTGATTTTTAACCCCATATAGGGGATAATAACCATACAATAACGAATAAGAAATAAGTTTTAGTACGAAATGCTGAAACAAAGAGAAACAGGAGGATTAAAATGGGGAAAAAAAGTAAAGGTGGAGCCGACATCATAGGCAAAATACCAAAAGGGATATGGCTACTGATTTCATTTGTAGTAGCAATGCTGGTGTGGACAATCTTATCAATTACTCCACAGACTGCCAGATGTTTTCCAAATGCGGTTAAGGTATTACAATCCATTGGGCTCATGGTAGAGAGAGGAATTCTTTTAGAAGATATTGCAAGCAGTTTGATTTCTGTATTTTGGGGATTTTTACTTGGCTTTGTAATTTCCGTTCCGGTAGCGTTTTTGATGGCATGGTATCGTCCGGTAAGATTTATCTTAGAGCCATGGATTCAGTTTATCAGAAACATTCCACCACTGGCTTACGTACCGCTGGTAGTTATCGGTGTAGGTGTAGGTCGTACACCACAGATTATTGTTATCTGTCTTGCAACTTTCTTAATTATGACAGTTACAATTTTCCAGGGTGTTATCAACGTAGACGAAACTCTGATTAAGGCGGCAAGAGTGTTAGGTGCAAATGATGCAAATCTGTTCGTGAAGGTTATCTTCCCGGCAACAACACCATTCATTATTACAGCAATAAGACTTGGTATTTCAACAGCACTTACAACATTGATTGCAGCAGAGTCAACAGGAGCGATTGCGGGTCTTGGTATGAGAATTAAATCCTTGGCAAACTCCTATGAAACAACACCAATGCTTCTCTACATTATTATTATCGGTGTAATCGGTATGCTGGCTGAGAAAGTTCTTAAATACTTTGAAAGGAAGTTAACATCATGGCAGGAAAAGAGGGAAATATAAAAGTAAGTATTCAGGGCGTTGAAAAGAAATACAACACACGAAACGGTGAGGTTGTTGCTTTAAACGGTGTGGATTTTGATATTAGAGAAAATGAATTTATTTGTGTAATCGGACCATCCGGCTGCGGTAAATCTACATTATTAAATATTATTGCAGGGCTGTTAGAGCCTACCAGCGGACAGATTTTAGTAGACGGAAAACCAATCAGCGGAACAGGAACAGACAGAGGTGTTGTTTTCCAGCAGTACGCATTGTTCCCATGGCTGACTGTAAAGAAAAACGTAGAGTTTGGCTTGAAATTAAAAGGACTTTCCAAAGAGGAATGCGATACCATTGCAATGAAATATTTAAAAATGGTTGAACTGGAAAAATTTGCCGACTCTTATCCAAAGGAATTATCCGGTGGTATGAAACAGCGTGTTGCCATTGCAAGAGCTTACGCAATGAACCCGGAAGTGCTTTTGATGGACGAACCTTTCGGAGCTTTGGATGCACAGACAAGAACACAGCTTCAGACAGAGCTTTTGAAAGCATGGCAGGAAGAAAACAAAACATGCTTCTTCGTTACACATGATATTGAAGAAGCCATTGTCCTTGCTACAAGAGTTGTGATTATGAGCGCTCGTCCGGGACGTATCAAAGAAGTGGTAGATATTGATATTCCGTATCCAAGAGACCAGGAAACAAAGATGAGTGACAGATTTATTGAACTGAAAAACCATATTTGGGGACAGGTATATCAGGAATATCTGGAAGTAAGAAAATAATTCAGAACTTACAAAGGGGCAAAAGCCCAGTGAGAATAAAAAACTATATTTTTTAAGGAGGAACTTAAAATGAAGAAGAAATTATTATCTATGCTTTTAGTAGGAGTAACAGCAATGTCTATGTTAGCAGGCTGTGGCGGAAGCTCTGAAGAACCAAAAAAGGAAGACACAAAAACAGAAGCAACAGACGGAAAAGAAGATAAAAAAGATGAAAAGAAAGAACTTGATGTTGTAAATGTAGCTTACATGCCAAACTACGCTTCCTTATGGGTAGTGACAACGGCAAAAGAAAAAGGATACTTTGAAGAACAGGGTATCGAAGTTAAAATGACAAAATTTGACGATGGCCCAACAGAAATCGCTGCTATGGAGTCCGGCTCTATGGATGTAGCTTACATCGGACCTGGTGCTCATACTCTTGCAATTCAGGGAAATGTTGACATCTTCTGCTTCCAGCAGTTGGGTGATGCTGACTGTGTAATGGGATTAAAATCTCACGGAGTAAATTCTCTGGAAGACTTAAAGGGTAAAAAAGTAGCTTATGCTTCCGGTACATCATCTGAAACAATTTTATTACGTGCATTAGACTCTGTTGGTCTTACAATGGATGATATTGAAGCTTACAACATGGAAGTTACAAATATGCCAAGTGCTATGATTTCCGGTTCTATTGATGCTTGTGCTCCATGGTCACCAAATACAAAAGTTATCACAGATGAATTAGGTGATGACGCACAGGTATTCGTAAGTAACGCAGACTTCTCTGATATTGCAGCAGACCCTGCAAGCTGGGTATGTATGCCTGAATACGCAGAAAAGAACAAAGACTTATTAGTAAGATTTACAAAAGCTCTTTACAAAGCAATGGACTTCGGCGCTAAAGAAGAAAACTTTGAAGAAGTTGCAGGATATGTAGCAAACGAAACAAAAACAGATGTTGAAACAGCAATGGGACAGACAACAGACGGTGCATGGCTTACATCTGAAGAACTGTTAAAAGGTGTTGAAGACGGAAGCGTAAAAGGATACTATGAAATCCAGCAGAAAAACTTCTTAGAAAACGGCAAGATTACAGAAGAAGCTCCGGTTGATGATTATGTATTGTTTGACATTATGACAGAAGCAGGAAAATAATTGACTTAATAAAAAGAAAGAATTGCCAGACATGACTGTAAAATATTAAGCTGTTGAAATTTTGAGATACCTTGCAGCATGTATAGTGCTGTAAGGTATCTTTTGATTTATGTTGGCAAGTTTGGAGGAAAAAGATATGGCAGAAAATTTATTGATTGTACATGGAGGCGGTCCTACCGCAGTAATGAACGGTTCCCTGTACGGTGCAATAAAAGAGGCAAAAAAATCAGAAAAAATCGGACATATTTATGGCGCTAATAACGGTACGGGAGGATTTTTGAAAAAAGATTTTCTGGAACTGGAAAATGTGCCGGAAGAAAAATTAAAACTTTTATTACAGACTCCGGGTACTGCAATCGGGACATCCAGAGATCCCATTGAGCAGGAGCATTATGAAAAAATGGCAGATATTCTGGAAGAAGAAAACATTAAATATGTATTATTCAATGGTGGAAACGGAACCATGGATACCTGCGGAAAGCTGCATAAAACATGTCAGAAACGTGGACTTGATGTAAAAGTTATGGGAATTCCCAAAACAACGGACAATGATATTGCAGTAACAGACCACAGTCCGGGCTTTGGAAGCGCAGCAAGATATATGGCTGCCTGCACACAGGAATTAGCGGCAGATGTACGCTCTTTACCTATTCATGTGGTCGTTATGGAAGCATCCGGAAGAAATGCCGGATGGATTACAGCTTCCAGTGCGCTGGCAGGAGAAAAAGGTTATGCACCGGATTTGATTTATCTTCCTGAAAGAGCTTTTGACGAGGATAAATTTATCGAAGATGTGAAAAAGCTTTTAGAGAAGAAATCAGGAATTCTGGTAGTGGCAAGTGAAGGTTTGACAGATAAAGACGGAAAACCCATTGTAAAGCCTGTTTTTAAAACAGAGCGTGCAACTTACTTTGGAGATGTAAGCTCCCATCTGGCAAATCTGGTTATTCAGAAACTGGGTTATAAAGCAAGAGGAGAAAAACCGGGACTTTTGGGCAGAGCATCTATTTTCATGCAGAGTCAGGTTGATATTGAAGAAGCGCAGTTAGCAGGAGAATTGGCATGCAGGGCAGCTTTAAGCGGGGAGTCAGGAAAGATGGTGGCATTTTCCAGAGTTTCTGAAAGTCCTTATGAGATGAAACCATTTTTAGTAGATATTGATGAAGTGATGATGTATGAAAGAAAAATGCCGGATGAATTTATCAATGAAGAAGGAAATGGTGTTACACAGGCATTTTTAGATTGGTGCAGACCTTTAATTGGGGAAGAACTTCCTGATATGATTTCCTTTAATACACAGTCAGGAAAATAATAAAGCAGAGGAGAGCAACATGAAGCATATTTATTTGAATTTGAAAAGATTTGATGTACCGGCAGAGCTGGGTGGCGTCAACAGAATTGCAGATATGAAAGACTGGGGAAAATATATTGTAGAAAATACACAGGAAGAATTAAAAAAATATTCTCCTGAAGATGTAGAATTTGCAATGTTCTTTCCGGAAATTCATTTATTTTCCGCTTGTCAGGCAAAGACAGAGAACAGCCCTGTACAGATTGGCTGTCAGGGGGTTTTCAGAGATGATGTAGCTCTGGGAAAAAATTTTGGAGCATTTACCACAGGACGTCCCGCTGCGGCGATGAAAGCGGCAGGCTGCGAAACCGTTATTATCGGACATTGTGAGGAAAGAAACAATCTTGCAGGAATTTTAGCGGAAGCAGGCGTAGTAAATACAAAGGCAGTAAATACTATTTTAAATAAAGAAATCAAATGTGCAGTAGACAGAGGCATGAAAGTGTTATACTGTATCGGTGAGAAAAGCGAAGAGTTAGAACAGTGGCAGGAAGTTCTGGGAGAACAGTTGGAACTGGGCTTAAAAGATGTGGATAAATCCAAAGTAACAATCGCCTATGAACCTGTTTGGTCTATCGGACCGGGTAAAACACCGGCAGGCAAAGAATATATTACAAAAATTGCCAAATTCGTAAAAGAAAAAACAGATGGTATGGACATTGTCTATGGCGGCGGTTTGAAGCAGGACAATGCGGCAATGCTGGCATCTATTCCTGAAATTGACGGCGGTTTAATTGCTCTTACAAGATTTCAGGGAGAAATCGGTTATTATCCGGAAGAATATTTAGAAATTATTTCACTTTACATGAATGCATAACGAGGAGGAAAAAAGAATGAAGTTAGAATTTGAATACGGACATGGCACTATGGCAGCAGAACTGCCGGACAATACAGATATTTTTATTCCGGGAGAAACAGTAAAGGATCCTGATTATATTCCGGAAGACAAACTGGAAGAAGCTTATCTGGAAAGTCTTGCACATCCAATCGGAATGCCGACACTGACTGAACTGGCACATAAAGGCAGCACCGTTACTTTTATTGTACCTGACAGAGTAAAAGGCGGCGAACAGCCGACAAGCCACAGAAAAATGAGTATCAAATACATGCTGAAAGAATTATATGCAGCAGGCGTTGAGAAAAAGGATATTTTATTCATTATTTCCAACGGCTTACATCCAAGAAGCAAAGAGTCTGATGCAAAGGCAATTTTCGGCGAAGAATTATTCAATGAATTCTGGCATACAGGACAGATTATCAGCCATGACAGTGAAGATAAAGACCACATGGTAGACCTTGGAACAACAAAACGTGGGGATCCGGTTTACATGAATAAATATGTATTTGAATGTGATATTCCTATTTTGGTAGGTCATGTACAGGGAAATCCTTATGGCGGATATTCAGGCGGATATAAACACAGCGCAACCGGTATTACAAACTGGAAAAGTATTTCCAGCCATCATGTTCCTTCTGTTATGCACAGAAAAGACTTTACACCGGTAAACGGCGGAAGCTTGATGAGAACAAAATTTGATGAAATTTCTATGCACATGGAAGAAAAAATGGGACATCCGTTCTTCTGCTGCGACGCTGTTCTGGATACAAATTCCAGACAGATTGCAATCTATTCCGGATATGCAAAAGAAATGATGCCAGTCAGCTGGAAGCTGGCTGATAAGAGAACCTATGTACATTGGGCAGAGAAAAAATATGATGTTCTGGTATTTGGTATGCCGCAGAAATTCCATTACGGTGACGGAATGGGAACAAATCCAATCATGATGATGCAGGCATTAAGCGCACAGGTGTTGAGATATAAGCGTGTTATGAGCGATAACTGCGTTATTATTTGTTCTTCTCTCTGCAATGGCTTCTTCCATGAAGAATTATGGCCATATTTAAGAGAAATGTACGATATGTTCCAGCATGACTATATGAATACATTGCCGGATATGAACCGTTACGGGGAATATTTTGCAACAAACGAAGAATATATCAGAAAATATCGTTTTACAAACGCATTCCATCCATTCCATGGCTTCAGTATGATTTCCTGCGGACATATTGCAGAAATGAATACAAGCGCAATCTACATTGTAGGCGCACAGGAACCGGGATACGCAAGAGGAATGGGATTAAAGACAAGAGCTACATTTGAAGAAGCATTGGAAGATGCAAAGAAGAAATTTGTTGGAGAAAATCCAAATATTCTTGCTCTGCCAATGACATTCAAAAAGGCAGCAGTTCATCTTTGTATGAAAAATCCGGAAGAAGACTGCATGGACGCTTATGGACACTGCCATCCGTGTATGGGATAAGGAACTTTAACAAATTGCCGCATTAGGAGTATATCGAGAATATTTGTATGTTTCACACTTAGTCTGATACGAATATTCCGAATGCTGCTTAATGCGGCAATCTTTATTCTTTCATAGGAAAGTACGTTCTATGAAATTAAAAAGGAGACAAAAATATGCTGAATTTAAGAATAGAAGATAAAAACCCTCATTTAAAGGATGAACTGCATGAAATTATGGTGGAAAATAAGGATATTTTTCAATCCGTATTAAACGGAGAGGATGAATATGTGGACTCCTTGGGGTGGTTTTCTGTGGAGAAGTGGGCAAGCCGTGAAGAAGTGCGGAAATTAAAGAAATTAGCGGCTCATATTCGGGAAAATGCAGACGCTTTTGTGATTATCGGAGTTGGAGGCTCTAACAATGCCGCAAGAGCGGTGATTGAAGCTTTACAGACGGATGATAAGGTGAAGATTATTTATATGGGAAATACGCTTTCGCCTTATGAATTGACAAAAGCATTAAAAGAACTGGAAGGAAAGTCTGTTTATATCGACTGCATAGCGAAAAATTTTGAAACCTTAGAGCCGGGGGCTTCTTTCCGTGTTCTGAGAAAGTTTCTTTCTGATAAGTATCAGGAAAAAGCCAATGAAAGAATTATCGCAACAGGCACAAAGGGAAGTGCATTGGAAAATCTGTGTGAAGAACAGGGGTATACTTTTCTGGAATTTCCGGAAGACGTAGGCGGACGATTTTCCGCAATGACAGCAGTAGGGCTTCTTCCAATGGCAGTGGCTGGAATAGACATTGAAAAGCTGGTTTTGGGAGCTTCTGATATGCAAAAATATCTTACAAGTGGGGAAATAGCAGGAAATCCCGCATATCAATATGCCTGTCTTAGAAATCTTTATTATAAGAAGGGCTATAAAATAGAAATGCTTGCCAGCTTTGAACCTCAATTTCGTTGGTTTTATAAATGGTGGATACAGCTCTTTGGAGAAAGTGAAGGAAAGGATAACAAAGGACTGTTTCCGTCAGCTGGAGATTTTTGCGAAGAACTCCATGCTATGGGACAGTATATTCAGGACGGAACACCTCTGCTTTTTGAAACCTTTTTAGATGTGCAGGAAAAGAATTCTTCTTTAGGCCCTGCGCCGGATAAGGTGTCAGATGGCTTTGATTACTTAAATGGAAAAGAATTTTGGGAAATCAATAAAGCTTCTTTTCACGCAACAGTAAAGGCGCACAGGGAAAAATTACCGTGTCTGATTTTGGAAGTGGAAAATTTGGATGCCTATGCTTTTGGAGAATTGTTCTATTTCTTCCTGTTTTCCTGTTATGCTTCTGCCCGTATTTTAGGTGTAAATCCTTTTGACCAGCCGGGGGTGGAAGCTTATAAAAAATGGATGTTTGAGGCATTGGGAAAAGACAGAAAAATTTCTTGAGAAATGGTGAATAAGATGTTAATATAGTTAAATAAGAAACTTTACCAATGAAAGCGGAGGATTTAGAATGAAGAAATTAAAAGTTACAAAAGGTGCAAAATGTATGGCGTGTTTGGAGTGCGTGAGAGCATGTTCAACAAGCTTTTATAAAGAATTTGACCCGGATAAATCCTGTATTCAGATTATTGAGAAAAACGATGTTGCAAAACCAATGGTTTGTGTACAGTGTGGTAAATGTGCAAAAGCATGTCCGGAAGGTGCAATTACACAGAATGCAAAAGGCGTTTATATGATTAATAAAAAGAAATGTACAGGCTGTGGCAAATGTGTGGAAGCATGTCCGTTCGGCGTTATGGTAAAAGCTGAAGAAGCGCCTACAAGCAGCAAATGTATTGCCTGCGGTATTTGCGTAAAAGCATGTCCGGCAGATGTTTTGGAAATTGTAGAAGACTAATTATAATAATTACAAGATTATGGAGTTGCCGCTTTAAAAAATATTTCATGTGGCAGCTCCTTTTTCTTATTGTATAGGAGGGAAGTTTATGTTGGAAAAGACAGCGCAGATTATTTCAAGCTATGATGGGCTTTCTTTGGAAATTCTCTGTGTGGAAAGTGAAAATCCTAAGGGGATTGTTCAGATTTCTCATGGAATGGCAGAAAACAAAGAGCGATATCTGCCGCTTATGGAGCTTTTTTCTGAGCATGGCTATACAGCAGTGATGCACGACCACAGAGGACACGGAAAAAGCGTGAGACAGCAAGAAGACTTGGGTTATTTTTATAATGGAAAAGAAAAAGCCATTGTAGAAGATTTGCACCAGATTACTTTATGGATAAAGGAAGAATATCCTAATCTGCCTGTATATCTGTTGGGGCACAGTATGGGAACATTAGTAGCTAGAAATTATATTAAAAAGTATGACAATGAAATCAAAAAATTGATTTTAACAGGTCCGCCCTGTAAAAATCCTGCTGTGGATATAGGACTTTTGCTGGCAAAAATTCAGAAGAAAATAAAAGGCGATAAGTATCGAAGCAAAGAAATCCAAAAAATGGCATTTGGACCTTTTGACAAGATTTTTCAGGGAGAGCCAAAGTCAGCGTGGATTTGTTCAGACAGAGAAATCGTAGATAAATATAATCAATCAGATTTATGCGGTTTTACTTTTACAACAGATGCTTTTGAAGGATTGTTTTTGTTGATGAAAGGAACTTACAGTAAAGAGGGGTGGCTTTTGAAAAATGAACAGCTTCCTGTATTGTTTTTGGGTGGAGAGAAAGATCCCTGTATCGGAAACGGCAGAAAATTTGTGCAGGAAATGCAGTTTTTAAAGCAGGTAGGATATAAAAATGTGACAGGAAAAATATATCCCAATATGCGGCATGAAATTTTAAATGAAAAAGGAAAAGAAACTGTCTATGAAAACATTTTAAGTTATTTGGAAAAATGATGTTTTTTGTTGAAAAATGGCAGATATAATGATATGATGTGTCCCGTATGATGTTAAAATATTTAAAATTTCAGGAGGAAAATCATGAAAAAGAAAATCTTGGGTGCATTATTATCTATCGCCATGATTGGAACATTGTTTACAGGATGTGGACAGCAGCAGGGAGAAGTAGAAAAAGAAGCTTCTAAAAAAGAAAGTGCTGACAAAGGCGGAAGTGGATTTGAACCGGTTGCTAAAGAAGACTTAAAAGTTGGTGTTATTCACATTGGAGATCCTGCGGACGGTTCCGGATATAGCTATGCTCATGATTTGGGTATTGTAGAAATGCAGAAAGAATTAGGATTGGAAGATAATCAGATTATCAGAAAAAATAATATTCCAGATGCAGATCCTACAAAAACAGAGCAGGCAATGAGAGAATGTATCGAAGAAGGATGTCAGGTTATTTATGCAACAAGCTTTAACTATATGGATACTTGTGAAGCATTAGCAGAAGAATATCCGGATGTTATCTTTTCTCATGGGACAGGATATAAATCAAATGATACAAACTTCAATAATTATTTCGGAAGAATTTATCAGGCAAGATATTTATCCGGTATTGTTGCAGGTATGAAAACAGAAACAAACAAAATTGGTTATGTGGCAGCAATGGGTTCAGAAAACTCTGAAGTAACAGGCGGAGCAGATGCCTTTGCAATCGGTGTTGCAGAAGTTAATCCGGATGCACAGGTTTATGTAAAGGTTACAAACAGCTGGCTTTCTCCTACTGAAGAAACAAATGCGGCAAAAGCTTTGATTGCAGAAGGATGTGACGTAATCGGACAGCACTGTGATACACCAAACCCACAGACAGAAGCAGAAGCAGCAGGCGTATGGGGCGTAGGCTACAACTCTGACATGGAAAAAGACGCACCGGGTGCTACTTTAACATCTGTTATCTGGAACTGGGGTAAATACTACACAGAAGCAACAAAAAAAGTTATTGACGGAACATGGACAGCAGAAAACTACTTTGGCGGTATGAAAGAAGGATTAGTAGATATTGCTCCATTAAATGAAGACTTAGTTGCACCGGGAACACAGGAAAAGGTTGACGAAGCAAGAAAACGCATTGTAGAAGAAGGATTTAACGTATTTGATGGTGTTCTGGAAACAAATGACGGAAAAACAGTTGGTGAAGAAGGCAAAACTTTAGATGATGCAACAATCACAGGCGGAATTAACTGGTATTATAAAAATATTGTTGTAAAATAAAGTCCTCAAACAGGCAGAAAAAGGTATTTCAAGCAGCAGAACAGGCTGTTTGGAGTGCCTTTTTTTCTTTTGCAAAAAGTAAATATTACCGCCTAGGAATAGGAATTTACAGCACGGGGAATGGTAGTTTTATAGACTTTTCATACTTGAAAACAGATTTTGACTTGTTTAAGCTAAGAGTTTGAGATATAATACTGTGAGAATATGAGTAAAAAGAAGATGAAATTATTGTAAAATATATTAATTGAAAGGAAACAAAAGACGTGAAACAGACTATAAAAGAACGAAAACTATTAGATTTACAGTGGGTGAGGCGAGCTTTACTTTTGCTTTTTGCGGATATTGTAATTATTGCTACGGCTTCTGTTGGCGCATTGATTGCCAGATTTGATTTTTCCTATAATAGTATTGATACTATATATCTTGAAAGTATGTATCAATATTTACCTGTTCATATTATTACAACTATCTGTGTGTTTTATTTTTGTAAAATGTATCATAGCCTTTGGAAATTTATCAGTATTCATGAATTAGGGTACATTATCTTGGCAAATATGGTTTCTTTTTTTATGCAAATTGCAGGATTTCACTTACTTCAATATCCGATACCAAGAAGTTATTTCTTTTTAGAAATTTTACTTCAGACAGTAATGGTGGTAGGAATTCGATTTTCTTATCGCTTTTGCCGATACTTGAAAGAGGCTAGAGAACAGCGTTTTGGATGCGGAGAACCTCAAAAACGAGTGATGATTATCGGAGCAGGGGACGCAGGACGTGTTATTATTAAAGAAATTTTAGATAGTCGTCACCTTACTATGAAAGTATGTTGTGTAATTGATGATGACTGCAATAAAGAAGGACGTTATATTAATGGTGTTCCTATTGTAGGTGATCGTTCCGTGATTTTGAAAAATGTAGAAAAGTATAAAATTGATAAGATTATATTGGCAATTCCTTCTGCTTCAAAAGAAGAACGAAGAGAAATACTGGAAATATGTAAATTGGCAAAATGCGAATTAAAGACATTACCCGGTATGTATCAGCTTATTGACGGAGAACTAAATATCGGAAAACTGAGAGATGTTGAAATTACAGATTTACTGGGAAGGGACCCTATCCAGGTTAATCTGGATGAAATCATGGGATATGTAGAACAGAAAGTTGTAATGGTGACAGGTGGGGGTGGCTCTATTGGAAGCGAACTGTGCCGTCAGATTGCTATGTATAACCCTAAACAACTGATTATTTTTGATGTTTATGAAAATAATGCTTATGAAATTCAACAGGAATTAAAGAGACATCATCCGGAATTGAATTTGGTGGTTCTCATTGGTTCTGTGAGAAATACACACAGAATGGAAACGGTGTTTGAGAAATATCGTCCGGACATTGTATATCATGCTGCGGCACATAAGCATGTTCCTCTTATGGAGGACAGTCCGAATGAAGCAATTAAAAATAATGTTTTTGGAACATATAAAACAGCGAAGGCAGCCAGCGAATACGGTGTGAAACGTTTTGTCCTGATTTCCACAGATAAAGCAGTAAACCCCACAAATATTATGGGGGCTTCCAAACGGCTTTGTGAAATGATTGTGCAGAGTTTTGATAAAATATCAAAAACGGAATTTGTGGCAGTGCGTTTCGGTAATGTACTGGGAAGCAATGGAAGCGTAATTCCGTTGTTTAAAAAGCAGATTGCAGAAGGCGGTCCTGTTACAGTAACACATAAAGATATCATTCGATACTTTATGACCATTCCGGAAGCGGTATCTCTGGTTTTACAGGCAGGAGCTTACGCAAGAGGAGGAGAAATCTTTGTGCTGGAAATGGGAGCACCTGTGAGAATTGATGATATGGCTAGAAATTTAATCCGTCTGTCAGGCTATACACCGGATGTAGATATTAAGATAGAATATACAGGTCTTCGTCCAGGCGAAAAACTATATGAGGAGCTTCTCATGGCGGAAGAAGGTATGAAAGAAACTGCAAACAAGTTAATTCATATCGGTAAGCCTATTGAGATGGACGAAGAAACATTTTTTGATAAATTGGCAGAGTTAAAAGAAGCTTGTTATAATGACGATGAGAGCATTAAAGAGAAAGTGCAAAAACTGGTTCCTACTTACAGGATTAAGAAATAAAATCATGGAGGCATAAAAAATGGATGTTTTATTTTCACCACCAGATATTACAGAAAGAGAAATTGCGGAAGTAGTAGATACATTAAGAAGCGGCTGGATTACAACCGGTCCGAAAACAAAATTATTTGAAAAGAATATTGCGGAATTTTGTCATACAAGCAAAGCAGTATGTCTAAATTCAGCTACGGCTTGTTCAGAGATGGCATTACGGGCATTAGGCATTGGACCGGGGGATGAGGTTATTACTTCTGCTTATACTTATACAGCTTCTGCAAGTGTGGTCTGTCATGTAGGAGCAAAGCTTGTTCTCGTGGATACAGCAGAGAATTCACATGAAATGGATTATGAGAAGCTGGAAGCTGCGATTACGGAGAAAACAAAAGCAGTTATTCCCGTAGACCTTGCGGGTATTGTATGTGATTATAACAGGATATTTGAAATTTTAGAAAGAAAGAAAAACCTGTTTCGACCGACAAATAAAATCCAGAGAAAAATCGGCAGAGTGGCTGTTGTGGCAGACGGCGCTCATGCCTTTGGCGCTGTAAGAGAAGGAAAAAACTGTGGAGAAATTGCAGATTTTACAAGCTTTTCTTTTCATGCGGTTAAGAACCTGACAACAGCAGAGGGCGGAGCACTTGTATGGCGTGATATTGATGGAATAGATAACGAAGAATTATATAAACAGTTTATGCTATTTTCACTTCATGGACAGTCTAAAGATGCGCTGGCAAAAACACAGTTAGGTGCATGGGAATATGACATTGTAGAGCCTTATTTTAAATGCAATATGACGGATATTATGGCATCTATCGGTTTGGCGCAGTTAGAAAGATATCCTAAGATTTTAGCACGAAGAAGAGAAATTATTCAGAGGTATGATGAGAGCTTTGTAGGGGAAAATATAGAACATCTTCATCATTACGGGAAAGATTTTTCATCCAGCGGTCATTTATACATCACACATGTTTTGGGTAAAAACAGAGAAGAGTGTAATGAAATTATCAGAAAAATGGCAGAAAAAGGAATTGCAACTAACGTACATTACAAACCGCTTCCGATGCTTACTGCATATAAAAAGCTGGGATTTGATATTCAGGATTATCCGAATGCTTACAGAATGTTCTCTAATGAAATTACTTTGCCGTTACATACAAAGCTGACAAATGAGGAAGTGGAGTATGTAATTCAATCCTTTAAAGAATGTATAAGATAGGAAAAAGACAATGAAGAAATGGAATGAGCTTCCTTTGGATATGCAGGTAGAGGAAGTAAAGAAATATTATAAAATATTGGAAAAGCATAAAGCCGGATTGGTGGCAAAGCGCATTTTTGATGTGGTAGTTGCTGTGATTTTGTTGGTGCTGCTTTCTCCTGTGCTGTTGATTTTAAGTGTTCTAATTAAATTAGACTCAAAAGGACCTGTGCTTTTTCGACAGGTTCGAGTAACTACTTACGGAAAGAAATTTCGCATTTGCAAATTTCGTACTATGGTACAAAATGCGGAGAAAATCGGTACACAGGTCACTACAAAGGGAGATATGCGTGTAACAAGAATGGGAAAGCTGTTAAGAGGATGCCGATTGGATGAACTTCCGCAGCTGTTTAATATTCTTACAGGCGATATGACTTTCGTGGGGACAAGACCGGAAGTTGAAAAATATGTTGCTCATTATACCAATGGAATGAAAGCGACACTGCTTCTTCCGGCAGGAGTTACGTCAAGAGCAAGTATCGAATATAAAGACGAAGAAAAATTACTGGAAGATGCGAAAAATGCAGATGAGGTTTATATTCATCAGGTATTACCTGAAAAAATGAAATATAATTTAAAAGCCATTGAAAAATTTAGCTTTTTTGAGGATATTAAAACCATGTTTGCGACAGTAGCAGCAGTAATAAAATAGGAGTTTTCAGATGATTATATCAGTTGGCGTTGTTGCCTATAATGAACAAAATACATTACCGAAATTGTTTGAATGTATCAAAGCGCAGACTTACCCTCATGATAAGATGGAAATTGTGCTGGTAGACAGTATGTCAAAAGATGACACAAAAAGCCTGATGGAAAAATTTAAGAAAGAAAACAAAGATTTTTGTAATATACAGGTTTTGGATAATCCGCAAAAAAAGTTGGCCGGAGGTTGGAATGTTATTTTGAAAAATTACCATGGGGACGCAGTTGTAAGAATTGATGCCCATGCAGAAATACCGGAAGATTTTGTGAAAAAGAATGTGAAAGTTTTAGAGTCGGGAGAATATGTTTCCGGCGGACTTAGACCGAATATTATTGATGAGAGCACCCCATGGAAGGAGACTCTTTTATTAGCGGAACAGTCCATGTTCGGAAGCAGTATTGCACCTTATAGAAGAAGCGAAAAAAAGACCTACGTAAAGTCAGTTTTTCATGGAGCCTATAAAAGAGAAGTATTTGATAAGGTGGGCTTTTTCAATGAACAACTGGGAAGAACAGAGGATAATGAGATAAATTACAGAATAAGAGAGTCAGGATATAAAATCTGCTATTCTCCGGATATCGTTTCTTATCAGCATACCAGAAATTCTCTGAAAGCAATGCTGAAACAGAAATACGGAAACGGATATTGGGTAGCATTAACTCTGAAAGCATGCCCGAAATGCTTATCCATTTACCACTTTGTACCACTATGCTTTGTTTTGGGAATAATTGGAACAAGTATATTAGCTGCATTTGGATTTCCAATTCTCGCATATTTGATGTGGGGATTATATTGGCTGGTTGCTGTGGGGATGTCTTTCTTATCTGTAAAGGGAGAAAAAAAGACATGGTGTCAGCTTGCGTTGCCATTTTTATTTTTCTTACTTCATATCAGTTATGGAATTGGAAGCTTGGTAGGAATGATAAAATTACCATTTTGGAAATATAAGAGGTAAAGAAATTGGGAAATTTAAAAGAAAAGCTGGAGCGAGTGAAATTTAAAGATATTCTGGCAATCGGAACGTGCGTATGCGCAATACCCTACGCATTATATTTGAAAAAGAAACGCCCGGATATGTGGTTAATCTGCGAAGATTATAATGAAGCCAGAGACAACGGGTATTGGTTATTTAAGTACATAAGAGAGCAGCAGCCTCAACAGGATGTTGTTTATGCAATTAATAAAAAATCCGTAGACTATAACAGAGTGAAAGATTTGGGAGAGATAATACAATACAGTAGTTATAAACACTGGGCATATTATCTTGCTGCCAGCAAGAATATCAGTTCGCAAAAGGGCGGAAAGCCCAATGCAGCAGTATGCTATTTATTAGAAGTATACGGTATTCTGAAAAATACCAGAGTGTTTTTGCAGCATGGAGTAATTTGCAACGACATGCCATGGTGTTATTATGAAAACACAAAAATGCGTTTGTTTGTGTGCGGAGCATTAAAGGAATATAATTTTATTCGAGACACTTATGGATATCCGGAAGGATATGTAAAATATTTGGGATTAACCAGATTTGACGGATTGCATGATTTTAAAGTGAAAAAAAATCAGGTTTTAGTGATGCCTTCCTGGAGAGAGTGGATTGCGACACCTACATCAAAATCTAAGGAATTGGACAGTGATGTAAAAAATTTTGTGAGTACAGATTATTATCAGCATTGGAATGCTGTATTAAATAGCGAAAAGATTGACAAAATTTTAAAAGAATACAATTTAGAGCTTATTTTTTATCCTCACAGAAACATGCAGAAATATATTGAAGAGTTTAAAACAAATTCGGAAAATATCACCATTGCAGACTGGAAAAAATATGATGTCCAAGGCTTGCTGAAAGAGTCGGCGCTTCTGATTACCGATTTATCCAGTATCTTTATGGATTTTGGCTATATGAGAAAGCCTATGATTTATTATCAGTTTGATATGGAAAAATTCCGAAAAGGCCAATATCAGCAGGGGTATTTTGAATATAAGCGAGATGGTTTTGGACCGGTCTGTGAGACTTTGGAAGAATTAGAAAAAGCACTGGAGAAGCTTGCAAAACGCAATTTGCAGATAGAAGAAACTTATTTGGAGAGAGAAAAAGAATTTTTCCCCCTTTGGGATACAGAAAATTGTAAACGTAATTATGAGGCGATAAAATCATTAGAGAAATAAAGAGGAAAAATTATGGAAATATCAAAAAATAGAGAAAATACGATTATTTTTTTGACAAAATGTTTATTGGTAGTTTTGGGATTATTTACGACAATTCCCTATATAAACGATGTGGGAAGAGACATATATAAGCTTTGCTGTGCATGGTGTTTTCTTTGCGTAGCTTATTTATTCATTAAGAGAACAAAAACCTTTTTAAAGCTTGAATATGTATTATTATTTCTTTTTTGCTGTTCTTATGCCATTACTATTTTAGTAAGTGGAACAGAGCATTTGATTAATGAAGTGGCAATTTTGGGTTATACCGGAATGTTGTTTTTTGCAATGAATTATTGTGACACAGACAGGGACGAAAAGGAAATAAAAAAAGAATTATCAATATTGTCATGGATTGTGGTAAGTATCACATTTGTATTTTCACTTATTGGATTTTTGATGTTTCTATTTTCTATTTCAGTAGAAATCAGCCATGGAGAGACTACTTTTGTATATGGTATGAGAGAAAACAGACTTTGGGGATTGTACAATCCTAACTCGGGTTCTGTTTTAAATTATGTGTCTATTCTTTTAACTGTATTGTTGCCTAAGAAGAAACTGGGAGTAAAAATCTTTTTAGGAATGAATATGGTTATTCAAAGTTTATGCTTTATTTTAACACAAAGCAGAGGCGGATGGATTTGTTTACTTACTTATATTGCTATATACTTTTTCTTTATTAAGAAATATAATTTTAAAGAAACAAAACAGGCGCTCAAATGGTGTTACAAAGCGGTTGTTACAGTAACACTGTGCGTTGTCGTAATTGCAGGAGGAAATTTATTGAAAACAGGATTAGGGTATATTCCGGTAGCGATTGAAGAAGCAATGCCGGATGCAGAAAGCCATCTGTTGGAAAAAGATAAATTCCTTCATGGAAAAGGAGAGAAACCAAGTACAAGTCTGGAAAGACTGGATAAAAAGGAAAATAATCTGGAAAGTATCAGTACAGGAAGAAGCGATTTGTGGAAAATGGGCTTAAAAGCTTACACAAAGAGTCCTGTATTCGGAATTGGATATCGTTCTATTGATGATGTTTTAGTGGAAGAAATGTCAAAAGGCGCATATATCAATTCCAGTGGCGGCGGTCTTCACAATATTTATATTACAGTTTTGGTTTCTTGCGGTGCAGTAGGATTTATCTTATTTGCATTGTATTTACTGTGTGTATTGAAAAGGGTAGCCTTCGGTATTTTTAATCCGAATATATCTACTTACGGAAAATGTATCATGGCATTTATTCCGGTATGGCTGGTAGGTGAACTGGTAGAAAGCAGAATTGTACTGGGGATGAATTTTCAGGCAATTATCTTTTGGATTATGATAGGATATGTGGGCTATTACACAAAGGAAAGGAAATAAAAATGGTAAGTGTCATTGTACCGGTTTATAATGCAGAAGAAAAATTAGAAAAATGTATTATGAGTATTTTAAACCAGAGTTATCAGAAGTTAGAGCTAATTCTGATTAATGACGGTTCAAAAGACGGCAGCGGGGAAGTCTGCAAGAAATATGCTGAACGTGATAAAAGAATACGGTATATTGAAAGAGAGAATAAAGGTGCATCGGCTACAAGAAATGAAGGGATTTCTTTGGCTTTGGGACAATATATACAGTTTGTGGACAGTGATGATTATATTGAAAAAAATATGGTAGAAGCCTTGGTGAACCGTATAGAAGAAACCGATGCAGATATGGTTATGTGCGGCTATACAGAGGTGTTTCCTCAAGATAAAGATGTGCGATTGCCTGAGATAGACAAAACAATTACAATGGCAGAATTGGGAAAAGAATATCCGAATATATTCGAAAAGTTTCTGTTGAATTCTCCATGTAATAAATTGTATAAAAAGGAAAAACTGTCTGAAAAGTTTCCGGAAGACTTATCTTTGGGAGAGGATTTGATTTTTAATCTTCACAATATGAAAAATATGAATAAAATTTCTTTTATTAAAGAAAGTTTTTATAATTATATTATTGGACAGGGAAGTTTAAACAGACGATACAGAAAAGACAGTATTGAGATTGCAGAAAGACTATACCTTGAAAGTATGGAATTTTGTAGTAAGTTTCATGTGGGAGAAACAGCGGAAACTCATATCAGTAATATTTTTATGACCTTCTTTTTCTATGGATTGACAGATTTATTTACAATATCCGGATATGATAAGAAAAAGAAAAAAGCAGTCTTAAATGGCTGGATGAAAAATCCGAATATTCAAAAAGCTGCTGTTCATGCAGAGGTAAGAAGAACGGTACAGAAAGTAGCAGTATTTCTTGTGAAACACAAGATGACAAGAGCCTTGGAAGGTCTTTTTATATTAAAAAGTTTCAGCCGGAGATGAGAGGAATATAGAGATGAAAAAAATACTAATCGATGGAATGAGCAGTAATATGGGTGGTGTGGAAAAGTTTGTCTGCACCATTTATGAAGCGCTAAAAGATGAATGGCAAGTGGATTTTATAACCGTAGATGAGTCAATTCCTTATCAGGAAGAATTTTTAAGGAACGGTTCTCAAATACATAAACTGACACCCAGATATGTAAGTGTATCAAAATATAAAACTGACATTAAAGAAGTTTTTAAAAATAATCAGTATGATGTGTTCTGGTTTAATAAAACAACACTCAGTTCTATTGACTGTATAAAAGAAGCGAAAAACAGCGGTGTAAAAAATGTAATCTGCCACAGCCATCAATCGAAAAATATGGGAACTTTATTTACCTTACTGATGCACAATATGAACAAACGAAAAGTAGGAAAATATATTGATTATAGAGTTGCCTGTTCAAAAGAAGCGGCAGAATGGTTTTTCGGTTCAAAAGCTCAGGAAGCTGTGATTTTTCCAAATGCAGTAAATATAGGAAAATACGAACCGAATGAAACGCTGAGAGCTGAAAAAAGAAAAGAACTTGGCATAGAGGGTAAATTTGTTATCGGAAATATAGCACGTTTTGCAAAAGAGAAAAATCATAAGTTTTTAATGGATATTTTTGCAGAACTTTGTAAAAAGGAAGATGCAGTATTAGTTTCTTGTGGAGAAGGTCCTTTGTGGGAAGAAACAAAAAACTATGCAAAAGAAAAAAAGATTGATGATAAAATTTTATTTTTAGGAATGCGTAAAGATATACCTGAAATTTTGCAGGCGATAGATGTAGTTGTTTTTCCTTCTTTATTTGAAGGGCTTCCGTTTTCTTTGGTAGAGGCTCAGGCAGGAGGAATTCCATGTTTGATTTCCGATACTATTGGAAAAGAAACGAAACTCACCGATTTGGTACAGTTTTTTAGTTTGGATGCAGGAGCAGAGGCATGGGCTGATGAAATTTTAAAATATAAAGATTATAAAAAAGTTACAAAAAGAAATCAGCTTGAAGAAAAAGGATTTTCTTCAGAAATAATAGAAAAGAAAATTAAAGAAATGGTAAACCATTAAGTATTGTGTATAGACTTATAAAGCGGGAAAGGCAAAAAAATGAGTTTAAAGAAAAGACAGCTTACAGATTTAGATGAAATCAAACAGTTTGAGGTAGACATTCTGGATTATGTAGCTAAAATATGCGATAATAATAATTTAAAATATTTTTTAGGGTATGGAACTTTACTCGGAGCAGTCCGTCACAAGGGCTTTATTCCGTGGGATGATGATGTTGATATCTTAATGCCCAGAAAAGACTATGAACAGTTAAGAAAAATTTGGGACAGAGATAACCGATACAAGCTGTTAGATTGCAGAGATGATAAGAAGTATATTTACCCGTTTATGAAAGTAATTGATACAAAAACAAAGCTGGAAGAACACGATGTAGAAGAACAGGCAGATTTGGGACTTTATATTGATATTTTTCCTTATGACGGCGTATCAAGCAACACAGAAAAAAGACAGGAATTTTTGAAAAAATGTGAAAGATTAGAAAAGCTAAGACTGTATTCTATGCTTTCCATGGACAAAATTCTTCATGAGGATGCGAAGAAAAATTTTGGAAGAAAAATCCTCTGGAAAGTATTAAGAATGATAGGACCTGCAAGAATTTCCAGAAAGATGGAAAAGTTTATTGCAAAGAATACTGTGGAAAATGCTGAATGGATGGGATGTCTGTGCACGAGATTTTCGGACAGAGAGATTATGAAAAAAGAAATTTGGGAGGAGACAATCCAGCTGGAGTTTGAAGGGAAAATGTACAAAGCACCAAAAGAGTATGACAAAATGCTTACAACAAATTATGGTGATTATATGACATTACCTCCTGAGGAAAAACGTTGTCTGGCACATAATTTTAAAGTCTGGGAGTATGTAGAGGAATAGCTATGAAAGATTTATGGAGATTTATTAAATCATCAGGGATATATTTTGTGGGAACTGTATTAACAAAACTGATTTCTTTTTTGCTTTTACCATTATACACATCCTACATCAGTCCTGCTGACTACGGAACGTATGACCTGTACAATGCGTATATCATGTTCTTATGTTCTGTGTTGTTTCTGGATATATGGTCCGGCATTATGCGGTTCATGTACGAATATACAGGTGAAAATAGAAAGAAACCGATAAATTGTGGATTTGCTATTTTTACTACATCTACCATACTGTATACAATTATTATTATTGTAGCAGCGCCGGCTCTGCATGTAGAGTATCCTTTCTGGCTGTTTTTATATGGTATTTTAATGAATACCCAAACTTTGGTAGGATATATTGCCAGAGGATATGAAAAAAATGTGCTATATACAACATCCGGTTTAATTGGTTCTATTACAACAATCGTTTTCAATATTCTTCTGTTGGTTCAGTTTAAAATGGATTACAGTGCGTTGTTTATTGCCAGTTGCATCGGGTATGTAGTGAATATTGTTATTATGGTTGTGGGAATTCATGAGCGTCATTTGTTTTCTTTTAAATATTTTGATAAAAAGCTGTTTAAAGAAATGCTGCTCTTTTCATTGCCGTTATGCCTGAATTCCGTAGCATACTGGTTCTTGACAAGCTATAACAGAATTGCGGTAAATGATTATCTGGGACCGGAGGCAAACGGATATTATGCGATTGCCGGAAGATTTGGCTCTATGATTACTTTATTTACAACCTGTTTCCAAATGGCATGGCAGGAGTTGGCATATTCTAAGTCAGCGAAAGAAGACGGACTTGGAGAATTTTACTCTGTGGCGACAAATAATTATATAAAAAGTATGGGTGTCGGATTGGTTATCTTAATCCCGTCTATCTTTATTATATATCCGCTTATGGTAAACGAAGCTTACGGAGTCGGAAAGGAGTTAATTCCTTTTTACCTTTTAGGAACTATCCTTTCAACTATCAGCAGCTTTTTAGGAAATACCTTTAGCGCTATCAAGAAAAATCAGTTGTTATTTATTACAATGTTAGTGGGAAGTGTGGCAAATGTGGCATGTATCCATTTGTTATTACCGAAATTAGGACTTCAGGCATCTAATGTGGCTTTGGCAATTGGATTTTTGCTCATTTGTGTAACCAGATTAGTGCTTTTGAAGAAGGAACTGCATATATCAATAGAATATCGAAATATAGTCATTGTTATTATTGGATTTATATGTGTAACAGCAGCTTATCAGTATGGAAATCTGTGGCAAAATATAGTTGTCATGCTGGTAGCACTGGCTTTGATATTTTATTTCTTTAAAGATATCTTTCACATGGTTTTGCAGAAAGTGAGAAACCGAGGTTAAGGAAAAAGCTATTGCGAAGAAGAAAATAAAATTCTCTTTTTGCAATAGCTGTTTTCTATTGATACTGTATTATGCGAAGCTTAAAATATAAATAAATACAAAAGTTGGGGGAAATATATGGAAAAGAAAAAGAATAGAATTTATCAGTTTTCCTATATCAAAGCAGTATCTTGTATTGCAATTATATGCTTACATACTATTTTTACAGCAGTAGGTATATATGGAAGTACGGTAAATTCCAACAGTCTTATAAGTTATCGTGTTGTGATGGACAATTTGATGTGGGCAGTACCTTGTTTTTTAATGGTTACGGGAGCATTACTTTTGAACAGAAAAAAAGAAGTATCTTATCATAAATTATTTACCGGTTATATTGGCAGGATTTTGTTGGCAATTTTTATATTTGTATTTGTATTTTCTGTCATTGATACATTCTTTGGACCGGAAAATCCGAGCATATCCGTATTTTTAAAACAGTTATCAGAAGTTATTAGCGGACAATCATGGTCTCATATGTGGTATTTGTATTGCTTAATTGGATTGTATCTTTTGTTACCGTTTTATAAAAAAATAGCAAATACAAGCAGTGGGAAAGAAATTTGCTATTTGTTGGGGATTTATGTGATTTTTCTTTCTATTTTGCCTCTTTTAAAAAGCTGGAACATAGAAATTGGATTTTACATTCATGTGTCATCTATTTATCCGTTTTATTTTTTTGCAGGGTATTATTTCTGGGAATATCAAAAAGAAAAGAGAAAAATCGGAATTTTTGCAGTTATTTTGAGTACAATTTTTATCAGCGCTGTCAGTTGGTTTAGCTGGGCAAAAACGATAGACAGTTTGCGTATACTTTTGGGGTATTCATCTATTTTAGTTATCGTGCAGGCTTGTGGTATTTTTTTATTATTTTTAAATTTCAAAGGAAACAAGAAAACAGTTTTAGAAAAGATATTATCGAAAATAGATGAGAATAGTTTTGGGATTTATTTAGTTCATATGATTTTTGTACGATTTGTGTTCAAGCAGATGGAAATAAATCCTTTTGAAAAAGGTGGTTGGTTATGTATTCTTTTATTGATATTGGTAATTTCAGTGTTATCATGGGCAGTTGTCTATCTGCTGAAAAAGATACCGATATTAAAGAGAATATTATAATTCACATTATAGAAAGAAGATTTTAAGATACTAGGAGGAGAAAGCAATGAAAAGAAAGATTGTGATGATGCTGGTATTGGCTCTTTCAACAGGGATGCTTCTTACCGGATGTCAAAAAGAAACAGAAGAAAAAGAAGAACCGAAAAAGGTAGAACAGACCAAGGAAAAAGAAGAGAAAAAAGAAGAACTGAAGTTCATTGGAACTGAGGAAGAAGGAAATTCTAAAATTATTTTAGAAAACAAAACAGGAAAAGATATAAAAGGGATATCTGTGAAGAAAAGTGAAGAAACAGAATTTGCAGAGAACCTTTTGACAGAAGGAGACATATATTCAGTAGATGAAAAGAGATATTTTTGCTATAAATTTCAACAGGAAGCAGAGGCGACAGGAGAAGATGAAAAGCTTTTGACACAGGGATATGATGTTCAGTTGACTTTTACAGATGATACGATGGCTGTTTTGCATGGCTTTCCGTGGGAAGACATGAAGGAAGGTGCTGTATGGTTTGAAGAGGATATGGCATATTTGATGTATGAAAGTGTTTCTACAAAAGAAGAACAGAATACAAAAGAGACAGAAGCAGCGTTAAAAGCACAAAAAGAAGCGGAGGAAGCAGCCGCAGCAGAAGCTGCCGCTGCGGCAGAAAAAGCTGCTCAGGAAGCGGCAGCAAAAGAAGCAGCCGAAAAAGAGGCACAGGCGGCTGCGGAGCAGGCAGCGAAACAACAGCAGCAATCCCAAAGTAAACCACAGACACAGCAAAAACCATCTTCTCCGGCACCTAAGCCAGAACCGACACCACAGCCGGAACCGACTCCGGAACCAGCACCAGAACCGGATACAGGTGGGGGAGAAGGCTGTTTGGATGATGGATTATTCTATTAAAAGGAAATGGGGATGATATTATGAAGAAAAAACTATTGTATGCAACAGTATTGAGTATGGGAATTTTAGGATGCAGTATTCCAATATTAGCTGCAGAAGAAACAGAACCTCAGGCAGAAGTTGAAATTTCACAAGAAGATGTAGTAGAAAATGATGTTGTAGAGAAGCTGGAAATACCAAATTCAGGTTGGAATTCTGATGAAAAAGGCTGGACGTATGTGGATGAGTCAGGAAATCTGTTAAAAGACTGCTGGGAGGAAATCGAGGGAGAAATTTATCATTTTAACCAAGATGGATATATGTCAATATACTGGCAGGAAATTGACGGAGGCTATTATTGGTTTGGAAATGACGGAGTGATGAGAACAGGCTGGCAGGAAATCTGGGATAAGATTTATTATCTCGGAAACGACGGAGTAATGTGCACAGGTTGGAAATATTTGGAAGGAAACTGGTATTACTTCGGCGTTTCAAGTGATGGAGCTATGAAAACCTACTGGCAGGAAATTAATGGTACTTATTATTGGCTTGGAAATGACGGAGTGATGAGGACAGGCTGGCAGGAAATCTGGGGAAAACGTTACTATCTGGGTGACAACGGAGCCATGCGTACATATTGGAGTATCATTGACGGAAATTATTATTGGTTCGCAAGCGACGGAGCCATGAAAAAGGACTGGAAGTACATCTGGGGAAAATGTTATTACCTTGGAAATGACGGAGTAATGAGAGCAGGCTGGCAGGAAATTGATGGAGAAATCTACTATTTGGGAGAAGCTGGAGACGGAGCCATGAGATATGGCTGGCAGTATATAGACGAAAGCTGGTATTATTTCGGAACCGGAAATGACGGAGCTATGAAAACCTACTGGCAGGAAATTAATGGTATCTATTACTGGCTTGGAAATGACGGAGTCATGGGGACAAACTGGCAATATATCTGGGGGAAATGGTACTATCTCGGAAGTGACGGAGCCATGAGAACCGGTCTTCAGATTATAGATAATGATGTTTATGTGCTGGGAGAAGGCGGAGACATGGTTTCCGACAAAAACTATAATTTTAACGGAGGTAATCTTCCAATAGGAAAAGACGGCAGAGTACAAGGAGAAACGGCTTCTGCAATAAAAAAGGCATATGCTAAATTAAATCAGGTTGGCTGGGATTTGAGAAAGGCTTTTAATTGGTCAGCCGGGATGGAATACTATCGTATGCAGAACTATGGAATTGGACCGGAAAAAGATGATATTCATTCTGTATGGTATGCTAATTACGGATTTGATAACAAACGAGGAAACTGTTATGTAATGGCATCTACCTTCTGTTATATGGCACGACTTTTAGGATACGAGACGTACTATGTAGAGGGACAAGTACCGTTGGCAAGCGGAGGAATGGGACCACATGGCTGGTGTGAAATTGTAATAGATGGGTTTACTTATGTATTTGATCCGGATTTTACAAATAATACGGGCAGGAACGGTTTTCAAATTTATTATGGAATGTCCGGCACATGGAGATATTCAAATTATAAGAGAGTTGCATAGAATAAGCTTGACAAAATAGAAATCTAAGCTGAAAATAAAAGAAGATATTGTTAGACCATACGTCTTTCAATATCTTCTTTTCATATTTTATAGAAGGGTAAGAGGTGGAAAATGAAAAAATTTATAAGAGCATTGGGAATAGGAATTCTCGCAAGCACTTTTTTCTGGACAGCGCCAACATATGCACAGGCGGAAACAGAGACAGCAGGTTCATCTATGAAAGAAGAAAGCTATTCAGAGGAAAATATCGAGCTTTATAATGAAGAACGAGAAAAACCAAAGGGAGAATGGAAAGAAGACGAACAGGGAAGATGGTATGAGTACAGTGACGGAACACGTCCAAAGCTTTCTTGGAGAAAAATAGACGGTCAGTGGTATTATTTTAACAGTAAGGGATATTGGATAGATGATAATACATACGAGGAAGGTTCTTTAAAAGGAATTGATGTATCAAAATGGCAGGAAGAAGTTGACTGGCAGGCAGTAAAAAATGATGGAATTGATTTTGCCATGATACGGTTGGGGTATAATACAAATCAACTGGATAAGTATTATCAAAGAAATATGACAGAAGCTGAAAAGGCTCAAATTCCCGTAGGCGTTTATTATTACAGTAAAGCAATGAATGAAGAAGAAGCAGTTCGTGATGCAGAGTTTGTAATTGAAAATTTAAAAGGGTATAAGGTTTCATATCCTGTGGCTATTGATTTAGAGGATAAAGTACAGGAAGATTTGAGCAAAGAGGAGCTGGGGAAAATTGCAAGGGCTTTTGCTGATGAAATTCAGTCAGCAGGCTATACTCCTATGGTATACGCCAATGAAAATTGGTATCAAAATTATATAGACTGGTCACTTTTAGGAGATGTGGAGAAATGGATTGCCAGTTATAGCGTAAGTCCAAATCCTAAGATAGAAAGAGAAATCTGGCAGTGCTGCAGTACAGGGTTAGTGGATGGTGTAAAAGGAAATGTAGACATTAACTTTGGATATAAAGATTATACAAAATATATCACACCACGAACAGAACCTTTAGAGAGCTACTATAAAAGAGGAAAATGGGTACAGGATAGTACCGGATGGTGGTATCGTTATAAAAATGGACAATATCCTAAAAATCAATGGGAATATATAGATAATCACTGGTATTGGTTTAATGAAAGCGGATATATGACAACAGGCTGGCAGCAAGTGTACGGTAAATGGTACTATATGGACCAGTGGGGAGCAATGACAACGGGCTGGCAGCAGGTAAATGGCAAATGGTACTATATGAATGACGGCGGAGTTATGCAGACAGGCTGGCAGTATATCGGCAATCAGTGGTACTATATGGATGTATGGGGAGCGATGACAACAGGTTGGCAGCAAGTGTACGGCAAATGGTACTATATGGACCAGTGGGGAGCAATGACGACAGGTTGGCAGTATATTGGCGGAAGCTGGTATTATATGAATGAGGGTGGAGCTATGCAGACAGGCTGGCTGTACCTTGGTGGGCACTGGTATTATTTGAATAGCTCAGGAGCAATGGTTACAGGCAGCCATTACATTGATGGAAAGTGGTATTCTTTTAACGGCTCAGGAGTCATGCAGTAAAATAATCAAAAAAGAAGAAGTTATGGCAGTTATGCTGATAAAAGCGGGAAAAATATTGTTAAAATCTGCGGATTTTTTAAATATTCTTGCTTGACTATCTTACTTCTTATGTTAAAATATATTGTGTGTGGGTACATTTCGCCCACATCGAGAAAAATAGAAACGAAAAGTTTATTTTTCCAGTATCTACATTTAGGAGGAATGTTCAAAATGGCAAAATGGGTTTATATGTTCACCGAAGGTGACGCATCCATGAGAAACACTCTCGGTGGTAAAGGTGCAAACCTTGCTGAGATGACAAAATTAGGTCTTCCAGTACCACAGGGATTTACAATTACAACAGATGCTTGTACTCAGTACTATGAAGATGGAAGAAAGATTAACGATGAAATCATGGAACAGATCATGGAAGCTATCGTTAAAATGGAAGAAGTAACAGGAAAGAAATTTGGAGATAAAGAAAATCCACTTCTTGTATCTGTTCGTTCCGGAGCAAGAGCTTCTATGCCAGGTATGATGGATACAATCCTGAACCTTGGTTTAAATGAAGAAGTTGTTGAAACTCTGGCAGCAGCATCAGGAAATGCTCGTTGGGCATGGGATTGTTACAGAAGATTTATCCAGATGTACTCTGACGTAGTTATGGAAGTTGGTAAGAAATACTTCGAAGAACTTATCGACAAAATGAAAGAAGAAAAGGGTGTTACTCTTGACGTTGAACTTACAGCAGAAGATTTAAAAACTCTGGCTGGACAGTTCAAAGCTGAATATAAAGAAAAAATCGGTGAAGAATTCCCAGCAGATGCTAAAGAGCAGTTAATGGGAGCTGTTAAAGCCGTATTCCGTTCTTGGGACAACCCACGTGCTAACGTATATCGTCGTGACAACGATATCCCATATTCTTGGGGTACAGCTGTTAACGTACAGATGATGGCATTCGGTAACATGGGTGATGACTGTGGTACAGGTGTTGCATTTACTCGTGACCCAGCAACAGGTGAAAATGGTCTGTTCGGAGAATTCCTGACAAATGCACAGGGTGAAGACGTTGTTGCCGGAGTTCGTACTCCAATGCACATTTCCGAAATGGAACAGAAATTCCCAGAAGCATTTGCTCAGTTCAAAGAAGTTTGCAAAACTCTGGAAACACATTACAGAGATATGCAGGATATGGAATTTACAGTAGAACATGGTAAATTATATATGTTACAGACACGTAACGGTAAGAGAACAGCTCAGGCTGCTCTGAAAATCGCTTGTGACCTTGTAGATGAAGGCATGAGAACAGAAGAAGAAGCAGTTGCAATGATCGATCCACGTAACTTAGATACACTGCTTCACCCACAGTTTGATGCTGCTGCTTTAAAAGCTGCAACACCAATGTCCAAAGCACTTGGAGCATCTCCGGGAGCTGCTTGCGGTAAAATCGTATTCACAGCTGATGACGCTGTTGAATGGGCTGCAAGAGGAGAAAAAGTTATCCTTGTTCGTCTGGAAACATCCCCAGAAGATATCACAGGTATGAAGAGCGCTCAGGGTATCCTGACAGTTCGTGGTGGTATGACATCTCACGCAGCAGTAGTTGCTCGTGGTATGGGAACATGCTGTGTATCCGGTTGTGGTGATATCACAATGGATGAAGCAAACAAGAAATTTACATTAGCTGGTAAAGAATTCCATGAAGGAGACAGCATTTCTCTGGATGGTTCTACAGGTGCTATCTATGATGGAATTATCCCAACAGTAGATGCTACAATCGCTGGTGAATTCGGAAGAATTATGGGATGGGCTGATAAATACAGAACAATGAAAGTTCGTACAAATGCTGATACTCCGGCAGATGCTATCAAAGCTCGTGAGCTTGGTGCAGAAGGTATCGGTCTTTGCCGTACAGAGCACATGTTCTTCGAAGGTGACAGAATTGACGCATTCCGTGAAATGATTTGTTCTGAAACAGTAGAAGAAAGAGAAGCTGCTCTTGAAAAAATCCTTCCAGAACAGCAGGGAGATTTCGAAAAATTATACGAAGCTCTTGAAGGTAACCCGGTTACTATTCGTTTCTTGGATCCACCATTACATGAGTTCGTTCCTACAACAGAGGAAGATATCAAGAAATTAGCTGATGCTCAGGGCAAAACAGTTGAACAGATTAAAGCAATCATCGACTCCCTTCATGAGTTCAACCCAATGATGGGACATCGTGGATGCCGTCTTGCAGTTACTTACCCAGAAATTGCTAAGATGCAGACAAAAGCTGTTATTCGTGCAGCAATTAACGTACAGAAAGCTCATGCTGACTGGAACGTTTGCCCAGAAATCATGATCCCACTTGTTGGAGATACAAAAGAATTGGCATACGTTAAGAAATTCGTTGTTGAAACAGCTGACGCTGAAATCGCAGCAGCTGGTATTGAATTACACTACGAAGTTGGTACAATGATCGAAATCCCAAGAGCTGCATTAACAGCTGATGAAATCGCTAAAGACGCTGACTTCTTCTGCTTCGGTACAAACGACTTAACACAGATGACTTATGGATTCTCTCGTGATGATGCTGGTAAATTCTTAGAAGCTTACTATGATGCAAAAATCTTCGAAAACGATCCATTTGCTAAATTAGACCAGATCGGTGTTGGTAAATTAATGGAAACAGCTATTAAATTAGGTAAACCTGTAAATCCAAAATTACACATCGGTATCTGTGGAGAACACGGTGGAGATCCAAGTTCCGTAGAATTTTGCCATAAGATTGGTTTAGACTACGTTTCCTGCTCACCATTCCGTGTACCAATCGCTCGTTTAGCTGCTGCGCAGGCTGCTATTAACAACAAGTAATATACTGGGATAAAAGAGCTTTATATAATTTAATTCATGCGAAAGCGTGAAAGTGTCCAAGCATAAAATAAGACCTTGAAACTTTGAGAAATCAGAGCTTCAAGGTCTTTTTTGGTTTAAAAGATAAGAATAAACTCAGTGAATGTATGAGTAACTAGGTTCACTGAGTTTTATCGTGCGGTGAAAAGTTCATCATCTAAATATTCAATTATATCCGAAACACCGCAGTCCAGCAAACGGCATAACTGATTAACTGTGTTAGTTGAGATACTGTTTCCCTTTTGTATGGAATAGTAGGTTGCTCGTGAAAAGCCCATCTTTTCCAAACGATACGAAGATATGTTTTTTTTCTTCATGGTTCTGAATAATGGTGCATAACTAATCAAATATAATCACTCCTAATCTTTGTGTTTTATATAAATTTTAGATAACAGGAATAGGCTTGACTATGTATGAATATCCGAGTATACTTTGGTTAAAAGAATGATATAAGGAGAGGAAAAATGGGAGAGTACATAAAGAATAAAAAAGAAATGAAATTTCAAAGTCAGGATGCTTTGAAGACAGTGCAGAATGTCATAAATGAAGCAAATGAAGCTTTAAATGACAAAACAAGAACGATTGCAAAATCAGCAATTCCGGAAGTATTGGCAGGAGCATTGGGGGCAGGAGCAGGAGGAGCGCTTAGTTTTGCAGCATTATATTTAGGCGGTTCTGTTGTGGGACTTAGCGCTGCCGGAATTACAAGTGGGTTGGCAGCAGCAGGCGCTCTTATAGGCGGAGGAATGGCAGCTGGTGTGGCAGTTCTTGCCGCTCCGGTAGCAGTCCTTGGAGCAACAGGTGTAGGAGTAGCATCACATGTTAAAAATAAAAAATTAAAAGAAGCAAAAGAGCTTTGTTATAGAGAAGCGGTCAGAAAGCAAAATGCTATTATAAAAGCATTAAAGAATGAGTCGGATGCAGATAAAGAAAGAATTGATTATTTGAATTCGTTAAATACACTTCTTCAGTCCGCAATTCAAGATTTGGAGCATGACCTTGGTATGAGTTGATAAGGAGCAAATTTAATTATGAGTGCATTTCACTATACAAAAGAGGAAAAGGAATTAAATAAGGTTCTTAAATATAATCAAAAACTGTCAGAGGATTTACTAAATGAAACAGACTACAAAGAAGCACGTAACAGTGCAGATAAAAATATAAATTCTTCTGAGAAATTATTGAAAGAACTGGGATACGGAAAAGAACTTTCAGATGTGAAAAGAAATATTCAAAATGTATCGAGAAATCCTAAATTACAATATGGCTCAGATGCAGAAGAGTGGGATATTCTTTTACAGAAGGCAGAGAAAGAGGTTACGGGTGAAGTTCTGTTGGAAGATATTTTATCTTCTGAAGAAATTACAAGAGCATATAATGAACTGGAGGAGATTGATAAAGAATTTTCTAAAAGGACAAGCATTATTAATCAGACAGACTTGAATTTTTTAGCTGTTGCAACAGCATTGCAGGTTACAAAGACATTACTTTTTCCGTATTTTGCGAAAAAAGGCAAATACGGTGAAAGTTTTGATGAGTCGGAAAGACTGATACACAATGATAAGTCTATTGAAAAAGCTCATAGAGAAGCAAATGACAGTTTTCGAGATAAGTATTCTGAAACTCACGGAAAAGGTTATTGGATAAACATTCTTTATCAAACCCCTCCCTACGATATTACAAAAGGTTCAAAAGAGTTGGAAATTAATATGGAGGGGAAATATCACAGGCTGCATACCCTTGGGCATGATCCGATTTTAGGTTGGATATTTGGAACAGCCAATATCTTAACAGATGTAATTACAATGAATAACTTTCAATCCTATCGGGTTGAGAGAAAACCCAATATGAGGATAACAGGGGAAAAAGTAAGAATAGATAAATTATTTGAAGAAAGTTATCAGGTTATCAAGGCAGATTACTTAAATCTTTTAGCTGCAATTTTCGCACAGGCACAGCACCTAAAATCTGATGTGTATACAAAGGTAGGATTGCCAGTTCCTTTACTTGCAAGTTTTAATGAGACATTTGCAAGCAATTTATATAAGAAACAGTATGATGCCTTATGCTTTTCCCGTGATGCTAAGATTGTCACTACTTCTTATATTGCATCTATGTTCATCGATATGATTATCGGTTCTGTACATAGTTTGTTTCGAAGCGAGTACGAAGAGAAAGAATTATATAGTGTAAGAACGAGAAAAATTTTGTTGATATCGAATACGATTGCATCAACAAGCAGTATTCTTAATGCTTATATTACAAAAAATCCGAAGAAACTGGATATAGGAAGTTTACTTTTAACGGTAACACATTTGTTTGCGGATGTTCGATTTATGGCAAAGATTAAAGATGAATTTATCCATAATGAAATCAGTCAAAGAGTTTATCGGGAGTTAGACGAGACGGATAAAATGTTTCGAGAGTATTTGTAATAGGCGAAAGAAATATAAATGTGGGCATATAACGATATGTTATATGCTCTTTTTGAACTTATTGCTAGAAGAAGAATTAAATGGCAAGAGCATTTTCTTGACAGAATAAATTAGAAATGGTATAAGCGAATAAATGGTGAAATTATGCAGAATAAAAGTAAGCGCTTAATTTTTGGGTAACTACAAATTTATCCTTTTTTCATTCATAATGATAGAAAATAGTTTTTTACTCCATCATCTTGATAGGAA
>ERZ894232.414-NODE-414-length-56869-cov-14.988542_pt1 | contig 56869 bp, 52 predicted proteins | sample MGYA00380296_ERZ894232 | MGnify/ENA primary metagenome ERZ894232 (study PRJEB32331, sample SAMN06328433) | human gut metagenome | biome: human gut microbiome; feature: stool | host: Homo sapiens | collected 2014-08-14 ...
CCCCCTCCGTTCCCGATTTCTGAAACTTTTGGGGCCATTGGGGCTGACTTGCCGGTCCGGGGTGGACCATGCCGCCATGCTGGAATTATATGCCGATTCCCGTGTGGTCCCCAATGAATCCATTGCCTTTGAAGTCAATTATCGTCTGACCGAATCGGCCTCGGCCGGAGCCTGTGTGCTCACAACGCCGGTGGGAGAGGACCAGAACCGGCTTTATACGCCCGATCGGGAAATCCTGATCTACGAACAAAGTTTGGAGCTTCTGGAAAAAACGGCCTTTCTCCGCCGCCGACCGGACATCGCGGAAAAAATAGGTCGAGCCGCCTGGGAGGCGACGCGCGCCCGTCATTTGCCCGAACACCGGGCCCGTTTCGTGCTGGAAAACCTGCCCGCAGCGCCGGTCCGCGCGGACGCGACGGCACTGCCCATGACTCTGGCGCAGCGCGGGCGTCATATCCATCTGCCTACGCCCCGGCCTCTGTTGCATACCCTCGGCAGCGCCGACGGCATCGAAGCCGCCGCTCTCCATCTGCGCTGCCTGTCCGAAGGATACCCGGGACAGCATACCGAACGTTTCATCCGCGCCCGTCTGACGCATGCTCCCGTTCCCGGCGAGGACGAGCTTACGCTGGCGGCTCTGGGTCACGCCCTTCTGCGGGCGGATCTGCCCCTGTTTCAAGCTTTCTGGACTCGTTTGCACGCGGCCCGGCCGATCCGGCCGGAGGTTCCCGGCTCTTTGTATCAAGCCGGTCTGTCGCTGGCCGACGAATTACAGACACGAGGCCGTTTATTTCAACCCGGTCTGGCCTATCAGGCCGACCTTATGACGCCGGAAACAGCCCTTGAGGCTCTCTATATGGCCCGACGATACGCCGGAGACGATCCGGAATGGGCGTATCGCCTTCATCGACTGACAACACGAAGCGCGGCGCTGACCGAGGTTCGGCTTGAAGCTTTGGCCGCTCTCCAGGCCTCCGCGCCGGATTGGAGAAACCAATTGGAATACGGTTGCGCCCTGTTGGACGCCTACTCGGCGGCGGAAGGGATATCCATACTGAGTCGTGCTCTGGTCGAAGCCGATGCGCTGGGACGGGGCGGGCTGGCCCGTAAAATTCTGCTGGCGCACCGCGTGGATTCCGCATTGCTGAATGACGTTCTTCCTTGAATAATATTGGCGGAATCATGTCCGTCTTCCGGAGCAAACTTTGAAAAGCCGAAGTTCCGCGAGGCTGTCCCTGGAGCATTTTGCTTTTGAAATTGGACACGTTCAAAAGCGGCGCTGCCGTCATTTTACCTGAAAAACGTGGTTTTCAGGGTCATTCGGCACGGGCGCCCGCTCCCGCGGCCGCCAAAGCGGTTGCCTTTTTCAACAGCAAACCGTTCTATCCTCAAGGAGGCGACATCATGAATGTTCTGCTCATCAACGGCAGCCCGCATAAAAACGGCTGCACTTTCACCGCCCTGTCCGAAGTGGCGGACCAATTGAATGCCCAAGGCATAGCCACCCATATTCTGCACATCGGGACCAAAGGCGTGCAGGGCTGTATCGCCTGTAAAAAATGCGCGGACAGCGGGCGCTGCGTATTTGACGACGATCCGGTAAACGAAGCCGTGGACCGCCTGACACGGGCCGACGGCCTGGTGATAGGCTCGCCCGTGTACTACGCGGGCCCCAACGGAGCGTTGTGCGCCTTTCTGGATCGTTTGTTCTACATGAAAAACGCCCGCTACGCGTATAAACCTGCCGCAGCCCTGGTCAGTTGTCGCCGCGCCGGGTCCAGCGCCGCGCTGGATCGGCTGACCAAATACTTTACCATTTCGAATATGCCCGTGGTATCCTCGCGCTACTGGAACGAAGTGCACGGCAATACGCCTGACGAGGTTCGCCGGGATTTGGAAGGCATGCAGGTCATGCGTGTGCTGGGCCGCAATATGGCCTGGCTGCTTCGATGCATCGAGGCCGCGCGGAGCGTTGTGCCTTATCCGGAGGCGGAAGCTCCGATATGGACCAATTTTGTCCGCTGATTTGCGCCCGAAACCTTCCGTACAAGAAGACGCCGAGCATGAAAAAAGCCCCCATACGGGGGCTTTTTTCATGCTCGGAAAGGGCCGCGGCTCTTATCACGGCTGTTCCGACGTCGCGGCGAAGTCTCGCTCCGCTCGACCCTAGAGCATTTTCAAAATGAAAATGCTCTAGGCCAGCGCTTGAAGCAAAAGCAACGCCACGATGTTGATGATCTTGATCATGGGGTTGACGGCGGGACCGGCGGTATCCTTGTAGGGGTCGCCGACCGTGTCGCCGGTAACGGCGGCCTTATGCGCGTCGGAACCCTTGCCGCCGAAATTGCCGTCTTCAATGTACTTCTTGGCGTTGTCCCAAGCTCCGCCGCCGGAGGTCATGGAAACGGCCACGAAAATGCCGGTGACGATGGTGCCCATGAGCATGGCGCCCAGGCAGGCAAAGGCCGCGCCCTGGCCACCCACGGCAAGGATGATGAAGTACAGCACGATGGGCGCCAGCACGGGCAACAACGAAGGCGCAATCATTTCACGAATGGCGGACTTGGTCAGCATGTCCACGGCCGAGCTGTAGTCGGGCTTGCCGGTGCCTTCCATGATGCCCGGAATTTCCTTGAACTGGCGGCGCACTTCCACCACCACGGCGGAACCGGCGCGTCCCACGGCCATCATGCCCATAGCCCCGAACAGATAGGGCAACAGACCGCCGACGAACAAGCCCACCAGCACGTAGGGGTCCTGCAGGACAAAGCGTACGTCGAGATTGGGGAAGAAGCGTCCCAGGTCCTCGACATAAGCGGCGAACAGAACCAGGGCGGCCAGAGCGGCGGACCCGATGGCGTAGCCCTTGGTCACGGCCTTGGTGGTGTTGCCCACGGCGTCGAGGGCGTCGGTCACGTCACGCACTTCTTCGGGCAAGCCGGCCATTTCGGCAATGCCGCCCGCGTTGTCGGTGACGGGACCGTAAGCGTCCAGAGCCACAATCATGCCCGCCAGGGCCAGCATGGTGGTGGCGGCCAGAGCGATGCCGAACAATCCGGCCTGAGTGTAAGCGAACAAGATGCCGGCGCAAATGATGATCACGGGCAGGGCCGTGGCTTCCATGGATACGGCCAAGCCCTGGATGACGTTGGTGCCGTGGCCCGTGGTGGAAGCCTTGGCAATGCTGCGCACCGGACGGTAAGCCGTGGAGGTGTAGTATTCCGTCACCCATACCAGCAGGCCGGTAACCACCAGGCCGGTGAGGCTGGACAGCAACAGATTGCCGCCGGTGAAACCGTACATGGCCTTCATGCCGTCGTCGGCCGCGAAGAAGCCCAGTGTCACCAACACGATAAGAATGGCCGAGAATATGGCTGTGGCGGCCAGCCCCTTGTACAGAGCGCGCATAATTTTGTTGTCGGCGCCCAGTTTGACGAAGAACGTGCCGCCGATGGAGCCCAGGATGCACACCGCGCTGACCAGCAGGGGATAGAGCATCATCTTGGTCTGCAGGGCGCCGTCGAAGAAAATGGAGGCCAGCAGCATGGTGCCCACGATGGTGACGGCATAGGTTTCAAACAGGTCGGCGGCCATACCGGCGCAGTCGCCCACGTTGTCGCCCACGTTGTCGGCGATGACGGCGGGATTGCGGGGGTCGTCCTCGGGAATGCCCGCTTCGACCTTGCCCACCAGGTCGGCGCCCACGTCGGCTCCCTTGGTGAAGATGCCGCCGCCCAGTCGGGCGAAGATGGAAATCAGCGACGCCCCGAAGGACAGGGCCACCAGAGCCTGCATGAGTTCCGTGGTGTCCACGCCGAACAGGCGCAACAGCGAGTAGTACAGAGACACGCCCAGAAGCCCCAGCCCCACCACCAGAAGGCCGGTAATGGCCCCGGACTGGAAGGCGATGTTCAAGGCGGGCGTCATGCCCTGACGAGCGGCTTCGGCCGTGCGCACGTTGGCCCGTACCGACACGTTCATCCCGATGAAGCCCGCCGCGCCGGACAGGCAGGCACCGATGACGAAGCCCAGCGCCACCTTGAAGGACAGCGTCACAAGCAACAGCACGGTCACCACCACGCCCACGATGGCGATGGTGCGGTACTGACGCTGCAGGTATGCCTGAGCACCTTCCTGAATGGCGCCGGCGATGCGCTGCATTTCGTCGGTGCCGGTGCCGGCGGCCAGCACGCGTTTGGCGGCCGCGAAGGCGTACGCCAGGGCAAGCCCCGCACAAGCGATGACGATGAGAATGAGAAAATTCATACGTACCCCCGACAGGTGGAATAAAATGGCGTTCCGAAAACCCGGCGGGCGGAGCCTCCGCCCGGCAACAGCCTTGTTCCGGCTGTCCGAAACAAGGCATGCTATACAAAATGCGTGAGACTGACAAGCTAAGACCGCAGAGGAGCAGCGTTTTTCGGCGGTCGGAACTTATTTGCCCGGCTCAAGGCCGGGGCCGGTCCGCGCTCGGGCGTTTTCTATGGGGCGACCGCCCGAACTTGCCGCCCTACCACACCCGCGCCCCGGCATAGCCCACCACGCGCGAAGCGTCGCCCGAAACCGCGGCCGACGTGTCGTAGGCCGCCAACCCGGCGTGCGCCGCGCCCAGTTCGCGGCAGGCCATAAGCCCCATGAGCGCGGGCAGAATGCCGCACATGCCTATACGGTTTTCCTGCACCACGTTCAGCAGACGCCGGGGGTCCAGGCGCAGAAAGGCGTCCAGAGCCAAAGCATCCAGACGCCGGTTTTCCGCATCGCTTGCATAGTGATGCATGTCGGAACTGAGGATGAAGGCAAGCTCGTCCGCGTGGGCCGCAACCAGAGAAGCCAGAGCGTGAGCGGCTTCGGACAAGCCTTCGGGGCTGCCCACCACAATGGGAAGAATGGTCAGGTCGGGTTGCGCGCCGAGCAGAAAAGGCAACAATACTTCAATATCGTGCTCGTGCACATGAGGGTCTGTATCGGGAGCAAAACCGCCCCCAAGCGCCGTCAGTTCACAGCCCAATTCCGCATCCACAGGTATATTGCCCAGAGGAGTCTCCCACTCGCCCTCGGGCCAGAACCCCAGCGGATGCCCCCGGCCGGTATGGCTGGGGGCCAGAATCACGAGCCGCCGGGGCAACCGCGCGCCCGCCAGGGCAGCCGCGATGACCGGACCGCAGAACACGTGCCCGGCATGGGGCAGCAGGGTCAGCAGGGGTCTATCCCAGGCCCAGCGACGGCCCGGTTCGGAAACGGGCGCATCCCCGACGGTCGATTCCGAACCAAAAGAGAGAGCGGCCCGACCGCAAGCGGCGATTTCCGCCCGCAGTTCATCCGGGTCCGCAGGATAAAATTGACCGGCCACTATGGCGCGACGTATCGGCATGGCATCCTCCCGCCGGAATGATTCTCCCCGAAAATGCAACCCGACCGGAAACCGGATACGCCTGGCCGGGGGCGGCTATGCGAGACATGTCACAGCAAAACGGCGTACGGCTCGACGGAGTCTTCCCCGGGGAAACGACGACTTAAACCGGAAAAGGGTAGAAAAGCATAAACTTTTCTACCCGTAAATACCGACAGGTCAAGCAAGGGACCGTCAAAACATCCCGCGCCCGCCCGGGAAAACGCGCGCCGGACTTACGCCGCGGAAGACTCGGCGTCGGCCGGGGCCGTATCCTGTTCGGTCACCACGGCCACCACGGTGAAGTCCGATTTGAACACGACATGCACGCCTTCGGGCAGGGCGAGTTCGGAAGCTTTGATGGAGTGGCCCAAGTCCAGGTTCGTGATATCCACGTTGACCTTGCGGGGCATAAGCTGAGGCTTGGCGGACAAGGTGACGCTTTCGCGGTAGGTTTCGAGGGTGCCGCCCAGCTTGACGCCCTTGGAAACACCCGTGAATTCCAGCGGCACTTCCACCTTGATTTCCTTGTCCAGATCCACGCCGTAGAAATCGACATGGGTGAACACGCCCTTCACGGGGTGATACTGCGCGTCCCACACGAAGACGGGATGCGTCGTCTTGACGCCGTTGTCATCGATTTCCAGGTTGAAGACGTTGGTGCGTCCCACCTGTTCGTAGATTTTGCTCAGGGGCAAAGCGGGCATCTGCACGGGCACGTTGACGCCGTCGGCGGCATAATACACGCCGGGCACCAAGGCTTCCGCACGCAGGCGGCGGTTGGGGCCCTTGCCGAAGCCGGAGCGCTTTTCCACAGAGAGGGTTTTCATTTCGGACATGGTGTCATTCTCCTTGGTGTGCCGCGTAATGTGCCGCGTGGGTCGCGCGGGCGCGGCTCGATATATCGCGTTCCGAACGCCCGACGGGTCTATCCGAACAGGGCGCTGACGGACGAACCGTCATGGATGTTGCGTATGCTTTTAGCCAGAATACCGGCCACCGAGGCCACGCGCAGCTTGTCGCACAGCCCTTCGTGCTCGCCCAGCGGAATGGTGTCGGTGACCACGATTTCGGTAAAGGGCGAATCGGTGAGGCGCTGACAGGCCGGACCGGACAACACCGCGTGGGTGGCGCAGGCGCGCACTTCGGAAGCGCCGTTCTGAAGCAGCACCTCCGCCGCCGCGCAAATGGTGCCCGCCGTGTCGATCATGTCGTCCACCAGCACGGCCACCTTGCCCGCCACATCGCCGACGACGTTCATGGCCGTGGCCTGGTTGGGCCGGTCGCGCCGTTTGTCGATGATGGCCAGACCGGCGTCCATTTTTTTGGCGAAGGCGCGGGTGCGTTCCACCCCGCCCGCGTCGGGCGAAACCATGACCAGATCGCCGCGCAGGTGCCGCACATACTGAAGCAGCACCGGGCTGGCGAACAAATTGTCCACGGGACAGTTAAAAAAGCCCTGAATCTGCCCGGCGTGCAGGTCCACGGTCACAATACGCTGAGCCCCGGCCATGCTGAGAAAATCGGCCACCATCTTGGCGCTGATAGGCGCGCGGGGGCTGACCTTGCGGTCCTGGCGGGCGTACCCGTAGTAAGGGATGACGGCGGTAATGCGACCGGCGCTGGCGCGCTTCAAGGCGTCGAGCATCAGGCACAACTGCATGAGATTTCTGTTGGTGGGGGCGCAGGTGGGCTGAATCACGAACACATCGTGTCCGCGCACGCTTGCGCCGATTTCCACCCGCAGCTCGCCGTCGCTGAACGTCTCGCACAGGGCGGGCGTCAACGCGCAGCCGAGATGGTCGCAGATGTCCATGGCCAATTGAGGATTGGCCGTTCCTGTGAGAATCTTCAGATCGCCGTACATGGTGGACGCCTTCCGGGCTAAAGTTTCGTCACCGTTGCGGAGGCGACGCGGGTACGGAACCGGCGCGCGCCTGAAGTATCGGCAAAAAATTGGCTGGGGCGGAAGGACTCGAACCCTCGAATAGCGGACCCAAAATCCGCTGCCTTACCGACTTGGCGACACCCCAACATCAGTTTCCGTCCGGACTGCGGTATCCCGAGAACAAAAAAGGGCCATAGACGGCGCCGACCGCCGTCCCCTCTTCCCGCAAGCGGCAGGCCGCGCTCCGCGCCGCCCCCTGATCGCGAAAAAGCCCGAAAAGAGCCGATCCGCTGCCGCTCATCCCCGCGGCCGCCGCCCCTTCCCGCACCAACCGCGCCTTCAGGCGGGCCAACGAGGGATGCGCGGCAAACACCACGGACTCGAAACAATTTTCCACAGTCCAAGGCCAAAGGAAACTCGAACGGTGATTTTTATCCGCCTTGCCCAGGCCTGTCAAGGCCCCGACCGAGCATTCCCGGTCCCAGGCGGCATAAGCCCATTTTGTATCGATATGAATGCCGGGGCAGACCAGCACCGCGTAGACTCCGTCCAGCGGGGGACGGCACGGCGTCAGACGTTCGCCCACGCCTTCGCCCATGCAGGGCTCCGACGCGAAGAAAAAAGGCACGTCGGCTCCCACTCGCGCGGCCAAGGCATTGAGAGTCGCGGCGTCCAGGGGAGAGGGACAGCGGGCCTGAAGCCAGTCCATCAACAGGGCGGCGTCGGCGCTGCCGCCGCCCAGACCCGCCCCATGCGGAATGCCTTTGACAAGTTCCGCGTCGAGACCGGGCGCGAAGCCCGTGGCTTCGGCGTACAGCGCATAAGCTTTGGTCAGCGTATTGCAGGCGGGATCGATGCCGGGCTCGGCGCAACGCAGCCTCAGCCCCGTTCCGGCTGCGGGCCGTATTATCAGTTCGTCGCACGGTTCGGGCAGACGCACGAACAACGTGGACAAGTCGTGGTAACCGTCCGGCCGCACTCCGGTGATACGCAAAAAAAGGTTGATCTTGCCCCCGGTGCACAGCCGCGTGGAGGTATCGGAAACTTCCGGCATGATAGTATCCTTGTCTTTTTCAGGCTGACGCCTTGTCGGCCTAGCACGACCCGACGCCCTCTTCAAGCGCGGGACGGCAGACGCCATGCTCGACCCCGGCGGCCAAGTCTGTCATAATTCTTACCCGTCGCCAGGCCGTTCGGCGACCCTGTCTCATTCAGGAGCAACCATGCCCGACATTATTCGCCCCGACTTTTCTCGCTTCGGCAAACTGCTTTTGCTGCGCACCGATCGCATCGGCGATCTGCTGGTATCCACGCCCTGCATCCGGGCCTTGCGTCAGGCTTTGCCCGACACCCGTCTGGAATTGGTGGCCTCGGCCCTTAATGCGCCCGCCGTAGCCGGCAACCCCCACCTCGACGCCGTGCACGTGTTTCATCCCCGCCGCCCCTGGACCTGGCCCGCGCTGGCGCGCCGCCTGCGAAACGCGGCCTTCGACGCCACCCTGGTGCTCAACAGCAATTCGCGCAGCGCCTGCGCGCTGGCCCGCCTGGTGGGGTCTCCCCAGCGCATCGGCTTCAGCGGCCTGCCTACGAACAAAGGGAGGGTATTGACGGCCTACGCCCGTGTCTATACCTGGATAGCCGAGGGAGGCAGCGCCGAAAACATCATTCTGAATATGCTGGAACGAATGGAACGACTAGGCATTGCCGCTCCTTCGCCCCACCTGGATTTTACCGTTCCTTCCATCACGGCCGAGACCGTGCGCGCCCGCTTTCCCCTCCGGCCCGATCGGCTGCGTCTGGCCGTGTTCGTGGGCAACATTAAAAAAGTTCAGAACCGCTGGCCCGTGGAAAAATTTCGGGAACTCGTTCTGCGCCTGCTGTCCACGGAAACGGATTTGGAAATCGTCATCCTGGCCGGACCGCCGGATCGCCCCTTACTGAGCGCTTTCACCGATATCGACCACCCGCGTCTGACGCGCTTTGTGGGCGAAACCCTTCAGGAAAGCGGAGCCCTTCTGTCGACCTGCTCGGGCCTGGTGGCGGGCTCCAGCGGCCCCACCCATGTGGCGGCCGCCCTCGACGTGCCCATCCTGGCCGTAGTCACCCGCCATAACGCCACAGTCTGGCGCACGCTGGGACCGCGCGATCGCGCCGTCACCCCGAACGATGACGCCCGCGACATGCGCGGCATACCGGTGGAACCGGTGGAAGCCATGATCCGCGCCTTTCTGACCGAGGAACGCGAACGACTTGGGCTCTCCAGCCATGCCGGGCACGTCGCGGACAACAATAATTCATAAAAAAAATCCCTAAAAATAGAGGCTGCCCGACGGGCTGTGCCACACTTTTCAGATAGCCGGTTTTCTCACGGCACCCCACGGTCAAGGCTAAATTGCAAGCAAAAATCCTATTTAATTGTAAGTGGAAATCCTATCTATTTTCCATTACCTTTATTTAAAAAACAAAACGGGACAATCTTTATGTATAATTTGGAGGAGAAAGCGAAACATTGTTTTCATGAATAATTTTTATGTAAAAACTTAGCATATTATGACATATATATGGATGTAGGAGGGAGAGGAGGCATCTCCACCGGATATTGTGACATGTTTACTTGTATACTACCAAAAATTTTTAGCATGCTCAGTTTTGACAGGAGGAATTGAGACTTCTACTGGCGTAAGTATCATTATTTATATCCGAAAGGATAGCGTAGGTATGGGGTAATATTTATATATAAATTTTACGAAAATTAAGCATAGAAAATTTATATTTTGAATAAATATATAGAAAAAAATATTTATAAGAAATTAAGTTTTGTAAAAATTTTTGTTGTACAAGCAAGCAATTAATAAAAGTATAGTTTTTTTTAATTTATAAATATCTATACAATACAAAAAAAGGGGACTTTGCTTACCGGAGTAAGGTTATGCGAGAAGAGGCTTATAGCAAAACGCTGCTCCTTGTTGATGATAATGAAATTAATCGCCACATTCTTGAAAATGTGTTTGCTCCTGATTATTTGTCTGAACATGCATGGAACGGAAGTATAGGCCTAAAAAAAATATTAGCGTATCCAGATAAATACTGCGCGGTTCTCCTTGACGTAGTGATGCCGGAAATGGACGGCATACAACTGCTGCGGCACCTGAGGGCCAGAAACCTGACAGACAAGATTCCCATTTTTCTGATTACGGCTGAAGCCAGCGATGCCATTACGAAAGAAGCCTATGAACTGGGCGTGATGGATGTCATCAGCAAGCCTATCATTCCCTATATAGTGCAGCGGCGTGTCAATTCCGTGGTGGAGCTGTTCCAGGCGCGGAAGAGGCTCGGAAACAAGGTGGAACAACAGCAGTCGGAGCTGCTTGCTCAGGCCCGGAAAGTCATTGAACTGAATCAGGGAATGATTGAAGCTCTGTCTGCGGCCATTGAATTCCGCAATGGAGAGTCGGGCGAACACGTTCGCCGTATCCATGACATCACTCATCTTTTGCTGCTTCATACGGATTTGGGAGCGGGAATGGATGAGGAGACTATAGAGAATATCGCCCTGGCCTCCATCATGCATGACGTAGGCAAGATCGCCATTCCCGATTCCATTCTGAACAAGCCCGCCAAGCTTACTCCCGAAGAATTTGAGATCATGAAGACTCATACCACACAGGGAGCGGAACTTCTGAAAAGAATTCCGCAACTGCGCGGTCATGAATCCTATCAGTATGCCTGCGACATAGCCCGCCACCACCATGAGCGTTGGGACGGCAGGGGCTACCCCGATGGTTTGAAAGGAGACGAGATATCCCCGGGGGCGCAGATTGTGTCGCTGGCGGATGTCTACGATGCGCTGGTGAGCAAGCGCTGCTACAAGGCCGCATTCAGTCGGACGGAAGCCGTGCAGATGATTCGTCGTGGAGAGTGCGGGGCGTTCAATCCGCTCTTATTGGAGCGTTTTCTGGCAGTGGAAGAAGAAATCGCCAGCCTGTATGTCCGCAATTCAGAGTGAGGAAGAGGCATGGATGCAACCACTAAAAAGATATTGGCGGAAGGCGGTATAGACGTGGGCAGCATGATGGAACGCTGCATGGGGAACGAAGCTTTACTGGAACGGTTGTTGAAAAAATTTCTGGCAGACACGTCCTACACTGGACTTGTCAGGGCGTTCGAGGCCGGAGACGGCGCCGCGGCCCTGGATGCCTCACATACATTGAAGGGCGTGTGCGGGAATGTATCCATCACGGGGTTGTTTGAACTGCTTACCCGTCAGGTCCGGGCGTTACGCAATGGAGATACGGCAGAAGCCGCAAGCATGATGCCGGAAGTGACACGCAGATACGACGCAGCCGTTCAGGCTATACGGAAAAGCTTTTAAAAGCCGAGAGGAGCAACGGTGAGGTTCAGGTCTGTTTTGCGCGGAGCGTCCCTCAACATCATCGTGTTTCTGGTCGTACTCGCGCTGGCTGCGGGAGGAGTATACCTTTTTCGTGATACGCTTCTTCGGAATGCCAAAGTTACGGGCATGACTCTGGCCCGGAACTACGCGGCCGAGGAAAGAAGCAATCTCGCTGTATACGAGACGCTTCTGGCCTTCGGCACCGCGTCTATGGAGAAACGCCTGCAGGACGAGGACCTGGAGGATACGGTCCGGTGGATGCGAATCTATTTTGAGCGACTCCAGACCGTGCTGGGAGGCAATGTAGTTGTACCCTATATCGTTTTGGATGGAAAAATCATCGATATGGCCAGCCAGTTGCAGGAAAAAATGCCCGATTTTACTCCCGAGGAACGCGACTGGTTTAAAATGGCACAGAAGACCCCTGGTGTTCCTGTATTCAGCGACGTGTATGAAGACACCGTCACGGGCAAGCCCGTAGTCACCATAGCGCAGAAATGCCGAACAGCCAACGCCATACTGGCGTTTGATATTTTTCCTCATTATTTCCGTTTCAATTTTTTGCCCAAAAATCTGCAAAGTCACGAATCTTTTTTCCTTTGTGACAATAATGGAATGATTCTTTATACACAGACCGGATTGAATGTTCCGGATAACGTATTGCAAGATTATGCATTCAATCTGATTAAAAAAATACAGAATAATGAACTTGAAAAATACGACTCTTATATTATCGATCTGGATGGCAACAAGAGAGCTATATACTATAACAGGATGTATAATGGATGGTATTCCATCATTACTATTCCTCATTACAGCATTTTAAAAGAATATAATACGATATTAATATTTTTAATATTATCTGTTTGTATTTTCCTTGCAGTGCTTGCGATCCTTTCATGGCGTTCCGGCAGGGTGAACAGGCTTATGAAACGCACCAACGAGGTGGTGCGGGTGCTGGGCAATTCCTATTATGCGCTGTACCGCGTGAATTTTGAGAACGACGCCTATGAAATGATCAAGGGTTCCGGCTACGTACGGGAAAGACTCTCGCAGTCCGGAAAATACAGCGAACTGATGCAGGTCATGCTGGAGGTCATTGAGCCGGACGCCCGTGAGGAATACAGACAGAATTTTTCCTGCGAAAGCATCCGCACGCTTGTTTCCCGCAAGGTCCGGGACTTCGGCGGGGATTTCCGTCGTCTTTTCGGGGAAGAATACCGATGGGTCAGTGTGCGCGTCCTGTTCGACGAATCCCTGACGCCTGAGGAAGTGGTGCTCTGTTTCCGTGAGGTGGAGCAGGAAAAACTGTGGCAGCTTCAGGAACGGAAGCTGCTGGAAGACACGCTGGAAACCGCCCGGCGAAGCGAAAAGGCCAGACAGTCGTTTTTCGCCAACATGTCGCACGACATGCGCACGCCGCTCAACGCCATCATCGGCATGTCCGAACTCGCAAGGCAGACTCTGGACAATAAGGAGAAGCTGGCCGGATACATTGATAAAATCCATTACTCCAGCTTCCAGCTCAAAAATCTGATAGACGACATCCTGGATCTGTCGCGTATGGCGGAAGGGCGGCTCGACCTGAACAATCAGAAGATAGACCTGCGGCAATGCGTGCAGGACTGCCTTGACGCCTATCGCGTGCAGGCCGAGATGGAACACAAGAGCCTTCAGGCGAGCATGGAACTGGAAAACGCATGGGTCATGGCCGACCCCGTGCGCATAGGGCAGCTCCTGAACAATCTGCTTTCCAACGCATTCAAGTTCACCTCGGCGGATGATGCCGTTTCCATCGCCGTCACCCAGATAAGAAATACCGGCAAATACAAATTCGTGGTCTCGGATACCGGCATAGGGATGTCTCCGGAGTTTCTCCCCCATCTGTTCGAGCCTTACACGCGGGAAAATCGCTTCGGCTCAAAAAATGTGGCCGGAACGGGGCTGGGAATGTCCATCACCAAGAATCTTGTGGAGCAGATGAACGGTGAAATCAGCGTGGAGAGCTGCGTGGGGCGCGGCAGCACCTTCACCATCGTCCTGCCCTTCGTCGGTGTCGAGCCCGTTCACGCGGAGAAAAAGAAAGAAAAAAAGGATGCCCCCGATAGGGAAAACCTTCGGGGAAAGCGCATCCTGCTGGCCGAAGACAATATGGTGAACATGGAACTGGCCGTCGAAATTTTTTCCATGCACGGAATAGAGGTCGTTCAGGCATGGAACGGCGCTGAAGCCGTGGAACAGTTTGCCGCATCCGAACCGTTTTTCTTCCATTTCATCCTCATGGACATGCAGATGCCTGAACTGGACGGCTGCGGGGCGGCCCGGCAGATACGGGCCATGAACAGGCCCGATGCGAAAAGCGTCCCCATCATTGCGGTGACGGCCAACGCCTTCGCGGAAGACATCGTGGCTACCACGGCGGCGGGCATGGATGCGCATGTGGCCAAGCCCATTGATTTCAGTCTCCTCCTCAACATGTTGGAAAAATTCATTAAGAATCGCTAGCTGTCCTGTTCCGTTCATAACCGGAATGTGCTGCGAGGAGCAAAAGGTTTCATGAAAAGCATGCGCCAGTTTATCATCGGCGGGGCCGTCAGTATCGTTATCTGCATCGGTTTCTTTGCCTGGAGTACCCGCGATATGGTCCGCCATACCGGAGAATCCGTCCGGATGGTGGGCGAGATATATCTGAAAGAGATAAACAATCAGGTGAATCTGCACTTCGCGTCCATCATCTCCCTGCGCCTGAAACAGATTGAGGTCATCCTCAGCCGCACTCTGCCGGAGGCTACGGCTGCGGGCCTCGTTCCGGAGGTACGGCAGCAGATGAACGAGCATGCCGCCCTGAGGGATTTTTCCTATCTGGCCCTTTACGCCACGGACGGATATGCCGACGTCATCCACGGTGAACCTGTGACCATCCTCAATGAGGGGGCGTTCCTCCGGTCTCTGAACAACGCCGAGCAGAAAGTGAGCACCGGCGTCACGGCTTCCGGGGAGAGGCTTCTCCTGCTGGGGATATCCGTAGGCTATCCCCTGTCGGAAGGGTATCCCATGTCGGACGGCAGGCAATGCACGGCTCTGGTGGCCGGGGTCCCTCTCGAAAACCTCAACGAAACCCTGACCCTTGATGCCGTAGAAAATTCCCTGACTTTTTCCCACATCATCCGCAGGGACGGAAGCTTCGTACTCAGCAATGCGGGGCTTGGGGGCGGCAACTATTACAACAGGCTCATGGAGGAGTGCGTCTTCGACGATATGCCGCCCGCGGAGATGGTCGCCGCCATGAGAGAACATCTTGTGAATGACGAGCCGCATACCATGTTCCTCACCATGCGCGACGGGGGGGAGCGCCGCCATGTGTACTGTTCGAAGATGCCCTCTTCCGAGTGGTTTCTGGTGACGGTCATGCCTCATGGACCTCTCGACACGATCATCGCGGAATTGGGAGACCGAAGGCTTTCTGTTTCCCTGTTAGGAGCCGTACTGATTCTGTTGCCGGTGCTGGTCATGGTCTTCTTTTATGGAAGGACGGCCAAACGACAGGTAGTCGCGTTGCGGCAGGCGAAACATGAGGCGGACAGGGCGAACCGCGCCAAGAGCGAATTTCTGTCCAATATGAGTCACGACATCCGTACCCCCATGAACGCCATCGTGGGCATGACGGCCATCGCCGCGTCGAATTTCGAGAATACCGCCCTTGTTCGCGACTGCCTGCGGAAAATCACGCTTTCCAGCAGGCACCTGCTGGGATTGATCAACGATGTGCTGGATATGTCCAAGATCGAGAGCGGCAAACTCTCGCTCAATATCGACATCGTTTCCCTGCGCGACCTCATGGAAGGTCTGGTGGGAATCGTGCAGCCGCAGGTCAGAGCGAAGAAACTGCGTTTCAATATCCGTATTCGCGATATTCTGGCGGAAAGAGTCTATTCCGACAACGTGCGGCTGAATCAGGTTCTGCTGAATCTGCTTTCCAACGCGCTCAAGTTCACGCCTCTGGGCGGTTCCGTCGCGGTAAGCCTGTATCAGGAGCGTTCTCCTCTGGGAGATGGGTATGTGCGCACCCATTTCCATGTGAAGGATACGGGCATCGGCATGACGGAAGAATTCCAGAAGAGAATCTATGACTCGTTCACCCGCGAATCCAATGCCCGCGTCCACAGGATAGAGGGAACGGGGCTGGGCATGGCCATCACAAAGTATATCGTGGACGAGATGAAGGGAACCATAGAGCTGCGCAGCAAGCTGGATAGGGGGACGGAATTTCACATCACGCTGGATATGGAAAGGGTGGACGCGCAGGAAGAGGACATGGTGCTGCCCGACTGGAATATCCTGGTGGTGGACGACGATGAGGAACTGTGCCGAACTGCCGTCTCCTCCCTGACGGAACTGGGAATACAGGCGGAATGGGCGCAGGAGGGGCATAGCGCCGTTCAAATGAGCGTGCGCCGTCATGAGCAGAACCGGGATTATCATATAGTGCTTCTGGATTGGGAAATGCCGGGGATGAACGGGCTTGAAACGGCGCGGGAACTGCGCCGACACCTGGGCGACGATGTTCCCATCCTGCTGATTTCCGCCTACGACTGGACCGAAATAGAGGAAGAGGCCCGTCTTGCCGGTATTACCGGTTTCATTTCCAAGCCGTTGTTCAAGTCCACCCTGTTTCAGGGGTTGAAACGTTTCGCGGAGGCAAAGCCGGAGCCGGGCGAACTTCAGCAAGATCGCACCGTGGCGGACTGGAAGGGAAAACGTATTCTGCTGACCGAAGACAACGAACTGAACTGGGAAGTGGCGAGCACCCTTTTACAGGAATACGGCTTTGACTTGGATTGGGCGGAAAACGGACAGGTATGCGTGGACATGTTGAGAGAGTCCCCCCAGGGATATTACGACGTGGTTCTTATGGATATCCGCATGCCGGTCATGAACGGATACGAGGCGGCCAAAAACATTCGAGCCATGAACAGGCCCGATGCCAATATTCCTATCATAGCCATGACGGCCGACGCCTTTTCCGAGGATATCCAAAAATGTCTGGACAGCGGCATGGATGCGCACGTTGCCAAGCCGCTCGATATGAAGGAGGTGCTGCGCGTGCTCCAAAAGTATCTGTGATGACCATGCCGTTCCGCCTTTTTAGTCGGTCTGGAAAGGCATGGCCCCATGGCATGGGGGGACCGGAAGCGTCACAGTCCGGCGCACGCCGGGCCCCCGCGATCGCGCCGTCACCCCGAACGATGACGCCCGCGCTATACGCGGCATACCGGCGGAAGTCACGATCCGCGCCTTTCTGACCGGGGAACGCGAACGACTTGGGCTCTCCAGCCATACCGGGCATGTCGTGACCAACAATAATTCATAAAAAAACTAAAAATAGAGCTGCACGACGGGCCGTGCCGCACATTTTAGCTCGTCGGTTTTCTCATGGCCTCCCATGCTCAAGGCGAAATTGTGAGTGGAAATCCTATCTATTTTCCATTACCATTTCAGAAAACGAGGCAAGGCATGACAGAAATAAACAGAAAGTACTTATATATTACAATTTTTTTTCTATTCGTTTTTCTTGTTTTACGGACTATAGGTCTGTATCCTATTTGTTTTTCTGACGAATATCAGTATAGCATCCTATCTAGAATACAGCCGCTTTCAGAAGCGCATTTGCCCAATTATCTTTATTTAAAAATATTTAATTGGACTAATATATTTGGTGACGGATTTTTAATGGGGGCTCGAATATTTAATATAATTTTTTTCTGCAGTTCAGCATTTTTCTTCTACAAAATATCTCTCAATTATACAACTTCTCATCAAGCTATATGGGTTACTATTCTCTCTTTAATGGCTCCCATCAATACATATACAGCAGTTTTTATGCCAGAATCTCTTTATTATTTCCTATTCATTGTATGTATGTGGAGCCTGCTTCGGATTGAACCACATGCGTCCTCGTCTGCCTGGCTGTTGCCTGGTGCAGTATTGGGCTTGAATGCTCTGGTCAAACCCCATGCTCAACTGCTGATTCCCGCCGTTCTTCTGTATATGGTTTTTCTGTTTGGAACGCTTTCGTGCGACTGCAAAACTCGTCTGCAATCCCTGTTCAAAGCCGTCATACTCTTTGTCGTCGGCATATACGCCATTAAATTAGGGCTCGGCTATCTACTGGCTGGAACAGCGGGGCTCAATCTTGCCGGCCGCGCTTACAGCTCCATACATTATGATTTCCTGGCCAGTTTGCCGAATTTCCTCCATAGTCTGCGTGGACATATTCGAGGAATTCTGATCTTGTTCGGTTTTCCGCTACTTGCCGGTCTGTATAATCTTTTCTTTCGCCAAAGCGACTCTAACGGTTTGTCCTACCAGCGCAAGGTCTGTCTTCTTACCTGCTTGATAGCCTGCCTTATGATCGTACAGGTAGCTTTCTTTACGGCAAATATTGCCGGGACTGGGCCCTACGAGCATGCCAGTCGCTTACATTTTCGATATTATAATTTTATTTTTCCTTTTTTTATTCTGATGTCCACAACTGTTATTGATTTCTCATCTCTAAAGCGAAAACTAATATTTTATTCTTTTTTGATCATATATGGACTATTTTAATATATTGTTTTTTTGTCAGAATACATCCGTATATAGTGAGTTTTATTGATTGCCCAGAACTGGCGGCTTTTCAGCGCTCTAAATCTATTCTTTTCCTATTTTTAACTATAGTGTTAATATTAATATATTTTCTTATAAAGAAAAAGAGCACATTATCAAAGAATATATATATTTACATAATTTTACCTTTATATTTTATTACTTCCATCATCATTAATAGTCATACATTACACGCTAATGCTATACCTAACATTTTTGACAAAACAGGAATTGTAATTTCTGAATATTTGACACAAGAACAAAAAAATAAAACGATAATTTTATCTACAAACCAAATTGGAGCATTTAGGGTTCTCTTTTATCTCGATTCACCCCAGGCATCTTACCATATTATCCAAGAGGGAAAAACGTTTATACCAGATGCTAAAAACGAAGAAAATATTTTTATTGTCGTTGGTGAAGATATATCTTTTGCATCTTCAAATTTCAACGAATATGACTTCAACTTTTTTCGGTTATATGCCCCGGCCCGCTCTTCTTTGCCGACGCCGCAAAAATAACATGCTTCCGGATACGAAGACTCATTCCGCCTCTCGGTTTGGCCGGAAGAAAAAAATAAATCCAGCTAAATTGCGCGCACTTTGACCATGACGGCCTGACCGGGCCGCAACCCCGCGTCGGTCGGAATGTCCGTCAGAACTATGCGGGCCGTGCCTCCGTCGCCGTCGGGCAGCAGGGACGCTATCTCCCCATCCAGCACCGGGCCGTTCTCCACCTCGACCCGGCACGTCTGTCCCGGTCGCAGACGCAACATGTCCCGCCGATTGAAAGCCGCCGTCACCCACAGGCCGTTCCGAGCCGTCGGGACCAGAACCAGCAGGGGCTCGCCCCGGTTTACCGTTTGCCCCGGCACCGCGGACAGCCGGGCAACCGTGGCCGTCTCCGGCGCAATCAGCGTCGCGCCGGCCAAATCCCGCTCGGCCTGGGCCACCCGCGCCTCCCATAACGCCACCTGCTCCGGGCCGGGTCGCGCGGAGCGCGCGCCCGCGCGAGCACGACGGGCCTGGGCGTCGGCTTCCGCCCGACGGCGGCTGGTCTCGGCCAGGCTATGGCGGGCCGCCTCCACACGCCGCCGGGCGGAAGCCTCATCGGCCACGGCCTGCTCGCGGGCCGGGCCGGAGACGGCCGGATTACGCAAGGTCAACACCGCCCGGGCATGTTCCGCCGTCCAGTGCTCCAGCGTCTCACGGGCGGCCGCTTCCTCCGCGCGTTCCAGCTCGGCCTGGCGATCGGCGTTTTCCCGCCGTTCGCGCGCGGCCGGGTCGGCCTCCGCCGACGGCACCCCCCCCTGACGGGCAATGGCAAGAGCTTCCCGCGCTTCGGCCAGCGCCGAACGCAGGGGCGCGTCATCCATGAGCAACACCAATTCTCCATTTTTCACCGTCTGGCCTTCGACCACGGGTACGGCTCGGACCACGCCCGTAACCGGAGCGGGAACGGAGTACGTCCGTCCCTCCACCAGGGCCTGACGTGAAACAATGGTGGAAGCAGCGTGACGGCCATACAGCCAGACCGCCGCGCAGGCCAGAATCAGGCCCAGGACAAGCAAGCCCCGCCGGGATTTGGGAGTCGGTTCGGCAGGAAGGGGCAACGGATCAGGCATGAAGCGCTCCTATCAAAATATCATTGCCGCCGTGGCGGTGAAAAGACGACTCAAAGAAACCTGCAAAGTTCGCGCCAACGGGGAAAAAATTCCGCCCCCTCCCGGATTGACACTCGTCCGCGCAACGGGTAGCCACAGGACATGCGGGGAAACGCCCCTACCCCGCGGAAGGGAGTAGGAAACGATGCGCAGTATCGCCGTATTGTGCCTTGCCTGTTTGTTGGGGGGCTGCTTCACCCCCGCCGGAAATCTGACGGTACAGCCCCTGGATGAACCCGAATTTCGAACCATGGCGGCGGCGTTGCGCCCCCAGCTCACCGGTCACGGCCTGTTGACCGACGACGGCGCCTGGTACGCGCCCGTGCTGTCGCTGGCAGGCATGGGATTCGGCTCGACCAAACATGCCGGAACCGTCCTGCTCGACCGCCTGTCTCCGGCCTTTCGCTTTCCCGGCCTGGATACGGCTCTGCTGCCCGAGTCGTTCCGGGGCATGCTGACGGACGGGGCCCAAGTGACCGTGACGGACCATTCCTTCACCATACTGCAGGGAGTGGACAAACTGTACGTTTCACTGCTGGCGCTGACCGACTGGAACCGCGACGGCCGCGACGATTGGCTGGTGCTGTGCCGCGTGGAGCCCCAGAACCAGACGGACACGCGCCGTGACTATTATCTCCTCGTCGACGATCCGACCGCGCCCATCCTGACGCCCAAGGTACTGGCCGTACGCGACTGCGTAAACGGCCGCTGCCGCGTGGTGGCGACGGCGGACGCCCCCGGCCTGGCGCCGGACTCCCCGGCCGTGGAGCTTATGCAGGGTCAGCAGAACGTCACCCAGCCCCCGACTTCCGCTCCGGCCGAAACAAAACGCGGCCCCGCCCAAACCAGGTTGACGCGATGAGCCCCGCTACCCCGCCCTGGAAACATCCCATGCGTCGCGCCGCCCGGAGCCTTTCCCCGGCGGACGGCCTGGCCGTGCTGCGCCGAGGCGCCTGGGGCGTGCTGAGTCTGACTGCGCCGGGAGGCCATCCCTATGGGGTGCCTCTCAACTACGCTCTGTGGGAGCCGGACCCCGCGCCCGAGCTTCCCTCCACGGCCGACGCGCCGTTTCCTCCCGGCTTTTCTCTGGTGTTTCACAGCGCCATGTACGGCCTTAAACTGGATATTCTGTCCGCCGCGCCCGAAGCGTGTTTCACGGTGGCGCCCGAGGTCGAAGTAAACCCGGCGGGCCTGACCACCCGTTATGAAAGCGCGCTGGTCTTCGGTTCTGTGTCCGTCCTCAAAGGTGTACGGCGCGACGCGGCGCTGCTCCATCTGGGCCGGCGCTTCAGCGCCGCCTATCCCGAAGCGCTGGCCCGCACACTGGAACGATCCGGTCCCCAAACCACGGCGCTGCTTATGGACATCCGGGGACTGACAGGCAAATTCAACGGCGAGCGGTCCCGCCCGAGCGGCCCCCCCGACGCCGACAGGCTTTGAGCCGCAGTGAACCAAAACGACCGAAGCCGCCCCGAAAGCCGGGCAGGTCAAGCGGTACGGCGTACAATTTTTGGCGAGCGCGAAAAATGCAGCCTTCATTTTCACGCCGACTCTCTCAATCTGTGACTCTTGCCGAAATCCTCCATTGAGCCTATACTCAACCACATGGCAAAGGCGGTTTAATATTTTATCTATAAAGTTCGATGTCTAACTAGCGTATGGATAATTTTCGCAAGAATCCGGAGATGGCTCCCAACGTCATCTCGCGCATCCACCAACTTTCCGAGGAATTTCTCAAAGAAGAATTGGAAAAGGCCGGAATCCAAGGGCTGGTGGCGTCGCACGGACATATTCTCGGCTGCCTGTACATGGAGGACAACCTGCCCATGTGGCGCATCGCCGCGCTGATCAAGCGGCGTAAAAGCACGTTGACCGTGCTGGCGGACAAGTTGGAGCAGGAAGGGTATATCCGACGATTGCCGTCTCCCGACGACAGCCGGGTGCGATATCTGGCGCTGACGCCTAAGGGCGAAGCCGCCCGTCCCCTCTTTCTGGACATCGCAAGACGACTTCAGGAACGTTTCTGGCATGACTTCAGCGCGGAGGAACAGCGCCGGACCATGGAGTTCCTGACCCGCATGGAAAACAATTTTCAGCCGGACGTGAAAGGCGGCCCGGACAATGATATGATGGACGCGCAACCGGAGGTCGCTCCCTCCGCCACCCTCTCTCGTTCATGACCGACCTGCCCCCGCCATCCGGCCCCTCCCTGTTCGAACGTCTCATTCACGCCCGGCGCCCGCTCGTTCTCCTTATCCTGATGGGCGCGTTGTGCTGGTGGGTGGGGTCCAGCGCGGCCGACAACTATCGCTGGCAATGGTACCGTGTATGGCGCTACATCGGCACGGTCGAGGATGGCGTGTTCACGCCGGGGCCGTTGCTGGAAGGCCTGGCCGTCACTCTGGAACTGGCGGCGTCGAGTCTTGTCCTGGCCGTGGTCGCGGGCGGAAGCGTCGCCTTCCTGCGCTTGTCGGCCTCGCCCGTGGCGCGGCTCATGGCGGGCGCTTTTCTCGGCGCGGTGCGCAACACGCCGCTGCTCATGCAATTGTTTGTAGTCTACTTCGTGGTGGCCCCGGTGTTCGGACTGGGGCCTTTCGCTTCCGCCACGCTGGCCCTGGGCCTGTTTGAGGGCAGTTATATGGCGGAAATATTCCGGGCCGGCGTGGCCGGGCTGCCGCGCACGCAATGGGAGGCCGCTTTCAGTCTGGGCATGAGTACGGCCACGGCCTGCCGTTACGTCATACTGCCCCAGGCCCTGCGCCACGTGCTGCCGCCCCTGGCGGGCCAAGCCGTTTCACTGATCAAAGATACCTCGCTGGTCAGCGCCATAGCCGTGGCCGACATCACCATGCGCGGCCGCGTGATTATCACGGATACTTTTCTGAGCTTTGAAATATGGCTGTTGGTGGCGGCGGCGTATTTATTTCTCACCCTGCTTGTCAGCATTCCGGCCCGGCTGCTGGAACGCCATTCCCTTTTAACCGTTCGAGGCGCATCATGAAACGTATTCTCGCTCTCTTGCTCATGGCGGCCGCGCTGTGCGTGTCTCCCTTCGGAGCCGCCGTCCAGGCCAAGGATTCCTCCTCCACCATTGAAGACGTGGTCAAACGCGGCACGTTGCGCGTGGGCTTTTCCTCTTTTGTGCCCTGGGCCATGCAGGACAAGGAAGGCAAATATATCGGCTTTGAAATCGACGTGGCCACCCGCCTGGCCCGGGATCTGGGCGTCAAGCTCCAACTGGTCCCCACCAACTGGGACGGTATTATCCCGGCCCTGCTGTCCGGCAAGTTCGACGTGATCATCGGCAGCATGGCCATCACGCCTGAACGCGCGCTGTCGGTCAACTTCACCGTGCCCTACGACACAGCCTATATCGACGCCACCCTGAACAAGGCCAAGGCGGGCGACATCAAGAGTCTGGAAGAACTTAATAATCCGGAGAGCGTCATCGCCGTGCGCACCGGCACCACAGCGGCCCAGGCCGCGCAAACTCTCCTGCCCAAGGCCACCATCCGGATGTTCAACGATGAAGCCCCGGCCGTGGAGGAAGTGCTGTCCGGTCGCGCCCACGCCTTCTTCTCCAGCGCACCTCTGCCCGCTATGGAAACTCTGAAGCACCCCGACCGACTGGTACAGAACTTCGAACTTAAAGCCTTCAGCAAACCGGTGGCTTTTGCCGTGCGCAAGGGCGACCTGGACACGCTCAACGTGTTTGACGGCTGGGTCCGCGTGGTTGAGGAGGAAGGCTGGCTGCAGAACCGACGTGACTACTGGTTCAAATCCAACGAGTGGGAAAGCCTTATCCAATGAATTACATACCGGGAACCTCTCCGGCCCGAAGCTGGCGCCGCCTGAACCGCCGGGATGTGCTCCTGGCGGTTTGCGGCCTGGCCTTCGCCCTATGGTTCCTGAGTCGGGCCCTGGCCGTCACCCAGCATCACTGGGACTGGACGGCCCTGGCGCCCTATGTGCTTACCCGCGATGCGGCGGGCCAGTGGCAGGCCGGGGCGCTGCTGCGCGGCCTGTTCACCACTCTGCGGGTGGGCGCATGGTCCATGCTGCTGGCCTTGTTCAGCGGCGGGCTGGTGGGAGTGCTGTCCGCGCATCAGAGGGGGTTCGCCTCCCTGCCCGCCGTGGTCTATGTCAACCTGCTGCGCAATACCCCTCCCCTGGTGTTGCTGTTTCTGGTCTTTTTCTTCGCCGGTTCCTTTTTCACCGAACCGCTCCTACGCGTCTCGGACCTGGTGCAATCATTGTCTCCGGCGGCTCAGGAGCTGTTTTCGGCCTTGCTGGCCCCGCCCGATCAACTGGATCGCATGGTGGCCGCCGTGCTTACCCTGGGCCTGTATGAAGGGGCTTATGTGGCGGAAATCGTGCGGGCGGGCCTGGAAAGCGTCCCCAAAAGCCAGTGGGAAGCGTCGGCCGGGCAGGGCATGACGCCCCGGCAACAATACCGGTACGTCATATTTCCCCAAGCCGCGCGCCTTATGACCCCACCCCTGGTCAACCAGGCCATATCCACCTTCAAAGAAACCACGCTGGCCTCCATTATCTCCCTGCCGGAACTCACTTTCCAGAGTCTGGAAATCATGGCCGTCACCCGCATGACCTTCGAGCTGTGGCTGACCACAGCCACGCTATACCTGCTCATCTCCTACACCTGGTCCGGCCTCGGCCGCCGGCTTGAGCAAAGCCGTCGCTGGCGGCCTTTGGAATAGCGCCTGCTTCGCCGAAATCGCTCGACTCCTTTCTCCGGTACAAGTTGCCGTTTTTTCCTCTCGCACGATTTTTGCATTTTTTCGCCGTGATTCGACGACGGCAATTTCTGCCGCCGTCGGCGCGGCCGCTTGGCCGGTGGCGAGCCATGCGGCGACGGGAGGAAAATATATGGCTATTTCAGGTATCGACTCGTTATTCAGTTCCCAGGAATTGACGGAAATCGAACGCCTGCGGAGGGAGCGCGAATCCAAAGGCATGCTCGGCCAGTCGGGCGGCGGCGACACGGTGAGCATTTCCGACGAGGGTAAACGCCTGGCCGCCGAAATGCAGGCCCGCAAATCCGGGGAACAGGAGCCCCGTGGACAGGAAGAGCAGAATGCTCAGGACCGGTTTGCCGCGAGTTCCATCGGGGTATCCGGGGAGGAAGGCGAGGAAAAACAGGCGGGAGCCGCGGCGGGCGGCGGGGCTTCCTCATCTTCCTCTGCAGAGTCCGTCAAGAAACAGATCCAGCAACTTAAGTCCAAGCTTGAAAGCCTGGCCTCCAGTTCGCTGCCGGACAACATCAAGCAGAGTACTATGGCCACCTATCAGGCGCAAATTCAGGAACTGGAGTCACAACTGAACGCCTCGGCCGCATAGGAATAAAAAACGCGAAGAGGGGGTTGCCGTTCGATTTCCCCAAAGCCGCCCACCGGACGGGCAACCGGCTTGCCCGCTTTGCCCTTTCACCAGGCCGACCTGATAAAAAGCGCGGGGCCCCTCGCTGAGGGACGCCGCGCTTTTTATCAGGTCGGCCGACTACCGGCTATTTGGGAGCAGGCAGGGGAATGGCATCCTTGGACAGGGTTTCCACCCAGTTGGGCAATTGGAAGCGAGGCTTCATGTCTTTGCCCTGGAAGCCCGGCCAGTCCTTGCCGTAACGCAGGGCCTTGTGAATGCTGTCACCGGCCGCGCCATGTTCGTTGCTCACCGCATACACCTTCTCCCGACGGATGGGGTTGGCATATTCCCATACGATGTCCTTGTCCTTGGTGACTTCAACCACATGGCCGTCATTGCTGGTGGTCAGCAGCCAGTTGCCGTTGGGCAGCTTCTGAGCGCCGTCCTGGTAATGGGAATAGAAATTGCTGCCGTTGGCGCCCACCGCGCCCGGTCCCCAGAACCACACAACTTTGTCGGTCTTGGGATCGAGCTCCACCGCGCGGGTATAGTTGCCGGAGGGACGACGCGCGCCGTTGTCGATGATGGACAGATTGCCGTTGGGCAGCCAGTCGGGGGCGTGGGGTCCGAACAGCTGCTGGTCGCCGTCGTCGGCGTAACCGGCCGGAGCCTTGCCTTCGCCGTAGTTGGCCGGATTGCCCCAGCGGTAGACGATATTGCCCGTTTTTTTATCGATGATGTACACTTCGCCCAGGTTGCGCGAAGTGACGGCTATCTGATCCGTTTCGGGGTTGTAGGCCACGCCGTTGAAGTGAGTCCAGTCGGGACCGGCGTACACACGTTCCACGGAGGGGGGGCAGAACACGTTGATATCAAACTTGTCTTTACCCTTGCCGAGATGGTCCCATACGTGCCATTCCCACACCGTCTTGCCGTCGTGGTCCACTTCGCGGATGAAGTCGGGCCAGATGCCGTCGATATGCAGCTTGTTGGACGTCAGGCCGTCCTTGAACAGGCAGCGACCGCCGTAGTTGGGGTCCAGGCCCTTGGCGATGGCCTCGTCGTAGCTTTTATATTCCCAACCGAGCAACAGATAGTTGCCGTTGGGCATGACTTCATAGGTGTGATGGGACACTTCCTTGCCGGGAGTGTACATTCTGTATTCCCACACCTTGTTTCCGTCCCAGTCAAATTCCTCGATAATGCCCGAAACGCCGCCGAACAACACCAGGCCGGTTTCATCAAGTTCGATCAGGCGTCCCTGCCGGGAAAGGTTGCCGTTGGGCAGAAGTTCGGCATAGAACCCCTTGTGCTCGCTCGTCCACTGGTTGATCACGTTGCCGTCGTTATCGATCAGCCAAGTGGTGCGGGATTGTTGAGGATCGATCAGCACATAGCCGTCGGTCACGCCCGCCTTTTTGGACAAAACGCCCAGGGGGCCCCGAAAGTTTTCGGTGGCTGCAGCCGATCCCGCCAAGGCGACGGTCAGCCCCAAGGCACCCATAAGGGTCAATACTCGGTTCATACATCCTCCAGATTGTCCACAGGTTACGGGTCGTCCGCCGACGCGGCTTCCTTCCCGGTCTCAACATTTGTTGCTCAACCATGCGCAACAACTTTTGTACTATATCTCACATGAAAAATTTGAGCAACTTGCCATAAATATTTTTATCTTTGCTATAAAAAACAATTAATTCAAATAGGCTCCTTCATATTTTTCCATCGCGCCCTATCCTTTTTTTACGCGCCGCTCCGTCCTCCGCCCTCTTTATATCATTTTTTTATGAGCTGAAAACACTTGCGGATGGAACGGATACGCCCATGTCCACACCGGGGCAGGCGCATTTTATGCGTCTGCCCTGATTCGACACGGGTTCTATTTGCGGTCTCGGGAATGATTCGGCTATGCTCCAGCCCACAAGGAGGCGCACATGCACTCACCGGCGCTTATGGCCCTGCTGGCGGGGCTGGTCACCTGGGGGTTCACGTCCGCGGGAGCGGGCATGGTGTTTCTGCCGCGCGAATTTTCACGCCGAACGCTGGACGTCATGCTCGGCTTCGCCGCCGGAGTGATGATCGCCGCTTCTTTCTGGTCTCTGCTGGCTCCCGCCCTGGACATGGCTCGTCCGGCCTGGGGACGTCTGGCCTTTATCCCGGCGGCTGTGGGCTTTCTGGCCGGGGCGGGCGTATTGCGTCTTATGGACATTCTGCTGCCCCACCTGCACCCCCTGGAAGGTTTTGCCGACGGCATGCCTTCGCACCTGCCGCGCAGCGCCCTGCTCATCTTCGCCATCACCCTGCACAACATCCCTGAAGGGCTGGCGGTGGGCGTGGCCTTCGGAGCGGCGGCGGGAGGCGATCCGCTGGCTGCCGCATCGGGCGCGGGCATGGCCGGAGCCATTACCCTGATGTTCGGCATCGGTCTGCAGAACCTGCCCGAAGGCATGGCGGTATCCGTACCCTTATTGCGTGAGGGATTTTCCCGGCGCAAGGCTTTTTTCTACGGCCAGCTTTCCGGCATTGTGGAACCGGTGGCCGCCGTGCTGGGGGCCGTGGTGGCGGCCTCGGCCGAGTCGGCGCTGCCCTATGCCCTGGCCTTCGCGGCCGGAGCCATGATCTTCGTGGTGGTGGAGGAGGTGGTGCCCGAGGCTCAGGCCTCAGGCCACGGCGACGCCGCCACCTTGGGCGTTATGGTGGGCTTCGTGGTCATGATGTGCCTGGATGTGGGCTTCGGATAACGTTACAGTCATTACCCCCGCTTTTCCATATCCACGTCCACAAAGCGGAAAGCCGACACATCGAACAAGCCGCGCGCCGTAATCTTGAGATCCGGAATGACGGGCAAGGCCAAAAAACTCAAGGTCATGAACGCGTCGGCCTGCTCCCAAATATGATAGTGTGCGTCGGCCAGACGCAGAAGCTCACGAAGTCGGTCCGCCACCTCAACGGCGGGCCGATCGCTCATAAGACCGCCTATGGGCAGAGGCAGTTCGGCCAGAACCCGCCCCGCCGCCGCCATGACCACGCCGCCGCCCAAGCGCGCCGTTTCCTCCACGGCCAGCCGCATATCGGCGTCGTTGTCGCCCGCCACCACAATATTATGCGAATCGTGAGCCACGCTGGTGGCGACGGCTCCTCCCCGCAGACCGTAACGACCATCCAGCAGCCCCACTCCGATTTTACCCGTAGCGTGATGCCGTTCCAGCACCGCAATTTTGAGCAGACCGGGGTTGAGAGCAAATTCGAACACGCCATCCGCCGAAGTTTGTATGGCCCGCGTCTCATGGGTGGTCACCAGCGAATGGGGCTGAAGACCGATGACACGGGCTCGTCCCGACGGTATGCGCAGTTCAAAAGGCCGTTCCGGCAGCGGCGCGAGGTTGACGCTGCCTCGCAACGCTCCGGGATCGAGCTGAGGCAATTCCTCCAGCATGCGTCCGTCCTCGGCCACTCGGCGTCCGCCCGCCCATACCGCGCGTACCCGGAAATCCCGTAAATCGTCCACCAGCACCAGGTCTGCCCGACGGCCGGGGGCTATGCCTCCCTTGTCCCGCAGGCCGTAACACTCGGCGGCGTTGAGTGTGGCCATGCGTACGGCGGTCACGGGGTCAAGACCGGCGGCCACCGCCATGCGCAGATGACCGTCGATATGGCCGCGCTCCAGAATATCCACAGGTTGCCGATCGTCCGTGCAGAACAGGCAGCGGCGGGCATTCATGGGGTCCACGGCGGGCAACAGACGCAGCAGATCGCGGGCGGCCGACCCTTCGCGCAGAATGACATACATCCCCCGACGAATACGTTCCAGAGCTTCCTCCGGCGTGGTGCACTCGTGATCGGTGCCCACGCCCGCGGCGGCGTATACGTCAAGCTCGCGGCCGGTCAGGCCGGGACTGTGCCCGTCCACCTGTTTGCCTTGAGCGGCGGCCAGACGAATCTTGGCCAGCGTGTCGGCATCGCCAGCCAACACCCCGGGCACGTTCATCATTTCTCCCAGGCCGGTCACCCGGGGCTCGCGCATAAGCTCCGCCAGATCTGCCGCGCTCAGCACGGCCCCTGCGTCCTCCACCGGCAGAGCGGGCACGCAGGAAGAGAGCATGACACGCACGTCCAGCGGCAATCCCTCCGAAGCGTCCAATATATAGCGAAGCCCGGTCAATCCTTGGACATTGGCGATTTCGTGAGGATCGGCGATAACCGTGGTGGTGCCGAAGGGCAACACGGTTTCCGCAAAGCGGGCCGGACACAGCATGGATGATTCAATGTGGACATGACCGTCGATGAGCCCGGGGATCAGATAACGACCGCCCGCATCGACCACTCGTTCGGCTTCCAGACGGGAAAAGCCCAGAATGCGCCCTCGCCCCACACAGACCGAGGTCTCCCGAACTCCGCCGCCGAACACATCCACCACCCGGGCGTTATCGATACGCAGATCGGCAGGCGCGCGGCCCGCGGCCTGATCCAGAAAAAGGTGAAAATCATCGTTCATGCCGTACCTCCGAGCCTGGGTTCACCCTAGCCGACAAAGGTCGGACGGGGCAATCGAAATTCCGAACCCGGCAGGGCGATTCCGCACGCATGGCTTGCCATGAACCGCGGAGGCACCGACGCCCCCTCTTTAGAGCAGCTCAACTTTAAAAACTGTACAATGTTTTAAGACTCACCCGCTTCGGCATCCGACAGCGCCAAGGAATGGCGCTTATGCCTTCGCGGCGCCCACCTGCTCCGCAGTCGGAAAGCATGTTCAAACCGAAAACGCTCTAAACGCCGACGCCCCGGAACGAACCGGGGCGTAAAACGCGAGTAAGGCGTCAAAAGCGATTTTACGCGCTAAGCGGGCACCACCATAGCCGGGAAAGCCTCGCCTTCGTATGCGGGCGCGGATTCGCGCGTCAGAGAGACAATCTCCAGGTAGGCGCCGCGCTCTTCGGACAGGCGACGCAAAAAAGCGTTGTTGAGCTGGTGGCCCGAGCAATGGACCTCGAACGCGCCCTGCAGAGGCATACCCAGCATGGCCATATCGCCCACAAAATCCAACATTTTGTGGCGTACAAATTCATCGGGGCGGCGCAACCCCTCAGGATTGACCACGCCCTGCTCATCCAGCACCACGGCGTTGCCGAGCGAACCGCCCAAAGCCAACCCCCTGCTGTGCAAGTATTCCACTTCCTGCAGGAAGCCGAAGGTGCGGGCGAAGGCTATCTCGGCAAAGGTATCGGGCGTGATTTCCAGGCTCAGGCGCTGCTTGCCGATGGACGCATGGGGGAAATCGATGGTGTAGTCCACATAAAAACCGTTGTGAGGCCAGACGTGGATGGCCTTGCCGTCACCGGCCACGCTGAGCGGGCGGCGAACGCGGGCCACCCGACGCGGCGCGTGCAGGGAACGCAGTCCGGCCTCCTTCAGCAACGCCGCCGCCTGAACGGCGGAACCGTCCATAATGGGAATTTCGCCGCCGAACACATGGACCTGCACGTTATCCACGGCCATGCCCGCCAAAGCGGCCAGCACATGTTCCACGGTGGACACGCTGGCTTGTCCGTCGCTCAACGTCGTAGCCAGAGCGGTGGCGCTGACGGCGGAAGGGCGGGGCGCAATGTGACGCACGCCCGAAGGAGTATGCACATAAAAGACGATTCCCGAGTCCGCAGGCGCAGGCTGAAGGCGCATCTGCACATCCTTGCCGGAATGCAGGCCGACGCCGGTATAACTCACGGTACGGGCAATGGTCGTTTGCAGCATGTAATCCTCCGGTTCGCCCTGATCGGCGTTTTCAATTTTTATTTTTTGCAAACTCCATGCCAGGGCAAACCATCCATGAAAGGGCCGTGTTACCACAGCTCGGCCCGCCTCTCCTTTTCCCGTATGTGTTGTTTTTTAACCACACTGTGTTCATTCCGCCACGAGCCCAAAAACAACACTTTTTATCTGGCCGTGTTCCCGCATAAGAGGGCCGAGCCGTTTTTTTTTGCGTTCACTTCATGATATAATATGCCGAATTCGCTATCATTTCTTGCGCGCTTGGACACGAAACGATACCCTGACGCCATGTATGCCTGTCCCCGCCTGCCCTGTCGCTCTCCAAGCGCATTCCGTCCCGATCCGCGCGGCCGGGAATATTAACCGCCTTCCTCTCGGATCGTACGGAGCGCCAAAATATGTCGACCATCCTTATTCTGCACTGTTCCGCCGGAGCCGGGCACCGTTCCGTGGCCAGGGCCATCGACGAGGCGTTGACGCGCTGTTGCGAATCGGACGAAGAGTCCGCGCCCACCCCGCCGTATCGGGAAAATTCAGCCGTCGGCGTCCTGTCCGGAGAAACGCCCCATCACCTCATTGCCGATTCTCTGTGCTTTTCCGGACCGCCTTTCCGGGCTATGTGCAGCAAAGGTTATGAATTTTTCGCTCGGCACATCCGCTGGGCCTGCGGCATGGGATACGTCTTGCTGGATAAGCCTTTCTCGCGCAGTTTGCTGGTGCGGGCGGTGCAGAAAACTTCCAATCTGGCGGTAGAGGGACTGGCCGGATTTCTGGTGGAAAACGTGGTGGACGTCGTGTGCTGCACACACTTCATGCCCATGACCCTGATCGGAGATTTGCGTCGCAAAGGCCTTTACGACGGCCGCCTGCACGTATGCGTGACGGACTATGATATTCAGGGGCTGTGGTTCGAGCCTGAAGTGGACCGCTACTATGTGGCCACGGCCAAAGGGGCCGCCCGTCTGGCCGGATGGGGCATTCCGAAGGAGCGTATTTCCGTCACCGGCATTCCGGTCCGACACGAGTTCACCACCCTGGCTCCGCCCCCTTTCTGCGACGAAGCGGACATCCGCCCGTTGCGCGTCCTGTTTTCGGCAGGCTCGCTAAAAAACCGCGAAGCTCTGCGCCTGCTGCGCGAAGCGGCATCCTGCGGCGCGCCTCTGGACATAATCGTGGTGACCGGCCGTACGCCGAGCCTGCGTAAGGCCCTGGCTGCCTATACGCCCCCGCCCCACGTGCGGCTGGAGCTGCGCGGCTTCGAGCCGCATCTGGAACGCCTCATGGCCGACGCCGATATTCTGCTGACCAAACCGGGCGGCATCACCTGCACCGAGGGCTTGTGCGCGGGGCTGCCCATGCTGTTCGTCCACCCCATCCCCATGCAGGAAGTGCACAACGCCCGCATTCTGGAGCAGGCGGGAGCGGGACGGAGCTGCTTCACGCCCGGCAGCGCGGGCCGGGCGCTGGCGGAGCTGCACAAAAATCGCGGCCGTTTGGCCGTCATGCGGGCGGCCTGCCTGCGCCTGGCACACCCCGAGGCGGCCGCCGTGGTAGGAACAAATCTGTTGGAAGGGCTGCGCTCGGTCCCCAAACCGATCCCCACGCCCTCGACGGTGCAGGCAACACGGCTTTCCGACGGCAAGTCGGCAGAAACCGCGCGCTGAAAAAAACGACGACGCCCGCGGGTCGCCCGGAGCCGCCACGTTCACCGTTCCGCGATTTATCGATGCACGGCCGCCAGGTAACGATCCAATCCGGCCAAATCGCGGCCGGTTTCCACATCCTGCCAACGTTCGGGCGGGCACAGGGCGCGTACGGCTTCCCCCTGAGTCGCGCCGTGCTCCATAAGCAACAGGCCGCCGGGCCGCAGGATATGCCAGGCGGCTTCCACCACGGCACGGGGATGCTCCAGCCCGGTGGGGCCGGGGACCAGGGCCGTCTTGGGCTCATAATCGCGTACGCCGGGGTCCAGGGCGGCGTACTCCGCCTCGCCGACGTAAGGAGGATTGCTGACTACCAGATGCAACCCCGCGTCGCCCGCATCCCAGAAGCCGGGCCGGGTAAAATCCGCGCAGACGAAGGTCAGGCGATCGGCCGCGTCCAGCCGCTCGGCGTTGCGTCGGGCCGTTTCCAGGGCATGTTCCGAAATATCCACGGCCACGCCTTTCCAGAACGGCCGTTCCGCCGCCAGAGTGACCGCCAGACAACCGCTGCCCGTACCCAAATCGGCGAAATGTACGGTGCGTTCGGGCAGACGGGCCAGAGCCTCGTCCACCAGATGCTCGGTTTCGGGGCGGGGGATGAGGGTGGCGGCGTCGACCTCAAAAGAGCGTCCGTAAAATTCGCGCCACCCCAACAGATAGGCCAGAGGCTCGCCGGCCAGACGACGAGCAAGCAGCTCAGCCAGGCGCTCTTCGGCTTCGGGCGGCACTTCACGGTCAGGATGGGCAATGAGGGCAACGCGAGTCGTATCCAGCACCGCGCACAACAGCAGTTCCGCCGTGCGGCGCGACGCCTCGGTCCCGCGCAGGGCGCGGCCCGCCTGTTCAAGCCACCGCCGCCGGGTCACCGTCGGACTTCCTCTGTCCGATCCCGGCGGGCCAGCAGTTCCGGCAGCCTGTCCAAAGGCTCGCAGACAATGCCCATGCCCCGCATGTCCCGAATATTGGCTTCGGCCACCTCCGGAGTTTGAGCCGAGCAGGCGTCGCTGACCACAATGACTCTGAAATCCCGATACAAGGCGTCCACGGCCGTGCCGCGCACGCAGTTGGGGTATTGGGTTCCCGCCACCAGTACGGTACTTACCCCCAGAGCGCGCAACTCATCTTCCAAAGACGTACGATAAAAGCCGCTGAAGCGGGTCTTGACCAGCTTACGCTCGCCGGGCAGAGGAGTCAGTTCGTCCACCACGGCCGCCCCGGTCGTACCGGCCACGCACACGCCTCCTCCTGCGCGGAACAGATGGCGGCGGCAAGGTTCGGCGTCGCCTCCGTCGGGCGCATGCTCCCGCACCACATGGAACACCGGCCAGCCCCGATCCCGCGCCCGGTCCAGGAGGCGTCGCACCACGGGTACGGAAGGCAGGGCTCCGGCCACGCACAGGGGCGCGCCGGGCAAAACAAAATCCCGCTGCATATCGATAATCAGCAGAGCAATGCCCCGCTCCGGCCCATGCGTTTCTTCCGGACTGAGCATAGTCGTTCTCCACCCCCGCGACGGCCCCGTGCGGATAAAAAAATTTTCGCGGCGTCAGGCGTCCAGTTCCCGCCGCAACCAATCCTTGATGGCGGGCGTAGGCTCGAACACGCCTTTCAGGCCGCCGTATTCCGCCAGAAACGCCCGCTCCAGTTCGGGAGGCAGGCGCAAGGTGACAAGGTCCACGGCTTCCTCGGAATTACGCCGCACCAGGCGCACCGTAGGCGTCTTGCCCCAGTTGTCCACCACAAAATAGGTGGCCACGTCATCCTTGGAACGCACGGGCAGGTGTTCGCCGCGCCAGTTGTTGTTGCCCCACTCCAGGTACAGAGTGACGGCGTCCTCGGGAGACAGATTCCAGTCGATGGGCATATCGGCGAAAGGCCGGAGGGGCTGATGGGAAAGGCAAGACATGGGGAACCTCCTGACTGAGACTACCGTCGGCTTTGCCGACGGTCCGGCTGCCCTTCCCCGACGGTCCGGAAAACAGCGACCGGGGCGGCGGAGCTGCCCGGCCGCCCCGGCCGGACCAAGGGAAGGAGGTTATGAGTCTCATTGCTCATGGCTTGATGATAACAATTCCTTATTACAAGTCAAGAATAGTTATCAATAGCCGGACTTTCCCTCTTACCCTACAACAATCCGTCGGCACTCATAACTTCCTTGAGCCGGGTCAAATTCTGCTCTCCCATAGGGCAAAGAGGCAGGCGGAATTCGCCGCCCATACGCCCCATAAGGTGCAGGGCGGTTTTGACCGGGATGGGATTGCTTTCCAGAAACATGGCTCGGTTCACGGGCATAAGCTCAATATGCAGGCGCCGGGCCTCGGCGGTATCGCCGCGCTCCCAGGCGGCGCACATGGCGGCCACCTTGGCGGGCAACACGTTGGAGGTAACCGAAATAACGCCCTTGCCCCCTACGCTGAAGGTAGGCAGAGCGGTAAAGTCGTCGCCTGACAACAGGATGAACTCGTCGCCGCACAACTCCGCCACCTCGGAAATCTGGGCCAGATTGCCGGTGGCTTCCTTGATGCCCACCACATGGGGCAGTTCGCGGAACATGCGGGCCACTGTGGCGGGCAACACGTTGGAGCCGGTGCGGCCGGGCACGTTATAAACAAACAGGGGCAGATCCACGGCGTCGTTAATAGCCTTGAAGTGGCGGAACAACCCTTCCTGCGTGGGTTTGTTGTAATAGGGCGAAATGAGCAGAGCGGCATCGGCCCCGGCTTGTTTGGCGAAGGCGGTCAGGCGTATGGCCTCGGCCGTGTTGTTGGACCCGGCCCCGGCCATGACGGGGACCCGGCCTTTGACCTGCTCGATGCAGATGCGCACGGCTTCTTCGTGTTCCTCGTGGGACATAGTGGCGGATTCGCCCGTGGTGCCGCAGGGGAGCAGACCGTCGATCCCCTGCTCTATCTGCCATTCAATGAGGGCGCGATAGGCTTCTTCGTCAATAGCGCCGTTTTTGAACGGCGTCACAAGCGCGGTGATGGCTCCTCGAAACATGAGACCCCCTGAGTTGGGTGTGAAAAGCTGCGGCGCGAACGCCGCGTAAAAGGTGAAAAGGAGTATGCGGAACCGCGAAAACGGCCCGTGCGGTTTTAAACTTCGGGCGAGGACGAGGCTCGGTCCGACAGGCCGAGCAAAGCCTCCTCCGCGGGTCCAGGTCGCCGACAAACGCCCGTATGGCCGCTCCGGGCGAAAAGACCGCGCCGTCGCACAGTTCAATGCCCGGCACTCAGCCACCTGCGGTTGTGACATCGACCCCGGCCTCCGTCAAGCCGAGGGCGCGGACGACACGCGGCGCGGCCATACGGAAGCGCCGACCGGCCGCTTTGCGATTGCGGAACAACCGCGCTCAGGCAGCCGTCGCATCCGGCGTTGCCCGCAACGCCGTTTGTCGAGCATCACAACATCGTCGCCGTGATTCTGTATTTCATATAATCCACAGGGCGTTTGCAACGCCCTGTGGATTATATGAAAATTTCTACCTCTTCGTCCCTTGGGGACATGGGCTTCGCCCCGCTCTTTCTTACGCCTGTTCCGCCGCGGCCGAAGGGCAAGGAGGGATACGGCCCGCGCGCATGTCGTCCCGGGCCCATACGTGGCGGATATAGGGCAGCATGACGGCCAGCGCGCGCTCCGGCTCCAGAGGCAGGGTGGCCCCGGCCGCGTTTTTGTGACCGCCGCCGCCGAACTGAACGGCCACGGCCCGCACGTCGTCGGCGCCGCTGGAACGCAGACCGGCCCGCGAACCGGGGCGGCCGTCGGCGTCGGGCTCGGTTTCCCGCAGGACCAAGGCCACACGCACGCCGCGCACGCGCCGCAACTGCTCCACAAATCCCTCGCAGTCCTCCCTGGTGGCCCCCAGTTCATCCAGAAGGGCGCGCCCCACCAGGGCCACGGCCAGGCGGCCGTCCTCCAGCAGGCGGGCTTCCTGCATAAGCCGTCCCCACAAACGCAGCCTGGGCTCGCTCCAAGAATTGTCCAGACGGGCGCGCACGGCCGGCACGTTGAGCCCGTTTTCCATCAGTCGGGCGGCCATGCGCATCGCGCCGGGCGTGGTATTGCCGTAGGCGAAGGACTCGGTATCCGACACCAGCGCCACGTAAAGCCCCTCGGCCAAAACGCCGGTCAAAGGCGCGCCCAGGGCCTCGGCCAGCATCCCCACCATTTCGCCGGTGGCGGACATGGTCGGATCGACCCAGTTATAAAGGCTGCCGTATCCGGGATTGCCCAGATGGTGATCGATATTGACGGTGGGCACGGCGTCCAGCAGAGAACGCAGGTCCGGGCCCAGTCGATCGGCGTCGCCGCAATCCAGCCCTACCACCAAATCCGGAGGCGAAGGCAAACGGTCCGGCGAAGTAAAAAGGGGGCTGGGCAAACGCAACCAGGTCAGATAATCGGGAAAGCCCGTGGCGTTGTAAAGCAGCACGTTCTTGTCCAGCTCGCGCAAAGCCCACCCCAGGGCCACGCAGGACCCCACGGCGTCGCCGTCGGGATTGGCATGAGCGGCCACAAGAATACGATCGTACCGCTTGAGAAGTTCGGCCAATTCGGCAGGGGCATCGGGCATAATCACCTCAAAACGGGAGCATGTTCCCTGGAAACATGCCCGTGGAAAAAGCGGAAAACGTCAATACGGCGTATCGGCGTCCAGAAATTCCAGGTCGCTGTACGTCATCTCCTCGGGACACACGGCCTCCATCATGGCCAGACATTTGTCCATGCGGGACTGCAAATGCTGACGGCTGTTGCTGACGGACACCACGGCCAGCCGCAGGCGCACCAGGGAATCTTCGGTCCCCACCTCGGCGACGGCCACGTTGAACGTGTTGCGCACTTTCTGTTTCAGGCTGTTGGCCACCCGGCGCTTACCCTTGAGCGAATCGTTGCCGTGCAACGTATATTCCACCGTCAACACGCCGATGACCATACAGCCTCCCGCAAGAGCAATCCTACTCTGGTGTCATGTCGCTTTTACTATCGCAAAAAGCGCGAAGATCGCAAAGCCAAAAAACGCGACTTTTGCTTTGCTCATGCCGCCTACGGCGTCGTGCCCCCCTCCGGCGTCGCCGCAATTTCAACGGCTGTCGGCAAGCCTGACGAGCCTGCAGCCGCCTATGCCGAAGCGCAGCCGAGGCCCGCTTGCGACGTGACGCTCCGGCTTCAGGCGTGAAATCCGCGGGTCGGAACCTAGGGTCCGGTCGGCAGATATTTTCGACGGCAAAACGCGCTACGACCGGTAATCGGCGTTTAACGACACATACGCGTGGGACAGATCGGAGGCAAGCAGCTTAGAACTGCCCGGCCCCGTCCCCAAAATCAACTCGAGGGCGACGTCCGTTCCGGCCAGGGGTTCCTTGAGCAGAGCGTCGAAGTCCAAATCCGTGGGGCGGCCGTCCCGAAACAATTCCACACCGCACAGGGTAACGCGCAGGTCCTCGGGCCGAAAAGCCACCCCGGCCCGGCCCGCCGCGGCCACGATACGGCCCCAGTTGGGGTCGCGGCCGAACATGGCGGTTTTGACCAATTGCGAATGTCCCACAGTGCGGGCCACGGCGTCCGCGTCCGCGTCCGTGGCGGCGCCGCTCACCGTGATGTGCATGACCTTGGTGGCGCCCTCGCCGTCCTTGACCAGCATATAGGCCAGATCGCCCAGCACGCCGGTCAGGGCTTCCTCCAGCACGATCAGATCGTCGTCTTCGGCGCGCACGCCGGATGCGCCGTTGGCCAGACCGATAAGGGTATCGTTGGTCGACGTGTCGCCGTCCACGGTCACCCGGTTGAAGGTGGCGTCCACGGCCCGGCGGAACATGGCCCGCCAGACGGCCGGGTCCACGGCCGCGTCGCACAGCACCAGGGACAACATGGTGGCCATGTTGGGACAAATCATGCCCGCCCCCTTGGCCGCCCCGGCCAGACGCACGGAACCGCCCGTGAGTCGTATTTCCGCTCCGGACAACTTGGGGAAAGCGTCGGTGGTCATGATGGCCCGCGCGAAATCTTCCAGAGTGGCGTGGCCCAGAGAAGCGGCCAGAGCAGGCACGGCGGCCCGCCATTTGGCAAGGTCCATACGCGCGCCGATGACGCCGGTGGATGCGGGTAAAATGGAAGAAGGCGGCATATCGACGGCCGCCCCCACCATATCCAGCGTGGCCCGGCAGTCGTCCAAGCCGTCCTGGCCGGTGCAGGCGTTGGCCTGGCCGGAATTGATCAGAACGGCGCGCGGCCCCGAAAAGGACGGCGCGGCGTCTCCGACGGCGTCAAGAGCCGCCCGCGCCACCTGAACCGGCGCGGCCTGAAACAGGTTGGTGGTGAACACACCGGCGGCCGCGGCGGGAACGTCGCTCACCGCCAGGGCCAGATCGCGGCGCTCCTGATGCTTGCCGCGAAAGTCGGCCGCGGCCGCAGCCAACCGAAATCCCTGGGGCAGCATGATCATGACGACACCTCTTTTCCTTGTGGGGCGTTTAAGTAAGATTGAAAATACGCAAAAATCAAACAGGGAACATTTTGTGCCATACTTGCCCGCCCCCCGCAAGCGGCGGGGCGGCCACCTTCGCCAACCTTGCGCGGGAATCGACGGCATGCTAAATTTATCAAATTAAAAACGCGGCGCGTCCCCCGTGGCAGGCCCGGACGGCCTGCCCCCGCACCCAAACCGGCCTTGCGCCGTCCGTCCGGACAAGCCATGAGCAAACGTCATTCCGAACCGCAAAAATCTCTGTTCCGCGAATATGGCGAAGCCTTGATCATCGCCCTGGTGCTGGCCTTTTTTATCCGTACCTTTTTATTCCAGGCCTTCACCATTCCTTCGGGCTCCATGCTCGAAACCGTGCAGATCGGAGATTATCTGCTGGTCAACAAATTCTCCTACGGAGTCAAAAATCCCTTTACCGGCAACTACCTTATTGAACGCGACGGCCCGCAAATCGGCGATATCATCGTGTTCGAATACCCCGGCGATCCTTCCGTGGACTATATCAAACGCGTGGAGGGCCTGCCCGGCGACGTTATCGAGGTGCGCGACAAAGAGCTGTATCGCAACGGCGAACTGATCCGCGAGGATTACGTACAGCACATCCACCCCACCACCATAGGCCGCCTGGACAACATAGGCCCCGTCACCGTGCCCGAAGGCGAATACTTCGTCATGGGCGACAACCGGGACAATTCCGAGGATTCTCGCGCCTGGGGCACAGTCAAACGCAAAGCCATCCACGGCAAGGCCTGGCGCATTTACTGGTCATGGGATTCCGAGGCCGGGCGTCCCCGCCTGAGCCGCCTGGGGCACAAAGTGGAATAGTCTTTCCGAATCGTCTTATGGCAAAGGCCGGGCTTGGTTTTCCTCCGCAAGGCAGGAAAACCAAGCCCGGCCTTTGGAGCATTTTGCCCTTGAAAATATCCTGCGGGCCGGACCCTGTGTTCCGGCACGCGGGCTTCACGCCCCCATCGGAGCTATACGGCGTCCATGAATTGCGGCTGTTTCGATGTCGCGGCGCCCTTAGCCGTCAGCGCGAAGCGACGGATAAGGAGAGCAGAGATGAGTCTCGCTTCGCTCGACTCCGGGAGCATTTTCAAGCTGAAAATACTCTAGGGAAAACCGCCGTGTTCCGAGCAAGGAACGAAGCGTACCCCTCTTCATCCCGCGCGGATCAGATAAGATGCGCCTGCCGCGGCGCGGCCTCATAACCAGGGCAACGCCAAGGCCATAATGATATTGAGAAAACCGGCCGCCAGCGAAGTGGCGCGCAGTTGGGCGTCGAGCACGGCGGGGCGCAGCGAACCGTACACCAGCCACGCGCTGCGGACCAGAGGGACAGCCGCCGCCAGCAACGCCAGCCCCCACCAGCGTCGGGTGGCCATGAACCAGACCGCCCAACAGCCCAGGCCAAGCCCGATCAAAACCAGGTGATAAACTCTCGCCCGATGCGGCCCCAGGCGCAATGCCAGAGTTTCCTTGCCGTTGGCGGAATCGTTCTCCATGTCGCGGATGTTGTTGATATTGAGCACCGCTGTGGCGAAAAACCCCGCCGCGCAGGCGGGCAGACCGGGCAGTCGGGTCAGAGGCGCGCCATACAGAGCGTAGGAACCCGCCACCGCCACCAATCCGAAAAACACAAACACGAAAAAGTCGCCGTAACCACGATAGCCATAGGGATGCTTGCCCATGGTATACAACACGGCGGCCGCGACACTCGCCAGGCCCAGGGCCAAAAATACGCCCCAGCGCGCAAGATCGGGCCCGAAGCTGACCCCAAGCAGCGCCAGACCGGCCGCCAGGCTTAAGCCGACCATGAGCAGCACGGCCCGGAACATAGCTCGGGCGGTCAGTTCGCCGGAGGCCACCGAACGCCGCGGCCCCACTCGGCCCGGACCATCAGCTCCTTTGACGGCGTCGCCGTAATCATTGGCAAAATTGGATAAAATCTGGAGCAGAACCGCCGTCAGCACGCTGAGGACGAACACCAGGGACCGAAAGCCCCCTTCCGCCGCCGCCAGCCCTCCCCCAAGCACCACGCCGGAGCAGGACAGAGGCAAAGTGCGCAGTCGGGCCGCGCGCAGCCAGACGCGGGCGCGTCCGGTCGGAACGGGTGAGGTATCCTTGTTCATAGATTACGCCCAAAATTATCTGGAACTCATTTCATAATTCAGCCCAAGGGCTGAATTATGACGATCATTCGCCAAAAAACGTGGTTTTTGGCTCATTCACGGCGCTTTTCGCGCCGCGCCGGACTCTCGTCCGGCGTTGGAAGTCATTTCCACGAATTATGAAACGACTTCTAACCAGAACAAATAACTTCAAAATTATACATAATCAAGACGCAATGTTCCAACCCGCAAGCTTCACGCTCAAAGTCGAAACCATACGCTGCAAATACATTGCGACGACACCGGAGGAAGGGCGTCGCGACGACCTTGGCCGTCAGCGCGAAGCGCTTTACGAACAAAAAGGGCAGAAACCTCGCTTCGCTCGCCCCCGAGAACAATTTAAAAATTAAAAATTGCTCCAGGTTATTTCAAACAGGAATCCAACGCCCGATCCAGCGAGGCCGTGCGCTCGCTCACCCGGCCGTGCCGGAAAAAAAAACGGCGCAAGGTCCAAGCTTCAAGATCGAGGTAATCCAATTTGCCCTCGCTGGCCTCGGTCAGAAAGGGACGCAAAGCGTCCACCACATCCTCGGCGGGAAAGTATTCCCCCTCATGGCTGATGCGCAACAGATCACCCTTCAGTTCCACGGCGTCGGGAAGATACCAGTCCTCCAGCACGCCGGACACGGCGCTCAGAGCGGCTTCGTCCGCCGGATGGAGCGAACCGTAAGCTTTGACGAGGACGGACCGCACGACGTCTAGCGCTCCTTTCCGTCGTCCAGACACTGTCCGCGCTCGCGCGCCTCGGCCAGCCCCCGACACAGACCGCGTACGCAGGCCTGATGATAATCGTCGCACATGAACTCGAAACTCTCCCGCATCTGCCGGGCCGCGCCGCGCCCCAACCACAGAGAACCACGTTCCGGCGCCAGGGCCAGGGCCGCGGTCAGATCGCTTTCGGCCAGCGCGGGCCGTCCGGAACGCAACTGGGCCAGAGCCCGCGTCTCCAGAGCGCGCGCCAGCAAGCGTCGATCAGCCCTGTCCCGCGCAGTGTCCGCGGAATCCGGCGCGGACGGCAAATTCTCCAATACCTGCGCCGCCGCACGGAAGCGATCCTCCAGCAGCAACAGTTCCGCCCGAGCCAGACGCAACGGCAACGCTTCGGGCGCAAGAGACAGGGCCTTGTCCACTACAGCCTTGTCCGGCCGGGCCGTTCCGGTCTTGTCCGCCCGCTTCAAGCCGACGTCATCCGCCTCGGCCGCCTCTTCCGTCTGACCGGGGAAGTCGAAATCCCCCGAGGCGCGCCGAACCTGTTCCAACCAATCCCGATACAGGGAATAGGCCTCCACCTCGTCGGCCAGACGGTTCAGACGGGTGATGACCGGCTCGTCCGCAGGCGTCTCGGATGCGGGCGCATCCGGCAGGAGGCGCAATACGCGCAACGAGCGTCCGGTGTGCGCCAGCCGCACGGCCTCAGGAATCAATCGCCCCAAGGCGACGATAATGTCCTCGTACCGCTCACGGCCGTTTTCGTCGGCCAGCAGACGCGAGGCCAGCCCCGCATCCACAGCCGCCAGGCGGGCCACAGCCGTCGCTTCCCCCTCCCCTTCGGGCACATCTCCGCCGACGCGGACTTCCCCCTTTACTTCCACCATGCCCATCCCGGCGGCCAGAGCCTGAAGCTGAAGCGCATCCAGTCCGGCCAAACGCGCGGCCTCCAATCCGGCCAACGCGTCGGCGGCCCGCTCCAGCCCGGCCAGCCAAGCCGCCGCCTCCGCCACCACAAGGGCCCGTTCAGACGCGAACTGCCCGCCGTAAGGAACAACCCGCGTCGGCGTCGGCGCAGCTTCCCCCCCCGGACAGGAATAGGCCGTCAGCGCCAGACAAACCAACGCGCCGCACAACGTCCGGAGGACGGCCCTCGACATGTTAGTGGGTGGCCTCGTTGATCTTGGAGGCCGCCACCCCCAACACTTCACGCAAAGTGCCGGTGAGCAGATCCTCCACCATGCCCGAACTGGGCAGACCGGTTTTTTCCTGGCTGGACGACAAATTCTGGGAATATACCGAGCCCTGGCGGTTGGCCACGTTGAAGCTGATGCGCACCGTGGCCGCATAGGTGGTCGGATTGGATTCCTTCACCCATACCTCCTCCACCGTGCCGGTGACGATATAGTCGGGCCGGGCGGACTGGGCAAGCTGGATGCTGGGCGCATAGGATACCTGAGGCCCCATACGGCTGATTTCATCAGCCAGAGAGCGGCTGATCCATTCCGGCACGGAGGTGGCGGCCGAAAAAACCCCTCCCTTGGATCTCGTTCCGATTTCCTGCTTGCCCCGCTTGTCCTCGAACAACACCACAGCAACGCGCGGCGCGGTGGGAGCGGGCAGCACAGACGGGGTCACAGGGGTATACAGCAGACGCACGGTATCTTTGGGCGCGCAGCCCGCCAACGTCAGCGCGCACAGCAGAGCGGCGCACAAGCCGGAAAAGAGGCGGGGGAAAGTGGACATGGAGCCTCCGAAACAGAATTGTGAAAAAATTTTGAAAAACTTTATACTTTTTGCCCGGCATAAGCAATTGCCCATGAGACCTGTTATAAAGTTCGGCGTAAGGGGGGTGAACCATCTTATCGCCGGATAATCCCCCGCCCCGCCCTCAGGCCCGGGCCAGCCGCCGCCAAAATAAAACCCAATAATATAAACGAATTGCCATGAGCAATGTTCGGAGGGGCTCCGGCGGCACAGCCGCGCTTCGCGGCTCCGGGCCCTGTTGCCGCGGCGGCATTGACGCCCCGCACGCCGGAGGCTACACCAATAGGAACTTTGGAGCGCGTTTTCCCGCGTTCCCTGCGCAAGGAAGGTTCCTTATGCTCGATCTCAAGCTGCTGCAAAAACAGCCCGAAGTGGTGGCCGCCGCTCTGGCCGCCCGTCATTCCGCCATTTCTCTGGACGAATTTCTCGACCTGGACCGCCGCCGCCGGGCGGCGCTGGCCGAGGTGGAGGCGCTCAAGAGCAAGCGCAACACCGAATCGGCCGAAGTGGCCCGCCGCAAAAAGGCCGGCGAGGACGCCTCGGACCTGGTGGCCGAGTTGGGCGTTCTGTCCGACCGCATCAAAGCCCTGGATGTGGAAGCCGAAGCCCTCAAGGACGAGGTAGCCGCCTGGATGCTGAACGTGCCCAACATTCCCGACGCTTCGGTACCCGTGGGCAAGGACGAAACGGAAAACGTGGAGGTCCGCCGTTGGGGCGAACAACCGAAATTTTCCTTCCCCCCCAAGGAACACTGGGAACTGGGCGCGGCCCTCGACGGCCTGGACTTCGAACGGGCGGGCAGACTGGCCGGAGCGCGCTTTTCCGTCTCGCGCGGATGGGCCGCCCGGCTGGAGCGGGCGCTTATGAATTTCTACCTTGACGTGCAGACCACGGAGTTCGGCCACACCGAAATACTGCCGCCGTTCATGGTCAACCGCGCCACCATGCAGGGCACGGGCCAGCTGCCCAAGTTCGCCGAAGATTTGTTCAAAATCGAAAATTGGGACCACTATCTTATCCCCACCGCCGAAGTCCCCCTGACCAACCTGCACGCCGGAGAAGTGTTGGACGAAGCCGAACTGCCCATCCAGTACACGGCGGGGACGCCCTGCTTCCGCTCCGAGGCGGGCTCCTACGGCAAGGATACCAAGGGCCTTATCCGTCAGCATCAGTTCATCAAGGTGGAAATGGTGCATTTCGCCCATCCCGGCCGTTCCTGGGAACAACTTGAAACCATGCGCCGCTATGCCGAAACGCTGTTGGAACGCCTGGAACTGCCGTACCGGACCATCACCCTGTGCACCGGCGACATGGGCTTTTGCTCAGCCAAAACCTATGATCTGGAAGTATGGCTGCCCGGTCAGAACACCTATCGCGAAATATCGTCCTGTTCCAACTGCACGGATTTTCAGGCCCGACGGGCCAACATCCGTTTTCGTCCCAAGGGCGGGGGCAAGCCGGAATTCGTGCATACTTTGAACGGCTCGGGGTTGCCCACCGGTCGCTCTTTTGTGGCGGTAGTGGAAAACTACCAGCAAGAAGACGGCTCCATTCGCATTCCCGAGGCGCTTCAGCCCTATATGGACGGGCTCAAGGTCATCCGTCCGAAGTAATGCGGACGGGGCCGCTCCCGCAGGGGAGCGGCCCCGTTTTTCTTTCGAGACGAAAACTCCCCGCTTAGCGGGGAGTTTTCGTCTCGAAAGAGCCTACAAAAAACCGGAAAGCTCGTGAACCAAGCGAAAAATTTCGTCAAATCTGGGCGGGAGCGGAGGGATGCGGCGGGGGCGATGCAGGAACGGGAGAGGAAGGGGCGGGCCGCTCGGCTTGATCTATCATGCGGCTTAGCTGATCCAACATATCGCGCATGTTGCGGCTTACTTCGTCGCCCAGATTGGACGCGCCCTGCTTGGCGTTTTCCCATGCCTTGGCCAGCTCTTCCTGAGGACGGGCCTTGCGGGCCGCCTCCAGAGCCTGATTGCCCAAATCGCGCAACTTGTCGTCCAAGTCCTGCAATTGCCGGTACGAAGCGTGGCCCTCGGCCGCGGCCCGTTCCAAAAACGGCACCACCTCTTTCTGGTATTCCGCAGGGGGCAGCACGTCGCGCAGGGCAATCAGTCCGCCGTACGCGGCGGCTCCCAGAGGACGTTCTTCCCATGCGTTGCGCTCCATGCGCTGGCTGACGACCAGATAAATGCAGCAGCACGCCAAAAGGACAATGGCGATATTTTTATACATGGCCCTTACCTCTATGTTTCCAAATCTCAGCCGTTTCCGCCCGGAGGGGGCGAATCCCCGCCGGACGCAAGCGGCTCAAGTTTTTTTGTGCAGCATTTTTTCCACATAGACCATGAGTTTTCCGGCCTCTTCGAACTCAGGGTCCAACGCCAGCGCGCCGCGCGCGGCTTTGAGGGCCTTGTCCCATTTTTTCCAGTCCACATATAAGCGCCCCATGTTGAACAACAGGTGCGAATCGCCCGAGCCCCGTTGAGCGGCTTTAAGGTAGCTTTGTTCGGCCTCCGCGTAGCGCCCCAGTTTGCGCTGGGCCATGGCCAGACTGTTGTACAGATGCACGGCCTCGGGCTTGAGAGCCACGGCGTCGCCGAAATAGTCGGCGGCGTCCTTGTATTCTCCGACCCGCAAAAAACGTTCCCCGATGTCCGCCCGCAAGTCGGCGTCGTTGTCGGCGTCGCGAGACAGGGCCGTGAATACGCCCCGCGCCCCGTCCACGTCCGAAGCGTCCAGCAGGGCCTGCCCCCTCCGCAATTCCTGCTCTCGACGTTCCCGCGCCTGGCGCATGGCCTCCTCCGCCTCCTGCTGGATATGTTCCTGAAACACATCCAGCAACATGCGCAGGCTGTCCAGCAATTCCCGTTCCTTGCCGGGGGTATAGGCAATTTCCAGGGCGGCGGCCTTACGCACCGTCTGATCCGACATGATGTGGTAAGCGCCGTCGGCGATCAGCTTTTCAAACTCCTCGCGCTCCGTTTTCATGAGCGGCGTTTTGAGCATAATGAGCACAGTATCGCGCAACACCTGGATGGCGGGCAGGTATTTACCCTGGCGCATAAGGGTGCGGATGGACGAGGCCTGACGGCGGGCGGCGGCAAGCTGGGACATGGTTTTTCCCTTCAGGCGGACTGCAGGGCCCGCGCGGGCTCCGCCGTGATGATGGCGCGCACGGCCTCAAGGTCTTCCGGCGTATCCACGCCGTGTGTGCGCCACCGTGTCAAAGCCACGCGCAAAGGTATGCGGTGTTCCAAAAGACGCAACTGCTCCAGTTTTTCCAATTGCTCCAGCGGCGAGGGGGGCAACGTCGCAACGCGTTCCAGCACATCGCGTCGAAAGGCGTACAGCCCCACATGCCCCGCAAAACGCGGAGGCAAAGACGCGTCCCGCGCAAAAGGAATGGGCGCGCGGGAAAAATACAGGGCATCGCCCGCTTCGTCCATGACCACCTTGACCTGGTGAGGCGAGGCTATAAGCGCGGCATCGGCGGGGTCGGCCGGGTTCAACGGCGTGGCCAGGGTGCACGCGCCCACCTTCCCGTCCGCGAAAGGCGCCGTAAGCTCGTCCAGCATGGCCGGTTCCAGCAAAGGCTCATCCCCCTGAATGTTGACGATAACCGCGTCCATAGGCAAATTCAGACGCACGGCGGCCTCCCGCACGCGGTCCGTGCCGCTGGGGTGATCGGGCGAGGTCGACACGCAGGGCACATCCAGTTCAGCGGCCGCGGCGACCACGCGTTCGTCGTCCGTGGCCAGCCATACGCCGTCCAGCGCCGCGCAACGCCGAGCGCGTTGCCAGACATGCCAGAACATGGGACGCCCGCCGATGTCCGCCAGAGGTTTGCCCGGCAGGCGCGACGAGGCGTAACGCGCGGGTATGATGCCGTAGCAGGAAAACGTGCTCATGCCGTATCTCCCGGTTTTGCTTCCTCTAGCATGAAAGAGGCCCGGAAGAAAGAGCGCACGCCGCCTGCGCCAAGCTGCGCCCTTGACGCGGCAGGCTTTTGACGTATTTTCCTTTCGACGCCGTGTTCCGGTCCGAACCCGCGTCGTCGTCTCCGTGCGGCCCGTTCTCCGCCGCTCGGCCCATCCTTTATCCCGAACAGTGAGCCGACATGGGCAAAAACTTGATTATCGTGGAATCACCGGCCAAGGTGAAGACCATAAAAAAATTTCTGGGCAACAAATACGCGGTGCAGGCCAGCGTGGGGCATATCCGCGATCTGCCCACCAAAGAAATAGGCGTGGACGAAAGCCGCGACTTCGCGCCCCGTTACGAAACCATCAAGGGTAAAGAAAAAATCGTCAGCGCCCTGCGTGAAGCCGCCGCCAAAGCCGACACCGTCTATCTGGCGCCCGACCCCGACCGCGAGGGCGAGGCCATCGCCTGGCACATCGCCGAGGTTATCCGCAACCAGGCCAAAGATATCAAACGCATCCAGTTCAACGAAATCACTTCCCGCGCGGTGAAAGAAGCTCTGGAACATCCCCGCGCCATCGATCCGCGCCTGTTCGAGGCTCAGCAGGCCCGCCGCGTGCTGGATCGTCTGGTGGGCTATAAAATTTCCCCCCTGCTGTGGAAAACCGTCAAACGCGGCATTTCGGCCGGGCGGGTACAATCGGTGGCCCTGCGCCTTATCGTGGAACGCGAGGAAGAGCGCCAGGCCTTTGTGCCCGAAGAGTACTGGCAGTTCAAGGCCCTGCTGTCCGCCTCCGCGCCCCCGTCCTTCAAGGCCGATCTGGCAAAAATCGACGGCAAAAAGGCCGTGGTGCCCAATGCCGAGGCGGCCCAGGCTCTGGAAGACGCCATGAAAGACAAACCTTTTGTGGTGGAAAGCGTGGAGGAAAAGGAACGCAGCCGAAACCCGCCGGCGCCCTTCACCACCTCCACTCTGCAACAGACGGCCAACCAGCGCATGGGCTTCACCTCCAAGCGCACCATGTCCACAGCTCAGCGCCTGTACGAAGGCATTGAACTGGGCGAACGCGGCACCACCGCCCTCATCACCTACATGCGTACCGACTCCGTGCGCATCGCGGACGAGGCTCGGACGGCGGCGGCCGAGTTCATCGACGGCCGTTTCGGCAAGGAGTATATGGCTCCCGGCGGCAAGGGACGAGTGTTCAAAGGCAAAAGCGGCGCCCAGGACGCCCACGAAGCCATCCGCCCCGTGGACGTGCGCCTGACCCCGCAGGATGTCAAGGAACACCTCACCCCCGAGCAATATCGCCTGTACAGCCTGATTTGGTCGCGCTTTGTGGCGTCCCAGATGGCTCCGGCCAAATTTCACGATACCACGGCGCTCATCAACTGCGGCCCCGCCCAGTGGCGAGCCAAGGGCGAACGCCTCCTCTTCCCCGGTTTTCTGGCCGCTATGCCCCGCAGCGCGGAGGAAGAAGACGATCTGCTTCCCCCGCTTAAAGCCGGGGAAGCGGTAAAGCTGGAGAAGCTTACCAAGGAACAGAAATTCACCCAGCCCGCCCCCCGCTATACCGAAGCTTCACTGGTGCGTGAACTTGAAGAACGCGGCATAGGCCGCCCCTCCACATACGCCACCATCATTTCCACCATTCAGGACCGGGAATATGTGCGTCTGGAGGATAAGCACTTCGCGCCCACCGATCTTGGCAATGTGGTCTGCTCGCAATTGCGCGAACATTTCCCCTCTCTGATGGACGTGGGCTTTACGGCAGGCATGGAAGACAACCTGGATAAAGTGGCCGACGGCGCCCTGGGCTGGGTGGGCTTGCTGCGGGACTTCACCAAGGACTTCGATCCGGCCCTCAGCGCGGCGGCTCAAAACATGGCTCCCGTCAAAGGCGGCCTGACCACGGACGTGCCCTGCCCCCAGTGCGGCAAGCCGCTGGTGATCAAGTTCGGCAAAAGCGGCGAGTTCCTGGCCTGCACCGGCTATCCGGAATGCCGCTATACCACCAACTTTGTGCGCGATGAAAAGGGTAAAATCCAGCCCCAGGCACGGCAGCAGGAAGTCCGCGAGGTGGTGGGCGCCTGCCCCCGGTGCGGGGGCGACGTGGTGATCAAAAAGTCCCACACCGGCAGCCGGTTCCTAAGTTGCGCCAACTACCCTAAATGCACGTACGCCGCGCCCTTTTCCACCGGCGTGCCCTGCCCCAAATGCGGCAAGGGAAACCTGGTGGAAAAAAGTTCCAAGCGAGGCAAAATCTTTTATTCCTGCGATCAATATCCGGCCTGCGACTACGCCCTGTGGGACTGGCCGATCAACGAAAAGTGCCCGGAATGCGACTCGCCCTTGCTGGTGCTGAAAACCACCCGGGCGCGGGGTCGGCATATCGCGTGCCCCAACCCCAAATGTCGCTACTCCCGCGACACGGATGAACCGAAAGAATGAGCGAGATCGGCCGGTATTGAACTATCTGCCCGTCAGGCCCCATGCTCTGACCGGCAAATTTCACGCTTCCGCCGGGGTCATGTCGCAAGCGCGCCTTGGCTTCGCTTTGACATAAGCGGCTGTGAACTTCGCCAACGGCCGCCGAATATGCGGCTGCTCCGGCGGCGCGATCCCTTCGACCTTCGGCATGAAACGCCGCGGACATCGAGTGCGCCGAAGTTCCCGCCGCCTGCCGCCCGCGACAACGCGCGCCAGGCAAAGCCCGGCCGCGTTCTCCGAGTCCGTCCACGCCACCGTCGGCCGAAGAAGGTGAAGCAGACGCTTACAGACGCAAAGAGCCCCGAAACTCGTCCAGATCGTCGATACCGAGCTCCGCGCACAAGGCGGGCAGTTCATCCACCACGCGGAAGATGGTGGCGGGGTCGGAAAAACCCGCCGTACCGATTTGCACGGCGTGCGCGCCCACCAACAAAAATTCCAACACATCGCGGGCCGAAGCAGCGCCCCCCACCCCGATAACCGGGATGGTCACCGCCCGGCACACCTGCCATACGCAACGTAAAGCCACGGGCTTGATGGCCGGTCCGGACAGGCCGCCCACCACATTGGCCAGCAACGGACGACGCGAAGGCAAGTCCACGGCCATGCCGGTCAGAGTGTTGATGCACGACAGGGCGTCCGCACCGGCTTCCTCCACCGCGCGGGCGATGTCCGTAATATCCGTGACGTTGGGCGACAGCTTGACGATGACGGGCTTATTGCCCGCCCGGGCCTTGACGGCCTCCACCACGCGGGCCGCCATGATCGGATTCTGACCGAACAACACGCCGCCCTCGTGCACATTGGGGCACGAAATATTCACTTCCAACGCGGCCACGCCGTCCTCGCGGGACAAGACGCCCGCCAGTTCGCCGAATTCATCGGCCGACACGGCGTAGATATTGGCTATGACGGGCACCTCCTGCCAAGGCAGACGGGGCAGCTTGTGGGTAAGAAAGGCCTCCACGCCGTCGTTTTGCAGGCCCACGGCGTTAAGCATCCCGCATGGCGTCTCCGCCACGCGCGGCAACGGATTGCCCATACGCGGCTTGAGGGACAGCCCCTTGACGATAACGCCGCCCAGGCGGGTTATGTCGCCGTAGGGCGTGAATTCCTCGCCGTAGCCGAAAGTTCCCGACGCGCTGAGAACGGGATTTTTCAATTTCAGCGGCCGCAGCCCACTGTTCAGGGTCACGCTTAAATCCATCATGACGCGCCCCCTTGCGCGATGTCGGCGTCAAGGTCGACGTCCGTGGCCCAGAATACGGGACCGCTGGTGCAGGTTTGCACGGGCAGCCCGGCCTTTTCGGCATCGGCCCAATGTTGCGAAGTGACGGTGACGCAGCCCAGGCAAGCTCCCACGCCGCACGCCATACGCTGTTCCAGCGAAAGCTGGGTGCGCAGGCCGATTTCCAGAGCATAGCGCCAGATAAAACGCAAAAAAGGCATGGGGCCGCAGGCCAGGGCCAGCCCCTCCCGTTCCTTGCACGACATCATGCGGTTTTTCACCATTTCCTGAAACCGGGGCAAATCATCGGGCGTCCGTTCCCGAAAATGCTCCAATTCGATGCGGCGGGCCAGGGAATCGGTAGGATAACACGTGGACGGCAAAGTATGGCCGAACAACATGGACAGGCGGGCCGGTTCAGGATGCACATCGGTATAGCCCGCGAAGGGCGCAATGCCGATGCCCCCCGCCAAGAGCAAGGTAGGAGCCTGCGCCTCCACCGCGAAACCGGTGCCGAGGGGACCCCATACAGTTACCTTGTCGCCCGCGCGCAAATGGGCCATGCGTTCGGTGCCGCGTCCCACCACCTGGAAAAAAAGCACCAGGCTCTGGGGCGTGACCCGGCAGATGGACAACGGCCGGGCCCAGGTCATATCCTGCCCCCAGGATTGCGGACGCACCATGACAAACTGGCCGGGATGCCATTCGCTCCAGTCGGGGCATTCCAGGGTAAGGGCGTAAAAACTGCGCTGGCCGGTTTCCCCGAAGGGAACATTGTCCGTCACCGTAAGCTCGGCACGGCCTGGGGACATCATGGGCACCTCCACGATCTCTCTTGAGATATTTGTTAACCTGTAGTCTTCCTGACGGCCCCGGTCAAGGCGGCGCGGAGAGCGGGCCGGGGCAGAGACGTAACACGCGTCTGCCCCGAAGCGCCCGGCCTCAGCGGAACGACATAAGCGCGGGCACCAGGACGGGCACCAACAGGGTGAGCGTCATGCCCGAAAACACGGCCAAAATGGCGTACCGCTCGCCGCTGTAGCGGGCGATGATCGGCAGACAGGTATCCATGGCCGCCGCGCCTCCGGCCATGACCGGCCCCAACCGCCCCACCACCCGCACCAGCAACGGGGACAAGGTAAGCGTAATGATCTCATGGATCATATTGGACAACAGAGCCACCGATCCCAAAGCCGGGTCCCCGAGCTGGGTGATGATCACCGTGGCCAGGCTGTAATAGCCGAAGCCCGCGCCCACGGCCAGGCTGTCCGGCAAAGGCAAGCCCGCGCCGAACAGGCCGAGCAGCGCCCAGGCCAGGGTGCTGCCCGCCAGGGTTCCGGCCACCACGCCCGCCGGCACCAACAGAATACGCCCCTTGAGTTCCCGAATAATGCCCAGGGCCTTCAAATCAAAGCCCACGCCCATGCCCGCGCAGAACAGGAGAACATACAGTATCCACAGGGATGCGTCGCTTTCGGCCACGACACGCGGCAGCCAATCCAACCATCCGATGAGCACCCCGGCAAAAAAAAAGCCGAGAACCAGCAGCGAGCCCTTCATACCGCCCCCCCGGACCGTTCTCCGGTTTCGGCAGAGGCGGCGGAGGTTCCCGTCGCTTCAGGTCGGGACGCCGTATCCATATTCAACCAGCGCCCGAGCAGGCGGGCGAAGACAAGACAACCCGCCACGGACAGAGTGCTGATGACGGCAGCTCGCGCTCCCAGACGGCTGATTTGCTCCAGAAGCGCGGAATCCGACCCCAGAGCCAGGCCCAGCATAAAAAGAAGCGCCCACACGGCCCAGGTCAGGGCCCGCCCCACCAGGGCTTTGGCCTTGTCATTCCGGCGCAACAGCCACCCGGCAGGGATACCCGCTACAATAAGTCCCATTTCCAACAGCATTACGCTCTCCTCCCGCCCCGTGCGCCGAAGCGAAGGCGGGCGCCCACGCCGCCCGCCCCAAATGGATGACAAAACCGGCTTCACGGTGTTTGCCGACTTTATCGGCATCCTTGCTTTTAGGACATGTTGAAATTGAAAATATCTGCCGACTAGGCTCCATGCTCCGGCCCGCAGCTTTCACGCCTGAAGCCGGAGCTATACGCCGCAAGCGCGCCTCGGCTTCTTCAGTCGTCGGCATGAAACGCCTTGCGGATAAAGAGAGCATAGGGAAATCGCGCTCCGCTCGATGCCGTATGTTATGCCCGCCCTCTATTCCGGGGGCGTCATGGCGTCCACATCCACCTTATATCTGCGGTACAACCATAGACCGAGCAGCGAGGCGACCACGAACAATCCCGCGCTGATCGCCGTGCGCCAGAAGGGTTCGACGCGCACACCGCTGCCCAGCAGGGCAAAAATGAAATTCTGGGCGATATAGCCCAGACAAGACCCCGCAAAAAAAGGCAACGCCGGAATACGGCTCACACCGGCCAGAATGTTGGTCATCAGATTGTTGCCCACCGGCAGGGAACGGATGATGAACGTCATGGTCAGGGGCGCGCGGGCCAAAAATTTTTCCAGTTTGTCGATACGGCGGCCGAAACGGCGCTGCACAAAACTCTGCCCCAAAAAACGCGCATAGCCGAAAGACGCCATGCAGCCCACCGTCACCCCCGCCGTGGACCACACCGTGCCCCAGAAGGCTCCGAACGCATAGCCCCCCGCCAGACTGATCAACTGACGCGGCACGCCCACGCAGGTGAAAATCCCCGCCAACCCTACGTACAGAGCCACGCCCGTCGGGCCGTGGGCTCGGATATGCTCGTTCACAAACCGGGAATAGGCTTCCGTGCCGGGCTCCACTGCCCGCACCAGCACCAGAACGGCGGCCAGCACCACGAACAGAGTTGCTCCTTTGAACAGGCGACGCAACAGTATCTTGCGGGACACGGAACTCACGGACGTCCCTCTTCGGTCTCGGAGCGGGCGCCGGCCATACGCCAGCCGGCCGCGCCCAACAACAGTTCACCGATCAGCAAGGTATAATCCGCGTCATGAGCGGCATAAACGGCAACACCGACAATTCCGGCCGACAGCAGGACCCGTGTCGCTCTGCGCGACAGCCGGTCCGGCGCGAGCCACAAAAGCCCGAAGGCCAGCGCCTGAAGCACGACGCCCGCCGCAAACCCCACCAGCAGGCGATCAGACATGCGGGGCCCGGCGTTCCGTCACCTCGCCCGGGCGATAGCGCCGCAACATCCAGTTGACCGCCAGCAAATCCTGCGAGGCGGCCCACCCTCGGCTGAACGCGCCGTATTTGGAAACGCCGCTGTGCCGGGGGCGATGGTTGACGGGCACTTCCGCCACTTTGGCCCCGTACATTTTCATCAATGTGGGCAAAAAACGATGCATGCCGCGAAACATGGGCAGCCGTCGCGCCATCGATGTCCGCATGACCTTGAGGGAGCAGCCCGTGTCGTGCACGATTTCGGCCGTCAGAGCGTTGCGCACGGCGTTGCCTACCCGCGAGGCAAAACGTCGGGCCGAATCATCCCGGCGAGTTACCCGCCAACCGATAACCATGTCGAAGCCCTGACGATACATATCAAGCAGAGTCGGGATATCGGCCGGATCGTTCTGCAGGTCGGCATCCAGAGTAACGATCACGTCGCCCGTGGCGGCCTCGAACCCCGCGCCGAACGCGGCGGACTGTCCCCGATTGCGGCGGAAGGACAGAAATCCGGCATGGGGTTCCCGTTCGCATACGGTCCGGATGCGGGCGAGGCTGGCGTCCGTACTGCCGTCGTCCACCAGCCACAGTTCCCACTCCGGATTCTGCTGATTCATCACTGCGGCGATTTCTTCAACAAGCGGCTCCACGTTGCCTTCTTCATTGAAAACGGGGACGACGACGCTGACCTTGCGGATTTCGTTCATGAGCGTTTTATCCGGCGGTAGCCGCCGCCTGGCGGCTCTCGTTGAAATGTTTGATAAGGGCGTAGGCCCGGTGGGCCAAGTTCGTCACCTCGGGTTTGGAAATCTGATCGTCCGCGCCTACGGATTCGCCTTTATGCCGCAGTTTGTCGGTAATGAGGGACGAGAACAGAATAACCGGCAATGATTTCAGCACGCTGTCCTCTTTCACCCGCTTGCATAAATTGTGGCCGTCCATACTGGGCATTTCAATATCCGATACCAGCACCTGAACATAGTCGTTGATAGGTCGGCTTTCGGCGACGGCGCGCTCGCGCAGAAACTTGAGCCGTTCCCAGGCTTCGCGGCCGTTGGTCACCACTTCGACCTCAAAATTGGCCTTCTGCATAAGGTCTTTGAGCATCTCCCGGATCAGCGCCGAATCGTCGGCGATAAGAGCGCGATAGCGCACCTCGCTGCCCCAGTCGATGGCCATATCCAACCGCAACCCCAGGGCGGGATTCAATTCGGCCACGATTTTTTCCAGGTCGAGGAGGAACACAATGCGCTCCTCCAACTTGACCACACCGGTAATGGTCCCCTTGGACACCATGGACATGTATTTGCTGGGCGGCTCCACCGCCTCCCAACTGATGCGGTGAATACGGTTGACCCCGGTCACCATGAAGGCCGTGGTTACGCTGTTGAACTCGGTCACCACCACTTTGGGCGGTTCCTTGTCCTCCACGTGCTGCTTGCCCAGCCATACGCACAGGTCCACCAGCGGGATGACGCGCGAACGCAGATTGAACGCGCCCAGCACCGAGGGATGCTGAACTTCGGGCAGGGCGGTTATTTTAGGCATCTGGATAATTTCCAGCACCTTCGCCACATTGACGCCATAGCACCCCCGATACGTGGCCCCGTTTTCACCGGGTTCGTCCAAAAAAAACTCCACGATTTCCAGTTCGTTGGTGCCGGCTTCCAGCAGAATATTGGTCTGCGACATGATGCCTCCGGGAAGAATCCCCGATCAGTGTACGCGGTCGCCCGCCTGTCTTTCACCCTCGCCGGGACTCCCCGTCCCCATTCCCAAAACTGTCGCTTTGCGGCCCGGTTGCGGATTCTCGATAAACGGCAATCCGCTTCGCGCGTCGGATACCGCCACAGCCGCGACCTGCTCCTGATTTTCGGGATTTCCGACTCCGTCAGAAATCCAAAAGACGCTGTTCCACAGCGCCCCGCAAGACGCCAAACCCCGCTACGCGGCGTTTGCGCCGCCTTCGGCTCATTCCGGACGGAATGCGCCGGGCGGAAAGACACGAAAATCCGTCGTTTAACGGCGCGGCACAGCCGCGACCTACTCCTGATTTTCGGGATTTCCGACTCCGTCAGAAATCCAAAAGACGCTGTTCCACAGCG
>ERZ894232.419-NODE-419-length-56502-cov-14.115507_pt1 | contig 56502 bp, 46 predicted proteins | sample MGYA00380296_ERZ894232 | MGnify/ENA primary metagenome ERZ894232 (study PRJEB32331, sample SAMN06328433) | human gut metagenome | biome: human gut microbiome; feature: stool | host: Homo sapiens | collected 2014-08-14 ...
GCGCTGGCCGGTATTAGGCCCTTATAGGGCTGGAGCAAACCACCCGCTATGCGGGTGGTTGTGATTAAGGATGACGGTTCGGAGGCGTCCATATCGTCTTGTGACTCTATCGCCTCCTGTCCTCCTTCAGCATCTTCCGAAGGACTACCTTCAGCTTCCCCGTCCAGCATAGCCGCCGCAACTCCCGCGCCGAGGGCCGTGGCGATTCCGCCAAGAACAAACCACAATAACCTGCTCATATCTTGTCTCCTTTTCGGTTAGGGAGTTTATCCTTGGATTTCACTGCCGCAATTTGTGCAGCGGTATTTCATGCGGATTTTGGTATCGATCCGTTCCCCAACCATATTGCCGGTTGCGCTTCCGGCCAGAAAGCCGAGCAGCGTGCCGGTGAGAGCTCCGATGCCCGCTCCGGCTGCCGTGCCGAGGATGGGGATACAGGAGCCGATAGCGGCTCCTGCCGCCGTACCGGAACCAAGTCCCGTTAACGCCGTGCCCGCGCCGAGGGTTCCCCCGGCCACGGTTCCCACCTTCTCCATGCTTCTGTCCCGCACAACGAACTTGTTTGTGTTGCACTTTGCGCACGCGGGTAATGGATTTTTCATTGAACCTCCTTAGGTTGACGATAAAAGAAAAGCGTTTGACACAATACCGAATGCTGTAAACATAGTTGCGGATTTAGAACGTACGTTCAGTCCCACAAAAGGCGATCAAGAGTGACTCTCAAGCTGAGGTTCATGCGGTCATCCAGCCAGCCGAAGTCGTATTCATATTCATAGGAACAGGAAAAGCAGACCAGGGCTTCATTACCGTATTCATCTGTAAAGGCATCCATGTCTCTGACTGGTTTCCAAGTCCCGCACTCCCAGCATGCCGCATACCCGGTACCGCATTGTTCACAGATTAGTATTCCGTTCCACTCTACCAAAGCGACTTTTGAGCAACAGCAATCACATGTTTCCGGGGCTTCATACAAACTGTCGGAGAGGCGCCACCCATCAGGATAAGCGTATGTTTCATTACTGAAGTGATAGCCATCTTTTTCAACCCATTTTCCAGTGAGCCAAAGTTGACCGTCGGCATTGAGAATAGCGGTGCGGGACCCGGCTGTATCCTTCGCTATTTTTGAGATGCTGCCTTGCAGATTGCTGTAGCGAGAGAGCTTTTTCAGGATGTATACCTGGGTATCCGACAAGTCCTTTTTCCCTTTGCCGAGAACGCCGTTATGCACAAAGGCGGCTTTGCAGGCGATAGTCAGGCTTTTGAGATCATTTACATTGACGGATACAGGAAAGGGATGACAGTTGGCCGGAGTAATGCCGCCACTGGTGGCAATGCGGAAGTGGTAGATAACCGTATCCCGTTCCTGAATGGCCGCGGCGTTCAGAGCATCCAGAAGTGCTTCCAACGTCATGAAGCCCTTTTGAATCAAAAGGGTATCGCGTCCGGGCTTGTGCACCACAAATCCGGCTCCATGCGGATTGTTGTCCCAGCACACTGAAAGAGTCGTCACTGGGATAGGGACGCAGCCTTGAGGTTTGACGGCGATTATGCACATTGCCGATCCTCCATGAGCCCATGTAAGGCGAGGTACTTGCCCAGTTCGATATAGCGGCTGTCATGCCGAATGAAGGCACAGAAGGGATTCCAGCTATCCCCATTTGCTATGGTGGCAAGGCTGACCTGGTTCTTGGTGAATTGGTGGGCCGCATGACAGAACTCGAGGGAAGCCATGAATTCGTCCGGCTTCAAGGTTCCCCGGAACATTCGCACCTCGACGGTGCGCGGATTCTGCCAGTTGACGGCCTGATAACGGTCTGGATTGTTGGCGGCGTTCTTCCAATCACAGCGGGAGAGCGCTTTGTGTTTGCAATAGCCGCAGTCGGAGCGCCGCGCTATTTGGGGCATCAGCGCCTTGTTTGCGTCGAAAAAGGACTGGAAACGGATTCTATGGCCTTCCCGCATCAAGCTTTTGCTGATGTGGATGTGCAAACCTTGCGGTTCGGCATCACAGCCAAGGAGGTTTAATTGTTGCAGCAGGTCGCTTATGGCTCCTGCTTCCTGATGCCAATAGTGCAGGGTGCCCGGATGAGAGACAATTTCAAAGCCTCGATTGATGCTGGAATCGGATTTCATATAGAGATAGGGAAAGTCCTCCACCACATCGCAGGCTTCAGCAATGGACTCAGCCACTTCAATTTCCAACTCAAAACCGAAGTAGAGCTTGTATGCGGCGCTGTCGTTTTCTGTCTGAAGGAAGTTGTAGACAGGTTTGTAGCAGTAGTCATGAATCCGATCATCTGTGTCTTCAGCTTCGCAATCATCGCAATACCTGCCGCTCATCTGGTTATGGTGCACCAGATGCCCGCAACCATCGCAGTAAGAGTAATCGTTGTCCCGGCAGGTCAGGCAGATATGGTAATCCCGGCCTTCGACAAAATAGCTGTATTCATTCGGGGTGAGGTCGCCGCAGTCATGACAACGCGTATAATGCCTCTTGAGGCAGTCCGGGCAAATGGTTTTTTCCTGGCGCTCAAGCCAGCATGCATCTTCTGCCGGAATAGTGTCGCCGCAATCGGCACACACTTCGTAGTGTTTGTCAAAGCAGTCAGGGCAAAGCGGATTACCGTCAGGATCGGAACGTGCTTCGTCGGCATCAAACCAATCATGACAGTTGCGGCATTGTTCATAGCCAAGCAGGGACGCGCATTCACCGCCGCAGACAACATCCCCACCGGGCAGGTCAATACCATCTCCGGCTATTGGTTCGCCGCAATGCTCGCAGTAACGAAGAACATTCGGAATAAAGGCCACGGTTTCAGCACCGATGTTCAAGATTTGCGTCATGAGAACTTCCTTTTTTGATTGTTCCAAAAAGAAAAGCCCGGCTGTGCTGTGCGGTACAGACGGGCAGGTAACAGAGACCGGCAGATTGTATCTGCCGGATGTGGCATATCCAGGTATGGCTTCAGATGCTTTTACTCAATAAGACTCCTTTGATGGTAAAATTTTGCATGAAAATAAAGAGCCCTGTTAGCGCATTGCTGCGTTGACGGGGATTTGTGAAGACCTTCTTCAGAAAAATGATATATATTTGAGTTGCGTTAAGTTATTGCATTTTACGGTTTCCATTGTTGAGGGAAAATCTCATCCAAGAGACAGGGCATTTTACACATGCAATGCCAAGCAAGGATCAGTCTTCACTTCCATGCTGGCGAATGCATGTCGGCCGGTTTGCCGCTCGTTACCCCCGATCCTCTCTTCCACATGGCCGAACTTGACATTCCACGTTGTATGACATAATTTTTATGCACAACAAAAGGAGTGCGTATGCCGGAATCGACTTTTACCATTCGGGTTGATGACCATTTAAAAGAAGCTTTTACAGAGGCCGCCAGGGTCAGCGACAGAACCGGAGCCCAGCTCATTCGGGACTTTATGCGTGAGTATGTTCAGACGGCCAGAGAAAAGGCTGAATATGAGGAATGGTTCAAAGCCAAGGTGGAAGCCGGGCTTAAGGCCATCCAGGAAGGCAGGATTCTTTCCAACGAAGAGGTTCGCGAACGTTCCAGACTCCGGCGCGAGCGCCTGCTTGCGGCCCATGAGGCGCGAGCCTAATGCAAGTCGTCTGGTCCGAACCCGCCGAGCAAGATCTTGACGCCATTGTGGAATATATTGCCAAGGACAATCTTCAGGCCGCTCTGGATATGGATGTTCTGTTACGGGAAGCGGCTGACAGTCTGCTCCAGTTTCCGGAGAAGGGAAGGCCCGGACGTATTCCAGGTACCAGAGAGCTTATTGCTCACAAACACTACACTCTGGTTTATGTCATTGTTCCTGGCGCCGTCCAAATTGTGACCGTACTTCATTCCTCACGCCAATGGCCGTAAACGGAGAACTCATTGCTGTATTGAGGGGTACTCATTTTTTCATGGTATGCTTTTTTAAGGGGAAAATGTATAGAAGATAATACAGGACTCGCCAGCGTAGCAATGCGCTGGCGAGTCCTCAACAAAGGTATATTCTCAAGTTGGTCATGTATTGTTGAAACTTGGTTAACCTCTCCTGCTCGGTCTGGGCCTACTTCACCTCCACAACATGTTCTCCCCTAATCTGGTAGCTGGTGGTTCCGCTCCCCTTCATATTCGGAAAAACCACAATGACGCTTTCAGGCGAAGCACGGAGTTCCGGCAGATCGCTGCACGTACCAAAACTGTCAGAGATTGAAATCCGCCCATTGGAATCCACAAAAATGAAGCGGTACATGGCAGGGCAGGCCGTACCGCCGGATAGGGTTTCCAAGAAGAACACCAAGATGTCGCCACTGTCCATCTCGAATTGAGCCTTGATGTCCAGAGCGCGGTCTCCGTCAGCGTTGTCATAGACCAGGACACCATTGACGAATACTTTTTCTTCGTATTGTTCGCCGTTTATGGTTATCTCGTGGTCGCGAACAATCATGCGCTTGGCGGCGTGGGCATAGCCTGTTGTCGGAACAAAAGCGTATGTCAGAATGAGCAGCATAAGAACAAAGAGTTGTTTCATGCGAGACTCCTCTAACAGAAGATGACTATTTATCCAGCCAACCCTTTTCTTTCATAATCGAGCCAATGGCAGCTTTCTCCGTAAAACTTGAGGTACGTTTCAAGCATTCAATAAGTTCATCTCTGCCAAGGTAACGGTAGCGTTCTTTGTAGTTTTCTGCTTCTTGATTGATTTCAGATAGTTTTTTAGAAGCACCTTGCGCCAGTTTGGTTGCTGTATTCCAAAAGCCCATAAAAATTTCCTCTTTTTACGTTACCTCAGTTTTTCCATGCAGCGTTTACAAACATATCCATGTGGATTTCCCTGTTTTCCATATGTGGCGCACGATTTGCACAGAAATTTCTGACATAAAACACAATGCTCAAGTTCGCGAATGGAAAATTTTTTTCGACAAGAAATGCACATTGCCTCTCCAGTATTATTGAGAGATTCTGAATTGTAAGACATATTCTCCCCCAATTATTCAATGGAGTAAATTGCTTTCAAAACATGGTCCAAAGAAAGCCCGGACGGCATTGTAGCTGCACCAAATCTTGCCAACTCAAAACTTTTCCCGCTACTGTGGATAACCCATTCGAAAAAGACGGTATCCCCTTCTTTCCAGTAAAATTCATCAAAAGCTTCATTAATCGCATTTTCCAGAGTTCCGGCGCATTCGTTGAGTAATTCATTCCAGGGCTGTGAGCCCTCTTGCAGATTTGCGGATTTCTTGGAACAGTCCCGTCGGAATTCGCCCATAAAGTCCCTGGGAATTTTATCGTCGCCAATAACGGCAGAAAGGACTCCCGCGGTCCTGGCATGCAAAATATATTTATCATAATTGCTGATTATTCCATTCACCCACCCTTTGGTTGCATCCGCGTGGATAAATCGTAACGCTTGTTCTTTAAATGTATTATGCATTTTGGGGGGGATGGAGCCCTCAAACATCACTCTAATTTCACCTTTAGAGGTTTCTTGAGAAGACCATTTTGTATCGGAAAAACTGCCATCAAGAATTTTTCCTATAGTCGTGTTTTGGTACCTTGGGAAATTACTGTTTTTCACTAAGTCTATATTGCTGTCTCCGCAACCTTGAAGTGAAAGAAGCATTGCAAAACACATCGCGAACATAGTTAGTTTTTTTACCATTGATTCCTCCAGAGTGACTCTTTCCCAAGAGGTTAATTTGTCACAGAGACATCGGTATACCTCTCTTCCCGCCCAATCTCCGCAAGCTCCGGCATATCCAGAGCATCAGCACATTCTCCGTATTCCAGGCGGCTACCGCACGCGGAGTCTGAGACAGTCGCTCTGAAGACTTGTTTCAGACCTATGCTGTCCCGATTTCCCTGAAAAATAAGCTCCATTAAAACCGTGTGGCCCGCTCAAAGTACAGCATGGATACTTATCATGTCAACTTGTTACGCAATACATCATTCAATAAAAAACAGAATGTTGCCACAAAGAATTTTTGCGAAACCTTATGACGCAGGAGATCAATGTGGCGCAACAAAGAACGAAAAAAGAAAAGGCCGCTATTGTGATAGCGGTAGGAAAAGCTATTGCCAGAGAAAGAAAATATGCTGGATTCACTCAAGAAAATGTCGCACAGAAAATATCGGTTGAAAAAGAAACCGTCTCCCGCCTGGAGACAGGGGACATTCCGCCGTCACTTGAACGCCTTGAGCAACTGAGCGCGGCCATCGGCTGCCCGATGAAGCGTTTTTTCTGGCATGAGGAAGGGGATACAGTACGGCTGGCTGAAACAATTGCGGAAATGATTCATGCTCTGCCTGAGGAGAAGCAGGCCGTTGTTGTGCGGCTTGTCGGGGATTTGGTAAAGGTGTTGCAATGATTTATTAAGCCTTACGAAGGCGTTTGTTGAGATTTCGTTGCGTTGATAGTTTGGGAACTCCGTGTTCCTCGAACCAACCACGACCCCTTACAACGACGTTCCTTACCTCGCACTTTGAACGGATAGCTGTTGTGGTAAAAAGACTCGTTGACCGCTTGTTGAAAGTCCGGAGATGTCCGGTCCAGAAAATGAGATTTTTTACAATAGTGTACCAAGCCTGAACCGCTCTCCACACCGAGTGCCGCCTCCCAAGCTCTGGAAGCTCTTTTCTGAACATCACGCGGATCTCTCTTGGCGTTTCCGTTGACCATGATGATAACGTGCGCATGTGGATTCTTATCCTCGCCGTGCTTTTCACAGACGATGGTGACGGACGGGTCCACCTGATGCTTGGGGGCTTTGTTTGCTTCACTCCTCTTTTTCCCCCGGAGTCTGCCGGTTTCCGGCAAGATGTTGTTTCTTTCAAGATCCCTGGTGAGATTTTTGTTAAACAGGGTGAAGTCCTTGGATGACGGTTCTACTGAACCGTCTTGAGGATACCGAAGATCAACTCGTGTAACGAGAACCTTACTGTGATTCTCCATCATGGACTCAAGCTTGTCCTGCAATATTGCAAGTCCTTTTGTGTAGCACCCCATTTCTTTTTCTCTATCCGTATTGATGGGATAACCGTTGAATGTCTGTTCATATGTGATGTCCATATGCTCTTCCTTACTCAAAATTGTTGATACTAAAGATACTACCCTAATCCGAGAAGAGTGGAGGGGTTTGCATCGGCAATTGATGTATTACAAACGACTTGTACCACCCTTCACTCCACATAGTATGTTAAGGGAATAAAATTTTATGCTTCAGAAGCAGGACGGGCTCAAGTCCGACGAGACGGCAGGGATGAATCTTTTCACCGGATTCGGGCGATTGCAGGGGGAGGCTGGAAAGACCGGAAAGCTGGAAAAAGCCCGGAAAGCGCTGTGGCATAAGCACATCTGGTTCCGGGCTTGAAGATGGGAGACTGGAATTTTCCAATGCTTATTTTGGCTTTGCCAGCCGGTAGGCTCCCTCCCTGAGTTCAGCATCGGTGAGATTTTTATACCGCTCGATTTGCTCCATCAGAGTGGCAAACTCCGGCGAAGACTTGCCGTTATGGACTTGCTGATCCTTCACTTTCTTCACCCAACCGTAAACTGATGACATGCTGTAGCCGAGATATTCGGCGAGTTCCGCCGGATTCAAGCCTTTTGACTCAATCCATACATAGGCCAAGGCGGTACGGGAATCAGACGGCGACAGCGCCGGTTCTGACTCCGGCTCGCTTTCCACCAACTCAAAGCGGAACATATTGTTTTCAAATACCCGGCGCAAAGTGAACGGCATCGTATCATCTGAGCCGAGATGTCGGACAGTCGGGAACGAAATTTCCACACACTGGTTGTCTTGCGGGGTAACTTCAATGCACAGGTCCGCAGCGCGTTTCTTGTCGGCCCCTCCCTGCAATTCCCCTTCCTTGTTCGTATGATCAACGATGATGAAAGTTTTGCCCTTGCTTTTCCAAGGAGTAAGCAGTTTAAGCAGCTCTTTGGGCATGGTACTGCTTCCTGTCAGGCTATAATAGCAATCAAGGAATATGACGTCATATTCAGGCAGAAGGGCATTAAACCATGCTTGCCAATCCGGGGCATACAGGTTGATTTCACCTGATGGGTTATCCTTGGCTCTGGCGACTTTGCGAGCAAACTTGACTCCATCTGTGAAGCTCAGTCCTTTAAGCTCCTTGTCGGCGACAGCTTCCAGCTTGTCCGGTTCCATTTCGCTGTCAATGTAGAGAACCCTCAAGCCGGTGGCCGCCTTATATTTTTCCAAGAAAGTGCCGCCATAACTAATGATGTGGGCCATACTTCGCGCCAGCCAGCTTTTCCCGGATTTTTCCGGCCCATACATCCAGATAAGCTGGCCGGACTCAATCAGGGGATAGAGTACCTTTTTACGGATAATGTCGGAGCCGGGAATTTTCTCTCCGGGTTTGGTAATGCCCCAGCCGGTGGAGACAGAAGGCGTTTTCGCCTGTTCAAAATCGGTTTTCCGGAACGCCTGAGACCAGCGCTGGTCAGCAGGGTAAAACTGTACGGACACGGCTCCTGCGCCGGAAAACTTTTGCTCAAGTCGGGACAGGAATGGTTCGTTTTGCCGGAATAGTTCCGGCACAACAATGTGAACCCGCTTCCCGGCGGTCATGGTGACATCGACGGTATGCAGTCCGTTCAGCCCTCCGGGGCAGGCCAGAGGAACAGGGTAGGAGAAAACGCCGATCCGGGCAGACTTGTGCCCCGGTTTATGCACTTCTTCAAGAGCCGCGTTTTCATCCGGCATGAACAGGACATCATTTTTCATTTCGTTGGGGAGGTCGTCCTGAAAAAACAGACCGGCTTCAGGATAAACCGGAAACCAGCGTAAGAGCCGTGTTTGGCTATGGCGCATCAAACTGAAAAAGGTCGTCAGTTCTCCAAAAAGAGTGTGTGGGATTGAGCAGGAACACCCAACCAGAATGCCGTTTCTGAAGTAGTTGAAAATGCTCGCGCCGCCGATTGCGACAGGAGAGTAAAAACGCCAAGGCGCATGGATATCCAAAGCGAGAGGAGTCAGTTCCTGCTTCCAATATCCCTTTTTATTGTCGTGGTGGAAGTCATCAGCGACTTCATGTTCGCTTAGATGTTCGTGGATATGGTGAATAGCGTAGACGTAACTCTCTTGGTTGAGGTGAGCCCAAAGACTTGGGATATCCTCACCCCACCATTCGGATTGTCCGAAAATCCAGCACACCGGAGCCTTATTATGTTCAAGGATGAAATAGTTGCTGATGCAATAATAGAAATCCTTTTTAATCAGGTTTTCTTGGAAGATAGCCGTAAGCAGACGTTGCAGTTTTTCACCGGTCAGTGTGCGTATGGCGTTGAGTTTCCTAAACGTATCGGGGGAAATAGCATTCCATTCCTCACGGCACATGGCTTCAGTGATATTGAACGGATCGTATACGCCGCCATGCGGTTCAAGCACAATATGCCGCTGGTTCGACATGACATCCCCAATTGACGCGAACCAGGGAAATCCACGCCAGCGCTCATAGTGCTGAAGATGCTCGGACATCCACGGCATTCCGGCGAACTCCAGCGAGGCTGGAGCCCGCATAACAGGATGAAACAAGTATTGGCTTTGAGGGGCAATGTAGAGTTGGCTCATGCTGCGCCCCCTTTGCTTTTTTTGTCAGGCTGCTTGCTGCCGCCTTTTCGTTTCTTAGGCACATAGGCGCGAAACCGGGAGTGCATCAGGTGGGAAAGGTCCAGGCCGTAATCCAGTTTTTCTATGAGTTCATGGTAAAGAACATCAGGTTCGGCGGGCTTGCCATACTGTTTTTCTGCAAGCGTCTCGGGACTGTGCCCGAAAAGCTGTCTGAATTTTGCATTCTGTAAATCGTGCACTGCATAAAAATCAGCAAAGTTGTGCCGTAGCGAATGGAATGTCTTGCCTTTCGGTTCGGGAACCACCTTAGTGACTATTGTTCCGAATTGCTTCCCCGGTTGAGTTCCGTAGATTCCCCTTCCTACTCTGTTTAAATCAGGAAATAAACGGCGGTGCTTATGCCGCATGACATCATCCCTGTATTCAAGAAGCCCTAAATCAATAAGTGTTTTATGAATTGGGATGATGCGATTACCTGCCTCGGTTTTCACCCCGGCAACCTCTTCACCATCTTCAATGATGGTTTTAATATCAAATACCCATATTCCGCTTGAGTTATATTCATAGATTCTGGAACAAGAAATCTGACATACTTCCTCTCTGCGCATACCGCTGAACAAGGCTATCAGTGGAGCCCAAAAATACGCCGCATTGACGAACTTGCCCTGGCTGAATTTGGGGTGGGCGAAAATAAGGGCCAGATCTTCCTTTGTGAAAGGAAGGCGGAGTGTTTTTACATTTCTTCTTTCCGGGATAAACAGGTTTTTAGGCATGGAAAATTGAATGTATTCTTCACCTTCACACCATTTCAGCAAAGTGCATGTGGCGGCCACATCTATATTTACTTTGGCGTCGCTTAATCTCTCCTTCGGTGACATGGCCAGGATTTCCTGAACCGTCTTTCCCTTGTAACGCTTATCCAATGAACGCCTTGGGGGAAGCCTGCGCAAGGTATTTCGGAATTCTCTGAGAGTCTCACTGCGGATCGCATTGATGGGCATATCACCCATCACGTCGAGAAATGTCTCAACCCTCCGCCGATGTTCTCCCACCATGCGCGGTTTCCACACCTGATCTTCAATATTCTGGTTTATATATTTTTCAATGGCTTCAGAGTAGAGCATCGTGCCCTTATCATCAGTTTTTGGGGGCGCGCTCAATTCACGCAGCCGGATGAGCAGTTCCGGGGAGACGGCATTGCTGTCTCTGGAGATGAAGTTTTCTTCAAAAGCATAATCTCCATGTTCCCGCGCTTCGATAATCTTGTGCATGGTAACCTGCGTTTGCAGGTACGCTTTGGCGATAGCGAACGTATCTTCCGGGGTAACTTCTTCCGGTTTGAATATTCCCAGAGCGTAAAGTTCAGGAAGGCATTCATCGGCGGTCTTGTGCAAGCTTTCTTCATCATTTGTCCATGCGTTTACTATGCGGGCTTGCGCACCGGACAACTCTCCGGGAGAGAACGAATATCCATCTGGAAAGGTAACGCTTCGTCTTTGCGAGAAATCGTAGTGCTCTTGTTCAAGCAGACTTTGCAGCAGAGTATTCATGCGCCGACGAATTTCTATGAAACCCAGCATAGCTCCTCCTGAGATAGCGGTAGACAATTCCGCGAACAACAACATTGCTCTCGCTCTTGCCTTTCGACGGTGCGGCGTGCGCAGACTGAGGCGTATTTCTTTTCGTCCCCAGTGCTTGCGAAGTTCTCTGGGAACTACGATACGAAAATAGTAGAGATTGCCATTGAGGTAAAGATAGGAAGGGGCTGACGGCTTTGCGCACGCTTGCGCGCAAGCTCCGGCAGATTGCGGAAGGCGGTCCATTGTACTTTCCCCGACCGTTCAAGATGGTCATGAAACCATCCCTAGCGGTCCGATGCCCCAGTACAATGCCCCAGTTTCTCCCTTGTGCGGGGTTTTTGCCCGGTTCCGAACCTCGGCAGCGGACAAAAAAATAAGTCGCTATAAGTAGTTACTCATAGCGACTTGAAAAAATGGTGCGAAGGGGAGAACAGATTATAGATATATCTATTTATTTTTATTGAAGTAAAAAATATAAAAATTTTTCATACCAACGTCCGTACCAACAAACCGAAATTATTACCGGAGTACTGGTCTGTGCGCTCCTCATTCAGGGTCTTAGGCACGCTTTCTCTCTCTTGCTGCCACTAATCGCGCCTGCTGTGTTGGCAACAAGAATAAGGATATGTGATAATGTAGTATACCCCTATATTCATAGACCGTGAAGCCCTGACCATTATGGGCGTCCCTTTCCCTCCTAGGAAGCCTGGGAAAGCGTGGCGGCAGCCATTGGGTCAAACATGTTCGAGGGCTATGAGCCAACCAAGCGGGGCATTGAGATCATCCGTGATTATACGACCTGCAAAATAAGTTTTGATGCTTTTATCCGGGCGGCGAAGCATAATGCCTACAGGGAAGGGCGTTGAGAGAGGTCTGAATAGCGTAGGCTTTTTCTTGTTTCGGATGAAATTGGATGAATTTGCGGCTTGACGAAATGGGTGTTTTTGGGTGAAGTTTTGGGTATGATTACTTTGGATACCCTGAACATCACCCCGGAGATGCTCCGACTCATCGCCCAAATTGACGAATTCAAGGGCGCATGGAAGGCGTTAGGCTCTCTGGCCCCGGAGCGGCTTACCGCCCTGCGTCGGGTGGCTACCATCGAAAGCGTAGGTTCCTCTACACGCATTGAAGGAAGCAAACTTTCTGACCGTCAAGTGGAAAGTCTGCTGACGAACCTTTCCATCCGTGCCTTTACCTCGCGCGATGAACAGGAAGTGGCCGGATATGCGGAAACCATGGAACAGGTTTTTCAGTCATGGGAATATATCCCTTTGACAGAAAATCATATCCGCCAGCTTCACCGGGATTTGCTCCGTCACAGTGACAAAGATGAACGCCACCGGGGGCAGTATAAACATGCTCCCAACAGTGTGGCCGCTTTCGACGCTCACGGGCAACAGATAGGCATTGTCTTTGAAACCGCGTCGCCCTTTGATACGCCACGGCTCATGCAGGAGCTTGTGGACTGGACAAATGCCGAGCTGAACGCGGAAGAGTTTCATCCCCTCTTGGTCATCGGCATTTTTATCGTATCCTTTTTGGCTATTCATCCCTTTCAGGATGGCAACGGCAGACTTTCCCGCATTTTGACCGCTCTTTTGCTGCTCCGGTGCGGCTATGCCTATACGCCCTACAGTTCCCTGGAAAGCGTCATAGAGAACAGCAAAGAGAATTATTATCTGTCGTTGCGTCAAACGCAAACGAGTATCCGAACGGATTCACCAGACTGGCATCCGTGGCTACTTTTTTTCCTCCGGGCTCTGCATCAGCAGATGAAGCGCCTTGAACGAAAAATGGAGCAGGAACATATCGTCATGGCCGCCTTGCCGGAGCTTTCTTCGCAAATTCTGAATTATGCCCGTGAGCATGGGCGTGTGACAGTAAAAGATATGGTCATTCTTACTGGAGTGAGTCGGAATACTCTGAAAGAGCATTTTCGTAAGCTGGTGACCAGTGGGCAGCTTACCATGCAAGGGAGGGGGCGAGGAACGTGGTATATTTGAAAGATTGAGTAGGGACTTATCTACTTTGTTTTGTGGGTAGTGTACGAGAATGTTCGCACTTTTTTTGACAAGTCTGGAGTCTGGCAAGGGTCACAGAGTTTGTCAGCAATACATGAAAGTTCACGTTTGCCATTGAAACATATCCAGCAGTGAGGTACCTCTCAGAGAAAAAATGGGGACTGGAACGGTATCTCAACATGAAAACTTTTAGCGAACTCGATTAAGAAGGAAGTCGCTAACCAATTGGACCACTCTTTGTGCGAAATTTTCTGGACGTTACCGCTCCTTTTGAGTCGGATATGGTTTCGTGTCGCAACAAACCTCTAACCGATTTCAGGAGCCACCTCCATTTTTCAAATGTGCGAAACTTTCCTCACACTGCCCAAAAAGTATTAAGCAAAATTCAATATGGTCGTTCCATCTATGGTGTTGACGCCAGCTTCGCCCAAAAGTTGCTCTATCCAGTCAATAGCTTGTCCTCGTGCATTGCATCTGGAAAAGAAAGCCCGTTGCTTTGCTCTGGTAAAAGCAACAAAAAATGTGTTCAGCTCCTCACGCTTATTCGGTATAAGGCTCCACCAAGTTTGATTGTCGAGCCCGTAAAATATCATGGTGTGGAATTCAAGTCCCTTACTTTTATGAACGGTCATAAGAGCGACTTGACCAATCCCTTCAAATTCATCCAGAGTCTCCTTCCAGTTGCTGCTATGCTCCGCACATTCTTTCAGAAGTGTGACAAATCCCGTTCTGACTCTCTCAAAGTCCTCTTTTCGCTGATACGCAGGAAAGGCTTGCCGTAGTGTTGCTGGTGTTACGAATTCAAAAAGCATTTTGACAATTTCTTCAGCTGAATTTTGATCAGGTTGGTGCTGCACAATTCTTTCTTTTAATTGCTGAATAAATACTCCGAGCCTATTCTGTAGCCGTTGTTGCAGGTACTCATCAGTCGAATTATCAGCCTCCAGAAACTGCTGGTTCCATTGGGCCAATTCCCAGTTTTCCGGACTGCGCTCCATTGTGCCTAATCGAAGTAACGGGAGGAATATACCGGTCAACTCCTCACCAAGAAGATCTTGTATTTTAATTTCACCGACTGCTCTGTCCACATTCCTGATGCGGAGCTCCTGTTGTTCAAAAGCAGGGGCTATTTCTCGTTCCACATCGTTTGCCCGCATTCTGATCAGAATTGCAACATCATGAGCTTTAATACGCCCGGAGAGGACTTCATGACTAATCCATTGGGCTAAATAATTACTTTCGAGATCTGGCCTCTGGAATTCCCATATGGCAGATACTGCTCCTTCGATTGCACGAGTTCCTCTTGCCTGCACCTGTTCTGTGTTACTGTCTATCTGGCTGGCAATTTTATGTTGAATACGCACCAAGCTTTCATGTGAGCGCCAGTTTAAAAGTAGCGATACACGTCTGGCTGAAAAATCAGTCTCAAATAGGGTGAAGGCATCAGGCATAGCCCCAGCCCAGCCCATGATGCGTTGCTTATCATCGCCGACGGCTGTAAACACTGCCAGCCTGTCTGCAAAGGCTGTTTTGAGCAAATCGTACTGAGCGTAGGTGGTATCCTGAAATTCATCCAAAAAGACAACAGGATATGTCATCTGTAGGGCTTTGCATATGTAGGGATTGCTTTGCAGCAGCAGTTTTACGAGCCTGTTGAGCATGGAGAAGGATACCAATATCTCAGCCCCTCCAGAAAACTGTTGCTCCCAGTACAAGGCTAATGCTCGTTGCATGTCAGAACCATTTGACAGATCAATAGGCAGATCTGCCAAAGACACTTTCTTTTCAAAAGACTGGCTATTTACCGTGTGAAAACCGTGACGGTTGAGAAACTCATCATAGTCTCTCCGGCCTGGCATAACAATCTTATACGCACGAGGAGAATTGTACGGCGCTGGAAGGGCAGAACGGAACCTGTCCCAAAGTCCCTTGGTAAAGGCGTCAAAGGTCATTGAATTAAAACGCCGTGCCTGCTCTGCGGGACAACGCTTTGCAACTCTCTCCACAAGGTTACGAGCGGCATCCTTTTTAAAGCTGATGGCTAAAATGCGTTTGGGAGTCGGGCAAATACCTGTCTGGAGCAAGTAGGTAGCTTTTTGTGCCAGGAATTCCGTCTTGCCCGCTCCTGCGCCAGCAGTCACAAGTATACTGCGCTCATTTTCACGTAAGGCTTCCCATGCGTTGTCTTCTAAGTCATCCACCCCCTGAGGTTTCCAATCTTCCTTGTTTACGCGACTCATGCTTCATCCTCTGACAGGTTGAGCTTATCTTTAACATATTCAATGAGAGCCTTGAGTTCAGCAGGCGCGGACGCGACGGCATGATTTTTCTGAATACGAGAAAAAGCTGTCAGGTGTGTTTCTGGCTTGCTACGATCCAGGAACAGATAGGGATACCATTGGAAAACTGCATCATAACTTGTGTCATACAGATCAGGATAACCCTCTTCTTTCAGCGTTCTTTCCTTTTTCTTCTGGATAGAGGCATCACCGCCTTGAGGGCCTCGCTCATTGTACTTGAGAATATGATAAGCATCCGGAAAGGCACGCAACATGGCAAAATCAAGATCTATGGGATAGGAAAAGAAAATACCGTTCTCTTGGAATGCCTCGATCCAAGCAGTACTGCGTTCATCCAGAAGATCCAGATGGCTAAGTTGATAAGCAGTATCAGGAGTGACTTCACCGCGTTGGTATTGAGTATCCTCCCAAAATTTATTATGAATTTTTTCTAAATTCTGGAAGCAGTTTTGTATGATTTTTGGCCCACCATGCTTGCGTCCAAGATCAAGATCAAGCAGCGTTGCATGAGGGATACCAAGCTCATTCAGCAGGCACCAGAAATGATTCACAAAACGCCCACCGAGAGGGACGACGGGGACAAATGATGGATCGAGAGAAATTCCCATCTTTTCCGCGAGTTGTGGAATGATGAAGCGTTCGGAATCTCCCTCTCCCAGAATGACGAACCGCGCAAAGTACAATTCCGGATAGGCTTTGATAGCCAGTCTGACGTAGCGGCTTGCCTCCTCAGGCTCTTCCGGCAAGGTCAGTGCGCGAATCGACGAACTTCGGGTTTTTCGATCCAAACGCAGATATCTTACTTCTTCTGGCTCTATCCGGCTCAGAATTGCTGGTGAATGGCTGGACAGCAAAACCTGTGCGGAAGGAAATGCTCCTATCTCTCTCGTCATTCTGATGATACGGGACAGAAAAAAAGGGGACAGGCAATTTTCGGGCTCTTCAATGGCGAGAATTGTCAGGTAAACGCGGTGCAGTTTATCCTGTTCAAAAAAGTTGCTATCAGCAGACAAAGCGAAAGCGTCCCGCTCGGTTTCAAGGGTTGCCGCTGTAAGAGCGATATGGAACAGGGAACGCTGTCCGTCACTCAGCTCAGATAAGCGGTGTTCGTGTCCTGCTTCATCAGGCACGAAGGTGAACTCGGCTTTGCGTACAAGCTCCTCAAAGCTGTTTTCGACGAGCCGCAAATATGGCGTGCTGTCCGTGTCTGCCTCGTGAACCTGTTTCCACCTTTTGGAAAGACGTTTCATCAGGAATTCCGCTGGTTTTTCCTGACGGAAAGCAGTCTGGATCTCCCCGGCTTTTTCAGCACTTTCGTTCCTGAATTGCATCGACCATTTGGCAGCCTGCCAAAGCCGACCTTTGAGGAGCGATGTGACTTGTGTCGTCGCGTCACGATTGGCAGGCAGGTAGATAAACTGGATGGAAGATCGCTCTGCAGCTTGGATCCTGGGGCATTCCTCCCAGGAAAAATCCTCATTCAGAGATAATATCCAGCGCATTTCCTCTTCGATTGCCCCTTCAGGAGTGCCGTCATCCATCCATGTTGCCTGTAGTCTGATTCGGACTTTAAGAGGCTCGCCTTCGCCGGATGCGGACATCTGGTTGAAAAATTCCGGAACCGCATTATGCGAAGAGTTTTCCTGTTTCGCCAGTTCAGGAAAGCCAAGAATCGCTTCGATAAACAGTTGAGCTCCGGTCTGCAGTTCCTGTCTATCAACAGGGATATGAAAATCCCGGCGCTGTACTGACCGCTGCGCTGACGATGTCCCAAACAGGCGAGACACCGCTTGTAGCACAGCAGTTTTTCCGGAACCGTTTCCGCCAACGAGCGTTGTCAAGTTTTCTTCAAACTTGAGCTCGATAACCTCATCTCCGAAACAGCGAAAGTTCCTCAGTCGTATCTTCTCGATTTTCATTCTTGACTACCTTTGGCTGTACGCCGGAGAGGTTGGCTTTTTCATCAGAAATTTTACCAAGGGAATGCGGGAGAGCCGGGGGACCAGAGTTCCACACTTTCCGCATGATCTTCATAAAAGGAGGGATCCGTCGTGACGCGAATGGGCTCTTTTCGACCGGGAATCACATATTTGTAGTCTTTGTCCCCGGCAAGAGGCGCGGCTTCGTATCCTGGAGGCAGGAGCGCGGGGGTTTTAAGGACGGTATCCAGATAAGGAAGATCATACAGCGGAGGATTTCGCTCCGGCATTTCCAGGGAGGAAAGTGTCAGCTCATCCAAATCAAAACCGGTATTTTCCTGCTCCTGGATATTGGATTGAATATCGGATATGGCTTGCGTTCGTGCGGCGAGCTGCCGATCCCTTGAGACGAGCGCCAGTTCGCTGAACGCTCGCGGAAGGCGGGAGAGAATCGGCTGAAGTTTGCCGACAAAAGCGCCAAACAAGCCGATGCGGTCGCGCAGCGTCTGATAAATATCGGCTTCGACCGTATTTTCATACAGCAGATTGATGATACGGATAGTTTCAAACTGCTGTCCAAGGCGGTCGATGCGCCCGATCCGCTGTTCCACCTTCATGGGGTTCCAGGGCATGTCGTAGTTGATAAGCGCTCCACAGAACTGGAAATTGAGACCTTCAGCCGCGGCATCCGTACATAGCAGGATCTCCGCTTCTCCTTCCTTGAAAAGTTGTTTTGTTTTCTCTCTGGAGATGTTTTCCCAAGATTGATTATTCCAGCGCTCTCCGCCTCTGCCGGAAAAACAAAGGATGGAAGCCGCCTTTCGATACCGGATAAGCTGCTGCCTCAGAAAGTCCAGAGAATCCGTGTACTGGGTAAATACAATGATCTGTTTGTAGCCATCGCGTTGCAACTGCTCTATGATCAGCATCAGGGATTGCACTTTTGTATCTACAGGCAAACTCCTGGTGCGTTTCAGCAGTTGTTTGATTGCCTGAGCTTCTTCAAATCGGAGGGATTTTTTCTCCAGTTTTTCCGCCTCATCGCTATCCAGGACGTCATCTTCCATATCGTCATCGGGGATGTCTTCAAAAGACAGTTGCGTAACCGGCTCCCGCTGTTCCAGCATATCCAGGCGTTTTTGCAATGTCTGTTCAAGCGCATAAAAACTGCTGGCCAAGCGACGCCTGTAGATGGTCATGACAAAGCCGACGGCTGTGCGCTCATTTTGGGAGGCATTGTCGTAGGTTGAGGAAATGTAGTCCTCAACAGCCTCATACAGTTCCCGTTCTGCCGGACTGAGGGTAACAAGGAAGTCGGTAACCTTTCGGGTAGCAATTCTGGCGGCAAGTTTCCCTGCCTGATGGTAGCGCCTGAGCAGTTCTCGCGTATGGCGAGAGATCAGAACGCGCGTTGGGCTATAGAATTTCATAAGAGCCAGAGCATAGCGACGTTCTCCGGCCTGCAGCATTTTCAGAGGGATAGTAGAATCGGCGCGAAGAGCTTTCAATACCTTGTTTGCAATAATTTTTCGCTGGTTCGGCTCAAGTCGAATCGCATCGGCCAGAGAAAGAGGTTGATACCGCTCCTCCATTACGCGGAAGAGTCTGGCCATGAAAGCCAAATCCTTTTCATCAGGAGCGGGATGGGATGCAAGCTCAAAAAATTTCAGGAAGTGGTCGGCACTCCATTCTTCAGGCATATCAAGCAGGGAGAGAAGATCCCATACTTCCAGAGGCGCTACCTGCATGGGCGTAGCCGTCAATAAAATCAAGCCTTGCGTTCTTGATTTGAGACTACGCATGAGGCGAAGCAGTTGATTGGGGGTATCTTTGGAAAGTTTTGTACCTCCTTTACGTCTGGCATGGTGCGCTTCATCAAGAACAATAATATCCCACGGTTCCGCATTTTCCAATTGCTGTACTCTTTCCCTGCGACGCATAAGGTGGCTTGAAGCAAGGAGGATGGGCTGCTTATACCATTCATCATCCTCAACAGCCTGTCTATCTCTGCCCTGTAACGCCGGGGAAGGAAACCATTGCAACTGTTTGTCTTCATAAATAGGGACATTGAGATTGAATTTTTCTCTCAATTCGATTTGCCATTGGCGCAAGACAGCCTTGGGCGCAAGGATAAGAATTCTCCTGGCTTTGCCCGCAAGCCATGCCTGACGCAACAGCATACCGGCCTGAATGGTCTTCCCCAGTCCCACTTCATCGGCAATAAGCAGCTTGGGCGGCCAGTTGTCATACATGCGGTGAAAAGCATGCACCTGATGCGGCCAGGGAACGACAGCGGAAGTCGCTTCTCCTACCCGTTCGCCGCCATCGGGACGCGCTGGCGCTTCGTGGATAAACTGCCACGTTTTCCTGAACGCGTCTTCCACGTTGTCTTCAACAGGCTTTTCAGGCTCAATCTTTGGGGGTTGCGCTTTCTTCTGCCCCTTCAACCTGTTGGGAAGTTCGCCGTCATCGGGCAAGAAATTCAACAGGCATTGCCTGATCGCCTGCCCCAATTCCAGAACAATGGCCGTTGATTCCCTGTTGGCCCAGAGTCGCTGAAAAGAATTTTCATCAGCATCAAGATGGGCTGCATCATCTTTCCATGACCGGAAAACGTGAAAGGTATCCCAATTCTTTGTCCAGCCCGAAAGCGTTTCATTCAGGCTGCCATTGAAAACAAGCCTGTCCCCTGTCTTGTCTTCCACGATCCCGGCCTTTTCGTGGAAAAGCGCATGGCCGGGGCAAGGATGCTTTGTGGAAGGATCACAGGGTACGGCAACCCGAACTTCCAGGTAGCCATTCGCTACCATCCAGGCGAGCAGTTCCAGGCCATCGCGCACGATGCCGTTGTCACGGTTGAAGGGGGAACGGAGCAGGCTGGCCTCGACCGTATTTTTCAGGGACTCCCCTTTCTGGATGGCGTTGACTTCTTCCTCGTTGAGCGTGCATCCGGCAATAAGGCGCATCCGACCGTTATTGCGGACGAGTTCCTCAACGCCAAATGATGCGGCCGCCAAGGTCTCCGCTGAAAAGAATCCCGTCGTCCTGTCGTAGCGCACCGCACAGCTCAGCACAGGGATATAAAATTTCTTCAGCAGATCACCGTCACTTGGCGTGTATTTGCACTGCCAGTCGAAGTCTTGCAGGATGCTCATTTTTCCGTTTCCCAAAGCGACAGCTGGCGGGGTTTGGCGACCTGCTTGGCGAAGGCCAGACGGCGAAGGTTTTCCAGCGCCTCAAAGTCACTGGCCGCAGGTTCGGAGGCTTTGCTGATGTCGAAGCCTGTGAATTGATGCGATGGCGGAAGCACCTCCAGCACGGCGCGCAGCGCATCAAGGAACACAATATCCTTGTCCAGACCGTAATGCTGAATCTGCTCTTTGGCCGCTTCCAACGAACGGGCTCTTGCCGTATGCGCAGCGTGATGAAGCACATCAAGCATGGAACGCGAGCCTCCGGCAGGCCCCAGAGCCGCTTTGGCGGCGCGCGTTTCACTGTCCCAGAGGATGACGTCGCTTTGTTTTTTCTCCGCGATGACGCCGATGATATCCCGCTCCATGTCCAGACCAACGACACGGGCAAGGTTCAGGGCTTCGTCGTAGGGGAATTGCGGCGAACGGAAGGTATGCCAGGCCAGAACGAACCATTCCAGCAGGGGATCCAGCGTGGTTTGACGCTGCACATTGAGAATCTGTTGCAGAATCCAGGTCTTCACCGCCGCACGGGCCGTCTGCAGCACATCTTCCGGCGTGGTGGCATAGGGGTCGAACTCCGGATCAAGCAGGCTTTTCTGTGTATTGCGTTTGACAACGGGTGCAGGTCTGGGGCTGCCGCGTTTGACTGGCCAGTGTCTGGAGAATACTTCCAGCGCGGGGCCAAAGCAGGCAAGGTAGAGGTCAATGCCGGAAATGCCCGCCTGCTGGAAAGACTCCACGCGCTTCAGGACTTCCTGTTTGACCTGCGGCTCCAGTTCTTCCCAGAAGACCATATCGTCATCATCCGCCTGTTCGGGGCGGGGACGGCATACCAGAAAAATGGTGGAGTTGGCCGCAGCCTTGTCCTTGATGTGCAGGGAACCTTCCGCCTCCGTATTGACAGGCCAGCTTGCGCTGATCACAAAGCCCGCATCAAGCAAGCCCTTGGCCAGGGCATCCCATGCGCCTGTCGCCTTGTGTGTGAACATGAGCATAAGGACGCCGTCCTTGCTGAGAACCCTGCGGCACTCCGCAAAAATGGCCGCCATGCGCATCCGGTAATCGTCATAGGCAAGGTCTTTGGGCTTTTTCTGATCCTTGAACTTGGCGGGATTGGCAACGGCTTCGTTTTCCTTGTCTGTCAGTACGCGCGTGAACAGCTCTGGATAGACGTAACCCCCAGTGCGCTTGAGCCAGACATAGAAAAAGTCGGAAAGCTCCGCATACATGACGTTGTCGTAGTACGGCGGATCCATGACGACAGCATCAATGGAATGATCGTCGATATGGTAGAGCGCGTCCCCGGACTGGCAGGTCAGACAGACAGAAGCCTGCTTTTTCTGTGCGGCTGGCACGTCAAGCATACTGAATTGCTGCGACGGCTGTTTTTTGAGTGTTTTGGCATCCAGTTCAGGATGGAGCAAGCCTATCAGCTCCAGCAGACTTTTCCCTGTTTGCTCAATAGCCCAGTCATAGCCAAGCCCGACAATGAGGGGAGCCATTTCAGCATGAGACCAGCAAAACGCGAAATCATGTCTGTTGAAAGTATTGGCAACCACTTCTCTCGTGGGCATCCAGACAGACATTCGAGAATTATAATTAAGCAATTTATCTAGCGCCAAGGCCAGATAGGCAAAGGCCGCCTTCTGGACCTCTCCAAAGCCGGGCTTGGCTTCTTCCTCTTTGAGAAGCTCACGGAAAACTTCCACACTGGTGCAATGGCAGTAGAGCTGACGGGGGGAGAAAATATCTTTCCAATAGTTCATCCCATACCGTAGCGGCTCAGATGTCTTTAACCCATCAGGAATCGTTTCCGTCGGGACCATATCTCTGGCTTCCCAATACGGCAGTTTTTCTTCCAGGCGAGCCTTGACCTCATCGAAAACATCATCTTCCGGACGCGGAGCGCGGTAGCCGCGTTCCCATTTTTCCCGGCCGGGCTTTCCGCTTTTGGTGATGGTCTGGATACGCTTTTTGTACACGACGGCGTAAAGTTGTTCCCCCATGTTGCCAGCCTGGGCAATGGCCTTGATTTCATCGCCGTCGATAACGCGACCGCAATCGGCAAAGGGGCAGGTGGCGCGCCCGCCGGCAATGGTTCCTGCCGATTGTTCCCTTGCAGTGTGGACGATTTCAAAACGGCATACGCGTTTGTCTTCCTGCTCTTCGGTATGTGGAACAAGCCGTACCCCCGTTCCGTCAGGAGCCAGTTTCCAGTTGGGCGACAGTGGGATCAGGCCGCCGCAATAGGGGCAGCGGATAGTGCGGGCGAAGAGGTAGCCAAGAATTTGCGTATCAGGAGCCTCTTTGGGAAAAATGCCATCGTACAGGGGCTCCGCTTTTGCAATAAAGGCTTTTCCAATACGATCAAACTCTTGTATGACGTCTGTTCCGTGTAAAGGCAGTTCAAGCGTCGTTTTTTCGACCAGGGAAGCAACGGGGTTGAGATCGTTTGAAAAGGTTTTGAGCCCTAGCCTTACCGCTTCAAAGGGGATACTTCCCCCGCCTGCCGTAGGATCCAGGAGGGAAGGCTCATATATCCCAATACGTCGTGCTTCAAAGTTCAGCCATTCTTTCTCATTTGACGTCGGGGTATATGAAAAGGCTCGGCCATAGCCATAAGGATTTAGTCCAAGATTTTCTCCTGATTTCTTGGCAAGCTCAATACGTTGTTTGGCAGCTACCGGATCGCCATGGATGCCCAGCGCGTGCATGAAGCGCTCTCTATCGGCATCCGCGGGCAGCAGGGAAGCCAGAATGGCCGCTCTGGCGGCAACCAGCGGACGGCGAGCCCACCAGACATGCAAGTAATATATGGGAGGAAGAGCCGTCATGGAGCGACGCTCTCTCATACATTCTTCGCCAAGCGCGGCAATGGGGAGCCATTCTTCGATCAGACGACGGGACATGGGGCAAACCTTTAACAATGAGGGTCAGTCAACAAAAGACGCAGGGCACTGAGTACACGACGGGGATTCTTTCTGTGCATGGCCATTCCCAGCCAATAGGCGGCTTCCGCCGGATTCATGGCATCAATGCGGAGCGCCACGAGCCGCATACGTTCGGCATGGCGCATGGGAGCAAGAACCCGGCAGAGCAGCCCCAGATTGAGCGCCAGTTCCTCATCCACGGAAAAGCGTTGTATCATGCCCCCCAAGGGAGCAATGCGTATTCCGGACTTGTTGAGGCGACGGAGAATCATGCTTTCCACAAGGGAGAGATTCCTCCCCTTCAGCCCTGCGATCCTGAGCGGCTTTGCAATATGCGGCGTTGCGACGCTGGGTAATTCCCACAGCGTCAACTCCAGATCGTCCATGCCATGATTTTTTGCCTGTAGTTCATACAAGGGTTTGGAAGGGCAATTCATGGAGACTACCCGTTCCGTTTTGCCGTAACACGCACAAAGGCGCTGATACCGCCAATGCGCGTCAGCCTGGCGGTAAACTCATCGGTACTTGAAGGAACCAGACTCAGGCCATTGGTAAAGGTCAGGGCGATCGTCATGGTCATGGTCTTGTCTGCCGCAGCTCTGAATTGAGGCAGCAAGAAGTCCTTGATCTGCAAGGCCGCCGTGTGCGTTCCTTCAAAAACAACGGAAAACGTGCTGCCATCCTTGGTTTCCAAATCTCCGTTCATTTGAACTTTTTTCTCGCACTGGGGAAGCCCCCCTATTGGCCCAAGCAGCACAAAGGCATCCTGCACGTCATAGAGCGAGATCTGCATTTCGCCGATAGCGGAGAAACCCGCCTTTCTGGCATCCTCCCAGATGCGTGTCAGTGCTTCCTTAAGAATTCCCTCATGCGAGATTTCCTGAACAGAAGACTCTTCCTGCGTTCCGGAAAGGGACGACGAACCGCTGGAAGGATTCGGGAAAGGATCCGGTTGCTCTGTGCCGCTTGTGGCAGATGCCGTCCCTTCTTCGGAAGGAGGATCGGGCTGCTGCACGGCTGCCCGGGGCCAAATCTTATTGTCACGAGCATAGATTGCTGTCAGAACCAGCGCCTGCTCGCTGATTTCAATCTGCGGGAAGGGATCTCCTTTGCCGCAGATAAGATCGCCGTTTTTATAAACAAATTCTCCCTGTTCAATACCTGTTCGTATCGCTTTTATCAGGATGCTGTCAGTGGCGAGAATAGCCAGTGCGGGATCCCGGCAATATTCGTCGCGTAACGCGGCTGTGGTTATTTGACCCTTGCGAAGGGGTGTTCTCTTGATGATGTACAGGGGAGCATCCGGATTGTCTCCTTCCAGACGAAGTTTGTTGGCCCCCTGAAGAACCCGGATTATCTGGTTTTGCCCCGCGCCGGGGTTGGCGGAGGCATTCTGCACTTCGATAGTCGTGTGGGCCAGATCCACAGGGGAATCTTCCACTTTGTCCCTGGAAGGATAAAAAACATGGCGATAGGCCTGCTGTATACCGAGCGCCAATTCCTGCTCCGACTTCCTGTAACGTTCCTGAAGCTGGTTTTTCTGGTGATCGGCAAGATCCTGCTGCAAGGCGGGATTCCGCATATCCTCCAAAGCCAGACGACGCCGCATGAGCGCCTTCATATCCTCCACTCTGTTTTCATCAGCAACGACAAAAACGAGATTGTTCCGATTGAGGCGAATATTGCCCTCATTGCTTTTTTCTCGAAACAGGCGACAGAGCAGTTCCGGAACCTTCAGTTTCGGGCTGTTGCAGGAGATCGAGGCGGCCTCATACCCCATGATAACCAATTGAGGCGTTTCGGCGCTATCCGCAATGTCGTTGGACAAGGAGGGAAACGCGACAAGATTGAAAACCTTGCCGGAGAATGTCGTCTTTATGACATCGTTGAGACGAGTGCGGATGTCCTGAGGATCGATTTGTTTTTCACGCAGATGAATCATCTGCGTCAGATTGGGTTCCACCATGAATCTCAGGGGCCTGTTGGGCCTCTCGTCAAGAAAGGCGGACTCCTGGCGAAAACGACGTATGGCATCACCAATAAAGCTCAGCTCCATGCCGGGCGACAGGATAGAATAGCGCAGTTCATTTTCCGTTGCGCCTTTCAGACTGTCATTGAAGGCCAGCGTATGGAAAAAAATGCTCCGGGCAACACATGAGGCATAAGGAGCCATGCCGGCATAGAATTCGGCGTCCATCTGTTCCGCAAGGGAAGGCGTATCCTCCGCCGCTGCGGCGATATCCGCCTTGAGCGCCGGAACGAATGCCTGCTGACCGAGCTTTGTGATGATTTCCTGCCGAATGGGGCTGAAAGACAGGTCAATATGGTGAAGGTGAACCGCGTAGGTATCCTTCGGCTTTTGTTCCCATAAACGACTTATGGTTCGCGCCAGCAAGCGCAACATGCCGCGCACCCGCTGAAAATTTCCCAAGGTGGACGTTTTCTCCTTAAGGGTCGCGATCATTTCAGGATGCAGTGGAAAACCTTCGTAAAACGCTTCCCTGTGCTTCTCTTTCAGGCCGAAAGACGGGAGAGACTCCTTGTTCTGTTCCCAGAGGCGGGCATAGGCATCGACAATCCGTTTTGCTCCCGCAGCATCAATATGCGCAAAAAGACGACGGCGTAAGACCTTGATGGTCTCATCCTCTTCCGTCGGGTCCAGCAATGTGGCCTTGCGGGCGGAAACGCTCTCCGCCTCCTGCATCATATCGGCTATGATCTGGTTTTCCTGACTGTAGGCGTCACTCGCCTTCTTGTCCTTTTTGCCAATGGCCAGCGTGTATACGAGAGCGGCATTGGGCGAGGACTCAACAGCCTTGAACAGGGCCGTGAGAAAGGCTGTCAGCTGTTTTGCCGCAGAAGCCAGATCCCTGGCTCCCTGTTTGCGCAGATAGATGGAAAGCTCATCAATGAGGATAAGCGTGGGATGCTCGCCAAACAATTCCTTGATGGTGTCCGCCCCCGGCGCGATTCCTTTTTCATCACTATTGCGTATCAGGTTATAGGCTGGCGCGCCGCCAAGAGCATAGGCGATCTCCCCCCAGGGGGTATACGCCCTGATACCGTCCCCTACGGCATGACCATTGACAGGATCGGCATTCTCGCCGTCAAAGGCCGCCACATGAACGGGCGTGGAAGGCACGAGGGCAGGGGAAAGAAATTCATCGATAGTGGCGACGCCTTGCATCCCTCGGGCAACATGTGCAAGCGCGATCAGCGCGTGCGTCTTACCGCCGCCATAGTTCGTATCCAGGCGGAAAATCGATGCTACCTGGTCTTTCTTCCCGCCAAGACGCAAGCACACATTCGACAATAGATTGCGCAGGCCGCGCGTAGGATGGGTCGTGGAAAAAAAGATCGCAGGATCCTGGTACGACTTGGGGGCGGTCCCTTTCAATACCTGCGCCAGGTCTGCGGCATAATCTGCCTCCGTTAAAGCGCCTTGAAGGATATCCTCTCGAGGAGCGCATATCTCGAACAATCCCGGAAGCGAAGACATAATTTAATCCTTTGAAATTATTATAAATATTTGCAATAGCAGGTTGCCGCCCCACTGTGTCAGCTGGTTTGTAGCCCGCCGCCTGTAAAGCGCTTTTTCGGTAGGAACTGCCTTTTTTATACCGAATATGCGCCACTATGTCGATTTAAAAGGCTGAGCGAGGTCCGTACCTCCTTCTTCGAGAGCTTCCCCGTGTTCCGCTTTCTGAGGAAAGGAAACATTCCTGTTATCCGCAAGAAATCGTTTTATGAGATACACAGGAATAATGATGCCCTCATTCTTGAGTAGTTGGCTCAGTTCCTTGGGGTTATAACCTTTTTCCTTCGTCTTTTTGAAATCCCGCTCCAGCAACGCAGCAGCTCCCGGCCGTGTTTTTCTGTCTTCTTTTTCCGGTATATTCTGGAGCAGTTTTCTTGCCCGCGCTATTTGTTGCGGACTGATTGTCGCGTTCGAGGCCATATCGTTTCTCCTTAAAGTAAGATTCTCATCAGCGTACAGAAAATCTCTCCATATATACAATTTCACCACTGCACGAGGCTGGTTCTTCGTGGCAGAATGTGGGGTGTGCTACGCACAACCCCCATCCTGAAATTTCTGCCATGGCGTTTTCTCCTTTCATTGGATTCTTTTCACAGTTCATCATTCGCGGCATCTGACGGTGTATCCGCAGCAATAAGTTGCTGTGCTGTTTGTGTCTCGGAGGCGAGCGGAGGCGTGTCTTTCTTTTGTGTTTTCCGACCTTCCCGTTGCCGTCTGGCCTCGGTCAGATATTTGGTCAGGGTTTGGGGCTTCACCTCAATCCCTTTCTCGTGCAGCTTTTCGACAATCTCCTGTGTGTCGAAGCCGCGCTTCTTCATCCGTTCCAGTGTCGTGGCAAGGGTAAAAATGGCCTGCTTCACGGTCATGGCGCGGTTTCCATCCAATGTGACGGCGGCGGGTTTGAGCCTGGCGAACTCCTGTCTGATTTCCTTCACTTGGCTGGCTGTGATGCTCATGGTGGTTTCTCCTGCGATTGACGGGGATGCCCCCCGATTGGTCTTTTGCCTTTGGCGGTCAAGCGGCACGCTTGCCCACGGGTTTTCGCCAGAAAACCATAGTGGGCTATGACTCGCCTTCGAGTCGGGATTCCCGGCGGATGGTCAGCGCATCCTTGAGCGACGGCGCTGCGGCGCGGTTTCAGGCTCTTGCCGGATGTGCCGTTCACGCTCGGCCCGCTGGCGGGCTTCCTCTTCTTGACGTTCGCGCTCCTGCTGCTCTTCTTCCTCCCGCTGCCGCTGCTCCTCCTTTTCCTGAAGGAACGCGGCGTGGAGCGGCATGATTTCCGGCTGGAGGGTGAACTCCCGGTATTCCTCCAGTTCATCCTGAAGATCCCGCCCCTGTTGCATCAGGCTGCGCATGTTATGGGCATTGACTTCCTGTTCCTGTGCATACTGCGCTTTGAACAGGGAATATTGTCTTGAAAGCTCTTGCAGCCGCTTTTCCAGCGTCTTGTTTTCGGCCTGCAATGTGTCTCTTGCGGCAGCGATCATGCTTTTTTCGGCAAGGGATTTTTGTTGCTGCGTCATGATTGTCTGTGCCTGCTTCAGCACGGATTTGTAATTGAGCAATGACGCCTGCGGGAGTTCCGGCATATCCGATAAAATGGCTTCCGCCTCGCGGGCCTGCTGTTCCATGGATTGCAGGCGCTCCTGCAAGACTTCCTCCTGCTTCCGCCTTTCAGCCATTTCTCCGATAAGTTGCAAGGCTTCATGTGCCACTGCATCAGCCTCGCGCCGCAGACCGGCGAGACTCTCCTGTTGCTGCTTGAACTCCCGCGTATCCAGATGCTTTTTGGCGGAACCGGGTTTCTGCTCGACGCCACGCTGAATCTCAAAGCCACGGCTTTGTAGATAGATGGGCAATTCGGTTTGCAGTTTTTTCAGACTGGCGCGGGTATAGATGCTGTTGGCGCTGAGCCGTCCATCCGGCGTCACCGGCACGTGAAGGAAGTGCATGTGCGGCGTTTTTTCATCCATATGAACCATTGCCGAGATGACGTTTTCCCTGCCGACAAAATCTGTGAGATAGGCCGCGGCTTCCTCGAAAAAACGTCTGGTTTCCTCCTTGCCCATGCGGGTAAAGAACGATTTGTCCGAACTGATAATCAAACCGCACATGTGAACCGCATCTTTTCTGACAGCCTTGACCATGAGCAGATCGTCAATGCGATTCTGGATGGCCTGCGCGTAGTTGTCTGAGGTTGATTCATGCAGATCGTAGTTTCCCACGCTCCGACTGTAATCAATGTCGGGGTTGGAATGGCTCTCGCGCTCGCGTCGATTGTGCGATTGAATGCCGCGAATGGCGTCTTTCTTGAATTTATCCATATGCAAAACGAGATAGGACATGGCCTTTTCTTCCAGTTCTTTTTTTAGTGGTGACGGCGGTGACAGTGGTGACACGCAGGCAATGACAAGGCATTCCGCTGTCACCACTCGAATCGATGCTGACAGTGGTGACAGGCATAACCCCTTGCGGTTGCAGGCTTGTCACCGTTGTCCCCACTGTCACCGCTCAATCGGACAAGATTTGAGCCGGGCCTTCGTCCGCCTCATCCGGCAAGCGCACGATGTAGACGCGCACACGTCCAAGGCCGGGAAGGCGCTCCTGAGCTTTCAGCCGATTTTTATCTGGAGTGCGCAGCCAGCCCGCCTCACGCAAAATACGCACGGCCCTTGTCTCGGCGTATCCTTTGACAACCTCGGCCCGAAAACTTTCCGGAAGGATCAGATACTCGGTCATGCTGTTGCGTGTGCGCCGAAAGCCAACGCGGTTGACGCAGGTGGACATTTGGGTGTCCAAGTCCTGAAAGCGGCTTGCTCCGTGCTGTTCGATGAACAGGCGCACGACCGCGAGAATGGCGGCGTCCTCGGAAGCGCCGATGCCACCACGCGCGGCCAGCCAGTCATGAAAACAGCGTTCGGCACAGCCCGGAGCTTCAAAATCAGGGGGCAGAATCCCCATCTGCACGGCCAGACCTCCAGCCAGCCCGCAGAGCGCGAAGCGTTGGGCCACGCGCCGCACCTGTCCATCCGCTCCGGCAGGCACAAGACGATTGACCGTGTTGGCAAGAGCCGGTTGCAGTTCGGACAGAACTGTTTTCATGGTGTCAGGTTCGGTCAATTTGTGCAGGAAGGCGCGGCCCGCGTGGCCATAATGGAGAACGGTCAATTCCTTGAGGCGGTTGACCACAGCTCCGGCATGGGGAAAACCGTGCAGTTCGGTGAGCATGGACGTATCCACGGGAAGCCCCACAAAGCGGACTTCCTGCCCGCCTCTGGATTTCAGGCCGTTTTCGGCCAGCTTGTCGGCCAGGCCGAGTTCACCGCTGGAGAGAAAGAGCAGACGCCAGGAATGGGATTTGCGAAGATTGCCCTCGCGGCTGGAGCGTCCCTTGCCCTGACCGTTGGCCAGCATGTAGGCGCATTCCGCCAGAACCTTGCCGTTGACCTGCCCGACTTCATCCAGAATCAGCACATTGTCGTTGTGCAGGACTGCGATATTCTCAAGGCCGTTGTCCGTGGCGCGCCAGCTTCGGACGTGTTCCGGGCCGCCCCAGACGGACGCGGCAATCTGGAGGGCTGTTGTCTTGCCCGAAGAACTGCCGCCCTCAAACGAGAATCCGCCGCCCTCCAGACCAGCCAGACGGAGCAGCGGCCCAGCAAAGGCCGCGCACAGGGCAAAGCTCAGACGGGAATTGCCGACGGCAAGCACGGCGATTTCCCGCCAACCTTCCAGAGTTCCGGCGGTACGATACAGATCGCCGTGATGCGCGGATTGCAGCACCATGTTTTCGCCGGAAGTGTTGCCGTACACGGCATCCGGCAGGATGTAGGCGGCCTTGTCCCAGCCGGTACGGGGAACGCAACGGATGCGCCGAGCGGGTCTGGCGGCAGACAGAAAGTCCATGAGCTTTTTTCTGGCGGAGGGATTGCCGAACCAGCCGCCGGAAGCCAGGCTGCTGTACCAGTCCGCGCCCTGCCGAAAGAGCAGTTCAATGGGCATGGGCCAGGTATGCTTCTTGCCGTCCGGGTCAGCCCATTCGAGCATGAGGCCCCACTCGTTGCCTTCGCTGTCGCGGGTCATGCCTTTTACGGAGAGCGGAGGCCCGATGCGGACTTCCTTCAGCTCGCCGTCAGGCTTCACGTCCAGCTTGTACAGCCCGGCGCGTTTGCCTTCCGCCACAAGAAAGAAGCCCTCCGGCATGGGGTAATCGGTATCCTGCTTGCGGGCGGATGCAATGACAACGCGGACAGCCTCAAGGGAACGCAAGCGGTGCAGATCGTTGAAATCCGTCGCCTTGCCTTCATGTGCCGGGCATAGGGCCAGCTTGCCGCCCACAGCCTGCGCCGCTCTGGAAGCCGCTTCCCTGCCGGGATTCCACGGTGTGCCGTCGGGTTTGACGGTTTCGCAGTCGTTGTCCGCGCAAAGAAGGATTTCCCGATCCGGATACCGGGCACGGGCTGTGCGGGCCACGGCGTCCAGATTTCCGGCGTTGAAAGCGATCAGCACGGCGTATCCGGTGGCCAGATGCAGACTGGCCGCCGTGGCGTAGCCTTCGGCAATGAGCAATGGGCCGTCCTTGGTTCCGTTTTTGGCAGGAATGGAGAAGAAGCCGCCGGATGTTTTGCCTCCCTTGAGAAAGAACTTGTCCGTACCTTCGGCAAGCTTGTCCGGCAGGATGAATTGCAGGCTCTGGACTTTGCCGGACGGGTTCAGCACGGGAACAATAAGCCGTCCGTCCTCTGTCTGCCGCAGGCCGATGGCCGGGACTTCCTTTCGTTTCAGATAGGGATGGTCGTCCCCGGCGGTTCGGGAGCGGTTCCAGATACTCGCGGCCAGTTTGGCGGCAGCTCTCCAGCGGCGCTCCTGTTCGGCTTCGTTGTGCGTTTTGATGGCCCGGATGCGTTCATGCAGGGCTCTGCGCTGGGCGGCGGTCAGTTCCTTTTCCGGCCTGTATGTCCACGTTCCCTCATCGCCGGTGCGCCAGTTCTTCCACCAGAGGGAAGCCGGAGCATCCAGAAACGCCGTATATGCGCCGTCCTTTCGGTGGGGTCTGTCCGTTGTGCCGCAACGGTGCAGGAGGCCGTCGGCCAGAACGGCATCGACCTCCAGCCCAGCTGCACACAGACACTCGGCAAAGCTGTGCAGAATGTCGGCGCTCATTTCGGCCTCCAAGTATAGAGATGAAGGCTTGCGCTACCTGACATTGTCTTCACCGTCGCTCAGGCGTTCAATAAGCTCCCTGATGTCCTCAACACGCCAGGCTGTGGTGCGGGGGCCAAGTTTTACAGGCTTGGGGTAGCGGCCTGTTCGGCAGCCTTCCCACCACGCGCTTTCACAAATGGGGATGCAGGCCAGAATCTGGGGTAGACGGACAAAGCCGAATTCGGGGAATGATGATGTTTTTTGCTGTGCCATAAAAAAATCTCCTGAAGGGTATTGGTCTTCAGGAGAGTCTGGCACGTTTGGAAAAAATCCCGTGAGGGAATTTGGCGGGAAAAAGACGGGAAAACGCTGGAATGCGGGAAAATGGAGCTAAAAAATCACCCCTGAATGATGGTGTATGCGTCAGCTTCTTCAAGAAGACGGTTCATCAGGTTTCGGTACGACTTGGGATCGCTATATTCTTTTTCCGTGAACAGGCGGCCAAGCTGTGTTTTTCTGCCCATCTGTGTTTTGTGCCCGATTTCTGGCTTGTCGGCACTGCACCAGTAAAACAGTACATAGGCAATTACGGGGAGAGGATAGGAATCCTTCATGTCCTCGTAGATGGCATGATCCGGTTTTCCTCGCCAGACAGTGGATGGAATCCTGAAAACAAGTCTGCCGTCTTCCGCTTCTTCCACGGCTGGCTGTTCTGTCTGCACTTGGGAACTTTTCGGGGAAATGTTTTCTGGGGACATGGCTTTGAGAATGGATTCCACAAGCGCGCGAGTGATCCCCTTCACTTCCTTGTGCAAGGGATAGTTGCGGAGAAATCTGATGGTGTCATCCCGATTAACAAGAATGGTATCAACAAAAATATGCGAGATGAAATGATAACTTGATTCTGATATAGATATTGAATTGTCAAACAGGGAAGAATCAGGCGAGTATTGGTCAAAAAAATCTTCTGTCTCAAGTCGTTTCAGTGAATGGAACAGAAACTCCCTCTCTTCAGGAAAGATGTTTTCAATTTCATCATATGTTTCTTCCAGGATATATTTGAGACCCAGTTCTAGGGCATTGGCATGGATATTCCACGAAAGCTTTTTAAAAAAATCCATGATGTCACACCCAAACAAATAGGTGTGGATCCGTTTGTCTGACAGGCAGGGTTGCGGTAAAGCAGGACTTTCTATGTTATAAACGCTCTGATTGCTGTCAGCGAAGTCTTTCCAGTACGCTTCATGCGCTCTGCGCCATAATTCCGAGGGAAAAACGGCATGAGGCCACAGCGCCTGAATAACGGTTTCAACTTCATTCGAGGTCAGCCGGTATGCCTGCCGGACTCTGCCAAGGGATATCTTTTGCTGGTCCAACATGGAGGAGAGCGTAGCTCAAACGCCGTATCTGGACAATATGGTAGGCGGCGCGGATTTTGTGAGGGCATCGCATAAGAGTGCCGATCTGCAAGTATCCGTGCCGCCTGCGTGAGCAAAGGGCATATTTTTCAGCTATACCACGCCCGGATCATGTCCATATCGTCATAACCGGTCTGTCTCATGCGCTCTTTGGTTTCTTCACTCCAGCCGGTATCCGCGACGGTAATCTGTTCATCTTCAGGTACTTTGCCGATAGTGACGAACGTATCTTGTTCTTGGAATTGAGGCGATTTCACGGAATGAATGGTATCGGTCATGGTTGCCTCCATGCTTATCGTTTACTGGCGCGTAATTCGTCGAGATAATTGGCCCATTTTTGCATAAGCTGCCGACGTTCTTCCATGTATTCCGCGCGATTGTAGGCAAGACGCACGGTATCCGGTTCCTTGTGTGCAAGTTGCGCTTCAATGACATCCGCCCGGAAGCCAAGTTCATTGAGGCGGGTGCTGGCCATTGCCCGGAAGCCGTGCAGGGTCATGGTTTCCTTGCCGTAGCCCATGCGCCGCAACGCGGCCAGGGGAGCGGCATCGCTGATGGGAGTGGTGAGCGCGCGGGCGCTGGGGAACAGCAGTTCTCCATTGCCGGTATAGGCGTGAAGCTCTTTCAGCAGTGCCAGCACCTGTTTGGACAGCGGCACCACATGCTCGCGCCGCATTTTCATGCGTGAAGCCGGAATAATCCAGATGGCGTTTTTGCAGTCAAGCTCACTCCAGTGCGCCAGTCGCAATTCCGAGGGCCGCGTGAAAACGTAGGGCAGGATTTTCAGACAATAGACAACGGAGGTATAGCCGACATAGGCGTCAATATCCCGCAAAAGCTGCCCGATGTCGTCCGGCAGGGTGACGGCGGCGAAATGCGTTGTCTGCACCGGCGTCAGGGCTTCGGTCAGCCCCGCAGCCACATCATATTTCACACGACCGGTGATGCGGGCATAGCGCGTCACCTGTCCGCACAGGCGCATGAGTTTATGAGCCGTTTCGTGATGGCCGAGACGCTCCGAGGGCTGAACGAGCTGCAAAAAGTCGGCAGGCTCCAGTTGAGTGACAGGCTTTCCGCCAATGACCGGGAAAATCGTATTTTCCAGATAGCGGCGCAATTTTTTGGCGTGCTTTTCGGAGAGCGTCGGCTCGTACTTGGCGAACCACTCCCGCGCCACAAACTCAAAGGTATCCCGCTCTTCCCGTTCTTTGGCGAGTTTTTCTTCTCTGGCCTGCTTTTTCTCTTCGCCGGGATCAATCCCCCTGGCAAGCAATTCCTTGGCGTCATCACGCCGATGGCGGGCATCTTTCAGCGAAACCGCCGGATACGCGCCAAAGCTCAACAGTTTCTGCTTGCCCTCAAATCTGTAGGCAAGCCGCCACAATTTGCTGCCGGTGGCCGTCACATGCAGGTACAAGCCGCCGCCGTCAGAGAGTTTTTGTACCTTGCCGTTGGCCTTGGCATTCCGCACAGCGGCATCAGAAAGTTTCATGTTGGTATCCTCCAAAACAGTCCGGAAATGTGCGGCGAAAATCAGAAAAATCCACCTCCATCCAGTTGAATTCAAAGAAGATTTGTAGCCTGCTGGTATTTCGCCGTGCCGAAAAGGCGTGGTGGTATTGGTACCTGTGAATCTACCAACGATTTTTGAGGGTGTCCACGTGGGTACTTGGATTTTGGTGGACAAAAAGAGAAGACCGAAACCACGTTTTTCTTAGTGATTTCGGCCTGCTATGGACTGTTTTGGACTTTTTGTTGGTGCCGAAGGGGAGACTCGAACTCCCACTCCCTTGCGAGAACTAGACCCTGAACCTAGCGTGTCTACCAATTCCACCACTTCGGCGCGGAAAAAATAACTACGGGATATCGATCTTTTTGGCAAGCTTTTTTTTACGATTCGGAAAAATTTTTTCAGATGTACAGCCAGCAGCGTACAAAGTGATCGGTTTCGGTTTCCAACATGGGGGGAACTTGTCCGCAGCGCTCAAAAGCACGTGGGCAACGCGGTCGAAAAGTGCACCCCTTGGGCAGGCGGGAAGGTGCAGGCACGGAACCGCTGATAGTCGTCAGGCGGAATTGAGAGCGATTGTCTACTGTCGGGGCACAGGACATGAGCCCGTGCGCGTAGGGATGGAGCGGGCGGGCAAAAAAAGTATGTACCGGTGCCTGTTCGACCAATTCTCCGGCGTACATCACCCCAACATCATCCGCCGCTTCGGCCACCACCCCCAGATCGTGGGTAATAAGCAAAAGCCCCATATTTCGTTCCTCAGCCAGCGTTTTCAGCAGACGTAGTATCTGCCCCTGAATGGTTACGTCCAGAGCTGTGGTCGGTTCATCGGCCAGCAGCAGACTGGGCGAGCAGGCCAGGGCCATGGCGATCATAACTCGTTGGCGCATGCCCCCGGATAATTGATGCGGATAGTCCCGCAGGCGAGCCAGAGGAGAGGGGATGCCGACTTGTGTCAGAAGTTCGCGCGCATGGTCGAGGGCTTCGCGCCGAGATTGCCCGAAATGGACCCGTAACGGTTCCGCCACCTGGTCGCCGATGCGCAACACCGGGTTGAGAGACGTCATGGGTTCCTGAAAAATCATGGCGATGCTGCGCCCCCGCAAACGACACATGGCCGCTTCGTCCAGGCTCAGCAGGTCGGTGCCCTGGTAGAGGAGAGAGCCGTCGGTGATGCGGCCCGGATGAGGGACCAAGCGCAGGATGGAAAAAGCTGTCATGCTTTTGCCGGAGCCGGATTCGCCTACGAGGGAAAAGGTGCGTCCGTGCCGTATCCGCAAATCAAGGTTCCGGACCACTGGATACGCGCCAAACGCCACGCTAAGATGCTTCACATCCAATAGGGCGCTCATCCGGCGTTCTCCTTTTTGTAGTCGAAGGCGGCGTTGACCATGCGGACCAGTCCCTCGTATACGGGGCGCAACGAGGAAATATTGAGGTGTTCGGACATGCTGTGCCGACTGTCGTCGCCGTCCGCGCCCCAAGCCACACCACTCAATCCCAATTGGGAAAAATGATGTGCACCGCTGCCGCCGTGTCCTTTGGCTGCGGATGCGCCCGTGACGCGAAACAGGAGATTACGCCAGGGAGAAGGCAGGGATTCGAACACAGGCGCTTCGGATACGATGCCCAACGAACCGCTGATGGAGCGCCGCAGCTCATCATACAGGATTTTAGGATCGTCGTATTCGGTAAAGCGGACATCAAGCTGGGCCGTGGCGGAATCCGGCACCAGGTTGGGGGAAAGGCCGGCTCTGAGCTTGTTCAGATTCAAGGTAGGATGCCAGTAAGTGGGATCGCTGATGTTGTCCTTGCGTTGCAAGAGCGACAACAACACCAAATAATCCGCGATGAGCGTGTTTGTGGCGTTTTTCCCCTTCCAGGGTTGGGCTCCGTCCGCCGCCTCGCCGTAACTTGCCAGTTCAAGGCGCAACATGCCTTTTTCTTTGATGACGATATGTTTCGGCTCGCCCCCGTCCAGGGCAATGCAGAATTCAGGCATTAAAGTTTCCAGAACGGATTGGATACCCAGCATGTCATCTTCCTCCCCGCCACCGCTCAGCAAAAGCATCAGGGGGACGTCCTCCTGGGTGCCGCCGTGTTGTTCCGCCGTTCGGCACGCCTCACGATAGAGAACAAGGCTGAGGGCCACTGCGTATTTGTCGTCCAGCGCGCCTCGTCCGTAAAGTTGATCGTCGCAAAGAAGGGGAGAGAATAAGGCATCGGGACCTGCGGCAACATCAAAATGTGAGAGCAACAAAAGCGGAGCCCGGCCCGAGTCGGGGCCGACATATAATACGCCTCCCGGCCTGACGTCATAGGCACGAGCGTTTAGGCCCTCCCTGGCGCACCATTCGGTCAGGAACGCCCGGCAAGCAGCCAGCTCTGCGGGATTGTCCGGCGTGGAGTGGAATTCGATAAGCCGCTGGGTCAACTCGACAATTTCGTCGAGGGGCAAGGTTTCGGAAAAGGGAAGAAGCACTTGATTACCCTCGCACATGATCGCCTCCGGCCTAGGTACCTGTTAACCTACCCCTGCCCGGAGCGCAAGGCATGTGCCGTATGGCGGAGGGCTGAACCCGGCAAAGAAAAAGGGGCAGGGGAGGGCAGCCGAATAGACAGGAAAAGCCATCTGCCAGGATTAAGGGGGCATGATTTGACAAGGATACGCGCGGCGTTTAAGTTCCTCTAAGTCGACGCGCGAGTTAATTTCAGAATGGGACAAGGAAAACGGATTTTCTTTTCTTTGTTTTGAGTATCGTACAGAGCGGCGACATACTTGCCCGCGTCCGCTTCTCGAGTCGGGCGGCGGGGAGCCTTCGGCGCGTCGGTGAACGGAGCCGTGGTGGATGGGAAACATTTTGCAGGAAGTCGACCGGTCATGGGTACCCTTACTCCTCTCCGTAATCTGCAGGTCGGCCAGAAAGCCCGTATCGCCTCGGTACGAGCGGAAGGCGAACTGGGCAGGCGTATACGCGATATGGGCCTGGTGCCGGGCACCGAAGTAGAGATCATCGGCCGCGCTCCTCTGCGTGATCCGGTGGCATTGCGTCTGCCCGGTTTTACGTTGAGTCTGCGCAATAACGAGGCGGATTTTATTTGCGTGGACACGTCGGTGGACATTGCACCGTGATGCACCCCTTTGAGCATCATCACAACGGGCCGGATTCCATGCCGGTGCTGGCTTTGGCCGGAAATCCCAACGCGGGCAAAACCACGGCGTTCAACGCTTATACCGGTTCGCGTCAGCATGTGGGCAATTATCCCGGCATTACCGTGGAAAAGAAAGAGGGCGTCGCCCATGTCGATGGGGAGAGCGTCCGTCTGATCGATTTGCCCGGCGCATATTCTTTGACTGCCTATACCCAGGAAGAACGCGTCGCTCGTCGGGTCATCGGGGCGGAGCGTCCGTTGGCCGTCATGGCCGTGCTTAACGCCGGGGCCTTGGAGCGCAACCTGTATTTGGTGGTTCAGCTTTTGGAAATGGGCGTGCCCGTGGCGGTGGGGCTGAACATGATGGACGAGGCCCGAAATATGGGACTGACCATCGACAGCGCGCTTCTTGCCCGTCACCTGGGATTGCCGGTAGTGGAAACAGTCGCCCGCACCGGACAAGGGCTGGATGAATTTTTGCGCGAAGCGCTATGCTACGGCCGCTCCCGCCAGGGACAGCCCTGGCTGCCGCTCAATATCTCCTACGGGCCGGATCTCGACCCCCTGCTGACGGAATTGACCGGGCTCATTGAAGGGGGCGGAGTCGTCCTCGCTCCGTATCCCGCGCGTTGGATAGCCCTCAAGTTGGTGGAGCAGGACGAGGAAATGCTCGACTATTTCCGCACTCATTACCCGGAACTTGCGGAAGAACTGCGGCGACGCATTGCCGGGGTGGCCTCACATGTGCGTTCCACTCTGGATACCAGCCCCGAGGCCATTATCGCCGACTATCGCTACGGCTTCATATCTTCCCTGCTGCGCGGCGGCGTACTGGTACGGCATGCGGACATCAGCGCCCGCATGCTCACTTCGGATCGGGCCGACAGAATTCTCACGCACCGATTCTTCGGCCCGCTTATCATGCTGGGCATTCTGTACCTCATGTACCGCATCACCTTCAGTCTGGGAGAAGTGCCCATGACCTGGGTGGAGGCCGGATTCGACGGGTTGCGGGCCCTGGTCGACGCAGCGCTGCCTGATGGTCCGTTGAAGTCCATGCTGTCGGCAGGCGTCATCGACGGTGTGGGCGGCGTCATGAGCTTTGTGCCGCTTATCCTGCTTATTTTCATGCAAATCGCCATTTTGGAGGATTCCGGCTATATGGCCCGCATGGCCTATATGCTGGATCGTATTTTCCGTATTTTCGGCCTGCACGGATCGTCGGTAGTGCCCTATATCCTGGGGGGAGGCATAGCCGGGGGCTGTGCCGTTCCAGGGATCATGGCCGCCCGCACCCTGCGCAGTCCGCGTGAAAAACTGGCCACTCTGCTCACCGTGCCCTTCATGGCCTGTGGGGCCAAGTTGCCGGTCTTCATCCTGTTTGCGGGCGTCTTTTTTCCGGGACATGAAGCGCTGGTTATGTTCAGCCTGACTCTGGCCGGCTGGGCGGTAGCCATGCTGACGGCCCGCGCGTTGCGGTCGTCGGTGATACGGGGACCGGCTACTCCTTTTGTTATGGAACTGCCCCCGTATCGTTTTCCCACCGCGCGGGGTCTGCTCATCCATGCCGGGGAGAGAACCTGGCAATTTCTCAAAAAAGCGGGGACCGTCATTTTGGCCATTTCCATTCTGTTGTGGGCAGCCATGACGTACCCTTCCCTGCCCGCGGCTGAAAGCGAGCGTTTCGACGCCGCTATCGCCGCACTGGCGCGACAGGTGGAAACGGCCGAGCCGACCGCGCGGGAAGCGTTGCGGAGGCAGTTGACGGAATTGGAGGGCCTCAAGACCGAAGCGGCCTTGCGATACTCCGTGGCGGGCCGGATAGGCATGGTTCTGGAACCCGTCACTCGTTACGCCGGGTTCGGATGGGAAGCCAATATATCTTTACTCGGCGGATTCGCCGCCAAGGAAGTCATCGTCACAACACTGGGCACAGCCTATTCTCTGCACGATACCGAGGGGGAACAGGTTTCACTGGCCCGGCATATCACCGAGGATTCAGGCTGGAGCGTGGCTTCGGCCGTGGCTTTTCTGCTGTTCGTGCTGCTTTATGCGCCCTGTTTTGTCAGCCTGGTCGCCATCCGGCAGGAAACAGGCTCCACAGGGTGGGCCCTGTTCAGCCTGATGTTCAATACCTTGCTGGCCTTTAGCGTCGCCGTGGCGACATTTCAGATTCTTTCCCGGCTTTAGTCCAAGCGTAGGCAAGGTTGTGCTGGCAGACTATTTCCGGTCGAAGTAACCACTGAGAGTATCCAGTACGGCGATGCGGGTTACGTTCACGCCCACCGCGTCCTTCAGGGCGCTGAGCAGGCGTTTTTCCAAAAGTGGCGGCAGTTCACGCTTTTTACCCATCGGCCGCAGATGCAGTTCCCAGCAATTCGGACCGGTCAGACGCAGGCGGAAATCCGGCGCGCGTTCTCCAAAGGCCAGGCGCAGGATTTCATCTATGGTTTGCTCTCCGTGACTCAGCGCATTGAGAAGCTCCGGTGTAGGGCGCATCCCGTAGTCAAACCGGGTGAGCAGACAGGGGCGCGCGTTTTGATCGGCGTGTTCCAGGCCCGTCAGGCGTCCCAGAGCGCGGATGTCGGCTTTGGAGAGTCCCGCCAGGGCCAGGGGAGAACGGATACCCAGTTCATCCAGCGCCTTTCGACCGGGCCGGTATCCTTGCGCATCCGAAGCATGAGTGCCGTCGCACAGGGGGAGTCCCTCCGCCTCCTCCAGAAGCCGAGAAAACAAGGTGAATTTACACGCATAACAACGATCGCGGGTTCCGGATGCCACTGCGGGCAGGTCCAACGGGTCGACCGTGAGTTCGCGCAAGGACAGACCGCGCCATGCGGCCCAACGTCGGGCATAGGCAGTCTCGGCCGGAGGAACGTGGGGGCCGCGCACATGCAACAGAAGCGGGGCAAAGCCCGCTCTTTGCGCCGCGTGGGCCACAAAGCGGCTATCCAATCCTCCCGAATAAGCTAAGGAGAAATGGCCGTCCAGCGCCATCTCTTCTAGTATTACTTGAAGATTGTCCCATAAAAAATAAAGCGCTTTATCCAGAGCGCGGCTGCTCATCGTGCGTCTCCCCATGCCCGGATGAGAGGAACAGGCGCTTCGTCGAAAAAGTCGCCGCCGGGCTTGGAGCCCGGCGTTTTCCCGCTATAAAGGACTGCCCTTTGCGAAGCGTACAAGGAACACGTCCCTTCACTTTCCGGCAGTTTGTGTCGACTGCGGACACAAGCTTTATTTTTTACGGAACAAGCGATTTTGTAAATCCATGACCGTAGCCACGCCCTCGCCTTTTTTTTCGGTCGACAGCGGGCAAAGGATAGGGTTGTAGCCCAGACGCCTGGCCTGAGCCAAGCGCACGTCCTGACCCGACACCGGACGTACTTGCCCGTTCAGATCCACTTCCCCCCAAAGAACGGCCCGATCGGGCAACGGGATATCATAAAATGAGGAGAGCAGGGCGGCCACTAGGGCCAAATCCAAGCCCGGCTCCTGCAACCGCATGCCGCCGCCCACTTTGGCGTAAATATCCACCTGTCCGAAATTGAGGCGCAGCCGTTTTTCCAGCACGGCCAGCAGCAGATACAGACGGTTGACGTCGAAGCCCAACCCCGTGCGGCGAGGGATGGCAAGATAGCTGCGGGTGGCCAGAGCCTGAATTTCCACTGCAAAGGGCCGTTGCCCGTCCACGGCCATAACTACGGCCGTGCCGCTAAGCGAGGCGTCCCGCGCGCCCAGAAAAAAGGTGGAAGGGTCTTCCACGACTTCCAGGCCTTGCGACACCATGCGGAATACCAGCAATTCCTGATTGGGGCCGAAGCGGTTTTTCAGCACTCTCAGCAAACGGAACATTTCCCGTCTATCCCCTTCCAGGGAAATGACGGTATCCACCAGATGTTCCAACAGGCGGGGACCGGCCAACGTGCCGTCCTTGGTGACATGTCCCACCAGGATCAGGGTGGTGTGCGTCCGTTTGCAACGTTCCACCAGTTCCGTTGCCACGGCGCGCACCTGACTGACGTTGCCGGGCAGACCGTCGGCTTGATCCGAGGCCAGAGTCTGGACCGAATCGACTACAATCAGCGCGGGGGCGTTGTCCGGGGTCAACAGAGGAAACAAATCTTCCACCCGGCTGGTGGCCACGGCCAGCAAATTGTCGTGCAGTACCCCCAAGCGATCGGCGCGACTCTTTATCTGGGGCAGCGATTCCTCTCCGCTGGCATAGAGTACCACCCGTCCTTCGGCCGCCACGGCCCCGGCCAGTTGCAAAAGCAGGGTCGATTTGCCGATGCCCGGTTCGCCTCCCACCAGCACGGCCGCGCCGGGCATAAGTCCCTTTCCCAGCACGCGGTCCAGGGCCGTCAGCCCGGTACCGTAGGGGCGGTGCCCCAGTTCCTCCACACGCGCCAGGGGCTGGGCTCTTGCGGGGCTCCGTGCGTCGGAAGGACGGGCGCGGCCGGAGGGGGCAGCCGAAATCGTCACGGTTTCCAGTGTGTTCCATTCCTTGCAGTTTGGACACTGCCCCTTCCATTGCGGCGTCTGCGCCCCGCAGGCGCTGCACACATAAACTTCCCTGGTTTTGGCGGGCATGGCGAGGATCAGTCGAATTTTTGGACGCGGCGCAAGTGTCGACCGCCTTCAAACGGCGTCGACAGGAAAATATCGGCCAGATCAGCGGCCAGTCCCTGGCCGGTGACCCGTTCGCCCAGACACAGTATGTTGGCGTTGTTGTGCGCCCGGCAGGCACGGGCGTGAAATTCGCAGGTGGCCAGAGCGGCCCGGATGCCGTGTACGCGGTTGGCCGCCATGCTCATACCGATGCCGGTGCCGCAGATCAAAATGCCCAGCGCATCTTCGCGCTGAAGAAGAGCGTCGGTTACAAGCCGGGCGCTGTCCGGATAATCGCAACCGGCGTCGGAAGCGGGGCCAAGATCGTGAACCTCGTGCCCCTTGCCGACTAGATATTCGGCTAAAAAATCTTTTAGATGAAACCCCGCGTGGTCCGAGGCGATGTAGACGATACTCATGGCATTTCCCCTTGTCGGCCGGCTTGCGCCGGCGAGAAGCGTTGATTGCGTTTGTCGATTTGCGGCTTCCGCCAGGTGTTCAGGGCGTCGTTATTCCGATGCGGCAGGCGAGTCGGACTTTTTTCGGCGGCTCCGCACAGTTCACCGCCAAGCATATAAGCCCAAGGTCGGAATACGCCCCCGGAGCCATTGGAGTAGAGGTATCATGGAGATACTCCGGCGGGGCTTCAGTCCGTATCCAGCGAACGCGGGATGACCCCGGCGGGCAGGGGCAGTTGGAGTTCCGCGGGGGGAAAACGTTCCGGTTGGCGTCGTTCCTTGATCAAAAGCACCATACGGTACGCGTCGCCTTCGGGGCGCACCGTGCCGTTGCCGCCAGGCAGCACACCTTCCACTTTGCGCGGCAGGCGAGTGACGTCGTCGAAGTCCATGCGCACGTCCCAACCGGGCTGTTGCCTCCAACGCACGGGCAGGGCCTGGGGCGACAAGGTCACTTCGCTTTTTCCCCGCTCCGAACGCACTATGTAAACCACATTTTCCGCATCGTCGGCGGAAGCATGGTAACGCTCCACCTGGGGATTTTGCAGGGCTTCGGCGTAACGTCCCTCCAGAAAAGCCGTCATGTCGGCCAAGCTCAGAGGCAGGGGGAGCCCCAAACTGCGTAGATCTCTGTCCGGTTCGTCCTCGCCTGTATAGGCTTTGTTGTCTTCGGGCAGGAACAGCAACACCCGGCCGTCGGCGGCCAGAACCTTGGCGACGGTAGTCCCTACCCCGGCCTGGACATCCAGGCGGACAGGGGGACGGCCGTTGCTCCACAACAGGTATGTCACACGCCTTGTGTCGTTAACCGGGCCGAAGCGCAGACTGCCGCTCAACACAGAGGGTACGGCCGAGCGTTCGGACAGTGCCTCGAAAGCCTCCCAACGGCGTGCGGCTTCGTTTTCCGGCACAGGGGGGGGCAGGGCGGTGCGGCCGCTGCAGGCAGTGAGGCCCGCCAGACAAACCGCCATAAGAATAAATCGCTTCATAGCTGCTCCAGTTTACGCCGAATGGCGTCCGGATCGGCCGGCTTTAAATCCAGCGCGCGGGTCCAGCCGTTGCGCGCTTCGTCGCTGAGCTTCAGGGCGTGCGCGATATCGCCGTAATGCTCCCACATGGTGGCGTCCTGCGGTTTATCCGGGGCCAGCAGGGATATGGCGTGTCGAATGTGCTCCCAAGCTTCCTGATAATGGCCCAGCCGGTAGTGGACCCAGGCCAGAGAGTCAAGCATGTAGTCCGTTTCGGGCGAAAGTTCCACCGCGCGATTCAGCAAGTCCAAAGCCCGGGGCAAATCGCGGTTATCGTCGGCCAGGGTATACCCCACGTAGTTAAGTGCCTGAGCGTTGTCGGGCCAGCGCTCAATGACGGCCTCCATCAAACGCAGACCGCGCGCCTTGTCCCCCCCCGCATCCGCCAGATAGGCCCGCTGAAACGCCAGATCCGCGTCGTCGGGCCAATCTTTCATAGCCTTTTGGGCTACAGCTTCCGCCTCGGCAAAGCGTTTTTGCAGCATCAGCATTTCCATGTGCGCGTAACGCAGATCCTGATCGGTGGGAAACGCCTGCTCGGCCTTGACGACCGTAGCCAAGGCGGCGTCCAGATCGTCGTTTTCAAACAGAATTTGCATCCTCAGTTTGAGAGCTTTGATGTACTGGTGATTGTCCGGGGGGAGGCGATCCAAAAATTTCAGGGCCTCCGGCGCATTTTTTCCGTTTTCATAGGCTACGGCGGCCTGATACAAAGCGATTTCCGGCGGTGTGTCCGGATTCTGAGCCAACATGGCGAGCAGTGTGCCTGCCAGATCGTACCGTCCCTCATCCATGAACAGCGTTGTGGCGGTCACCACAAACCCCAGGGAATCCGGCACGCTGGAAGCGATGGAGTAGGCTCGATCGGGGTTACCCTCCTTAAGAGATACCACCACCAGGCGGAGCAGAATATCCTGATTGCCCTCGTCGTAAGTGAGGAGCTTGTCGTACAGGGCGCGGGCCGTGGCGTACCGGCCGCGCTGTTCTTCGATAAGCGCCAGCTCCAGCATGGCTTCCAGAAAATCCGGAGCTTCGCTCAGGGCGGTCTGCAGCATAGCTGCGGCGTCGCTCAGGCGCCCGACGGATTTCAGGGCCTGAGCATGGTAATAGCGTACGCTGGGATTGCGTTCGGATTCGGGCAATCGCTCGAACAGAGTCAGCGCTTCGGCGGCCCGATCCGCTTTAAGGTACAAAAGGGCCAGCTCCACCCGTGCCGAGGCGTTATCGGGGTGGGCGTCGGCAAAGGCTTGCAGCATGGCCACGGCGCCGTCGACGTCCCCTTCATCCAGCATGGTTTCAGCCAGCATGATGCGCAATTGCAGATCGTCGGGCAGGACGGCCACTGATGCATCCAGAAGATTACGGGCCTGTTCGGAATATCGGTTGCCGAGCAGCCACCCCGTGGCGTCCGCCAGAGGGCGGGACTGGGGATCGGCGCGCAGCAGGGTTCGGGCCGCTTCCTGAACGCCGGCTACGTCGTCGCGGCGCATGGCCTGCTCCAGTTGCAGATAGGCAAACGTCAGATCGGCCTTGGGGCTGGGATGGGCAATAAGCAACTGGGACGGCGGGACGTCGGCGGGCGTCGCGGCGGCGCAGCCCGTGAGCAGAGGAGCGGTCAGCAACGGCAGAAGAATTTGACGAAGTAGGGGCATGAAAGTTCCAGACACGCCGCTCGATTCAGGGAGAAGGCGGTACCCCCCTCCCCAAAGGTGCGGCGGAACGAGGGAGGTCACGGGTTAATCCAATCTTCCGAAAAATCTTTGATTTCCGACCCCAGATGGGTGCGCAGTTTGGTGAGCAGCCGTGCTTCCAGCTGGCGGATACGCTCCCGCGTCACATTGTACCGCTCGCCGATTTCCCTCAATGTTACCGGATCGTCGGTGAGTAAGCGGTGTTCGAGGATATAAGCCTCTTTTTCCGAAAGCGAAGGCATCAGCTCTCGGATGCCGTCGCGCACCAGTTCGGCGATTTCCGAATCGGCGTAACTGTCCTCTATCCCCGGTCCAAGCGCGGGCAGAAAGTCCAGGCGCGAAGCACTGCCGTTTTCGTCGCCGACGGGAATATCAAGCGAAACATCGCCGGCGTCAAGTCGCTGTTGCATTTCCACCACCTGTTCTTCCGTCACGCCCAGACGTTCGGACAACATGGCGGCGTCGGGATCAAAACCCTGCGCTAGTAATTTTTGCCGCTCCTTGTTCAGATTATAAAACAACTTGCGTTGAGCCTGAGTGGTGCCGATCTTGACCATGCGCCAGTTGTCCATGATGAACTTGAGAATATACGCCTTGATCCAGAACGTGGCGTAATAGGAAAATTTAATGCCCTTGTCGGGGTCGAATTTATTGACCGCGCGCATCAGCCCTACATTGCCTTCCTGAATAAGATCGAGCACGTTCTGCATCCAGCGGCGCTGAAAATCCATGGCGATTTTGACCACCAGACGCAAATGGGAGGAAATGATGCGGAAAGCGGCGTCGCTATCCCCCTGATCCCGCACCCGACGGGCTAATTCCACTTCCTCTTCCGGGGCGAGCAACGGAAAACGGCTGACCTCCCGCAGATAAAGCTGGAGATTGTCCTTGGTGTGCAGCGTGGGCAGACGTGGGGGAGCGGGTACCGGCAGGGTCTCCTCCCCGGGGTTGATGTCGATGACGGTGTGCGGACTGTACAGGGAATCGAATTCAAGCGGCGGCAACACGCCTTCGGGGTCGAGATCGTCGGGGGTGTCGGGCAGTATTTCCGGTTCGCTCAGATCGTCTTCATCCTTATCTTCAATCATGTCGGCGGAAGTGTCCTCGATATGGTTTTCTTCCTCGGCATTCGTCTGGTCCGCCATAACGGAGCGCGCGGCGTCCATGTCCTGTTTATCATTGTCATGTGCCGCCGACTTCTGTTTTCGAGCAGAATCGCTCCGGGGGATGCGTTCCGGAGAAAAAGTCTTGCGGGTATTGTTTTTTTTCATACCTTTGTACCGGGGCGTTAGGGCGTTTCGCCTGAGAGGGGCCTTACGCCTGCTTTATGAAGCGTATGCTATAGTTTAAGGTTGGCCTTTTCAACGATTTTCAGTACACCGAGGGAACCGGAGACGGAGCTTCCGTTTTTTGTCCTTCCGACGGTTTTATGCCCGGTTTGTTATGAGGCATGCCTTGTCCCCGTGCGGAGGAGGGGAGCCGAAGGCGAAGCGGGTAAGCGAGGCGCCATATAAATTTTCGCTTAAATATTCCCGCAATGCCTTTGGAAAAATTCGCAGGGAATATATATCGTGAGTACTCCAGGGAGTGATGACGTGAGTATAATCCGACGCTTGCTGAAAGAAAAAAGGCCGTTGTTTGTGGACGGTGCCACCGGCACCATGCTGCAGGCCCTGGGCATGCCCGCCGGGGTCAATCCGGCCAAGTTCTGTCTGGAACGACCGGATGTGGTGCGCGGCGTACACCGGGCCTACGCCGAGGCCGGAGCCGATATCCTGCTCACCGCCACCTTCGGCGGTTCGTCCTTCAAATTGCCGCCGGATATCGACCCCGTTGCTTTCAACGCGGCCATGGCTCGACATGCACGCGCCGTAGCGGATGAACTTACGGAACGATTGGGGCGCCCCTTGTTTGTGGCCGGGGATATAGGGCCCTCCGGGCATTTCGTCAGCCCCTTGGGAGATGTCGAACCGGAAGCTCTGGCAGAGGCTTTTCGCGCTCAGGTGCGCGGGTTGGTCAAGGGCGGGGTCGATCTGCTGTTTATCGAAACGCAGTTCGATCTGGCCGAGGTCCGGGCCGCCGTGGCCGCCGCCCGTCAGGAATGCGATCTGCCGGTCTTCGCGTCTATGACCTTTGAGGACGGCGTCAGCCTGACGGGGTCATCGCCGGAAATATTCGCGGTCACTATGAGCAACATGGGCGTGGACGCGGTAGGCGTCAATTGTGGGGCCGGTCCCGAGCAGATGTTGCTGGTGGCCGAAAAACTGCTGACCGCATGCGATTTGCCTGTGTTCGCCGAACCCAACGCCGGACTGCCCGAACTGGTGGACGGCGAAACCGTCTTTCGCCTCGGTCCCGCGCCGTTTGCCGAACAAACGGCTTTATTCGCCGAGCGCGGCGTCCAGATTCTGGGGGGCTGTTGCGGTACCACGCCCGAGCACATTACGGCCCTGCGTCGGGCCGTGCTTTCCCTTGGCGAAACGGCCCGCGTCGTTCCGCGGCCCGTTCCCGGCGGCGTGGCACTGACTTCGCGGTCATCCCTGGTGCGCATCGGCGGAGATGAACCCCTGGTCCTTATCGGCGAACGGGTGAACCCCACGGGCAAAAAACTGCTCAGCGCCGAATTCCAGGCCGGTAAATATGACTTGGCCCTGCGTTACGCCGGAGAGCAGGTGGAGGCGGGCACTCCTGTCCTGGACGTCAATGTAGGCGCTCCCGGCGTGCCTGAAGAAAGTTTTTTGCCCGGTCTGGTACGTAAACTGGTGGCCCGTCACGGCACGCCGTTATGTCTGGACTCCTCCGACGCCGAGGCTCTGAGCCGCGCCGTTCCCTGGCATCCCGGTTCGGCGTTGGTCAATTCCATCAGCGGCGAACCGGGCCGCATGGAAAAATTGGGGCCGCTGTGTCGTCTGTGGGGAGCGCCCTTTGTGCTTCTGCCCCTTGAGGGGCGGCATCTGCCCGCCACGGCCCGAGAACGCGTGGCCGTGCTGGAAACGCTGTTGGCCAAAGCCGAAACGCTCGGCATTCCACGCCGTCTGGTACTGGTGGATGTACTGGTGCTGACGGCGGCCTCGGACGCGAACGCCCCCCGCGCCTGCCTCGACACCATACGGTGGTGCATGGACAACGGGCTTCCCACCACCATGGGATTGTCCAATATTTCGTTCGGATTGCCCGCGCGCGACCTGGTCAACTCGGGCTTTTTGCTGATGGCGGCGGGCGCAGGCCTGAGTTCGTGCATCGGCAACCCCGGCAACGCGCGTTTGCGCGAGGCTCTGGATACGGCCAATCTGTTGTTGGGACGCGATCCCCAGGCGGGGCGCTTTATCGCCCGCTATACGGACTGGAAGGCATCCGCGCCCACCGCGTTCAGCGTGAACGGGCCGGATACGAGCACCGCGCCGCTCACCCTGGAGGAAGCCGTCATCCGGGGCGACAAGGATTCCATCACCAGCCTGGTGGAGTCCGAACTGGCCGGAGGAGCCGATCCTTTCGCCCTGGTGCGCGAGCGCCTGATTCCCGCCATCAACGAAGTGGGCGCCCGTTATGAGCGCAAGGAATACTTTCTGCCTCAGCTTTTACGGTCGGCCGAAACCATGCAGACCGCCTTCGCCAGGGTCAAACCTCTGCTGGAGAAGGAGCAGGGCGGCTCGGAACGTCCGGTGATTCTCCTGGCCACGGTGGAAGGCGACATCCACGACATCGGCAAAAATATTGTGGCCCTGCTGCTCGGCAATCACGGTTATGAGGTGGTCGATCTGGGCAAAGACGTGAAGGCCGCCCATATCGTGGAGGAGGCGTCCCGTCGCAAGGCGTCCATCATCGGACTTTCGGCTCTGATGACTACCACTATGCCCCGCATGGAAGACACGGTTAGGCTGGTGAGGGAACGGAGGTTGAATTGTCGGGTAATGGTGGGCGGGGCCGTGGTCACGCCGGAATATGCCCGAAGCATCGGGGCCGACGGCTATGCCGCCGACGCGGTGGAAGCCGTACGGGTAGCGGCTCGTTTGCTTCAAGTGTGAACAAAAGGGGAGAACGGCCCATGAAAAAATTGGCGCTTCTGCTGGCCTGCGTCGCATTGCTGCTGGCGCCTGTCGCCGCCCGGGCCCAGGGGCAGAGCATCGGCACCACGCCCCTGCTCGATCTGGTCGCCGCCGCCAAAGGCAAAGTGGTGGTGCTTAACTTTTTTGCTTCATTTTGTCCGCCCTGCCGCATGGAAATTCCGGGACTTATGAAGCTTCGTTCACAATTTTCGCCGGACGAAGTGGAAATTATCGGTATTTCCGTAGACAACACCCTGACGGATATGGACGAATTTGCCCGGAACTATGATTTCAATTACCCGGTATATTACGGCGGGGAAGAGTTGGCCTACGCCTTTCGGGTATCGGCCATACCCCACAACGTCGTCTATGATCGCCGAGGACGCATGGCTTACAACCGGGCGGGCTACCTGGCGGAAGAGGAGCTGGGCACTCTGTTGCGCGATTTGTTGAAGCGTGATTCGTGAGGAGAAAGCATGGATGATCCCATTTTACGCAATGCGGCTCGTATGCGCCTGGTGTACGACGAAGAAACCATAGCTCGACGGGTGCGGGAACTGGCGGCGGAAATCGACGCTCTGTATGGAGACGAGCCTCTGGTGATTATCTGCGTGCTCAAAGGGGCTTTCATGTTTTTCAGCGATCTGGTGAAAAATTTGACCATTTCACCGGAACTGGATTTCGTCCGCCTGGCCAGTTACGGACATAAAACTGCCGGCAGCAGCAACGTGGCGTTTACCAAGGATGTGGAGATTTCATTGCAGGGCAAGCATGTGCTGGTGGTGGAGGATATCGTGGACAGCGGACACACGATGGATTTTCTGCTCCGGCAACTGGGTACGCGCGGCGCGCGCAGTTTACGTTTGGCGGTACTGTTGGATAAACAGGAACGCCGCCAGGTTCCGGTTTTGGCCCATTTTGTGGGATTTGCCTTGCCCGCCGGATTTATTGTAGGATACGGCCTGGATTACGCGGAACGTTTTCGCGCTTTGCCCGCTCTGTACGAAATCCCGTGCGAAGAATGAGGCAACGCTTGCGTTCCCCCGGAAGAAGCGCACCTTCTGCCGGAAATGAGTCGTTTCGTTGGGAGAGTCTTCCATGACCGTTACCTGCCCCAATTGCAAGACCACCTACAATCTCGCCGACGACAAGGCCCGGCCGGGCGTCAAATTGCGGTGCACCGTATGTCGTCAGGTGTTCGTTTTGCCCGATTCTTCCGCGCCAGAGCCGCCCGCGGATATACCTGCCGCTCCGCCGGTTCCCTCTGCCTCCGACGCGGAACAGGAATTGTCCATCAGCATCGGTTCTCCGGCCCGCCCCCGAAAGGGCAGCCGAAAGTTCGGCGTTTTCGCTCTGGTGTTGGTGCTGCTGTTGGGCGGGGGAGGGGCACTGCTGAAATATACCTCGGTGCTGGATCCCCTCAAAAATATCTTGGGGCTTGGAACCCCCGCGCCTAAAGAGTTGACCGAGGCCGAGCGCGCCGCCCGGTTGACGGAGTTGGTGGGGAAATTGGAACTGCGTGGAGTGCGCCCCTACCTGGTGCACAACGACAAAATCGACGGCAATCTTTCGGTTATCGAAGGTAAGGTGATCAACGGCTTTGATGAACCCCGCAGCTTTATCCGGGTAGAAGCCTCATTATACGACAGCGCCGGCAATTTGTTGATTTCCAAACCCCAACTGGCCGGCTCCATGGTTTCTTTGTTTCAGCTCCAGGTATTGAGCGAACAGGAATTGGAAAACGCGTTGAGCAACAACAAACTGGATATCCTGGCCAACAATACCAATGTTCCTCCCGGCGGAACGGTGCCTTTTATGCTGGTATTCTACAATCCGCCGGAAAACGCGTCGGATTTCAGCGTACGGGTTATCGGAGCCAGTCTGCCGGACACCGTAAAAACAGACCCTCCGTCCTGATGCCTCCCCCCTTTTTTCCAGCCGCAACAACATACTAAATTTACTATAAAACGACCGTCATGAAGAGAATATTGAAAAAATGCAAAAAAAGACTTGCCAAGACGGGGAGCTTCGTATAGATATTCACTTCGCGCCGAGGTAGCTCAGTTGGTAGAGCAGGGGACTGAAAATCCCCGTGTGGGCAGTTCAATCCTGTCCCTCGGCACCATATTTAGGGGTCAGACGTGTGTCTGGCCCCTTTTTCTTCATCTCATGCACTGTGCAAGAGGACGCGATAAGGCGTATGTGCAGCGTTTTGTCCGCGCTTTATTTGCGTTCTCAGATGTACGCAACCTGAAGGACAAAGATTGTATGCTGAACTTCAAGTATCTTGAAGAATTAGAAAAATATATGAAATCCGGCAACATGGAAGAGGATTTCACATGGTCGGCCGAAGAACGTCGGCAGGAGATGTTGGAATTTTTGGACAAACTGATGGATCTGGGAGAGTTGGCCGATCAGACGGCCACCAGCATTATCTTTAAAGGATCGGCTCTGGGCGCGCTGATGGGGATGCCCAAACGGGACGACCGCACCTAGAACCGTCCGTACCGCGGCGAGCAGACAAGCAGGATTGCCATATTTAGGCGTGGATCCCGGGAACGGCAGGAAGGCTTCAAGCCGGATCGGCCGCCAGTGCGTACAAGCGGCGCGTGTCCGGGCCCACCTGGTAGGCTTCGGAAGCCGTCATCCGCCAATCTGTTTTAAGAGTTCCGGCATTCAGCTCGCCCGCGTTTATGACTTCCCGGGTCAGCAGAATAACCCGTCCCCCCGGCGCGAGGTGGTCGCGTACCAGCCCAAGGACTTCGCGCCAGGGCATGAAGGCCCGGCTAAGCACAAGATCGGCCTGTCTGCCCGGCATAAAAGTTTCTGTGCGCCCCCGGAAAACACGGGTGCCGGGCAGGGGAATTCGCGCCAGCGCAGTAGACAGAAACAGCGCCCGCTTTTCACGGGCTTCCACCAGCCAGTATTCGCCCCGCTCCCACAGAATGCGCAAGGGGACGCCCGGCAGCCCCGCTCCGGCGCCCAAATCCCAGCAGATGGGGAATGCCGCTTCACTGCCCTGTCCTAGAGCATTTTGCTTTTGAAATTGTCCCATTTCAAAAGCGGCGCTGCCGTCATTTCGCCTGAAAAGCGTGGTTTTCAGGCTCATTCGGCGCGGGCGGCCGCTTCCGCGGCCGCCGAAGCGGTTGCCGTTTTCAACAGCAAACCGCTCTAAAGCGCTTTCCGTTCGTTCGAGTAGAACCTTGTGATTCAGAAAACGGGCCAGCTCAAAGCTGTCGAACACCAAACGTTCCAGCGTCTCTATCCAGGAATGTGTGCCCACCAGATTCATGGCCCGATTCCATTGCATGAGCAAGTCGAGGTATGCAGCGAGTTTTTCCGCCTGCTCAGGCTCAAGAGTCCAGCCCGCCGCGCGGCACCGCTCCATGACTGCGGCGGCCGCGCACGGTTGAGCTTTAATCCCGACCGTCTTCACTGGCCCACCCGTCAAAAGTTTTTTTGATAAAATCCACCACGGCCGCATGTTCCTCTTTGCCGTTTCCCGTGACAGGCACGGGCGTGCCGAACAGGAAGCGGACGGGCAACTGCGGCCGGATAAAGCCGATATCCTTGATGAACGCCCCTGTGCCCCAGGCGTCGGTTTTGAGCGCTACGGGCAGCACCGGCACCCCGGCCTTGCGGGCCAGTTTGACGCCCAGGCTGCTGAACCGGGCTTCGTCCACCGTACCCGAGCGCGTGCCTTGGGGAAAAATGATGACCGAACGGCCGGCATCCAGATGGCGCCGCCCGCCGTCGAGCACCACGGCCAGGTCTTCGCGGGGATTGGCGCGTCCTACTACCAGCGGCTCGCGCGAGCGCAGCACGGGGCCCAGGCAGGGATATTTGAGCAGGGAATCCTTGACCACGAAGGTGACGTCACGCACAGGCTGGATGATGCAAGGCAGAAAAAAGGTCTCCAACGTGCTCATGTGATTGGCCACGAACACGCAGGGGCCGTTCAGGCCGCAGACATGCTCAAAACCCTCGATGCGAATGTCCGCGCCCACGGATTCCAGCGCATGCCCGACTTCTTCGCTGCTGAAAATCCAGTCGTCGGCCGAATAGACGCCATGAGCGGCTTTTTTGCCCGCCCGGTACAAAATACCGGCCAGACGTGCGTAAAAGCGCAGGCTGGGCAGCGAACGGGGCATGGGAGAGGGAGTTCGGTAATCACGGGCGTAAGGGTGGTTGCTCATGGAGCGTTCCTTAGAATGCGGCGGGCCGCCGTTACGAGTTTTTGTCTTCGTAGTCCGGGTCGCCCCGGTGCAGGCGCCGCCACCATCCCGCCAGCCGAGGTTCTTCCCCCTGGCCCTTGGGTTGATAATAGCGCCTGGCCACCGCTTCGGGCGGCAGGTAATCCTGTTTTACCCAGGCTCCGGGAAAATTGTGCGGGTATTTGTAGCCTTCGCCGTATCCCCATTCCTTTTGCAAGCGGGTGGATGCGTTTCGCAGGTGCAGGGGGACCGCTTGGGGACCGTTGGCCTTCACCTCGCGCACCGCGTTGTGATAAGCCGCATAGGTGGAATTGCTCTTTTGGGCCAGGGCCAGATATACCACAGTCTCGGCCAGAGGAATATAGCCTTCGGGCATCCCCACAAATTCCACGGCCTGCTGACAGGCCACCGCCAGAGGCAAGGCGCGGGGATCGGCCAATCCCACGTCTTCCGAGGCGGACAGGATAAGACGGCGACAGATGAAGCGAGGATCCTCTCCTCCTTCCAAAAGACAGGCGAGATAATAGAGCGCGGCGTCGGGATCGCTGCCTCGGATGGATTTGATGAGCGCCGAGGCCAATTCGTAATGACTGTCGCCGTCTTTATCGTGACGGCTGAGGATTTCAGGCATGGATTGGCGCACGCCGTCCAGGTTGCGTTTGTCCTCGGGCAGAGCAGACACATACTCCACCAGATTAAGCAATGCGCGCCCGTCGCCGTGCGCCATGCCGCTTAAAAAATCGAGCACGTCCGGGGTAAGTTCCACGCCCGCTTTGGCCGCCCCTCGTCGGCCCAGAGTGAGCAGTTCATCCTTGCCCAAAGGACGCAATCGCAATACGTGCAAGCGGGAAAGCAACTGACGGGTAACGCTGAAAGACGGATTTTCCGTGGTGGTGGCCAGCATGGTGATATCGCCGCTTTCCAAAAGGGGCAGAAAAAAATCCTGCTGGGCTTTGGAAAAACGATGCAATTCATCGAGGACCAATATGTCCACGCCGTTGAGTTGGCGCCGAAGTTGCTGCAGGCCCGCCTCGGGGGCGCTCAGACGCAGGACGTTATGCCCGCGGGCTTTGGCCAGAAGCAGAGCCAGGGTGGATTTGCCGCAGCCCGGAGGACCGAACAACAGCAGACTCGGCAAACGCGGCGCGTCCAACAGGGCTTTGATACGCTCTTTGAGGTGGCTTTGCCCTACGAAGTCGGCTACGTCCGAGGGGCGCAAACTTTCAGGCAGGGGTTGGGAAACGGTCATGACGATTCTCGCATGCGGCCGGGGCTCCGGCACGGCATAGGATATGTTCAGGTGGAGAACACATCGGTTCTGCTTATACCGTAAAACCTGCCGAAGCGCAAAGAGGGCGTCTTTTGTCGCCTTCTTGTTTTTTATCGGCTTGCTTTATTCTGATCGTGCAGCCGTATATTCTGTACGGCATCCAGTCCGTCCCGTAAAAAAATACGGAGTGGACCGCAGATGCGCCCCATCGGGCACAACTTCGCAGATTGAGATAAAAAAACGGCGACGTTCAGCGCTCGTATGCGAGGGCGGCCTGTTCCTGCCGCTTCCACCAATGAAGGCCCAGGGCCATGACGGCGGCCGTTTCCCAGCGCAGGATGCGTTCGCCCATAGTGAGCGTCGCAAAGCCCGCTTTTTCTAGGGCATGAACTTCACGGGGAGTAAAGCCTCCCTCGGGGCCTACCACGCAAACCGTATCGCCGGGCAGGCCGAGCGTATTCCCGTCAAGAAACGCCTGGTGCGCGTAATCGCTTTCCACCAGTGCCTGTTTATGCGCGCAAGCGGCCGAGGCGGCGATCAGCTCGTCCACGCCGCCGGGCAGAGTGCGCAGGAGCGGCAGCCAGGGGTTGCGGCACTGTTTGGCCCCGGCGATCAACTGCCCTTCCCAATTGGAGCGGATATCGCCGGGCACGGGAAACTGGCTGCGCTCGGCCTGCCAGAACCAGAGGGCCGAGGCTTCCAGCTCCACGGCCTTTTCCAGAATCCATCCCCGGCGAGCCGCTTTGCCCCATCCTGCCGCCAGAATAACGCGCGACGCGGGTTCGGGGTGCAGCCGTTCATTAAGAAGCGCAAGCTCCACCGTTTGCCTGGTTGTTTTGACAATGCGACACAGGGCTTCC
>ERZ894232.424-NODE-424-length-56058-cov-15.527543_pt1 | contig 56058 bp, 44 predicted proteins | sample MGYA00380296_ERZ894232 | MGnify/ENA primary metagenome ERZ894232 (study PRJEB32331, sample SAMN06328433) | human gut metagenome | biome: human gut microbiome; feature: stool | host: Homo sapiens | collected 2014-08-14 ...
ACCGGTGATCTCCGCCTTGAGAGGGCGGCGTCCTGAACCGCTAGACGAACGGGCCGTTATGTAGAGGAGCTTAACGAGTGCTCCGAGAACTCATGGTAGCCCGTACCGGATTCGAACCGGTGATCTCCGCCTTGAGAGGGCGGCGTCCTGAACCGCTAGACGAACGGGCCAAATCTGAAACGAGCGCACATGGCTGGGATGGAGGGAGTCGAACCCCCATTGACGGAACCAGAATCCGCTGTCCTGCCATTAGACGACATCCCAAGGTGATGCGCGTCACGCCTCAGCGCGAGGAAACACTATACGGAAATGTCCCCCGACGCGCAAGCCCCAATCGCAAAGATTTCGAACTTTGTGGGCACTTTGAGGATACCCCAGCTCACATAGCCAATCCGAGGTGCAGGCGCAGCCAACCCCATACGCGCATCACACCCATGTAAGAATGCGCACGCCTCCAGACACACGTCGACGAGCCAGCACATCTCCGCACTTCTACCCGCTGCGCGCGTTCGAAGACGCATGCAGCTCCAAGACCCCTATCCAATGGGAACCGTCCGCGTAGCGAGACGGTTGACCAGGGCGGGATTGTGGGACACAAAGATCAAGCCGAACGCGTCGCGCTCTTGGAGGTCCAAAATGACGCGCCAGAGCTCGGCTTGCGTGACCAGATCGAGCATGGCGGTGGATTCGTCGCAAATGAGGATGATGGGACGCGTCATGAGCGCGCGGACCAGGCAGCAGCGCATGAGCTCTCCACCCGAAAGCTCATGCGGCAACCGGTCAAGCCAGCCCTCCTGCACTCCAAAACGCGCCATCAAATCCCGCGCGACCGCACCGTCCACTTTCCCCGCCTCGGCAAGCGAGTCACGCATGAGCATCCGCGGATCGAACGCACCCTCGGGATGCTGAGAGATCAGCTGGACCGGTCGAGCGACACGAGCATCGCGGACCGCACGCGCGCCAAGCCGATCTTCGGCAGCACGCGCCCCAAGGCGATCGCGGTCCGCAACGCGCACAGCTCCCGATGAGGGCTGCAGGTATCCCGCCAAGAGCTTGCAGAGCGTCGTCTTTCCCGCGCCCGAGGGGCCGACGAGGGCGATGCGCTCCCCCGCCCGCACGCTCAGGTCGAAATCGACGATGACCGCAGGCGACGCACCATACGCAAACGAAAGCGAACGCGCCTCAAGAAGCGCATCCCCGACATCCGAAAGTCTGCAAGCGTCCCCAGGCCGCCGCGCGCCGTCGTCAAAAGAACCCTTCGAACTGTCATGCTGAAGCGCCATGAGTTCACGGCAGAGCGCTCGCGAGAACTCATGCTCCAGCAAGGCCGGGTCGGCGAAACTCCGCGCCGCCGTCTCCTCGACGATGCGCCCACCCTTGAAAACGGCAACGCGGTCGGCGACGCGCACGGCGAGCTCCAGATCGTGCGTGATGAGAATCACGCCCGCGCCCGTATCGGCAAACGCGCGCAGGTCATCGACAGCATGGACGGCGAGCTCGACATCGAGACCGGGCGTGGGCTCGTCGGCGATGAGGACGCGCGGCTCCTCCATAAGCGCACACATGAGCAACACGCGCCGCACCATGCCACCCGACAGCTCGTGCGGATACATGCGCTCCACGTCGGGCGACAGGCCATAGGCGCGGAACAGCTCGCGTTGGCGCACCTCGCGGCGCATGCGGTCGACCGCCCGCTCTGACCTCGTGCGCCCGTGCGGCGCACCTTGCACCTGCCTGCCCACGCACATGAGGGGATCGAGATACGAGACGCTCTGAGGCACCAGGCTGATTCCGCGGCCGCGCAGCGCACCAAGGGAATCGGCGTCCAGGCGCGTCCCGTCGAACCAGATGCGCCCCTCGACGATGGCATTGGGCTCATAGAGGCCCAGCAGCGCGTCGGCGAGCACGGTCTTCCCCGAACCGCTCGCCCCCACAACCGCCACGACCTCGCCAGTATGCACGGAGAGCGAGAGCCCATGCAGCACATCGCCCCTCACACGGTGTGAGGGGCCTGAAAACGGGGCGATTCCGACAGGCTCCGGGTCAGTGAGCTCCAAAGCGCATCCACGGCCTCCACGGGCCCCATATCGCTCAAAGGCGACCGTCAGCCCCTCCACCGTCAGCAAATGATGATGGCCCGGATGGCGCGACCATGACGCATGGGTATGGTGGTGGTGCTCTGCATCCGCATGTTCGACGTGTTGGGAACCTCCGGGCGCTATCGCGCCCCCGATCGAGGCATCGAGGCGGCAGGCGGCCTCATCGGCGGCCGCATGCCCGGAATAACGCCCGCCGTCTTCTCGAGATCGACGAGGACCGACCTCCTCGAACCCATTCCGGAGCGTCCCGCGCATCGAATCGACCATGAATCCCCCCTACTCCTGGGACGTCCGCGCGTCGACGAGACGGCGCAGCGAAGAGCCCATAACGTCGAACAGCAACACGCAGCCTATCAAGACAAGACCGGGCAGCAGGGCCAGCCACCACGCACCCGCCGTGAGATACCCCATCGACTCGGCGAGGATGACGCCGATGGCGGGCACGTCAGGCGAAAGGCCGAACCCCAGGAAGGTGATCGAGGCCTCGTGCAGGATGGCATGCGGGAAGGACAGGACCATCCCGACGATGAGCTGCGGGACCACGGCGGGAAGCAGATGGCGCGCCGCCCGTCGCCACCGCGAGACCCCCAACGCGGCGCTCACCTTAAGATATGGCTCGCACTTGGCCTGCATCAACTCGGCACGTAGGACGCGCGCGAGGCCCGGCCAGTGCGTGAGCGACACGCCAACGGCGACACCCCAAAACCCGCGACCGAGGGAATAGCTGATGAGCAGGAGCAAGACGATATGCGGCACGCCCATCACGAGGTCGATGAGCCACGATACGACAGCGTCGGCGGCGCGTCCCCCGCACGCCGCGGTCATCGCGAGCGCAAGCGCCAGGGCACCCGTCGCCAGCGAGGCGAGGAGGCCCACGAACAGGGAGATCGAGAGGCCCGCGCACGTGCGGGCGAACATGTCGCGGCCCATCTGATCCGTCCCGAACGGGTGCGACCAAGAGGGGGCGAGCATCTTTGCGGAGAAGTCCGTCGCCATGGCGCCCGGCATGAGAAGACGGCCCGCCACCACGACGAGGCCCAAAAGCAGGAGGCTCCCGATGCAGAGCCACGCGAGCCACGCGCGATTCCCGCGCCCGCGCGTCGAGGGTCTATGGAAAAGCGTCATGTCACCGTGGCCGTCGCCATCAATAACGGGGCGGGAGCCGGCACCGCCGCCGGCGGCTCCGCACCCGCAGCGCGACGCGGCGCCCGTGGCACCGCCCCGCCGTGCCCGCGCATCATCCTCGCGCGCCACCCGCGCGTCTTCCTCACGCACCATGGGCCCTCCCCTCGCGCATGCGGGGGTCGATGAGCGCATACAGAACGTTGGCGAGAGCATTGCCCGCGAACACGAGCGCGGCGCTTCCCAGGGCGATGCCCACCAGAAGTGGGGCGTCCCCGCCCAGACCCGCCGTGACGGCGGCCTGTCCCAAGCCCGGGTACGAGAACACCTGCTCGACGAGCACCGACCCGCCAAAGACCTCGCCGATCGACGCGAGCTGCAGCGTCAGCGCCGGCATCACCAGATTGCGCAGCCCATGCCGCACGAGCACGTCGCGGGCGGACTCCCCACGGGCGCGGGCGAAGCGCACGTAATCGCTCTCCATCACGTCGATGACCTTCTCGCGCGTATGCAGGGCCACTCCCGAGAGGCCGGAGACGGACAGGGTGAGCGCGGGCAGCACCATATGGTGCAGGCGATCGAGAAGCGTGAGGTCGCCCGCACTCGCGCCGATGGGGATGGAGAAGCCCAGGGGAAACCAGCCCAGCGCCACGGAGAACACCATGAGCGCCACGATACCCAGCCAAAACGCGGGCGTCGAGGACAACGCGATGCAGACCCCATGGATGCAGCGGTCGACGGGCTCATCGCGATGGGTTCCCGCGACGACGCCCAGTGCCGTGCCGGTAACGCCGCCCAGCATCCATGCGCACGCCAAGAGCGCGATGGAGTTGCCGAGGCGCTCCCCCACCACCTGGACCACGGGCGCGTTGTAGCGCAGGCTCATGCCCCAGTCGCCCGCCAGCACCCCGCGCGCCCACATGAGGTAGCGTTCGGGCAGGGGCGTGGAAGCGCCCCAATGCTCGGCGAGCTGAGCGCGCTTAGCGGCACTCATGCCCAAAAGGGCCTGCTGCCCCACGTTCGCCTGGACGGGGTCGATGGGCGACGCCGCCACCAACGCGAACGTAACCATGCTCACCGCCACCATGAGCGCGCAGAACCGCACGCCCTCACGCAGCGCGAACCGCCCGATGTACCCCGCGCCCCGATATCTCACGCTATGCCCAGCTCCACGCATCGACGTTGTTCACCAGCGACCAACCGTGGCCGTGCGGGTGCGGCTTTTGATGAGCGACGTCCAGGCCCTCGCGCTTGAAGTAGAGATGGTCGACGTTGGCGATCCAAGCCCATGTCGCGGCCCCCTGCGGCGCGACGCCCTCGACGCCGTCCCACATGGCCTTCCGCCAGTACTCGTAAGACGCCTCGACATCGGTCTGGGCGAGCGCCTCGTCGAGGTAGGCGTCCGTGATCTCGCTCTCGTAGCAGCTGTAATTGCCCCACCCGGTCGAATAGTTGAGCTCGTAGACCTCGACCGGCGAGTTGGAGCCCCAGCCCCAGAGGACCGGTTGGGAGAACTGATGCAGGTAGATCTCATCCCAGCTACCGCCGCGCGGCGTGACCTCGAGCCCCAGCTCCGCCATCTGGTTGGCGAACTCGTTGGCGAGCGCCTGACGCACGGAGTCGTCGGAGGAGTACCAGATGTCGAACGCCGCGCGCACGCCATCGCGACTGCGCACACCGTCCTCTCCCCTCTTCCAGCCCGCCTCGTCGAGCAGGCGCGCTGCCTTCTCGCGGTCGAGCTCCACCTTCATGTCGGGGCTCGACCAAGGCATGCCGTCCCCCACCGAGTAGGCGACCTTGCCGTAGCCGTCCAGCACGTGCTCGATCACGGCATCGCGGTCGAGCCCGCAGTTGATGGCGCGGCGAACGGCGACGTCGGCGGTGACGTCGTTGCCGGTGTTGAACGCCATGTCGCCCTCCACGAGCTTAGTGCCGCCCGCGGGCACGCTCGGCAGCGAGACGCCGCGCGAGTCGACCGTCTTGTACGCCGCAAGCTCATAGCCCTCGAAGGCCTGACGCGCATGCGTCGCATACGTGTAGGCGATGTCGACCTCACCCTTCTGAACGGCCGCGAGCGCCGCGTCCTCATCCATAAAGACGACGACCACGCGCTCCATGGAGGGCTTCCTCCCGTAGTACGTGGGGTTCGCGGTGAAGATGACTTGCTGCCCCTTGTCCCAGCGCTCCAGCACATAGCGGCCGGACCCGATGGGATTCCTCCCGTATTCGGGGCCATATGCGTGCTCAGGCACGATGCCGAGCACCGCGAGCGTGTAGAGCAGCGCGTTATGGGGCTTGTTGAGATGGAGTTCGACCACCGTGTCACTCACGGCGACGGCGCGGTCGACCATAGAGAGGTCGGCCTCGGACATCGCGCTGTCGATGGCGCCGTTCACGGTGAAGGCGACATCGCGCGCGCTCAGCGGTTCGCCGTCGGAGAAGACGACGTCGTCGCGGATGGTGAACGTCCACACGAGGCCGTCGCTCGAGCAGAGGTAGTCGGTTGCAAGGTCGTTGACGAAGTTGAGGTCCTCGTCGGTGGTGATGAGGGTGGACTGGATGAGCGGCTCGTGCACGTGCTCGCCGCATCCCCAAGCGACGAGCGGGTCGAAGCCGGCGGCAGGTTCGCTCGTGGGGTTCATGGCGATGACGACCTGCGTGGAGCCCTTCGACGTCACGACGGAGTCGGACGAACCGCCCGCTCCCTGACGGCCAGCGCATCCGGCAAGCGCCGCAGAGGCAGCCAGGCCCGCGCATGCCCCCGCCGCTGAGAGGAACCCCCGCCGCGTCAACCTGCCAGAAGCGAGAGACGCCGCGCGATACGCGAGCAAATCATGAGGCGAGGCGGAGTTGACCATTGGAGTCCCCCTTCAGAAGTGTTACGAGACACTCGATTCGTATTACCGTCGAGAGCAATCATACCACGATCGACGGAGCGTCAACCCAAGGAATAATCGCACCCCCAGCTGTGTTCCCCATGCAGGTCAAGGAAGCAGGTGGCGTCACAGCCCGATATACGCGATCAGGGCCTCTCTCTCGTTGGGAACCTCGCCCACAATCGACGCTTCCAAAGCACGCTTGAGCGCGTCTCCCACACGGGGGCCGGGGAGCATGCCGCGCGCGATGAGGTCCCCGCCGCTCAAATCGAGAGTCCGTATGCTGTATGCCTCGCGATTGGCGATGAGCTCCCGACACATCTCGCGCATGCGCTCGATCTCGTCGACGTAATAGAAGCACGAGGGCGCCTTGCCGAGCGTGTCGGCGCGCTTGAGGTCGAACAGCTCGCCCATCAGGCGAGGCACGTCAACGCCGCACACGGCAAAACGCTGCATCATGCGCAGGATGTCGACGCGCTCGGGACGCAGGGGCTGGTCGTGATGTCGGATGAGCAGGCACACGTCGCGAATGAGTTCGTTGCCGCAGGACAGGCGGCGCATGATCACGCGCGCGAGCACCGCACCGGCCTCGGGATGGCCGTAAAAGTGGCCATGCCCGTGGTCGTCCAGGGTGAACGTCTGCGGCTTGGCGATATCGTGCAGCAGGGCGGCCCACATGAGGGATGGCGACGGCGGGGCATCCGGGTCTCCACCGTCGATACGAAAGCGCGACAGCTCGCCAGCGACCGTGAGTACGCGAGCGGTATGCTCATACACGTCGAAGGCGTGGTAGGGCGTGCGCTGGTCAAACCCTCGCTGGGCGGCGAGCTCGGGAATGGCCTCGCACATCAGCTCAGGATAGCGCAGCAGGGCGTCTCCCCCGCGTCCCGTCACGAGGATGCCCTCGAGCTCGATGCCCACGCGCTCGCGCGCCACCTGGTCGAGCAACGGCGCGCACCCCGCCAGGGCGCGCGCAGTGCCATCATCCATGGAGAAGTCCAGACGGCAGGCGAAGCGCACCGCGCGCAACATGCGCAGCGCATCCTCCTCAAAGCGGCGACGGGGCTCCCCCACCGCGCGGATCTGCCTTCGCTCAAGGTCACCGCGCCCGTCATAGCAGTCGAGAAGCCCCCGCTCGGGATGCCATGCCATGGCGTTCACCGTAAAGTCGCGGCGCGCGAGGTCCTCCTCGACGCACTGCGCGCGGCGCACGCTCTCGGGATGGCGGCCGTCGGTGTAGAAGCCGTCCAGACGGTACGCCGTGACCTCGATACGCTCTCCGTCCAGCACGGCGGTGATGCCGCCGAACTTGACACCGGACTCGACCACCGCGATGCCCTCGGCGCGCAGAGCCGCCGCACTCTGCTCCCACGAGCCGCTGCAGCAGATGTCGATGTCGTGACCGGGGGCGCACATGAGGGCGTCGCGAACCCAGCCGCCCACGATCCATGCCTCGAGCCCCGCGGACTCGAGCACCCGCAGCACGCGAAGCGCCGCGTCCGTGGGACGGGTTCCGCACAGGGCGGGACCCGCAAGCGCTGCATCTGTCCTATGGGCGAGCCGAGTCACAAGCGTCTCCCGCTAGTGCGCAAGGGCGCCCATGGGATCCCAAGGCGCAAGCTCGATGGGCTCCATCTCGTACGCGGCGAGCTCCTCGGCCGTGAGGTACTTCTTGTCCACGACGACCTGGTAGACGTACTCATCGAACCAGCGGTCGGAGGCGATGTCGTAACCATCCTTGCCGTGGTCGTCGCCCCAGCTGTTCTCGATGCGCCAACGCGTGGGGTTGCCCTCGGCGTCGAGGCTCACGCCCTGCAGCGTCATGGCGTGCGTCATGAGCGACTCGCCGTAGTCGAGACGCGCGGCCTTGTCGAGGCCCGCCTCGATGGGAAGGCCAAAGAGCGTGTCAACGTCGAGCGCATCGGGGTCCAAAACGCCGTCGGCGGGCAGGAATCCTTGGTCGACGTCTGAGCCGAACCACACAGGAAGGCCATCCTTGAGCTGGGCGATCGCCGCACGCTTGAGCGCCTCAATGGGCAGGTTCACGTGGCGCACGCCGCCGTCCTCGATCACGTTGCCGAGGAACTTGACGGAATAGGAATGCAGGTAGGGCTTATCATCCGTAGGCGCGTTGATGACGGATACGAAGTCGTCGAGGTTCATGTCGACGAACTCGCGGAAGAAATCGATCGGCGTGTAGGTCCCGTTCACCACGAGCTTGTCGTCCTTATCGCGGATGCGCGCCTCGAAGGACGCCGGGGGCTCGCCCAGGCAGATGGCGAGCACGCGGTAGCAGCCATCCATGAGCTCACGCTTGATGGCGGCTACCTCGTCGGCCTCCGCGCCGGTGCGCACGGCCTCGCGCAGGCGCTTGGCACCCATGCGGATGTAGCGCGTGAGATAGCCGTCGAGGTCGCCGGTGTTACTGGAGCACGCGGTCTCGGGCATAGCCTCTTTGGGCACCACACCGTACTTCTTGACGAGCGAGGCGAACATGTCCCACTGCCCGCCGTCGCAGAGCGGGTCGGCCAGCAAAAACGCGATGTCGCGGGAGGCGAGCGGCTCGCCAGCGGTCTCGATCACATGCTCGAAGAACCAGTTGCAGCGCTCGTACTTGTCCCAAAAGAGCGGATAGGACTGCGAGAGCTCGAAGGTCTTGAGCTTGAGTTTCTTCATGATGCGGAAGCGCATGGTGTTGAGGCTCGCGAACATCCAGCAGCGACCCGAGCGCTCCTGGTCGCAGACGTCGCCCTGGGTGAGCTGCACGTCGAAGGTGGTAGAGGCGAGCGCCACGGCCTGCGGGTCACGGGCGGCCTTGCGCACGCCCACACTCGTCACGGCGTTGCGCGCGATGGCGTTACAAGTGCAATCGGCGAAGCTCGCATGCGCGCGGCTCAAATCAGCTGGGGTCAGGGAACGGGCATCCATGGTGAAACACTCCTCACGTGGGTGGAATAGACTCATGCACATAAGGATACCCCCATGCGCCGCATCATAAAACGGCGCCCCGACCAAAATCGGGACGCCGTTGCGTGCAAAGTCGTGCATTCGCGATGCGAAGGACGCGCATCGAAGGCGGGCGAACGCGCCCCCGCGATGCTCGCCGGAGTCTCGTGAACCTACTTGCGCTCGAGCTTGCGGACGGTGACGCGCTTGCTGTACTCGTCGACGCGGCCAAAGTCGCCCAGGCCGACGGACTCGGCGACGTTGGCGCCGGTAGCCATGGCGAGCTTCATGGCCTCCTCGACATTGTCGCGGTCCTTGTACCACTTGAGCAGGAACGCGGCCAACGTGCAGTCGCCGGCGCAGACGGAGGACACGAGCTTGATGTTGAACTCGCGCTTGGCGTACCAGATGTCCTCGCCGTTGGAGAAGTAAGCGTCGCCGCGGCTGCCGCGGGTGAGCAGCACGTTCTGGACGCCGGCCTCATGAGCGAGCTTCATGGCCACGCGCACCTCGTCGTCGGTGTTCACCGGCACGCCGAAGATCTCACGCATCTCGTGATGGTTCGGCTTGATGAGCAGAGGCTTCTTGGAGGCGAGGGTCTTCAGTTTGTCGGAGGACAGATCGAGCACCACGTCGGCGCCGCGCTCCTGAGCGTGCTCCATGACCTGGTCGAGGAAGTCCTTGGAGGCACGCGGAGGCACGGAACCGGACACGATCAGGCAGTCCATACCGGTGCTGGTGTCGAGGATGTTGTAGAGCTCCTCCTCGTACTGAGGGGTGAGCGGGGCGCCCGGGTTGAGCACGCCGTACTCGTGCTCGCCATCGTTGATGTAGGCGCAGATGCGCGTCACGCCATCGACCCACACCGGACGGCAGAGGCAGCCGAGGTTCATGGTCTCCTCGACGATAAACTTGCCGGTGAAGCCGCCAAAGAAACCGAGGGCGACGGAGTCGACGCCGAACTTCTTGAGGGCGAAGGACACGTCGAGGCCCTTGCCATTGGCAGTGTAGCTCGCGGAGTTGGCGCGGACGTTCTCATCGGCCTGGAGCGAAGGGCCGGCGACCGTCATGTCGACGGCGGGGTTGGCGGTCAGAGTGTAAAACATACAGCCTCCTAATCAGACGCATTACTGTGTTCAGCATACCGCAAATCTGGTGCGCGCGTCTGGCTTAAACGTGATAAATCGATTTAGCATCAAATATTGAAGACCGGTCGCGAGCCCCGTCCCCATCGAGGGCCCGCGACCGGCAGCAAATCCGACTAGCGAGCGGCAGCCTCGAGCAGCGCCTTGACCTCGGCAGCGGTCGTGCAGGCGAGCGCCTTCTCGGCGAGCTCGTCGCACTCGGCCTTGGACCACTGGGAAATGGTCTTGCGGGCGCGCAGGATCGACGGCGCGGACATGGAGAACTCCTCCAGGCCAAAGGAGATCAGCAGCGGCTCCAGCAGCGGATCGGCAGCGGCCTCGCCGCACATGCCGACCATGATGCCGGCCTTGACGCCGCTCTCGATGATGTTCTTGATCGAGCGCAGGACGGCCGGGTAGTACACCTGGTACAGGTTGGAGATGTGGTCGTTGCCGCGGTCGGCGCACATGGTGTAACCGATGAGGTCGTTCGTGCCGATGGAGAAGAAGTCGGCCTCCTCGGCGAGCTTGTCGGCGATGAGAGAGGCGGCGGGGGTCTCCATCATGACGCCGACCTCGATGTTCTCATCGTACTTCAGGCCCTCGGCCTCGAGCTCGGCCTTGCACTCCTCGACGAGCGCCTTGACGGCACGGACCTCCTCGACGCAGGTCACGAGCGGGATCATGATCTTGACGTCGCCGAAGGCGCCGGCGCGCAGCAGGGCGCGGAGCTGCACCTTGTACTGATCGGCGTTCTCCAGGCAGTAACGCACAGCGCGGAAGCCCATGAAGGGGTTCTCCTCCTTCTCCATGTGGAGGTAGGGAATCTCCTTGTCGCCGCCCACATCGAGGGTGCGGATGATGACCGGCGCGCCCTTGAGGGCAGAGGCGACCTTGCGGTAAGCCTGGAACTGCTCCTCCTCGCTTGGGAGCTCGGCGGCATCCATGAACAGGAACTCGGAACGGAACAGGCCGATGGCCTCGGCGTCGTGCTCGAGAGCGTTAGCGACGTCGTTGGGGCTGCCGATGTTGCAGGCGAGGATCTTCTTGATGCCGTCGGCGGTGACGGTCTCCTGGCCGCGGAACGCCTCGAGGGCGGCCTTCTCCTCGGCGAAGGTCTTGGCCTTGGCCTGGTAGTCGGAAAGGACCTCGGCCTCGGGCTCGGCGATGACGACGCCCTTGGAGCCGTCCACGATGGCGGTCATGCCGTTACGCAGGGCGGAGCAGCTGTTGGCGACGGAGAGAACAGCGGGGATCTCGAGGGCGCGGGCGATAATCGCGGAGTGGGAGGTGCGGCCGCCGGTCTCGGTGACGATGCCGGCGACGTGGTCCTTGTCGATGGTGGCCGTCATGGACGGAGTCAGGTCGTGCACGACCACGACGGTGTTCTCGGGGAGAACGGAGAGGTCGACGACCTCGACGCCCAGAAGCTCGGCGAGGATGCCGGTGCGAATGTCGGCGATGTCGGCGGCGCGCAGGCGGAACATCTCGTCGTCCATGGACAGGAACATGTTCTCGAACATGGTGCTGGCGTCGACGAGGGCCTGCTCGGCACAGGCGCCGCCGTCGATGGCGCCGTTGATGGCGTCCGTCATGCCGGGGTCCTGGGCCAGGATGATGTGGCCGGCCATGATCTCAGCCTCGTTCTCGCCCACCGCGACCTTCATGTGATCGGCCTGGGCCTGGGTCTTCTCGCAGAAGACGGCCAGCGCGGCCTGGTAGCGCTCCTTCTCGGCGGCAGTGTCGGCGACCTCGTGGGGCTCAAACGTGAGGTCGGGATCGACGGCAACCATGACGCTGCCAATACCGATGCCCTCCGAAGCGTTAACTCCCTGATACATTACGTTTCCTCTCTCCCGTTTCCCTCCCGAGCGCGAGGGAAACAAAAAGCAGGCGCCCACGGGTTCGCGGACGCCTGCATGTACACCTATATGATTAGATGTTCGTCATCGAAGACAATGCTCGCGGGCGCGAACTACTCGCCGAGACCGCTCTTGATGAGCTCGATGGCAGCAGCGAGGGCCTCCTTCTCGTCAGCACCATCGCACTTGACCTCGACCTCGGTGCCACAAGGGATGCCGGCAGCCATGAGGGCCATCGGGGACTTACCGTTGACCTCCTTGTCGGGGGCGACAACGGTGACATCGGAGGCGAACTTGCCCATGGTGGAGGCGAAGAGGCCGGCAGGACGCATGTGGAGACCCTGGGGATTGACGAGGGTAGCCTTCTCAGAAACCATAACCTGACTCCTTTGAGTGATGCGCGCGCGGCATGCAGAGCCGAGCGTGCACATAAACACGACTCGCCCATTGTAATACGTTTGAGCAACTTTGGGGAGTCCGTTTACGACAAAGTAAACGGCGCGATCGACAGGACGGAACGCGCTCGGCGCGTGCGTAGACCCGAATAGCCCACGCGCATACATTATGGCTCGCGCAGCATACTTGCCCCCGGTTCGCGCAGAGCGCGAGGCCAGTCCATAGCTCGTACGGTTCACCTGCTTGCCCCCATGCACCACCTGGTAGCCGACAGCCCACTCGCACGATACGAATAGCACTCCCCCGATGGGCTCGACTCCCCCGCCCTATGTAGCAAAACGCCCGGGTCCCAAAGGGAGCCCGGGCGAGCATCTGTTGCGGGTGCGCCATGGGGGATTCGAACCCTCGACCATCGGATTAGAAGTCCGGTGCTCTATCCAGCTGAGCTAATGGCGCAAAGAGCGTCATCGCGCATAAAGCGCAACTTTGGAAATATTATAAACGTTTGCCAGACTTTCGCCACACCCTGCCCAGCCGTTACTTTTATGAATCCCAAAGAGCGCTGGTAAACTGATGGATGAACCGTACATCGCGAGCAAAGGCGCTACACACATGGGTAATCACTTCGCTCAAAACCAACAACCTAACGACAACAGCTCATATCGGGGCCAACGCTTCCGTCAAGAGCCCCAACAAGGCACGACAGCGCCACGAACGCCCTCTACGCACAATGGTACAAACGGGCGTGACCAGAGAAATCAAAGCGACGCCACGAACGCCAACGCAAATTCATATTATCCCTCAAGCGAACCGCAGGCCTGGGCAAGCACGATGGCGAGCGACGCGTCGAACCAGTATATCAACGCCAACAGGTCCTCTTACATGCCGCAGGACTACGATCCCGCTTACGGTCTCAACAATACACCGCCCAAGAAACGCCGCGGCCCGCTGATCGCCGGCATCGTTATTGCCATCGTGCTCGCCCTTGTCGGCGGGGCGGCAGGAGCCGGATTCGCTTTGCTCAACGAGGTCAAAACCGTCAAGAACGACGCCCTGGCAATTGTAGATAGTGCAAGCGCAATCAAGGACGCCCTCAAATCGGGGGGCGGAAGCGACCTTGAAACCATTGCCAGCGACATCGATACGCGCGCCTCTCGCATGAACGAGACGACACATGGCCCGCTGTGGAACCTTGCAGCTCTCGTCCCGGTTTACGGTCAAGACGTACGCACCGTGCAAACAGTCGCCACCAGTCTCGACACGCTCTCGGGTGATGTTATTGTGCCACTCGCCGCGAGCATGCAGGGACTTGAGGGCTCTTCATTGCTAACAGACGATGGATCCATCAATGTCGACACTTTAAGCGCGCTCGCCGACACTCTCACCGCATCTAAGGACACCATCAATCGCATAGCCGATGATATCGAGGCACTACCGGCCGCTCACATTAGTCAGCTCCAAGACGCCCTTGAGAAAGCCAAGCCTCTTGTTGCCACGCTTAACGATGGTGTCAACGCCGCCGCCGACGTTGCGCCGTATTTGCCACAGATGCTCGGCGCCAACGGTCAGACGCGCACCTACGTCATTATCGCGCAGAACAACTCCGAGCTCCGCGCAACGGGAGGTTTCCCCGGCGCCACCGGCACACTCAGCGTTACCAATGGAAAACTGGAACTTGGAGAATTTCAGGCCATCACTTCCTTTGGCGGCTCTGAAGGCGGAACGATTCCCGTGACAGACGACGAATTGTCCCTCTTTGGCGAATCCATCACAAATACCCCGCAGCATATGACCGCAAACCCTGATTTTCCTGCAAGCGGGCAACACGTGCACGATCTATGCGCGCAGCGTTTAGGCATACAATCCGATGGCGTGATTGCGCTTGACCCGACCTTCCTGCAAAACCTACTTGCTCTTACCGGTGGCACCACGCTGTCCGATGGCACCACTATCGACCAGACGAACGCCGCACGCATCCTGTTGCACGATGTCTATCTGCGCTTCGACGACCCTGAAATGCAAGACGCGTACTTTGCGGCAGCGGCTGATGCGGCCGCCGATCAAATTATGGGCAACCTCGGATCCATCGATATGGGTGCGCTCATTCAAACGATAAAGGACAGCGCCAAAGCCGGCCGCTTACAGGTCTGGATGGCCAACGAAGATGAGGAAAATGCCATCAAACGTCTGGGATTCTCCGGCGAGATTAGCGCAGATCCCACCTCGCCTGAACTCGGCGTTTACATCCATGATGAGACGTGGGCAAAGATGGGCTGGTATCTGAGCCGCGCAACCACGGTGAGCGATCCTGTCAAAAACGCCGACGGAACGACGAGCTACCAAGTCACCACAAAGCTCAAGAACAACATCACCGAAGCCGAAGCCGCCGAGATCCCTCCCTACATCTACGGCTACAGCCCGCTCAAGCGCGACCAGTCCGACATGGCCATCAAGTTGTTCTTCTACGCGCCTGCCGGCGGCAACATTACCAACATGCAGACAGATGCGGACTTTGCACCCGATTCCAATTTGAGCGAGAGCACATACAACGGCATCCAAGTATCCACATGCATGATTCGCCTGAAAGCTCAGCAGCAGGCCACCTTTACCTATACGGTAACGACCTCGGCCGAGGCAACAGAGCCGCTTACCATACGCACTACGCCTACATCGCAAGCAGCAGCCGGCTGGGAAAAGCTCTAAGAACAAACATCACAAAGGCGAAAGCAGTAAAGGCAACGGCCCCTCACGTATGTAAGCGTGGGGGGCCGTTTTTTCACGACTAGAAAAAGGACATTCAGGATATTGCCTTACGAGAAACAATGACAAGCAGGTCAGAGCACCAAACGAAGGCCATCACGCTGCGGGGAGCAGCTTCTACCGTCTTCCAAGGATGCGCTGCGAGACGCGCCCAACGAGCTCGCGCAAGCCATATACGCGCAGGTAGCACTGGGCGTCTTCCAACACGTAGCCGGCACGAATCAAGTCAATAGACGGTGTATACGAGCGTCCCAGCATCTGGCAGAACAGCTTCTTTCGTCTGCCGCTGATACGTGGGCTCTCCATCACAATCCGTTCTTCCATACGGCTAAAAACCCGCTTGGCTCCATCGATTACCAAAGGATTATCGGCCCCATCGTCAAATATGGCGCCGTCAACATAGGTAAAACCACGGGCGTACAAGGCCTCAAGCACGGTCTCATCCGCACATCCAAGTTCCTCAACCCGATTAAGCATGGCGAGCCAACGATCAAAGGGGCGCGTCACCGCCTCGGGAGTGGCATGGTTGCGCGTCGATCCGGGCAAGTCGGCACGGTAGCGATAAAATGGACGGTCGAGATAGACGATACCGCGCGCCTGACACATCGTATCAATGAGAAACGGATTATCCGCCCAACCAGCACCGGGATACTCGGGGAACCGAATACCGGCCTCAAGCAAGAAATCACGCCGGTACAACGCCGACCAGATTGCCGGATGATAGGCAAGCAGCTGAGGCAGCTCACGAATGGTGGCAGGTGCCTCAGAACGCCGCACGCGGCCCGTCAGCAGACAGGGATATGGCTTCATTCGCTCTGGATCATCCCAGTATTTAATATCCCACCACGGGGTCTTGACGATATCGACAGGACGCGAAAAACCCGCGGCAAACGCGAGCATCTCCTCATACATCGTTGAATCGATCCAGTCGTCCGGCTCGATAATGGAAACCCACTCGCCGCGTGCCTCGGCGATTCCACGGTTGCATCCAGCGCCGTACCCACCGTTCTCTTTATCGATGATGCGAATGCGCGCGTCCTCCGCCGCATGTCGCTGCATGATGGCAAGCGAGCCATCTGTGCTGCCATCGTTAACGCACAGGATCTCGAGCTCCGTATGCGTTTGGTTTCGAATGCTCAGCAGACACTGATCTAAAAACGCTTCGGTATTATACGTTGGCACAATCACGGAAACGAGCGCATGGGCATCATGATTCATAGGTCCCCCAACTCTGCGAGGTCGTGGCGTTTGCTATGATTTTAACGATTACGAGTGTAGCCGACTGAGGAGCTGGCGTGTCATCCAATTGCAGTCCCCGGGGGACTTTTATACAAATCTTGCAAGCTGACCGCGGCGTGGTATATCGGTTGCTTGTAGAAGCGACCGAGAGCAGTTTTGACATAACGAGATGCGCCGCGTATGCAGGAAAAACAAACCTTGAAGCAGCATTTTGCATGCCTGAAGGCGATGCCACTTCACCCCTGCACAACGCACATTCAGTAGTTATCTCCGTCACGCTCCCTGACGAGGAGCCGCGGCTACGCATCTGCTATGAGGGCGCATGCGTTGCGCGCATGACGCCGCGACGACACGCCCTATTGCGCAACAGGCAGAACTTACTCATGGTGAACCCCGCCATCGATGGCGCGTTCCATACCTACCTTTCCGTCCATAATGCCATGCTGCAATCCGCCGCTGATCAGATACCTCCCTTTAGCCTGCATCCTCTCATCAGCATCGTGGTGCCGCTTTTCCACACTCCTCCCCATTACGCACGCGCCATGCTCGATTCCGTTATGGCACAACGTTATGCAAACTGGGAGCTCGTCCTCGTCAACGCGAGTCCAGAGGACGAGGCGCTGAGCGATGTTCTGGCCGAATACTCCGACCGGCGCATCAATATCGTTCCCATGAATGAGAACCTCGGCATCGCGGGCAACACCAATGCGGGCATTCATGCATGCACGGGCGACTACATTGCCTTCCTCGACCACGACGATGTCCTTGACCCGCTTGCGCTGCACATGTACGTGGGCGCGCTTAACGAGGACCCCGCAACCGACCTTTTCTATTGCGATGAGGATAACTTCCACGAGACGCTCTCCGACCGCTACTCCCCCATCTTCAAACCCGATTTCAACATCGACCTGCTCTACTCTCACAATTACGTTGAACATTTCCTCATGGTGAGCAAATGGGCACTTGATCAGGTCGATCTCTCCCCAAACGATGTGCGCGGAGCTCAAGATTATGACCTCACACTCAAAGTCGCTGAAATCGCACGTGGTATCTACCATGCTCCATATCTGCTGTATCACTGGCGTGCGCATCCCGGTTCGACCAACGGCGGCAACATGGACAACAAGCCCTACGCGATTCAGGCGAGCATTCATGCGCTCGACCGCCACTTCGAGCGCATCGGCGTGGATGCACGCGCACGCGAAACCGATATTCCCTGCGTATTCTCCATTGCATACCAGCCGTTAAAAGAGCCCATCCACGTTGCGTTGCGATATCGAAGCATCGAGGGCCTGCATGCAAGCCTTGCCTGTCTAGCTGCGCAGACACATCGGGATTGGCTTCGCATCCACCCCATCGGACCCGCAGCCGGTGAAGCGCTCCCGATCATAGAAGAGTACGGACTTTCTGCTTCCGCCGCCCCAGCAGTCAAAGGCGAGACATATGCGCAGGCGCTCGCACCGCTGTTCGATATCGCAGAGCAAGAAGGCACCCCCCTCTTGCTCTGCAGCGATGCCGTGTATTTCGATGAGATTCACTGCATTGAACGTCTGAGCGGTTGCCTACGCCGATCGGACATCGCCATCGCGGCACCGAAGCTCTTCTCCCCTGATGGCCTCGTTCAACACGCTGGATGTCATTTAGGAATCGAAGGCGATATGCGGGCCACACTCATCAATCAAGGGTTCGGCGCGCATATGGGCGGTGGCTACCTTGGTGTCGCGGAATGCTGCTGTGATTTCGGCTCGATTTCTTCTGACTGTCTGCTGATCGCTCCCACTCGCGTTTCAGGCGCCCATCGCGATTTTGAGTCATGGACAAGCGCTGATGCCCTCGTACACCATCTCGCCTGCACGGCGCGAAGCGAAAAACTTAACATTGTCGTGTTACCTGAAGCGACGGCGACCGTGAACGCGCCCATCATATGGGATTGGCATAATGAACGGGCGCAAACAATACCCAAAGGCGATCGTGAACGCCTTGAGCAACTTTGGCCCGAATGCCTACGACACGACCCGCTCGACAATCCTCACGTTTACTTTAGGAACGGATATGCGAACTTGGCAGTCGATCGCAACATAGAAAAAGAGGCGCGGCGCATCTACTGGCACGATCAGCTCCTTGGCAAACGGTGATCATACGCCATATGAAGTAGCTTCGGATACGAAACTTGTAAAAAGCCTCCCACGACCGGCTACCAATAAGACATCCGATCGTGGGAGGCCATACGTTACAGTCGTCGTAGCTTGCCGTAATTGATAACACGCAGTGTGCTTACAGCGTCTCCATGTACTCGGCAAGTTCCTCAGTCCAGTCGCGCGGCCCGAAGCCGGCGGCGCGGACCTTGGAGAGGTCGAGGTCGGAGTGGGTCGGCCTCGGGGCGATCGGGCCCCCGGCGGAGGCGTAGTACTCGGCGGTGAACACGGGAGACACGGCGCCGCCGTTGCCGTTGGCGAGGTCGAAGACGCGGGCGGCGATCTGCGCCCACGACTCCACCGGGCCGGAGCCGGTGAGGTTGTAGGTGCCGTAGGGGGCGGGCGCGGAGGGCTCCAGGCCGCCGTCGCGGTAGCCGAGCAGGTGCAGGATGCCGGCGGCCATCTGGTCGGTGAAGGTGAGACGGCCGAGCTGGTCGTCGACCACTGTGACCCTCTCGAGCGCGTCCGCGGGGTCCGCCACCCGGTCGGAGAGCGCCCTCATGGTCCTGACGAAGTTCCGGCCGTCGCCGATCACCCAGGAGCTGCGCACGACGTAGTGTCTGGGACAGCCGGCCGCGGCGAGGTCGCCGGCGGCCTTGGACTGGCCGTAGGCGGACAGCGGCGAGAGGGGCTCGTCCTCGGCGTGGTTGAGGGACGCGCCGTCGAACACGTAGTCGGAGGACACGTGCACGAGCGTCACGCCGTGCTCGGCGCAGGTGCGGGCCATGAGGGCCGGGCCGGTCGCGTTGGCGGCCCAGCAGGCCCTCCTGCCCTCGGGCGTCTCGGCGCGGTCCACGGCGGTGTAGGCGCCGCAGTTGATCACCGCGCCGTAGAGGGACCAGTCGTACTTCTCGTAATCCTCGGGGCGGGAAAGGTCGAAGGTGTCGATGTCGCAGTAGTCGAAGCCGGGCAGGCCGCGCTCCTCGGCGGCGGCGCGCACCGCGCGGCCGAGCTGGCCGTTGCAGCCCGTGACGAGCGTGCGCCTGGGCGCCATGGGCAGGGCGTCGGCGAGCATGGGGTGGTCGCGGTCGGCCTCGGACAGCTCGCACTCGGACAGCGGGATGGGCCACTCGATGCCGAGCCCCGGGTCGGCGAGGTTGACGAAGGTGTATGTCTTCTTGAGCTCGGCGGACCAGTGGGCGTTCACCAGGTAGGTGTAGGCGGTGCCGTCCTCGAGCGCCTGGAAGGAGTTGCCCACGCCGCGGGGCACGTAGATCGCCTTGCTCGGGTCGATCACGCAGGTGTAGACCTCGCCGAAGCTCTTCCCCGGGCGGAGGTCCACCCAGGCGCCGAACACGCTCCCCGTGGCGACCGAGATGTACTTGTCCCAGGGCTCCGCGTGGATGCCCCGGGTCACGCCGCGCTCAGCATTAAAAGATATGTTGTTCTGCACGGGCCCGAGGTCGGGCAGCCCGAGCGCGCACATCTTCTCGCGCTGCCAGTTCTCCTTGAACCAGCCGCGCGCATCGCCGTGCACGGGCAGGTCGAACACGAGCATCCCGGGGATGTTCGTGGTGCGTGCTGTCAGTTCCTTGCCGAACTCAAGGGCCATGGGAGGCCATCCTTTCTCAAAAGAGGAGCCGCGGGCCGCCTCTCGCACCACGAGAGGTCGAGGCCCGCGGCGAACGTTCGCGATCGCCTACTGCCCCTGGGCGGCATACCTGGCCTCGGTGGCCTCCTTGGCCGGACGCCACCAGGCCTCGTTGTCGCGGTACCAGGCTATGGTCTCCGCGAGGCCGGCGGCGAAGTCGGTATGGGCCGGCTCCCAGCCGAGCTCGCGGCGGAGCTTGGAGCTGTCGATGGCGTAGCGGCGGTCGTGGCCGGGGCGGTCGCGCACCCAGTCGAAGTCGTCGGCGTCGCGGCCGAACGCCTTGAGGATCTCGCGCAGGACGGTGATGTTGTCACGCTCGCCGTCGGCGCCGATGAGGTACGTCTCGCCGATGCGGCCCTTCGTGAGGATCGCCCACACGGCGGAGCTGTGGTCCTCGGTGTGGATCCAGTCGCGGACGTTCTTGCCGTCGCCGTAGAGCTTGGGGCGCACGCCGTCGATGAGGTTCGTGATCTGGCGCGGGATGAACTTCTCCACGTGCTGGTAGGGGCCGTAGTTGTTGGAGCAGTTCGAAATGGTGGCCTTGAGGCCGAAGGTGCGCACCCAGGCGCGCACGAGCATGTCGGAGGCCGCCTTGGTGGAGCTGTAGGGGCTGCTCGGGCGGTACGGGGTCTCCTCGGTGAAGCGCGCCGGGTCGTCCAGCGCAAGGTCGCCGTAGACCTCGTCGGTGGAGACGTGGTGGTAGCGGGTGCCGTGGGCGCGGCAGGCCTCGATCAGCGTGTAGGTGCCCTCGACGTTGGTGCGCAGGAAGGGCTCCGGGTTCGCGATGGAGTTGTCGTTGTGGGATTCCGCGGCGTAGTGCACGATGGCATCGTGGGACGCGGCGAGGTCGTTCACGAGGTCGCGGTCGCAAATGTCGCCCACGACGAGTTCCACGCGGTCGGCGGGCAGGCCCGCGATGTTCTCGCGGTTGCCGGCGTAGGTGAGCTTGTCGAGCACGGTCACCTTCACACCGGGGTGCTCGCGCACCACGTGGTGGACGAAGTTGGAGCCGATGAAGCCGCACCCGCCGGTGACGACGATGGACTTGGGCTCGAAGGTCTCGTTGGTCATACGTAATTCCTCTCAACGCATAGCTGCATTATCATAGCGCCATATGCATCAAACGTCAGTCGTCCTACCGATGCATGCAGTCAATTGCAGTCAATATCTATGAAATGCCTTAGCGCCTCAGCTCGCGATAGGCGGCGGCGAGCACACGCCTCCGCCTGCTGCCATGCGGAAAGAAAGCGTTGGCGATGCGCATATACCATCGCCGTGCACGCGTCTCCGCAGCCCGCACCAGCTCCGCTTCTCGCTCAGCATCGATCCGGGCGGCGGCATCCCGCATCGCCATGCGAGCATCGACCTGCGTGAGCGCAGCAGCAAGATCGGCAAACTCCTGCTCATGCGGCAATGCAGCCTCTGCTGCCAAGCGATCCCATTCGGCGCGCCATGCATGGAACAGCTGATCGCTGAGGCGCGCATCGTCCTGCAGCACCCACGTCGCGCGCCCCATCAACGGCGAAGCGAGCATCGTGCAAGTCGATGCAATACCCCACGTTTCGGCAAGCGCCGGCACGGCGGCGACCTGGTCGGCCGGCTGCAGGCGCACGGTCCACTCATTCGAAAGCGTTCTCAAGCACTCTCGCTCAAACCATTCGGCGCAGAACCGCAGCGTTTCACGGCCATCGGCCTCAGCAAACGCAGCGACCTCCCGCACAAGGGCATGCACCTCGCGCTGGCGCGAGCAGAACACATCGAGCGCCATGAAACCATAGCCGGAGCGTCCTGCTCCCAGGTAGTAGGTAAACGCGATGAGGTCTGGAGCGTTTTCCAGCCGAGACGCACGCGAGGCCAAGACGAAGAACTCGTATGCGTCCTCCATGTACCCCATGCGGACATCGGCCATGGCCGCAAAAGCCGCTCGGCAAAAAGCCCCTTCATACAGGCAGGTGACAACGCTCCACGAGTCGCGAACCCCCGACAGGCCGCCAAACGCACGCAGAAGAATCTCCTCGTCGCGCACGTGGCCCATTTCCCGGTTCAGTGCGCGCTCCACAAGAACGCTCGACGCCTCGCTCTCCTCGCCGCACGAAACCACGCGGCAGCCCAAACGATAGATCTCCGCCTGGCGCGACGTGACGATTCCGCGCATCAACGCAAGCGCATGTAACGACAGCTCGTCATCCCCGTCAATAAAATAGACGAAGCGGCCGCGCGTATGCGCAGCCCCCGTTCGACGTGCCAGATGCGCCCCCTCGTTGCGCTCCTTTGCAACAACGCGTACGCGCGAATCGCGCGCCGCCACCTCGTCGATGCGCTCGCGCGTCGCATCCGTGCTGGCGTCATCTACGACAACGACCTCAAAAGGCGCGCCGACCTGCGCCAAGACGCTACGAAGGCACCGCTGTATGTACGCCTCGACGTTGTAGGCGATCACCACGAAAGAGACGAGCGGAACTTCCTTGCCAGACAACTCGGTCATAGCCTCATGCCCTCTCTTCGATATCGCCTACTCGCAGTCAACGCCAATCATAGCAAGATTCACGACATCGTGAGAGAGCAGCGCATAATCGTCGACGCCCGCGCCGCGAATGGCAAAGAAGCAGCAGCGCGCCTCGTTCGTGAACGCGATCATATCCGTCTGTCCCTCCTCGCCACCAGGCACGTCGTTGCGCAATGTGGCGAAGATCTTGTACTCGCCATTGTTGAATATGCCCAACGGCAACGAAAAGCGAACGCGATGATGTCCCGCCTGCTCCATCTTGATCGGCGAGGAATCGAAGGGGATGCCGCCGCGTTTCACATCTGACAGCGAGAAGGCCAGATAAAAATCGCCCGTACCGCGATAGTCATACTCGATCTCGAAGATGAAGGGATCCGCCCCATCGGTCACGACACCGGAGATCGGGTTGATCTTCAACGTGGGAACGACTGCGCTCAAGCCCGTCTCAAAGACGTCATCACGAGTTTGCCCGCTGGATTCCGATTTGAGATTCTCAAGCGTGTACCGATCGGCGACATCGTCCTTGTCGCCCGAGGCAATGATCTTACCATCCTTGATAAGGATCGCCTTGTTGCAGTACTTCTTGACTGCATCCATGCTGTGAGTCACCAAGATAACCGTCTTGGTGGGATCCTTCTTAACCGATGCGAAGAAACTATCGCATTTACGCTGGAACGCCTCATCACCCACAGCCAGTACCTCATCGAGTACCAGAATGTCACCCTGGGCCTTGATCGCAACGGAAAACGCAAGCCTAACCTGCATACCGGAAGAATAGTTTTTAAGCTTTTGATCCATGAAATCATGGAGTTCAGCGAAATCCACGATGTCATCGTACATCGCGTCAATCTCATCGCGCGAAAAGCCAAGAAGCGCGCCGTTGAGATAGACGTTCTCGCGACCCGTCAACTCAGGGTTGAAGCCAACGCCGAGCTCGATAAACGGGACCAGCTTGCCGTTAACCGTGATGGATCCGCGCTCGGGAATGTAGATCTGGGAGATCAGCTTGAGCAGCGTGGATTTACCGCTACCGTTACGGCCCACGATGCCAAAGAAGTCGCCCTGACGCACCTCAAAGGACACCCCGCGCAGCACCTGCTGCTCACGGTACCCCTTGATGCCCTTTGTCCAGTTGATGAGCAGCTGCTTAACCCCAGAAGCCTGCTCGGTGGGCAGCCGGAACGACTTCTCGACGTTGTCCACCTTCAGGACGACCTTGCGCTCTTCCGTCGTCACGACTACATCACCTCGGCGAACTTGGGGCTGTACTTTTTGAACACATGGATACCAAGCCCCAGCAAGACGAACGTGAGTACAACCGGAATGAGTTGGAACAAAAGGTTGTCGGACAGCGTCCAAATCGTATCGGTGGTCAGAGGGGCAATCAGGTTATGACGAATATCCTGGATGACCTGAGCGGCTGGGTTGAGCAACATCAGCTTCTCGACCAGCAGGCCCACGCCCGGAGCCACGGAAGCCAGCTTGTCCCCCACCATGGAAAGCGGGTAGATGATGGGCGTCGCATAGAACAGACCCTGCAGAAACACCTCCCAGATATGCTGAGCATCGCGGAAATAGACGTTCAGGGTGGACAGCAGCAGCGCCACCGCAAGCGCCAGCGCATAGAGCTGCAGCAAGTTCAGCGGAAGCCACAGGACGTTGGCCGTGAACTGCACGCCGCTCAGGATGCATGCTGCGACAACGACACCGAGATTGATGGCAAGGCATATCAATGCGTTGATCGTTGCGGAAATCACGATGATGTACTTGGGGAAGTTGATCTTGCGCAGAAGGTCACCGCGCGTCGTCATGGAGCACAAGCCCAAAGTCGTCGCCTCGGTGAAGAAGTTCCACAGGCTGATACCGAGCAGCAACACCAGCGGGAACGTTTCGGTACCATCGGAGAAGCGCAGGAACTTGACGAACACGACGTACATGACGCAAAAAAGCATCAGAGGCTTGAGCACCGACCACGCGATGCCCAAAAACGATCCTTGGTAGCGCAGCAAGAAATCTGTCTTGACGAGTTCCCGCAGAATTACCCAAGACTCGCGATAACGAGTTTTCAACTTTTCGAACAAAACGGTATCCGTTTCCCATCCAAGCGGTCGATGTTAATACGAGAGGCTCTGGTTGACGAACTCGCCGGCGGCGACCCTCTTCAGGTGCTTCCCGTACTCGGACTTGCCGTAGCGCTCGGCGCAGGCGATGAGGGTCTCCCGGTCGATCCAGCCGTTCTCGTAGGCGATCTCCTCCAGCACGGACACGGGCATGTCCTGGGAGCGCTCGACGGCGCGGACGAACTCGCCGGCCTCGTAGAGGGACTCCATGGTGCCGGTGTCAAGCCACGCGTAGCCGCGGCCGAGGGTCACGACGGAGAGCAGCCCGTCCTCCAGGTACATGCGGTTGAGGTCGGTGATCTCGAGCTCGCCGCGCACGGAGGGGACGACCCGCTTCGCGCGCCCGCACACGTCGCCGGGGTAGAAGTACAGGCCGGTGACGGCGTAGGAGCTCTTCGGGTGCTCGGGCTTCTCCTCGATGGAGACGGCGTTGAAGTCGGAGTCGAACTCCACGACGCCGAAGCGTTCTGGGTCGTCCACGTGGTAACCGAACACGGTGGCGAGCCCCTTCGTCTCGGCATTCTCAACGGCGCGGCGCAGGTGGCGGCCCAGGCCGTTGCCGTAGAAGATGTTGTCGCCCAGCACCAGGGCGCAGGGCTCGCCACCGGCGAACTCCTCGCCGATGACGAAAGCCTGGGCCAGGCCGTCGGGGCTGGGCTGGACGGCGTAGGACAGGTTCACGCCGTAGTCGGACCCGTCGCGCAGCAGCCGCTCGAAGTTCGGCAGGTCGGAGGGGGTCGAGATGATCAGGATGTCGCGGATGCCCGCCATCATGAGGACGGACAGCGGGTAGTAGATCATCGGCTTGTCGTAGACCGGCAGCAGCTGCTTGCTGGTGACGGTGGTGAGCGGGTACAGGCGGGTGCCGCTGCCGCCCGCGAGGATGATGCCCTTCATAGCTAAGAGCCCCTTCGATACGCTGAAAGACGAACGTCACTGAGTATACCGCGATGCCCGCAAAGAACGCGCCCCTCGCATAAAAACCAAGCAAGGGGCGCAGAACGGAACATTTGCGGCGCAATAGGCAGACGAGGCTAGGGCATCTCAGTGTAATAGGCTACCGTGCTCGCGGGGCCATGATATGGATCCCCTTGGACATAGTAACGACTCCAGGTGCTCCGCATCTTTCCCTGCTCACGGATGAAGCGCTCGACATTCGCATCCAGCGTATCGGCGCCCCGGCTAAACGACTCATAGTGATACAGCAGGGCATCGGGCGTAAACACGACGAGCTTGCCTGTTTCGCGCACGCGCAGGCAGTAGTCCACATCGTTGAACGCGACGACGAAATCCTCGTTGAGCCCGCCAAGTGCATCGAACACGGAGCGCTTCGTCATGAGACAGGCGGCGGTCACGACGCTCAGGTCCTGCACTAACTGCGCGCGGCGCATATAACCGGGGTCGTCGCGGTCAAGATGGCTAAAGACGTGCATCGGGCCCGCATTGTCGTTAGCGTTGGCGCACTTGATCATCATCACGCCGGCATGCTGCACCGTGTCGTCCGGGAACAGGAGCTTGGCGCCCACAACGCCAACGTCCTCGCGCTGGCACAGGCCGAGCATGGCCGACATCCACCCCGCCTCGATCACCTCGACGTCGTTATTGAGCAGCAGTAGGTACTCACCGGATGCGTGCTTGGCGCCAAAGTTGTTGATCGCGGAGTAGTTGAACGGCCCATCCCACGTCACCACGCGCACGTTGTCGTAGCGCTCCTGCACCTCGCGGTAATACGCGAACGTCTCGTCCTGGACGCTGTTGTTCTCGATGACGATGATCTCGAAGTTGCGATAGGTCGTCTTTTGCTCAACCGACTCGATGCACCGACTGAGCACCTTCACGCTGTCCTTGTTCGGAATCAGGATGCTCACCAGCGGCTCGTCGGCCACCTCGTACGCGACATGGTAGAAGCAGGCGTTCTCGGTGCCCTCCGCCGTAGCCGCCAGCCCGCAGCGATCGAGGTGCTCCTGCAGTGCCTTGCGCCCGGCCTCGTCTGCATAGCCCTTATTGCCAGCACTCTTCGCGGTTGAGGTGTCGCTGATACGCCAGTGATATAGCACGTCAGGCACGTGCGCTATGTTGGTCGTTCGTTCAACCAAACGCAGCAGGAAATCATAGTCTTGAGCTCCATCGAACTCAGAGCGCAGCATCAGCTCCTTGGCATATGACGCACGGACGGCAAGAAGGTGCGTGATGTAGTTGTGGCAGCGAAGCAAGTCGATATTGAAGTCAGACTTGAAATGCGGAGAGACGTACTCCCCCTCCTCATTGAGAAAATCCTCGTCGCAGTAGAGCGCGTCGAGAGTGGGGTCCTGTTCTATCTTTTGCGCGTACTTAAGCAGCGCAAACGGATCGAGCGTATCGTCGTGGTCAAAGAAGACGATGTAATCGCCCTGCGCCCGCTCGATGCCGACATTGGTGTTCGCCGCAATCCCGGCGTTATCGACAAGATCGATAACCTTGATGCGCTCGTCATCGAGCTCATCGAGAGCGGCGGCGAGCCCCTCGTCCTCAGGGCTGGCATTCAGCAACAAAAGCTCCCAATTACGGTAGAGCTGCCCCTGCACAGAGCCAACCATGTCCCGCAGGAAGGGCAGCGGCGTCCTAAACAGGGGAACGACGATGCTGAACTTCGGGCCAGCGCAATCTGCGTAGGCGTTCGCATCGATGGAGGACAGCAGCTTCTTACGAGCCAACGCTCTCGCACCATACTCGTTCAGGCCAGCGGAGCGATATAGCAAGGGCGAACGGCTGACGGCATAATCACCGCGCGCCGCAGCGTCCAGGCACAGAAAACCCGACTTGTTTCCCCGAGTGCTCGTCGCCAGCAAGCAATACGTGGAACCGTCTGCGGGAATACGGAGCGTGAAGCTTACCTCACGGCGCGGCATTCCCAAAGCAGTTGACTCCTCAACCTTACCGAGGCTTAGATCGAATGTCTCGATAGCGCGTCCCATGCCATCCAGCAGGCGGAACTCGGCAAAGTCCCCCGCCGGCAGGCAAGCATAGCCCTTAATGACATACTGACGCTTAGTGGGCGCTTCGACAAAAACTTGTGGGGTGAGGTGAATCTGCTTGGAGTATGTCGATCGATCGATATCGCGCATGGCCATGGCGCGATCATACGAGAATTTATAGTTGAATCGCGACGCCCATTTAATGGCGAAGCGAGAGAACACCTTCCGAGCTCGGCACAGTTCCGAGCCTTCCTTGTCATACTGGCGCATCTCGACCGACACGCGCTTGGTTTCAAGAAGCGGAACGACGGCGACATAGCGACACGCATCCTGCGGGCCAGTCGCCATATGGTAGGCCTCGATGGGCAGCTCGACGCACTCCTCAGAATGAGAGAAGAACCGAACCTCACTCGCCTGATCGCGCAGGTCGAACTCAACCGCAAGATATGCGACTCCGCGACCCCTGCATATTCCCGTGCAACGCATACTATCCCTTTACCTCATAAGGAGGACGGCTTAATAGCCGGCCCGCAACATCGTATCGATCATCTTGGCAATAGACTCGCCATATCCATCGCCCGGAACAGCCCACTTTCCATTCAAGTCCTCAAGCAACGGCGCGCACCCGCGCTTGACAAGGTCAAAGCGCGGGTCAACGCACGCCCCAATAAGCGGGTCCGTCGTGGCATACGCTTTGAGATGCTGCACCTGGGCACGGATGCCGGTTCGAACGTCTTTAAAGGAAGCGGCATTGCCCGGTGCCGAATTCACGGCACCCAGACCGCAGAAGTTGCACTGCTCAACCTTGACGGCCCCGCCAAAGCGCAGCCAGCCCGTCTCCTTCATCGCTTGCGCAAACACGACCTCCGCGCGAACGCCCTCGGCCTTTGCCTCCTCGAGAACGATCGTGCAGAAATCCTGCAAAGTGGGCGCGCCGTAGTCCTTATACACACTGCCCGGATACGTGGATTCGCCAACGCTCTTTCGATAGTAAGCGACCATCTGCTCCGCAGAGGCCTGCGACGCGCCCATGATGGGCGTGCGGCTCGCGGGGGCGGCGTCCTCCGCCGCACCATACCAAGCAACGCCCTCCTGCTTCCAGCCCCGACCGGCGAGCACCTGGTACTCGTTATAGTCCTTGGTGTAATGATGGTTCAGGGTGCCCTCGTGGTAGAGACGGTACACCGGCACGCCCTGCGCCTCATCGGAGTACCACGCGATGCCCTCCTGGCTCCACCCGCGATCGGCAAGCACCTGATACTCGTTGTAATCCTTGGTGTAATGGTGGTCGCGCGTGCCCTCGTGATACAGACGATATACCGGAACGGCGGAGGAATCACGCGAGGCCCACGCCACGCCCTCTTGCTGCCAGCCGCGACCGGCGAGCACCTGATACTCGTTTGTATCCGTCGTGTAGTGATGGTCGAGGGTGCCGGAATGATACAGGCGGTACACCGTCTGTACAGGAGCGCCGAACGCCGCTTGTGAAGGCGCCGCCAGCAAAAGACCAGCTGCCACCACCACGGCGATGCACGCGTTAAGGTATTTGTTCTTCATACGAGCCAATCCCCTATCCACCCGTCGAGCAGGTGGTGCGATGTCCTCTATTCCTTTGAATACCAGGCAATACCCTCCTGCGTCCACCCGCGCCCAGCGAGCACCTGGTACTCCCAAGCGTCCTTGGTGTAGTGATGGTCGAGGGTGCCGGAATGATACAGGCGATAGACGGGCTTGCCCTCACCCTTGGGTGCGGAATACCAAGCAACGCCTTCCTGCTTCCAGCCGCGGCCGGCGAGCACCTGATACTCGTTGGCGTCCATCGTATAGTGATGGTTGAGAGTGTCCTCGTGATACAGCCGGTAGACCGGAACTCCATGTTCCTTCGAATCGGAGTGCCACGCGATGCCCTCCTGAATCCAACCACGCGAACCGAGAACCTGATACTCGTTCGCATCCATAGTGTAGTGATGGTCAAGTGTTGAGGGGTAGTAGAGGCGGTAAACCGTTCCCTCGGCATATGCAAGGCCGTAGTAATTGGCAATGCCCCGTGCGTCCGCGATGCCCAGGGACTGCAGTTTTGCATCGCTATTCAAATAATTATTGTAATCGTTCCAATTATCTAGAAACGCATGCTCCACAATAATCGCTGGGAGGTTGGACTTGCGCGCCTCACGAATAATGCCGTAATAGTCACCATTGCTGCCGTCGGCGTAATTGTAATCGGGGTCTGAATCGATCCAGCGGAACTTCACGCCGCGGTTTGTCAGGCCGAGCTTTTGCAATTGCGCGAGAATCTGATTGCCCAAATCCGTACCGACGGCATGCGTTTCATTGTTATAGCTCGAATTATGAGGCGCCCATACCTCGGCACCATACGCGTTTCCCAGCCCAGTGGAGTTTAGATGCAGGCTCACCAGCACATCGGCACCCTGGTTGAGGGCGCGTTGCACGCGCTCGCGAAGCTCGCTCGAGGAGCCCAGGCGGTCGTTGGGCGTCACCGTGAACACCGTGGTGACGTTTTCATACATATCGAGTTCCGCTTTGCAGAACTGCGCGATTTTCCATGTCGCGTCCACCTCTGAGGTGCCGTTCGCAACGGCGCCGGAGCTGGCTCCAACATGACCGGGATCGAGCGCGATCACCAACGGGCCGCTTTTTTCAGGATTTACCGCGCGAGAGCGCCTCGCTGCCGCAATGGCAACCGAAGCCGCCTCCTCAATGGAAGCAGACTCCGCCAACCCATCGCCGCCATCGCCGGTATATACGTGTAGGTCGGGACCGTTTGCCGCCTCCCCATTAGAAAAGGCAGCCGCCGCAGGTACAACCGTATAGCTGCGATACGATTCATCGAGCTCGGAGAAGCTGATCTCGTAGACGGCTCCATTGGTCTTGAACTGCAGACAAGCCAGTTCACAGGAGCCCATGCCCGAGGGAACATAGGTAAACAGCAGGGCGTTATCCTGAACACCGGAAACCGTACACGTCTGCTCGTCACCCGCCTCATCCTGAACGGTCAAGACGGCAGCAGACACTCCCGAGTGCTGCGAGAGTGACACGACGACGTTTTGCTCGGAACCAGCCTCAAGCTGGGCATTGTCGATGTACAAAAATGAGATGGCGTCGGTCGGCGAAAGCGGCGTCGCATCAGCGAACTCCTCACCGTACGCACGGCCCACCGCCAGCGCGGCAGTCGAAGCGGCCGCGAGGGAAACCGACGCGATCGCCCCGCGACGAGATATGCACGTATTGTGGGACATAAATCCCCCTCCAGAATAGTCGAATAGCCTCAGCGCTTGCATGGCAGATGCATATATCTTTTTAACGGTAGACGATTGAAATCTGCAGGGAGAGAAGCAGTACGGGACACCACCAATCCTACAGAATGAGAATACAGATCGTCGTTAAAGCCAAACGCTACGGAAGCATAAGAGCAGTCGCGCAAAAACGCATCACGTAGAACACATTGAGCACGGTGTACGAGCTCATGAGCAGAACCCCGGGGTTCCTCCATTGGACGGCAAGTCCGTTCGAGCGCAAGGCAATAAGCAGCAGTGGAAGTACGGGGAGAAAATACCTACCCTGCACGCCACGGATGACCGGCTCCGTGTCAAACGTGTGCCCGATGCACATCGAGAGCATGATGCCGGCGACACACAAGCAAAACAATACCGCACAAGCGCCACGAAACATGCCTCGGCATCGCACGGCATCCTGCCTGCCCGCCTGCATGCACACCGCTCCAACCGCCGCATACGCGACCATGAGGAGCACCGGCGCCTCCAAGCTCTCCTGCAGCCACGCCAAGCTGCCTCCAAGCATGGTAAAGAGATAATAGGATCCATAGGTATCGAGGGTGCGCAAAAACAGCTTCAAGGCCATGGCCGGCTGAGAGAGCAGAAGCCCAATGCTGTAAAAATGCCCGACCTCGTCGCCGCGCATCTGCACCGTCGATGCCGAGGAGGCAAGCTCCGTAACAGAGAGAAGACGAAGAATCACAATGGAAAGCGCTGCCGCGGCAAAAACACCAGCCTTGTAGAACAGCGCAGCCCTATGAGAAGAGAATCGATCCGCCGGAATGAAGAGCACTAGCAAAACGCTAACGGAATAGACGATTTTACACGGAGCGACCGCGGCGGCCAGCACGACGATTGGAATCAGGTCCCGCCTGCACATGCGATCCTTGCCGTACATCGCCCGGAGAACAAAGGCGATCAGCAGCATCGACAACCCGATGATGCCCGAGTCATAGGAATAGGAGGCGGCAAGATGCAGGGTCATGGGCAACAGGGACGTGACCACGATGGCGTTTTTAAACACGGGGGTGATTCTGTAGGCACCGACCGCGCACGCAAGGAAAAACGCGATCGACCCAAAACGACCGAAGTAAAAAAGCGCAAGCGGCCCCAGATTGAGCACGCGTGCCAGCACGACACCCGCCACCGAGCCGAACTTCGCTATAACGTTTTCCGAGCCCAAGTTAAACTTGTACTCCTCGAGCTCCTCAATTCCTTCCGGAAAGACAATGGCACCGCTCGCCACGTCAGAAGCGGCGTCATAGACTCCGCGGTCAATTTCATATAGCCTGCCTTCCTCCACCGCAGACCGCATCATATAATCGCACAGCTCTTTATCTGCGGCCCTCATAGGCATGGGATCGGAATCGAGGCCGTTCCCCTCGCCGAGCACCATATTGGACACCCAATACGTCGCGTAAAAATGATGCAACTCATCGGGGGCGGAAAGCGGTGGGAACACGACGGCAAACACAATGCAAAATGATGCGAGGAGCGATCCGAAGGCGATCGTTTGGCGCCTCTCTCCATCAACGCAACCCTCAGCCGCGACGAAAACGAAGACCGACGCCACGAGAGAGGTAAGCGAGGCCGCAGCAAAAAAGACGGAGGAACCGCATTCCTTAAACCAGAACCAAGACGACAGGAGCAGGCAAAGACATACCGTTAGCGCAGCGACGCACGCGAAACGCTTTTCCTTCAGATACTGCCCCATGGGCGTTTCCCCTACATGATTCACGTCAATCCCCATGCAATTGCAACTCGCAGCGTTCCCTTCACGCAATCAGCCTACCACAGAGCAAGAGCGTGCACCGAGGCGGTTCCGATACGCGCAAGCGGCTCAATGGTCAACCAGATGCATGGCCTCGATAAGTTGATGCGCCGAAGACGTCCAAGAATAGCGTTCCTCGACTCGTCGCCTACAGCGATCGCCCATGCTCGACAGGTCATAGAGCCCTTGCAAGACATTGCGAACAACAGCGGCAAATCCAGGCCCGTCGGCCGATGGCATCACAAACCCATACGACTCGTCCGGCATGAGCTCTCGCGCGCCGCCAACATCCGTTACCAGAGACGGTGTTCCACATGCAGCGGCTTCAAGAAGGGAGGTCGAGAAGCCCTCAGATCGGGTAGGGAGACAGAATAGATCGCTCTCCAACAGCAAGGCAGCAATATCGGGAGCATCGAGCCTCCCAACGAAATGCACGGCCTCGAGCTTTGCGTCTTCAACCATGCTGCGCAGAGGGCCATCCCCTGCCATAACCAGATGCACCCTCTCGCCTTGGAGCCGACGCATTATATCAACCAAAGTAGCAATGCCTTTCTCGGGGATAAAGCGCCCCGTAAACGCCAGCATCAGCTCGCCACCAATATGCAGCTCGGATCTGAACGACCTATTTGATGCCCGAGCGCGATATGCCGCTGCATCAATCGAATTGCCGATAACGCCACGGGCCTTGATGCCGAAATGCTCGAGCCATTCTACGCTTTTTTGAGAAATACCATAGAACTCCGGGTTGCACCGTTTGACAATCGCAGTGATACAATGTTCATACGACTGAACGAACATATCCAAAAACGCATTTCCAAACGTCAAATGCGCAGAACCATGATCGAGAAGGACAGGTGTAATAGCTTTTTTGCTCGCAAATTTCAAACCAAAAAGCGTGTGAATATAGAAACGCGTGTTGATGAGAACACCATCGCATGGTTCACCCATCAACTGCTCAAGCAGCTTCCTGAACTCTGAGTTAGTATTGGGAAACGGCAGCCTACCATGCAGAAATGGAAAACATGGAAGGCGAGCGATAGAGACGCCACTACACAATTCCTCATATCCAGCAAGCTTAAAAGTATTGTTCGTGACAATAGTTACGCGATGGCCCAGCCTTCTCAAGCCGAAAGCAAGACCCTCAGTAAATCTCTCGACCCCTCCAATATTTGGGAGGTAGTTCGCAGAAAAAATGACAAGATTTAGCGGCTTGGTCATTTGCTTACCCGATCGTCGCGATTACTTCGAGACCTTTCAATTTCATGTTCAAGCAGAGCGATGCGCTGAATGGCGTTTTTCAGCCCGATTGCTTGTTTACTAACAATTGCAGTCAAAGAAAGCGAAATGATCAAGAGAAACAAGACGGCTAAAACTAATATGAAATTTGACGCACTATAAAACCCAACCAGGTGCGCAAGAGCAAACAAAGGACCCGGCATTAATGAACAGACGACCATGACCAACGATAGGAAAACCCACAGCAACGCATAGCGAAGCTGCAGCTTCCGTTTTGTCACCATACCCAACACAATTAAAAGCAATAATAAGCTTAAACAAACCATTATCGACTGCTGAACAAGCGACATTGCTACCTCGTTTTCCTAAAAGAATACGCAAAAGAAGACAAGAGAATCGCCAGCGTAACTTTAACCATATAGTAGATGCTCGAGACGAACCCAATTGACGACTCCCCGCCCTGACGTTCATGCATGACAACTGGAACCTCACCAACAGAAAGATGATGATTCAAAGCATGCACAATGGATTCAGGCTCCGGATAATCGCTCGGATACTCTAGGCAAAACAAGTCAATCGCCTTCCTCCCGCAGGCCCTAAACCCTGATGTGGGATCCGTGACCGTCCTGCCTGACACAAGTCGAATGGTGACAGAAAGAACCGTCTTTCCCATTCTGCGCATAAAGGTAGATCTAAAGCCGTCTTCTGCAGAAAGATACCGAGAGCCAATGACCAGATCTCTACCGCTCTCTATCTCGGCAACTAGACAATCCAAACAGTCGGCATCATGTTGCCCATCTCCATCAAACTGAATATCGATATCATAGCCGAGGCGCTGTGCATATTTGTGGCCGGCCTGGACCGCACCACCTATTCCAAGGTTCTGAGGTAGATCCAAAACGTTAAACCCATTACGTCTACATATATCAAGCGTAGAGTCAATCGAACCATCGTTGATAACAACATAATCGTAGCCAGCATTTATAACAGACTGTACCGTCTCCTCGATAGAATCCGCTTCATTATATGCAGGTATGAGAACAAGCACGCGCAATTAAGCACCCTTTTCGCCTTGCTTTGATAGAGCGTGCACTATTATATACAAACAGGTAACTCTACTATTCTGCTCAAGGCATGTGTATCTAAGGAGCAAGCCTTTGCACGCACAACCTCTCCGCGTTCTCCACGTCATCGGCGCCATGAATCGTGGTGGCGCCGAAACACTCGTCATGAATCTGTATCGAAACATCGACCGCGAGCGCATCCAATTTGATTTCCTTGTCAATGACATGGGTGGATGCGATTATGACGAGGAAATTGGTGAACTCGGCGGAAAGATGTTCGAGGTCCCCCGATATAACATCGCCAACTATCCCGTCTATCGACGAGCCTGCCAGGCGTTCTTTTCCAACCATCATCATCCCGTCGTGCACGGGCACATCGGGCTTCCCGCACCCATCTACCTCTCGATCGCCCGCAGGCATGGAGCGGCGTGCATCGCCCACAGCCATGCGCAGAATTACCCCCTCTCACCCGGTGAGCTTGTTTTTCGCATTGCGACGCATCCGACCCGCCGATGTGCAGATCGCTTCCTCGCCTGCTCCGTGCAAGCAGGGCTTGACCGATATGGTGAAGAAGTCGTTCATTCGGATCGGTTTCATGTTCTGAAAAACGGCATCGATATCGAGCGGTCTCGCTTTAGCGAGCAGGCGCGCGTGTCCATCCGCCGAGAGCTCGGCGTCGACCTTCAAACTCCCCTATTCGGTCATGTCGGACGCATGACCCACATCAAAAACCAAACGTTCCTTCTTGAGGTGTTCGCACGCATCCTCAACACGCTGCCCTCAGCACAACTCGTGCTCGTGGGACGCGGCGAAGACGAGGCGGACATCCGTTCCCGAGTCGCCGCCCTTGGAATCGGCGATCATGTACAGCTGCTCGGGGTTCGCGACGATGTTCCGGCAATTCTCAGCGCACTTGACGTGTTCATCTTTCCTTCTCTCAAAGAAGGGCTCGCGAATGCCACGGTCGAGGCTCAAGCATCGGGTGCACGCTGCCTGCTTTCGACGGGCGTTCCCGAGCTTGCTCGAATTAGCCCCGACACGATATTCAAGCCTCTGGATGCGGGCGCGGAGGCATGGTCCGCTCAGGCCATCGACCTCTACCGGCATCCAGCAGATAACCGAGTCTCGGCCGCTCTCGATGCACGAGCCGCCGGATTTGACATCGCGGATTCCGCAGCATGGCTCACCGATTATTACCAGATGCTTATTCATACGTAGCAATTTACGCGCAATGAGGTTTTGCAGGTCATGACGAACAACCCTAAGACGCTTTCGGTCAAGCAAAACATGGTATGGAACATGGTTGGCTCTGCCATCGGCCTCGCCTGCCAATGGGCCATCAGCATCATCGTGGTGCGCCTCGCCACAGACATGGAGTCGGCCGGCTTGTACTCCCTTGCCGTATCCGTATACGGCATTTTTTCGCCCATAGCAAACTTTGGCATGTACACGTATCTCATCACTGATATAGACGGCAAGAACACAGTTGGCGAATATCTGTCGCTCGTATCGTTCACGAGCCTATGCGCACTTGTCGTTACGATGTGCTACGCCGCAGCCACCTGCAGACCGAACGCTCTGCTCGTTATCGGTTCTTACGCCCTCTACAAGGGAATTGCCGTGGTCATCGACATCATGCACGCTGCCGATCAAAAGGCCCATCGCATGGACTATATAGGCATATCCCTTGCCGCACAGGGAATCCTCTCGCTTTGTTCCTTCACACTCATTTTCTATTTCAGCCATGACCTGGTAGCGTCCATCCTGGCAATGGCAGTCACCACGCTTGCTGTTGGGATCCTCTACGACCTCCCTAAAACAAAAGGCCTGTTTCCCTTGAAATATGGTATTCGCAAGCACGATGCGATCGCGTTGCTTTCCAGCTGTTCACTCATTGTCGTGGCAAGCATCGCGACCGGGGCATTCGCATCATTACCGCGACAGGTGCTATCCGGCATCATGGGAGACTCGATGCTTGGTATCTACGCCTCCGTCGCGACACCTGTGGCAATCATACAAGTCGGTTCCACCTATATCTACAATCCGCTCATTGGCTATTTTGCCGAGAGCTTCCACGCAGGAGACAGTGAACGATTTAAAAAGCTCGTGAGGACAACCGTTATCGGAATCATCGCCATTGGCATACTGGCGCTCTTGGGCGCCACAGCACTGGGAAAGCCCGCGCTATGGTTGCTCTACGGAGAAACGGTAGCGCAGCATGTCGACCTACTTTTCCCACTCATCATCAGCTCGCTATTGCTCGGAGTGGCCAGCTTTTTGAGCAATTTGCTCGTCGCCGTCCGCGCGCTTCGCATCATGGTTGTTGGCAGCGTGATTGCGCTCGTGATCTCCGCCGTGTGTTCAACCCCCCTCATCGCGATGTTCGGCATGAATGGAGCGACGTACGCTCTCGTGCTTTCCTGCGCGAGCTCTATCCTGATAAGCTGTGCGGGTGTTTTTTTGCAACTGAGAAAACAGCTCGTCAGCAGGACGCCCGATTCAACTCAAAGCTAAATCCGACACCACTTGTTACGGCGACGCCTACCTTGATTCCCAACGCTCGCCGTTACCGAAGTCAAGAACCCTGGGAAGATGCGTGCGACGATCCTCCGGAGCAGGGAGCACTCGCCAATCGCCATACATTAGCTCCAGATACCGCTCTACATTACCTGGGGCGGGAAAGGTCACGCCTTCGAATTGAAGCGCGCATGTCGGCACAAGGACTTCGAGCGGGATGCCTTTGATGTTTGGCCAGGCAAAGGGGAGCATCACGGTCGAGGCGTGATCCCCTGTTTTGGCAACCACGGCGTTGAATCTCTCCAAGATGCGCTCAGGCGAAAAAATGCAGTGAACGATGGGGTGGGCGATCGCGCAGGCGACACGCTCCATAGCACCAACAAAACCCTTATGCGGAACCACAATAGATCCGGAATGGTAGAGATACGAAACGCTTTGCCACAAGCGCGCTCCGGAGCGCTGCTTTTGACGCTCCGCTTCAACATTTGAAAGCGCATCGTAGGGAAAGATGTCAATAAAAATACCCTGGGAAAGCCCCGCCTCATGCGTTTCGTCAGTTTCGAACAGCGTGCCGTCTTTGTATACCTTTGCGAACATACCGGCAAATCCGTGCGTGTTTTCCGCCGTATGGACCGAATACCCCACGGGAAAGGCATATGCGGCAAGCGTCAAAAAACGTTCGTAATCTGCACGGAGCATTCCGACATCAATATCGTCGTCCCACGGGATAAAGCCACCGTGACGCATCGCACCCAACACGGTGCCCGAGTCAATGAACCATTGAATATCGTGCGCTGCACAATAATTAGCAAGCACCTTGAGGATCTCGAGTTCGGTCTCCTGCAGGCGCTTGAGCGCATCATCAAACTGCATCTTACTCCCCCTACAGACCAGATTGTGAACCAACAGTATCGCACGGGCAAACAATTGCGCGGGCCGCGTAACGTCAAATATGTCTAGGCTTCACGCTCTGCGGCGCTTCGACAGACCATGCAATTGAGATGGAGTTGTTCGGAAATACTAAGATTATATACGGTTGCGAACACTGACATTCTGCGTTCTGATATCTTAACAACATAATAAGTTCCGAACACGGGAGGCCTGCATGGCACTCACACACAACCAGTTCAGCGTCCTGAACGCGCTCCATCGAGAATCCGGTCTCACGCAGCGCGAGGTCTCGGCGCGGACCGGCCTCGGCCTGGCGACGGTCAACGGGGCGATGCGCGAGTGCGCGGAGCTCGGTCTCATCGAGGACGGACGGCCCACCCCCGCCGGGCTCGCGGCGCTGAGGCCCTACGCCGTCGACAACGCCGTCATCCTCGCGGCCGGCCTCTCATCGCGCTTCGCTCCCATCTCCTACGAGCGCCCCAAGGGCCTCCTCAAGGTCCGCGGGGAGGTCCTCATCGAGCGCCAGATCGAGCAGCTCAGGGAGGCAGGGGTCACGGACATCGTCGTCGTCGTCGGCTACAAGAAGGAGTCCTTCTACTACCTCGAGGACAAGTACGGGGTCGACGTCGTGGTGAATCGCGAGTACGCCGAGCGCAACAACAACTCGTCGCTCATGCTCGTCCGCGAGCTGCTCGGCAACACCTACATCTGCTCCTCGGACAACTACTTCACGGAGAACCCCTTCGACAGCCACGTCTGGAAGGCGTGCTACTCCGCGGAGTACTCCGAGGGCCCAACCGACGAGTGGTGCCTGGAGACGGGCGCCCACGGACGCATCACCGGCGTACACGTCGGCGGTTCCGACGCTTGGTACATGCTTGGACCGGCCTACTTCGACCGAGCGTTCTCCTCGCGCTTCCGCGGGATTCTTGAGGATGAGTACGATCTGCCGCAGACTCGCGACAAGCTCTGGGAAGACCTCTACTCCGAACATCTCCCCGAGCTCGACATGAGGATCCGCAAGTTCTCCCCCGGCGTCATCAATGAGTTCGACTCCCTTGACGAGCTGAGAGGGTTCGACCCGCTGTTCCTCGAGAACCTCGACAGCGAGATCTTCGACAACATCGTCGCAGTACTTGGATGCGATAAGTCCGAGATCCGTGACGTCTACCCGCTCAAACAGGGCCTCACCAACCTTTCATGCCACTTTACGACCGATGACGGCGAATGGGTCTACCGGCACCCCGGCGTCGGCACCGAGCTGATCGTCAACCGCGAGGCCGAGCACGAGGCGCTGCAGACCGCCAAGCTTCTCGGCCTCGACAGCACCTTTGTCTTCGAGAACCCCCGTCGCGGCTGGAAAGTCTCCAAATTCGTGACCGATGCCAAGAACCTCGACTCCCATGACGATGCGCAGCTCGAACGCGCCATGCAGATGGCTCGCGAGCTCCATGAATCCGGCGCCTCGGTCGGTCGCTCTTTCAGCTTCTATGACGAAGGCAAGGGTTACGAACGGGCCATCCTAGATCGGGGCCGCATCGACGTCCCCGATTATTGGGAGATGGAAGGCTGGGCGACCGAGCTTAACGAGCTGCTCCTCGCGGACGGCGGCGCGCCCGTCCTGAACCACAACGACTTCTTCGGCCTCAATTTCCTCGTGTCCAAGGACGGCCATGTCGACCTCATCGACTGGGAGTACGCCGGCATGAGCGACTACGCAAACGACTTCGGCACGTTCTGCGTATGCGAGCAGCTCTCAGAAGAGGAGATGTCTCGCGCCCTCCATCACTACTTCGGGCGCACCCCCACCGACGCCGAATGGCGGCACAACCTGGGCCAGGTCGGCATGGCGGGCTGGTGCTGGTACGCCTGGGCGCTGCTCAAAGAGGCCGAGGGGGAGGATGTCGGCGAGTGGTCTCACATCTACTACCGCTACGGCAAGAAATACCTCAAGCGCGCGCTCGACCTCTACAAGGCGGCGGAGTAGGCCTGCGGGGCCGACGGAAAGGATCAGGGAGATGCATGCAGCAATCGAGTCGCTCCTAACTCAGCGCAGGAAGAGGTTCGCCGCCCGCGGCATTGCGTTCGCGATGGCGTCCGGCGTATGCTACGGCCTCTACACCGCGTTCCTCACGCTCGCCCAGACCCAGGGCGTCTGGGGGGACTGGTTCGCAGGGACCTCTTGGGGCGACGGCAACCCCGCCCTCAACGCGTTCACGATCACGTTCGTCCTCGCCGCGCTCGCCGCCGGCCTCAACGACCTGTTCAGCGGCGTCTGGTCGCTTGCGGTGTGCGCGAAGAACCGGCAGCTCGGGGACCTTTGGAAGACGGTACGCACCAAGCCAGGGATCGTGATGATGCTCTGCGCCGCGATCGGCGGGCCCTTCGCGACCATCTGCTACGTCGTCGCCCTCAACTCGGCGACTGCAGCGGGCAACCCCGGGGTGATCGTCCCCATTGCCGCGCTCAACTGTGCCATCGGCGCAATCTTAGGTCGTATCCTCTTCAAGCAGAAGCTCGACGGGCACACCGTCGCCGGCATTATCGTCTGCCTCCTGGCCGGAGGCCTCATCGGGGGCGCGAGCTTCGCCTCGATGGGACCGGGGGCCCTCATGGGCTGCGCATTCGCGCTCCTCGCCGCCTTTGGCTGGGGATTCGAAGGATGCGTCGCCGGCTTCGGGACCGCCCTCATCGAGTACAGGATCGGCATCGCGATACGGCAGACGACGGCCGGGCTGCTCGAGCTGCTTATCGTCTTCCCCGCCCTCATGCTCCTGTCCGGCGACTCGGTCGGGATCGGCGGGCTTCTCGGCGCCGCCGTCTCGAGCCCTTCTCTGGCGATCTTCGCGATCTCCGGGCTGTTCGCGATGCCCGCCTACTCCTTCTGGTACAAGGGCAACTCCATGTGCGGGGCTGCTCTCGGCATGGCGTGCAACGGCATGTACGCGTTCTGGGGCCCGTTCTTCATCTGGGTCATCATGGGCGTCCTCGGCATCGGCGGCATGTCCGCGAGCTACCAGCCCCTCTCCATGATCCAATGGGCCGGTGCGCTCATCATGGTCGCCGGCATCTTCCTTATCGCCGTGGACCCCAAAACTCTCTTCAGCCATTCAAAGGAGGTTTAGCATGAATCGCAACGACAAGAAACTCCCACCGTTGTATTACGCGATTGTCCTCCACTTCCTCGACGGGAGGGCCGACGACGCAAGCGGCGTCGTCGAGGCGCTCAGGGGCGACTACGGCGGCTACAGGCTGCTGAACGCAGGAAGCGTCGAGGAGGCCCTGGCGACCGCGAAGGAGAACGGCCTGCTGGAGGAGGCGGGGTATCGGCTGGGCGAGGGCGGCGGGCTCAGGATCGACTACGAGATGACGGAGTTCGGCAGGGACATGGTTCAACGCTGCCTGCTCTGACGTCAAGTTCGTCGAGAACCCTTGCCACCTCAGAAAGGTGCCTGTCCCCTTTCTGAGGTATCATTCACCGACCCCGCACACCCATTCGGAAACGCCCACCGATTGAACCGGGAGATTACAGAACGAATTGGCAACCGGGACAATCGAGCCGGCCTTCCGATCCCGCGCCATACGGCGATAGCGACGTCATCTCTTCCATGCAAAGCGCGCCGCCGGCACAGCCCGATGGGTGTGCCGGCGGCAGTAATCCATATTCGTCCCTCACGGAAACAAACCTCGCGCCCCCAGGGCAACTAAGCGCCGCCCGCCTCTCTAAGCGCCCTCCGCCTCTTACGGAGGTAAGCGGCACCCGCTCCTTCCAAAGACGAACTTCGCCTACCCCTTGCGACGAGCGGGACTCGTTCCTTACGAGGGCGGGCTTCGCTTACCTCCTGCGACGAGCGGGACTCGGCCACTCGTCGTAAGGAGAAATCGCGCCTAGTCCTCGCGGCGGCGATGGAGGCCCAGGCCAGTGAAGAGCGCGGCGACGCCCGCCGTAAAGGCGGCGGCCACCTGCGCGAACGCGCTGTCACCCGTCTGAACCAGCGTCTTCTTGCCCGCATCATCGGGCTTGGAAGAGGGCTTCTTCGCAGGCGTACTGGGCTTATCGGAAGGCTTTTGCGTCGCACCGCCGTCGGACCCGTCGTTCTTCTGCCACTTGGCGCCCACGAGCACGTCGTGCGTCACCGGCGCCTCCGGATCGAACTAATCGCCCCAGATCTGCGTCGCCTCATCGAACAGGAACCAACCCAAGAACGTGTAGCCCTCGTAGCTGGGATCGGCGGGGATGTCGTCGGGCGAGATCACGCCGCCCTTTTCCAGACGCACCGACACCTGATCGTCCTTGGGGTCGATGCAGTCGTCGAACGTCACGGTCACCGCCTCGAGCTTTTCCACAACAAGGTCATCGGCGTGCTCGACCTTCTTCGTCCCCTCGGCGTCCCAGTAGAGCTCACCGCACACCGTGCACCGGTAATGGGCCTCGACACCCTCCTTGTCGATGGTCGGGGCGACCGCGACGACCTGCTCGAGCTTGTGGCCGAGCGCCGGTATGGCGAGCGCGTCCTCGTCGGCCGGCTGCTCGCCCTCGGCGTCGAGGAAGAGCTCGCCGCAGGTGGCGCAGGCGTAGTGCGCCCGCACGCCGGGCTCCTTGCACGTCGCGGGCGCCTCGGCGACGGCCTCGAGCTTGTGGCCGAGCGCGGGGGCGACGGTGTCCGCCTGAGACATCTCAACGGTGCACGCCTCGCCAGCGAACAGCTTGCCGCACGTGCCGCACGCCCAGTGCTCGATGACGCCCTACTCGGTGCACGTCGCATCCTGCGCCGACACGTGCATCGCCGCATGCCCGGTCGCGGGGATCGCCTCGGTCTTGATGACCTCGCCGCAGGTGGCGCAGTGCAGCTCCTTCTCGCCCGGCTCGGTGCAGGTGGCCTGCTTTGTGACGACCCACTCGCCGTCCTCGTGTCCGGTCGCGGGAATCTCACGCGCCTCCAGCACCTCACCGCAGATGCCGCAGACGCGCTGCTCGCTGCCGGCCTCGGTGCACGTGGGCTCCTTCACGGTCTGCCACGTCCCGGAATCGTGATCGGTGACCGTCAGCTTGCAGCTGGCCTCGGCCGCCTCGTGGGTATCCGTCTCGGCGATCTTCGCGGTAATGACCGCCTCGCCGACGCCCTTGATGGTGACCTCGCCGGTCGCGGGGTCGACGGTCGCGACGTCCTCGTTGTCACTGGCGTAGACCACCACGCCAAGCGCGAGAACCTGGATGGTCAGCCCGTTGGTGAACGTGCCGCCGATCTCGTTGGCGTGCCTTTCGACCTCGCCATGGGCAAACGCCAGCATGACGTCGTGCTTCTCGAACGCGAGTGTGATGGAGTTCGAGGTGGCCGCCGCGGACTCGTTCTTCCCGTCGTGCTCCACGACGTCGACCGTATACTCGCCGTCCTTGGTGACCTCGAGCGTCTTTTCCGTAGCGCCCTCGATCTTCTTGCGACCCTTGTACCACTGGTAGGTATAGGTGGCGCCGCCGAGCGCGTGCGACGGGTTCGCCGTGAGGATCACCGTGTCGCCGGTGTGCGCATCCTTATCGGACTTATCTGCCGTGATGGTGACGTCAGGGGCGTCGAGCTTCCACTGGGCCGTGAGCGCGAGGTCGCTCGTCACCGTGATGGGGAACTTCACCGCGTTGCCGTCGGCATCGGTCCAGCCGGTGAGCGTGTAGCCGGTGCGCGTTGCCATGAGCTGCGCGATCTGCTCGCCATGGTCGATCGCCAGATCGTCGAGCGGCTCGCCGCCGTTCGTGTCCAGCGTGACCGTATAGCTCTTGACGCGCCACTGGGCGACCAGCTGGAGGTCGCTCGTCACCGGGTCGTTGAAATCGAACTTGTTGAGCGTGCCGGCGATATACCACCCGAGGAACTCACAGCCCTCCTTGGTGGGATCCTTGTACACGGTGGGTTTGGCACCGTGCTTTTGCATCCCCCCCCGAAATTGCGCCCAGATTTCGGCAAACGCGCATCTCTGATCAGGGATCGGCAAGGCTTGAGTGTACGAGCCAACGAGGACCGGCTCTCCGCTTGGGCAAGCACCTCTTGGAGCACACATCCTCCCTCGGAGAGCCTCCTCACGGAGCGCCTCTCCTCCTTTGAGGGCTCCTCCTCAACATCGGCCTTCGCCCCGACCCACCCCATCCAAGGACCCGTACCGCGAAAGTCAAACTCTCGCGTGACCTTCGACTCCCGCTCGCCGTTTCTCTGGGACAGCTTGGTACAATCGACATGAACGTATCGACCTACATTGGATGGGACTCGCCTTGGAAGCTGCCACGGAAACGATGAAAGACCGCCTGCGCGTCATGCTCGGAAGCGAGCGGCTCGCGCGACTCGAGGACGCGCGCGTGCTCGTGCTCGGCTGCGGCGGCGTGGGATCGAGCTGCATCGAGGCGCTCGCCCGCGGCGGCATCGGCACCCTCATCATCGTCGACAAGGACGTGGTTGCCCCCTCCAACATCAACCGCCAGGCCGTCGCCTTTGAGAGCACCGTGGGCCGCCGCAAAATCGACGTCATGGCGGGCATGATCGCCGACATCAACCCCGACTGCCGCGTGTTCGCGCACGATGCGTTCGTCCTCGCCGAGAACCTGGTCGCGCTCTACGAAACCTGCCTTGAGGAGGCGGACGGACGCATCGATTACGTGGTCGACGCCATCGACACCGTGTCCACCAAACTCGCGCTCGCAGCGCTGGCCCAGGAGCGCGGTTTCGAGCTCATCAGTTCGATGGGCGGGGCCAAGAAGATCCACCCCGAGTGCCTGCGCATCGCCGACGTGCACAAAACCGTGAACTGCTCGCTCGCGCGCATCATGCGCAAGGAGTGCCGCAAGCGCGGCATCCGCCACCTGCGCGTGCTCTATTCCTGCGAGGAGCCGGTGCGCATCGCCGCCGCCCCGGGTGCCGCGCGCTCAGAACGCTCCGACCTGGGGACCGCGAGCTTCATGCCGCCCATCATGGGGCAGATGATCGCAGGCGAGGTGCTACGGCATATCTCTGGGCTCGGCGCGGACGACGACATCTCGGCCGCACTCGCCATGCACGACGCCGCACAGAAGGGGCAGTTGGCGGGCAAGCGAGGCGGGCGCGCATGAACGGAAATTTGGGCAAAAAGGAAGGAGCGGGGCGAAGGGAGCACGAGGGAGCGATTCACCCTGAAGCCCCAAGCGTCGAGATGGCCACCTCGAACACGAACACCGAAACGCCGGGTTTCGAGCACCGTTGGCGCCTGTTCGATATGCACTGTCACCTCGACCGCATGGCTAACGCCGATGAGGTCGCGCGCGAAGCGGCGGCGAACGATATGGCCCTGTTCTGCACCACCGTCACCCCTGTCGACGCGCTCGCCGCGCGGTCCCGCTTCGGCACCCCGCCCAACGTCCGCGTAGGCGTGGGACTCCATCCGTGGTGGGTCGCAGACGGGAGACGCGGCGAGATCGAGATCGAGCAGGCCGCGCAACTCGCAGCCGTCAGCCGCTTCATTGGCGAGGTGGGGCTCGATTTCGGTCCCCGCCACGCCGCAAACGCCCAAAGACAACTGGATGCCCTTGAAGCCATCGCCCGTGCATGCGCCGGGCACCCCGTCGAGGGCCGCGTGCTGTCCGTCCACGCCATCCGATCAGCGGGCGAGGCACTCGACGTCCTCGAACGCCATGGACTCACCGCGAGTTCCCATTGCATATTCCATTGGTTTTCGGGCACAAGTGATCAACTTGCGCGGACACTCGACTCCGGATGCCTCTTTTCGATAAGCGAACGCATGCTCGCAACCAGGAGAGGGCGCGAATACGCACGGCAAATCCCCCTGGATCGGCTCTTGTTGGAAACCGATTTGCCCGAACAGTTGGACAAGCCTTGTTCAGCCGATCAGATCGAAGCCTCACTCATGCGCGTACTGCATGAGCTCGCCCACTTACGTGGCACCGACGAGCATACGCTTTCCACCCGTATCGCCAAAACGAGTTCGGAACTTCTCGGACTGCAGTCCCGCCCATAGCATCAGTTCGACAACCAGTGGGGCGATTTTTAGCCTTCCCCTCAACGGCAGCGCGACATATAAATCTCCGATGATGGTCAAAATACCCTGATTGTGCGCTGAGATGACAACAAAATACGACATGCATAATTGTTTGCAAGCGCATTTCCTGCGGTTTTATCTTTTGAAACCCCGAGACGCGATCGCCCGTCGCCATTAGCGGATTGGACTGTATCTCCAATCCTGCGATTTTGCCCAATCATCCCAAACCTATCGCCGCACAATCAGGGTATTTTGACCACAACGGAGAAACCGAATGGGAACGAAATCAAAACACGCATTTATTCATACAAGCGCAGCTGAAAATCGCCCGGTTTTATGCAATGACGCAAAACCCGGGCATCGAACACCTGCTGAGAGATCTATCGGAACGTCGTTCCAAGCCATACTTTGAAAAGCAACGGGTCTCAGAGATAAGCAGCGGCCAGCTGGCCGCAAATCGGCAGTTCACGGCAGCAGTATGACAAATCACATGAAAATGGCGGCTCGACATTCAGCCGCAACTAGAGTCCGATAAATCCAAAACGTCGGGGATCGAATCGATGATCGCGTTGGCGGCATCTTGGGTGAAGCCGAAGCGCTCCTCGCGTTTGGCGATGACCGTGAGGCCGGCGGCCCTGCCGGCCTCGATGCCGGGAATCGAATCCTCCACGCAACAGCAATCGCCCGCGGACAAGCCCAGGCTCTCCAGCGTGTGCAGGTAGATCTCGGGGTTCGGCTTGCTCTCGTGGAACTGCTCGCCGCTGATGATCACCTCGAAAAACCCACCCAAGCCGCAATCCGAGAGCACCTGCGCGATATTACGATGCGAGGAAGATGAGGCGAGTGCCAGGCGCACGCCCCGGCGCTTCAATTCGACGAGCGTCTCCTTGACGCCGGGGTTCAGCAGCGTGGCATAGTCGATGTCGCGCCCCTGCCACCAGGCGCCCTCGAGCGTCTCGATGCCCTCGGCGTCGATGGATATCCCAGAGCGGGTGAACCATTTGAGCATGTTCGCCCGATCCTGCTTCACCGAGGCGCCCACGAGTTCGAGCAGCTCCTCATGGGACACCTCCACGCCCGATTCCGCGAGGAACTGCCCGCGACAGTCAAGGTAGTACACCTCGGTGTCGACGAGCACCCCATCCATATCAAAGATGACGGCCTTGAAGGGGAACGCCCCGGGCATTCCGTCGCCGTTCCCTTCCTTGTACACTCCCATATCTCCCCATCACTCAGACTGCGCCACCCGCGAGCGGGCGCGCTTGACCTGACCGAAAAAGAACACAGCCCCTACCAGCGCGATGATGCACGACGCCGCGAAGAGCACCGCCTGCACACCGAACGCCTCGGCAAGTGCGGGCGCGGCGAGCAGCGGCAGCACGCCTGCGCTCATGAGGCCGAAACGCACGAAACCCATGATGCGGCCCAGATATGCGATGGGAGCCTTCTCCTGCACGAGAATCATCTGCAGGGGCTCCAGAAAACCCCACGCGAGGCCGTTGATAGCCTGGCCGACGATCGCCACCGCGAGGATATCGGTTCCCACGTAGATCATGGACGCCACGCCCACGCCGAACAGGGAGCCCAAAAGCAGCGTGAGGTTGGCCATGCGGTCGGGCAGCTTGGTGAGCAGCCATGCGCCAATCGAGGAGGTGAACCCCACCACCGAGGACAGCCAACCGAGCCACACGACATCGACCTCGAGCACGTCGCGGTAGAATAGCGACTCGAGGGAATCGAAGGCGCCGAAGGCGAAGAAGCCGAGGAAGCCGGAGATGAAGATGAGCCTCAAATCGTGGTTTTGGAGCGTCATGCGCGCGCCGTCGGCCATGCCGGAGAGAATGCCCGCCTTCGCATCCTCCTCCCGCTCGGGCCGCAGCACCTCGTGGCATCCGAGGGCCAAGACGCCCGCCGCCGCCATCGCCGCCGCCATGAACAGATACACCGACTGCGTGGAGAACGTCGACACCAACGCGCCGCCGAAGATGGGACCGAGCGTGAACGCGATATTGCTGTAGAACACCATCAGGCCGTTCAGGCGCTGGCGCCCCGTGAGCGTCGCGATGAGATAGCCCGGGTACGCATGGGTGCAGGTATTGATGAAGCCGCCCGACACGCCGAGCGCGGCGGCGGCGATTATGAGAGACGCCTCGGTGATGGGCCCCAAGCCGATCGAGAGGCTCGTGACGGCCGAGAAAGCGCATACCGCCACCGTCGTCTTGCGCGGGCCGATCGAGTCGATAACCGAGCCAGCCGCCACGTTGCCGATCGAGGTCGCGAGGTTTCGGACGAGCGTGATCGCCGCCACCAGGAAGGCGGTGCCGGCGAGATCGTAGGTCGCCGCGCCGATCAGGCCGAGGAAATACACGGCGTTGTTCGCGCACCATTGGAGAGACTCGATGCCAATCAGGCGCTTCTCCGCGATGCTGAGCTTATTTTTCTCATGGGTGGTTCCGCCCATGTTCCCACATCCCAAGTGAAATCCGTGCGGCCACACGCGAGCGCGGAACGGAGCCGGTCGATTCGCGCCTATTCCCGATCGACCGTCCCCGATTGGCCCGTCCCGCGCGACCGCAGCAAACAAAACGCGCAAGCGAGCAAAGACGTCGCCTGCGCGTTACTCATAACCGATTCGAGCTTCATGGGGTCAACGGGCAGGGACGCTTGCGGCGCCTGCCCGGCACCATGTTAGAACTCCTCGTCGTCCTCGGTATCCTCGATCAGGTCGTTGACGAACTTGACGCGCGTATCGTCTGCGGCGCAGATCTCGCGGATGACCTCGGCGGTGTCGTGCCCTTCCTCGGCAAAGAGCAGCTGGATGAGCAGCGGGAGGTTCATGTTGGTGACCAGATAGGTGTTGGGCCGACGCTGGACGATGGAGGTGAACTCGTTGTTCACGCTGCCACCGAACAGATCGGTGCACACGACCAGGTCATCGCCCTCCGGGGTCTCGTCGAGCATCTTGGCCGCAGCGGCGGCAAGGTCGTTGTTGCCGTCGACGTACATCGAAAGCGTGCGGACGTTGTCGCGCTCCCCGGATAACAGCGAGACGCTCTCGTTGATGCCGGCCGCGAAGTGCGCGTGGGATGCGATGATGAACTGCCTCATAGAGAGTTGCTCCTTACATGTGAGACGAGGTTTGAACTAGTAATCGAACTGGTGATAATAGCGACGGTACTTGAGATTGTGCTTGGTCACGGTCTCATAGTACGCCGCCATGCGGTCGGTGACGAGGGAGGACAGGATCCACGGGGAGACGATGACGCGGAACTCGTCGTCCAGGCCGGGGATGGCGTACTCGGCGGTGTCGATGATGAAGTAGTCCTCATCGCCCGTCTTGCCGGAGCGCAGGAAGGCCTCGACGCGGTTGTCGAGCGCGCGGCACTCGTCCTCGCCCTTGAACAGGAACACCGGGACGCCGGGCTCGAGGAGCTCGAGCGTGCCGTGGAAGAAGTCGTGGCTGGTGATGTAGCGGGTGCGCTTCCACTGCATCTCCTCGAGGATGCACATGGAGAACAGGATCGTCTCGCCCCACAGCGCGCCGGAGCCGATGAACATGGTGTAGGGGGCGAGGCCGTACTTGCGGGCGAACTCCTCGGCCTTGGGCTCGAAGCGCTTGCGCATGTCGAGCAGCTCGGCCCAGACGTTCTCGGTCTGCTCGATGAACAGGTCGAACTTGGGGAAGCAGCCGCGGCGGTTGAGCAGGCGCAGGCCGAAGCAGTCGGCGAGGTAGTAGCCCATCTCGCAGCCGCCCGCGCCGTGGTTGGACGCCATGCGGATGCAGTTCTCGGCGCCCACGGCCTGGCCGATGAGGCCCTCCGGCTTGGTCATGGCGAAGACGCGGACGCCCATCTCCTTGAGCTTCTTCACGGCCTCGAGGACCTCGGGGGTGGTGCCGGACTCGGAGGCGGTGAGCACGACGGACTTCTCGGTCATGCGCTTGTGGCCGGAGACGTTCCACTCGGCGGCGTGGATCAGGTAGACCTCGAGGTCGCGGTCGCCGAACTTGTTCATGAGGTACTCGAGCTGCATGAGCTCGTCCCAGGTGCCGCCGACGCCCATCAGGAACACGGCGTCGTAGCCCTCGTCCGCCACACGGTCGGCGAGCTCGATCATCTTCTTGCCGGCCTCGACGGCGGCCTTGCCGTCGGCGAGGTAGCCCTCCTGGTCGAAGTTCATGATCTCGATCTTCTCGGTCTCCTGCATTGCTGCTCCCCTTTCGGATCGGTGGTCTCTCATATCAACCTGAGAGTTTTTCATACCACTTGTTGCAATACATCTTACAGATTTTTAATACCACTAATACCACAATCGAATGCTTTCCGCGAACGGTCGAATCGGCCCCATAAACGGCGCGAGGCGGCGGCCACATAGACCGCCGCCTCGTATCAGACTAGAGGCGAAGAGATGTTGGAGAACTCGACGTTAAGCGAGAATGCCCAGGTACACGCCGACCACACCCACGACCATGGTGCCGAGGATCAGCAGGGACGGGTGGATCTTCTTGCCGAGCAGCCAATAGTAGATGCCCATGCAGCCCAGGCCGAGCATTCCGGGCATGATGCCGTCGAGCACGTCCTGGAGCATGGTGACCTCTTCACCGGAACCGAAGGACACGGCGAGGGTTGCCCAGAACATCGAGCAGGTCATGGAACCGACGACCATCATACCGACGATGCCGGCGCCCTTGATGAGCTTGTCCATGATGCCGGACTCGGAGGCGGCGTCGAGCAGGCCGACACCCAGCTCATAGCCCTTCACGATACCCCAGACGCGCAGGATGTACTGCGGGACGTTGAAGATCAACAGGAACAGGATCGGGCCGAGCGGGTTGCCCTCGGCGGCCATGGAGACGGCGATGCCGGCGGCGACCACGCGGATGGTCGTCAGGAAGATGGCGTCGCCGACACCGGACAGCGGGCCCATGAGGGCCGCCTTGACATCGTTGACGGACTCGGGCGGCAGCTCGCCGGCCTTGATGCGCTCCTCCATGGACATCGCGATGCCGCCGACGAACGGGGCGAGCGCGACCGTGATGTTGAAGAACGCAGTGTGACGCTCGAGAGAGGCGGCATAGCCGGCCGGGTCGTCGTGCCAGATCTTCTTGAGCATCTTCTTGACCATGAGGCCGAAGGCGAGGCCCATCTGGTTCACGTAGGTCCAGGAGAACTCCATGCCCAGGGCGCCGATGTTCAGCGCGGACTTGACAAGGTCGTCTTTGGTGATGGCGTTCTCACCGCTCTTGTAGACGCTCTTGTTCTCATTAGAAGTCATCGTCGTCAGCCCCCTCGATCTGCGCAGCGGCAGGCTTGTTGTCAAAGATACCCAGCATAAGAACAGCGATGATGATGGCGATCAGGGAGACGCCGAGCACCGGCACGCCCATGTAGGAGGTCATCAGGAAGCCCAGGAACAGGAAGGGCAGAAGCTCCTTGCGGTAGATGAGGCGCAGCAGCATCGCGAAGCCCATGACCGGCAGGATGTTCGCGGCGGCGCCGAAGCCGTTGAGGACGAACTCGGGGATCGTGTTGGTGATCCAGGCGACGGCGTCGGAGCCGAGGTACACGGCGAAGAAGATGACCGCGAAATACACGGGGGCCACGTACAGGGCGATGAAGAAGTGCAGGGCGGTGAGTTTGGCGCCGTTACCCTCGGCGGCGAACTTCGGGACGAAGGACAGCAGCCAGTTGGTGATGGGCTGGAACAGGTTGCTGAGGGCGAGGACCAGCGTGCCGATGGGCATGGCCAAGCCGACGGCGACCTCGGTGTCCAAGCCGAGCAGGATCACGTAGGCGGTGCACAGGACGCCGGCGGACGTGGCATCCGGCGGAATATAGGCTCCGATGGAGACGGAGCCCATGAACAGAGCCTCGATGCTGGCACCCAGGGCAAGGCCGGTCTGCAGGTCACCGAGTATGAGACCGAGCAGAGGACAGACCACGATGGGACGGAAGGCGTACAGCGTGCCGAGCTGGTAATCGAAGAACTTGACGAATACGTAGAATGCGGCACAGATCAATGATTGGACAAGCATGTCGTACCTCCTGTCAGGGCAGACAATACGGCCTTCTTAGAGAAGCGCGAGGGCGTTTTCCTTCTTGTCATCGGCGAGGGCGCGAATCTCCACCTCGACACCGCGCTCGCCAAGCTCCTTGAGTATCTCGACCTCCTCGGGCTCGAGGAAGATCTGACGGGAGATCTGCTTGGTGGTGGGGGACTCGAGCGTGTTGCCGAGGTTCAGGCTCTTGATCTGGGGGCACCCGTCGATGAGCAGCTTGGCGTCCTCGATCGAGCGCACGCAAATGATCATGCGGTACTTGTCGGTCACACCGCTGTTGATGGCCTCGATGGCGTGGGCCATGTCCTTGATCACCAGCTTGCAGCCGGTCGGCTTGCCCATCTTGAGCGTGGTCTTCCACACCGGGTCGTTCGCGACCTTGTCACCGACGCAGAAGATGCAATCGGACCCCAGGCCGTTGACCCAAGACGTCGCGACCTGCCCATGCAGCAGTCGGTGATCGACGCGCGTTAGTAGAATCATGTTCCTCCTCCTTATTCAACGTGAACAAAGTTCTATATGTTTTTGGATGTTTTTAATACCAAAAACAATAATAAGATAGCATGTTTTTAATACCATTCGTCCTCGTTCAAGGCGCATCGGCCAAGTGGTATGAATATCTCGCCGAGCGGTGCATATCGGACGCGAATCAAACGAAACGGGGTTCGAAACAACGTTTTACCCCTGTCATATGCCCATATGGGCTATTTGCGCACGAGATAGCTCGCGCTCTCCCCCACAGAGACGGACCTGACGAACTCCAGCGGTCGCCCCTCGACGTCGTAGCTCACGCACGTGAGACCAAGTGCCGGATCGTTGGCCCCCACGCGCAACAGACGCGCATCACGCGCCTTGAGCTCCTGCGCCTCGAGCTCCTCGACCGCCCAGGCCACCGGATGCCCGCGCAGCTCGTACAGGGCGTACAGGCTGAATATCGACACGTCGACGTCCTCGATGCCCGGAAAGAGCTCACAGGGTATGAGCGTCCGCTCGATGGTGAAGGGCACGCCGTCGATGCAGTTGAGGCGACGGACGTAGAACAGGTCGCTATCAGGGGCGATGCCGAAAAACCGAGCGTAGAACTCACCCGCCTCGCGCACCGTCGCCTCCAGCACCCGGACACTCGGCGTGCGCTGGTAATGGCGATGCGAATCACGGAAGCCACGCGGATTATGCGTGACGGAGCCCTCGAGCCCATGCGTGGCGAACGTGCCCTTCCCCTGGACGCGGACGATGAGCCCCTCCTCCTCCAGTCCGTCGAGGGCGTTGCGGATCGTGACCTTGGTCGTGCCGTATTGCTCGGCGAGCTTGGCCTCCGAGGGGATCGCCGCCCCCGTGGTGTACTCCCCCGTGGCGAGGCGCATATGCATATCGCGGCGGATATCAAGGTACAAAGGCAGATCGACCTCGCCTGAATCCTCGTGCGCGGCATCGGGGAAAGCCGCGGCGGCCTCATCGGCGCGGGCCCTCGCATCCGGGACCCCCTCGATCGCGCCCCGATCGGGGACGTGGTAACGTGCACCCTTCATGCGCTGCCTCCTCTTCGAAACCCCAACTCGCGGCAACAGATTTACATGACCGTCTTGCACGAAATCCTGAAATGGCTGGGACTGTATCGGGTGCGATAGTACTCGATGGGGTTCGTGTCGGACCCCATGCGCGTGCCGCACTCGAGGAAGATCAGGTCTCCGGGCTCGATACCCATCAGGCTCGCCTCCCGCCCGGTCGCGCGGGCGACGGTCACGCGAAGCGTCACATGGACCGCCTCGGCGCCGTACTCGTCCGCAAGCACGCGCGACAGCGAGACGTCCTCGAAATCGAACCTGTCGATGCCGGGGAACCTCGCGAGGGAGAGATACGAGGTCTCGAGCATGGCCGGCGTGTCCCCGATTAGGCGCAGTCGTGTGAGGTGGAAGACCGGCCCATCCTCCGGGAGGTACAGATGGCTGGCGACGCTCGTGCCGGCGGGGATGATGTCGCGGGTCAGCACGTGGGAGGAGGGCTCGCCCCCGATCGATCGCACGATCTCTGAAAAGCCGGACAAGTCGTCGAGCTGAACCGTCGGACGGCAGGGGCACAGATAGTTGCCCGACCCCTGGCGCCTCTCTATGACATGGGTCGAGACGAGGTGCGTCAGGACACTACGCAGCGTGGTGCGCGAGACCCCGATCTCGTCGCAGAGCTCTCGCTCGGGTGGAAAGGCGTCTCCGGGCCGCATATCGCACGCGGCGATGTGGTTCAAGATGCCCTCGACGGCTTTGTCGTACGAGGTCGCCTCGACGCGCCTAGCCACGGGAACCGCCCTCGATCATCTCGTCAAAGGCGGCTTTCACGGTCTCGGCGCTTTCGATCACCTGCCGATACGCCATCGAACCGCGCTTCAGCTCGCGGCCCCACACGGGGATGATGAGCTTGTCGGCCGTCGGATCGCGCAAGGTGACTTCGAGGTACACCCCACCGCAATACGCGCCGCCCTTGTACTTGTTGGCGCGGGCGACTTTGCCCGGATTCTTGAGGACCTCGCCGAGCAGCTCCATCCCCCGCGCCTCGCCGACGGCGGGACCGGCCGTCCCCTCGCATTCGAGCTCCCTCACCGTGCAGCTCACGATATCCGCCATGGCGTACACGTCCGGATGGGGGACGCCGAGCCTGCGCAGCCCCCAGGTGCCCTCCGCGTCGTTCGCGGTCACCTCGGGAATGCCAAAAGGTGCCGAGGGGAGCAGGATGGTCCTGATATCGTCATTGTTCGAGATCTCGCTCATACGTCGCCCGTCTCATGTCGTGAAATTCGCAAAAGGGCGACCGAGTAGCCCCGGCCGCCCCCTATACCTTATCGCATCGCACTCACTGCGGCGCCCGTTGACCTTAGTAGTCGAACTGGTGGTAGTAGCGACGGTACTTGAGGTTGTGCTTGGTGACGGTCTCGTAGTGACGGGCCATGCGGTCGGTCGCGAGGACCGTGAGGATCCACGGGGAGACGATGACGCGGAAGTCGTCGTCCAGACCGGGGATGGCGTACTCGGCGGTGTCGATGATGACGTAGTCCTCGTCGCCGGTCACACCGGAGCGCAGGAAGGCCTCGACGCGGTTGTCGAGCGCGCGGCACTCGTCCTCGCCCTTGAACAGGAACACCGGGACGCCGGGCTCGAGGAGCTCGAGCGTGCCGTGGAAGAAGTCATGGGAGGTGATGGAGCGGGTGCGCTTCCACTGCATCTCCTCGAGGATGCACATGGAGTAGAGGATGGTCTCGCCCCACAGCGCGCCGGAGCCGATGAACATGGTGTAGGGAGCCAGCGCGTACTTGCGGGCGAGCTCCTCGGCCTTGGGCTCGAAGCGCTTGCGGATGTCGAGCATGTCCTTCCAGATATCCTTGGTCTGCTCGATGAACAGGTCGAACTTGGGGAAGCAGCCGCGGCGGTTGA
>ERZ894232.446-NODE-446-length-54660-cov-15.366230_pt1 | contig 54660 bp, 48 predicted proteins | sample MGYA00380296_ERZ894232 | MGnify/ENA primary metagenome ERZ894232 (study PRJEB32331, sample SAMN06328433) | human gut metagenome | biome: human gut microbiome; feature: stool | host: Homo sapiens | collected 2014-08-14 ...
ATCACAGAGCTTAGAAACATGATAAAGACACTTCAGGCAACTGTGGATGCTGCCAGCAAACGGGAAGAAGTTCTTATTCAGGAGAGAGACAACCTGAAAGACGAGATTAGCCTTCTCCGTAAGAAGCTTTTTGGTTCCTCAAGTGAAAAACGTGTGATTGATTTTCCGGGTCAGTTAAACCTTTTTAATGAAGCAGAACTGGAACAGGATCCCTCGATTGCGGAGACAGAAGAACTTGCTGCAATACTTCCGGAGGAGACTCCTAAAAAGAGAAAAACCAGAGCAACAGATGCAGAGCGCTTTAAAGGGATACCAGTAATAAAAAAATATATCGATATCCCGGAAGAGGATAAAACATGCCCTGTTTGTAGTACTCCGTTAGTTAAGATTGGCGAAGAGTTTGTCCGTCGTGAACTGGTCTTTATTCCTGCCAAACTGAAAGTCGTTGAAATCTACAGTTTTAATTACAGCTGTCCGGAATGCAGTAAACGGGATATCCCTGTCATTAAAAAGGGAAAAGACGGAAAGCCTCATATGCTTTATGGTATGGCCTCAGCTGGTACCGTTGCCTGGGTCATGTATCAGAAGTTTTGCAACAGTCTCCCATACTGTCGCCAGGAAAAAGACTGGAAACAGTACGGAGCTGCGATCACCCGTGCAACTATGGCAAACTGGGTAATCCGTAATTCTGAGGCATTTTTCCGCCCGATGTATGAATATTTTCATCGGAAGCTTTTGGAAAGAAACTTCCTAATGGCTGATGAGACGCCTCTTCAGGTTTTGCATGAAGAAGGACGTCGTGCTCAGACAAAGTCCTATATGTGGCTGTTCCGTAGCGGAGAAGACGGTGGTATCCCGATCATTCTCTACAAGTATTCACCAACCCGCGCCGGAGACAATGCCGTTGAATTCCTTCAGGAATTTAACGGATATCTGATGTGTGATGGTTATAGCGGATACAATAAAGTATCCAATGCAAAGCGGACAGCCTGCTGGGCACATATCAGAAGATACCTGACAGATGCCATTCCAAAAGGAAAGCAGCTGGATTATACCCAGCCTTCCGTACAGGGCATGATGTATATCAATCAGCTCTTTCATCTGGAAGATGTCATTAAGGCAGAGCACTCATCCTTCGATGCTATCAAAAAGGCTAGACTTGAAAAAGAAAAGCCGATAGTGGAAGGCTTTTTGTCGTGGCTTGATAAACAGAACCCTGTCAGAGGTTCGAGGATGGATAAGGCTGTAACATATATCCAGAACCGGAGAGACTATCTTATGACCTATCTGGAAGATGGACGATGCAGTTTCTCTAACAACCTCAGTGAAAATGCGATCCGTCCATTTACAGTCGGCCGCAAAAATTGGCTGTTCTGCGATACACCTCATGGTGCCCAGGCCAGTGCTATAGTATATACGATGGTAGAAATGGCCAAGGCAAATGGAGTAAATGTCTATCACTATTTAACCTATCTTCTGGAAAAGCTACCAGATGATAGTATGAGTGACAATGAATTAGATCAACTTGCTCCATGGAATGAAAAGGTAAAAATTGAGATAGAGCGTCGAGCAAAAAACTCAAATCAATCATAAATCATATGTGAATTGTCAAGGTATTCCGGTTACTGAAAAGTAGCCGGATATTTTTCTATCAACGGCTGAAATTTAAGCGCTTACGAATAAAATGATATTTTATCCAAATGAAGAATGCCTTTCCTATGCAGATAAGGTTGTTACAGAGATTGAAAAAATTCTAAAAAATCCTAAAAAAACAATAGAGAATAGCTTTTTGAAAAAATATGTTTCTGTATTGGAAAAAGGGAAATGTGATGATTTTTTGAAAGTGTGTACAGAAAAATATCAACTGTTAAGAATGGGATATCCCTATATAATAACAGGACCAATTACTATTCAGTTAATCTTTCTGCCAAAAAGAAGACTAAAAAAGAAAAAACAACTGTTATATTCTAAATGTCTGCTTTCTTTGAAAGGTGTAGAAGAGCAATTAAAAAGTACAACAGAAAGTAATCGGATTTTTTTGTTAAAGGTAGCTAGGATTTTAGACAAAGCAATAGCAGAAGAACTAGAACATGATTTACGAAATCAATAAGATGGAAGGCTGATGTGTGAAAATATATCAGTCTTCGTGTTATTTTAGGGATAACAAAAATAAATATCGAAGAGAGTGTCTCTATCCCAGTGTATTACTTCTGGTTGATAGCAGCCTGTGCTGCCATTAATGAGAAATAAGATATTGCAAAATTTTTCTTGAATTTCTTTTATTTCTGTGCTATTCTTTTAACAAGCAAAAGTAAAAGGGAGTAGCTTAACATCTTTTATAGATAGGTTATGAAAGATGGTTTTGTAATCGTCATCCGGTATCGAGAGATACCCGTAGCAAATGAGAAAGCAAGACTTTTATTGTGGCAGAGGTCATGATAAAGGTCTTTTTTTATTCCTTTTATTTCTTCCCTCATACTTCTTCCACAGAGATTTCCTTACTTTTGCAGACTTCTTTTTGGATGGATTTATTACGGACTATTAAAGACCATACTTGATGAATTATATAGGAAATTAGAAGGATATTCGGATAGAAAAATTAGAAAAAATTATTAAAAAACTTTAAAAATATAAAAATTATGATATAATTTGTGAAAAAATCAGGTTGAATATATGAGGAGGAAGAAGAATATGGTAAAAACAGTGGGAATTGTCAGTTTATCAAGTGGAACAATCGGGGAAGACTTTGTAAAGCATGAATTAGATTTAGGTATTGAAAGGTTAAAAAATTATGGCTTAAAAGTAAAATTTATGGACCATGCTTTAAAAGGAATTGATTATTTAAAAGAGCATCCTGATAAAAGAGCGGAAGACCTTTTACAGGCATTTTCCGATCCGGAAATCGATATGATATTGTGCGCCATCGGTGGTGATGATACATATCGACTGCTTCCTTATTTATTCGAAAATGGAGAGTTGCAGAAGGCAGTTACAAAGAAGATATTTTTGGGATTTTCAGACAGTACCATGAACCATCTTATGCTTCATAAAGTAGGATTAAATACTTTTTATGGGCAGGCATTTCTTTCCGATATCTGTGAACTAGGGAAAGAAATGTTACCCTATACAAAGAAATATTTCGAAGAATTGATTACAACAGGCACAATCAAAGAGATTACTTCAAGTGATGTGTGGTATGAGGGAAGAACGAATTATGATGAAAATCAGGTAGGAGTGGAGCTTCCGGAAGAGCTTAACAGGGGATATGAGCTATTACAGGGAAGTTCTGTTTTCTCCGGTAAAATTTTAGGCGGATGTTTGGATACCATATTTGATATATTTGATGGAGAACGATATGAAAATTCACCGGAACTTTGTAGTAAATATCAACTGTTTCCGTCTAAAAATGAGTGGGAGGGAAAAATTCTGCTTTTGGAAACCAGCGAAGAAAAGATGACACCGGATAAGCTGAAACGAGCACTTTTGAAACTAAAAGAGATCGGAGTATTTGAGAGTGTGAACGGAGTGCTGGTAGGAAAGCCCATGGATGAAACTTATTATGAAGAGTATAAAAAAGTGCTGATAGAAACTATTGATAATCCTGCATTGCCGGTTGTATATAATGTCAATGTAGGACATGCACTTCCAAGGTGTATTATTCCTTTTGGAATAGAAGCAACAGTGGATGTAGAGAAACAGAAAATTAATTTTCAGACAGAATAATTATAAAAAGATATTGGCAGCAGTCTGTGACAGGATTGAAAAAACGGCAATGATATGCTAAGATTATCTCTGCTAATGAAAATAAAGAGAGAACAAGGGAGAAATTTATGAGGTATGATTATCTAATAGTAGGCGCCGGTTTATTTGGTGCAGTGTTTGCTCATGAGGCAAAGAAAAAGGGAAAGAGATGTCTTGTTATTGATAAAAGACCTCATATTGCCGGAAATGTTTATTGTGAAGATATAGAGGGAATACATGTACATAAGTATGGGGCACATATTTTTCATACTTCCAACAAGGAAATATGGGAATATATGAACCAATTTGCAGAGTTCAATAATTATATTAATTCTCCGATTGCAGTATATAAAGATGAGTTATATAATCTTCCCTTTAATATGAACACATTCAGCAAAATGTGGGGAATTCGCACACCAAAAGAGGCGAAAGAAATGATTGCACAGCAGATTGAAGAATTACATATTACAGAGCCTAAAAATCTGGAAGAACAGGCGCTTTCTTTGGCGGGCACAGATGTTTATGAAAAGCTGATAAAGGGATATACGGAAAAGCAATGGGGACGTCCGTGTACAGAGCTTCCTGCATTTATTATTAAAAGACTGCCGTTTCGTTTTACCTATGATAACAATTATTTTAATGATACTTATCAGGGAATACCAAAGGGCGGATATACAGTGATTGTAGAAAAAATGTTGGAAGGCATAGAGGTAAAAACCAATACGGATTATTTTACATTCAGAAAAGAGAATGAAAATATAGCGGATAAAGTGGTGTTTACAGGAATGATTGACGAGTATTTTGGATATCAACTGGGAGCATTGGAGTATCGTTCTGTGCGCTTTGAAACAGAGGTTCTGGATACCGATAATTATCAGGGAAATGCAGTGGTAAATTATACAGACAGGGAAGTTCCGTACACAAGAATTATTGAGCATAAACACTTTGAATTTGGAAAACAGGAGAAAACCGTTATTTCTAGAGAATATTCTTCTGAGTGGAAAGTGGGAATGGAGCCTTATTATCCGGTGAATAACGAGCAAAATAATGCACTGTTTGAGAAATACAGAAAATTGGCTGAAAAGGAAACGAATGTGATATTTGGCGGACGTCTTGGCAATTATAAGTATTATGACATGGATAAAGTTGTAGAAGCGGCGCTTCAGACAGCAGAAAAAGAGCTGGCAAGAAAAGATGGGAAGTAGAGGACAGAGTGAATAAAAAAGAATTATTGGAAAAATATAAAGATATTATTCCCTATCTATTTTTTGGAGTTTGTACAACTGCTGTAAATATGATAGGATATTGGGCTTTGGCATATTTGTGTAACTGGGGAATTATGCCAAGTACAGTTGCAGCATGGTTTTTGGCATTGATTTTTGCTTATGTTACAAATCGTAAATGGGTATTTAAAAGCGAAGCCAAAAATCCGGCAGAAATAGCAAGAGAAGCATTTTATTTCTTTATTTGTCGATTGAGCACAGGTGTTGTTGACTGGGGAAGTATGCTTCTGTTTGTGGGTGTTTTCCGTCTAAACGATATGTTTAGTAAATTGGCAGCCAATATTATTGTGATTTTATTAAACTATATTGCAAGCAAAAGAATTATATTTAAAAAATCGAAATAAAATTCTTACATAAAAGAGAAACTATGGAGAAAATCTATGGTTTCTTTTTGCATTTCAGGAAAAATACGTTATCCGTTTTCTAAAATGGATTAAAAAACTCTAGTATTGAAACGGAAAATATGCTATGATGGGTAACAGAGAATACAAGATATAGTATAGGATGAAATCAAAGGAGCAAGGAAATGAAGAATTATATCAGTCAGGTGATGAAGGAATTTCCTGAAGCAGAATATAATGTCTGTAAATTGGAACAGGGATATGAGTGTTTGAAAAGAGACGATATGACAGAAGAGGATATTTTACAGGCGCTGACAAAGGCGGCTGTGGAGCTGACGCAGGAAACAGAACCGAAATGGGAATACATTGGCGCACGCTTTTTATATATGAAATTTGCAAAAAGATTGAAATCAGAATTAGAAAAAAGGGAAATCAATGATTTTTATGAAAAAATTCAATATCTGACAAAAGAAGGGCTGTACGGCAGTTATATTTTAGAGCATTATTCAAAAGAAGAAATTTTAGAAGCGGAAAGTTATATCAAAGCAGAGCGCAATGGTTTGTTTAATTATTCCGGATTGGATTTACTTCTCAATCGTTACGTTATTCAGACCCATGATCACATTAAATTGGAGACACCTCAGGAAATGTATATGGGAATTGCACTTCATCTGGCAATGAAAGAAAAAAAGGATAAAATGAAGTGGGTGAAGAAGTTTTATGACATGCTTAGTAAGCAGGAAGTAACTATGGCTACACCTACTTTGTCAAACGCAAGAAAGCCATACCATCAGCTTTCCAGTTGTTTTATTGATGTTGTTCCCGACAGCCTAGAGGGGATTTACAGAAGCATTGACAATTTTGCTAAAGTAAGTAAGTTCGGTGGTGGCATGGGGATGTATTTCGGAAAAGTGCGAGCTACAGGCAGCACCATTCGAGGATTTGAAGGCGCAGCAGGAGGTGTGATTCGCTGGATACGTCTTGTCAATGATACAGCGGTGGCAGTAGACCAGTTAGGTGTAAGGCAGGGAGCGGCAGCAGTATATTTAGACGTATGGCACAGAGATTTACCGGAATTTTTACAGCTTCGTACCAATAACGGTGATGAGAGAATGAAGGCTCACGATATTTTTCCGGCAGTGTGTTATCCTGATTTATTCTGGAAAATGGCGAAGAAAGATTTAAATCAAAATTGGTATTTAATGTGTCCTCATGAAATTTTTATGGTGAAGGGATGGCGTTTGGAAGACTGCTACGGAGAAGAATGGGAAGAAAAATACAAACAGTGCATAGAAGACAAGAGAATTAAAAAACGCTGTATTAGCATTAAGGAAATTGTACGTATGGTTTTAAAATCAGCTGCGGAAACGGGAACACCTTTTACTTTTAACAGGGATACGGTAAATCATGCTAATCCCAATGGGCATAAAGGGATGATTTATTGTTCTAATCTGTGTACAGAGATAGCCCAGAATATGCAGGAGGTGGAAAGTGTTTCCACAGAAATTCAGACAAAAGACGGTGAGACCGTAGTGGTTACGACTACGAAACCGGGTGATTTTGTGGTGTGCAATCTGGCAAGCCTTTCTCTGGGACATCTTCCCGTAGATGATAAGGAGTACATGAAAGATATTGTAGGGACAGCAGTAAGAGCGCTGGATAATGTAATTGATTTGAACTTTTATCCTGTTCCCTATGCGCAACTTACCAATCAAAAATACAGAGGGATTGGTCTTGGAGTGAGCGGATATCATCATCTTTTGGCAAAGAAAAATATCCTTTGGGAAAGTCAGGAGCATTTAAAATTTGCAGATGAATTGTTTGAGATGATAAACTATTTTGCTGTTTCGGCAAGCGCAGATTTGGCAGAAGAAAAAGGCGTTTATCGCCTTTTTGAAGGCAGTGACTGGCATACCGGTGCGTATTTTGAAAAGCGAAATTATGTGTCAAAAGAGTGGAAAGAATTGGAATACAGAGTAAGAAATACAGGGATGAGAAACGGCTATCTTTTAGCAGCAGCTCCTACCAGCAGTACCAGTATTCTGGCAGGAACTACGGCAGGTCTTGATCCAGTTATGAAGAAGTTTTTTATGGAAGAAAAGAAAGGAAGTATGCTCCCCAGAGTAGCTCCGGATTTGTCTGTGGATACTTATTATTACTATCAGAACGCACACAATATCGACCAGAAATTTAGTGTGAAAGCCTGCGGTATCAGACAGAGACATATTGATCAGGCACAGAGCTTAAACCTCTATATTACCAATAATTATACACTGCGACAGCTTTTTAATCTGTATGTAGAAGCATGGGAAGCAGGAGTGAAAACCATTTATTATGTGAGAAGTAAATCCCTTGAAGTAGAAGAATGTGAAAGCTGTGCTTCATAGGAAGAAGGAGAAAAAGATGACAGAATTAAAGAAAAAATCGCTGTTTAATCCAAACGGAGAGACAGATGTGCGTTTTCGCAGGATGATTGGCGGAGACACTACAAACCTAAATGATTTCAACAATATGCGGTATGGATGGGTGAAGGATTGGTATCGTCAGGCAATGAATAATTTCTGGATACCGGAGGAAATCAATCTTTCTCAGGACAGAAAAGACTATGGAGAACTTTCCGAAAAAGAGCGTCAGGCTTATGATAAAATTTTAAGCTTTTTGGTGTTTTTGGACTCCATTCAGTCTGCAAATCTGCCTTGTATCGGGGAATATATTACGGCAAATGAAATAAATTTATGTCTCTCCATTCAGACTTTTCAAGAGTGTGTACACAGCCAGAGTTATAGCTATATGCTGGATACAATTTGCAGTCCGGAAAAGCGCAATGAGATTTTATATCAGTGGAAAACCGATGAAAGATTGTTAAAGAGAAATACTTTTATCGGCGAATTATATAATGAATTTCAGATGAAAAAAGACAGTTTTACACTGCTGAAAGTCATGATGGCAAACTATATTTTAGAAGGAATTTACTTTTACAGTGGTTTTATGTTCTTTTATAATTTGAGCAGAAATGGGAAAATGCCCGGTTCTGCGCAGGAAATTCGTTATATTAACAGAGATGAAAATACCCATTTGTGGCTGTTTCGAAATATGATTTTACAGTTAAAAGAGGAAGAAGCGGAGCTTTTTACAAAAGAAAATATACAGGTTTTAAAGGCAATGCTGATAGAAGGTGTGGAACAGGAAATTGCGTGGGGACATTATGTTCTGGGAGACGATATCCCCGGAATTTCAAAAGAAATGATTACAGAATATATCAAATATCTGGGTAATTTACGCTTTACAGGCTTGGGCTTTGATGTAGTGTATCCGGGATATGAAAAAGAGCCGGAGAGTATGAAATGGGTGAGTTATTATTCCAATGCAAATATGGTAAAGACAGACTTTTTTGAAGCAAAAAGTACCGCTTATGCAAAAAGTACGGCTCTTTTCGATGATTTATAGGGGAAAAGATTGACTTTATGTTGTGCTTAATACTATTCTATAAAAAGATGTTGGGGCAAAGCTCTTTGGCACCGATATTTAAGGCTTGAAACAGGAGGAAAGTAATTAAGTGGAAATGCAGGAAATTCTGGCGATTTACGGAACAGAATATAAAGAAATGACAAAAACTCTTTTACAGGAAGCGGATTTAGAAGAACGAATTTTAAATAAAGAGTGTAAAATAGGAATAAAACCAAATTTGGTAGCGCCTTCTGAAGCTTCTTATGGAGCAACTACCCACAGTGAAATTGTGGCGGGAATTATTGAATATTTGCAGGAAAGAGATTTTTCTAATCTGGTAATGCTGGAAAGCTCATGGGTAGGAGATAAAACAGCAGAAGCAGCGGAGGTCTGCGGATATTATGAGCTTTCGGAGCGATATCATGTGCCTTTTATAGATTTACAAAAAGATACGTATCAAACATATTTCTGTCAGGGAATGGAATTGAAAATCTGCGACGAAGTAAAAAGCTTAGACTTTTTAATTAATGTGCCGGTGATGAAAGGGCATTGTCAGACAAAGATTACCTGTGCACTGAAAAACTTAAAGGGGTTGATACCAAACTGTGAAAAAAGGCATTTTCATGCTATGGGACTTCATGAGCCCATTGCTCATCTGGCAGCAGAAATTGTACCGGATTTTACAGTGGTTGACAGTATTTGCGGAGATTGGGATTTTGAAGACGGGGGAAATCCGGTGGAGTTAAACCGCATTTTGGCAGCAGCAGATCCGGTGCTTTGTGATGCTTATGTATGTCATTTTATGGGGTATGAGGTGGAGGAAGTCCCTTACATAAAAATGGCGGAAGCATTAGGGGCAGGGGACGCAGGTTGGGAGCATGCACAGCTTCGTGAGCTGAATACGCCAAGACAGGGAGAATATATTCCGAAAACGAGAAAAGTCGTAGAGGTTTGTGATGCAGTAGAGGAAGTAGAGTCTTGCAGCGCCTGCTATGGTTATCTTCTTCCGGCTCTTTGGAGACTGAAAGAAGAAGGGCTTTTGGAAAAGCTGAAGGATAAAATCTGCATTGGACAGGGATATCACGGAAAAGCAGGGAAGCTGGGAGTAGGGAACTGTACAAGAGGATTTCAAAATTATGTGAAAGGGTGCCCGCCCACAGAAGAGGAGATTTATGAGTTTTTGAAAAATTATATAATTTTCATGCAAAATGTCTGAAAAGAATATTGACACCCTATATGGTATCACATATACTATAAGCAGGAGGTATGAAAATGTCAAAATGGGATAAATTAATATCACGTATATGTAATTTATCAAGAAATCTTCGATTTGAGGAGCTAAAAAAAGTATTGGAAGCTTATGGGTACGTGATGTATGCACCAAGAGGAGGAAGCAGTCACTATACGTTTAGAAAAAAGGGATGTCAGCCAATTACCATACCAAAACATGAGCCAATTAAAAAAGTTTATGTAGAAATGGTTAGGCAAGTTGTAGAGAGTGAGGAAAGGAATAATGAAGAAGCTGAATGATTATATGGCGATGTCATATCGAATGGAAATTGTAGAAGATAAAGAAGAAGGCGGTTTTGTAGTTTCTTATCCAGATTTACCGGGCTGTATTACCTGCGGAGAAACCATAGAAAGTGCAGTAACGAATGCACAGAAGGCAAAAGAAGAATGGATGATAGCAGCATTTGAGGAAGGAATTGAAATTCATGAACCGGACAGCTTAGAAGATTATTCCGGTCAATTTAAACTGAGAATACCTCGTAGTTTACACAGAGCATTAGCAGAACACTCTCAAAGAGAGGGAGTCAGTATGAACCAGTATTGTGTATATCTATTATCAAAAAATGATGCTGTATATAAGAAATAAAACAGGACAGTCGCTTTACGATTGAATAATCGTGAAGCGACTGTCCTGTTTAAAAAACATTTTTTATTAAACGGTAATCCATCCCATTGCTTCTGATACGGCAAATACCAAAATCAGAATTAAGCAAATAGGAGCAATCCATTTCAGCATAATATTATAGAATTTCTTAAACTTAAATGCTCCGTTTAACTCTACCTCATCAGAAACTACTTTAGAACCAATAAAGTGTCCGATACAGATACAGGTCAGGATTGCAACGATTGGCATCAATACACTGTTGCTCAGGAAATCAAAGAAATCCAGAAGACCAAGACCGATAATCTTGATAAAGCTCAAAGGTCCGAAGCCTAAGGAAACAATAGCGCCTAATACCAGTACATAAATGGTAACCGTGATTGTTGCTTTTTTTCTGCTCCATTCAAGCTTATCTCTTATAATAGAAACGTTTGTTTCTAAAAGAGAGATAGAAGATGTCAAAGCTGCAAATAATACCAGAAGGAAGAATACAGTTCCGATTACACCGCCTAGAGTCATATCTTCAAAAACCTTAGGAAGTGTAACAAACATTAAGGAAGGTCCTTTGCCCAGTGCTGCTTCGTCACCGCCTGAAAATACAAAAACAGAAGGAATAATCATCAAACCTGCCAGAAAAGCAATCGCAGTATCGAAGATTTCAATCTGTCTTACAGATTTTTCCAGATTGCAGTCCTTCTTCATATAAGAACCGTAGGTAATCATAATTCCCATTGCAAGGGACATGGAATAGAATAACTGTCCCATAGCTGCAAGCACCGTAGTAGCGGAGAATTTAGAAAAATCAGGAAGCAGATAATATTTTACACCCTCCATAGCGCCTGGGCGTGTAATACAAAAGACGGAAACGCCTACAATCAGTACGATTAAAAGTGGCATCATAATACGACTTGCCTTTTCAATTCCTTTTTCTACGCCGAAAATAACTACAACAGCAGTAATGATAACGTATAATGCAAACCAGAATACAGGAGAACCTGCCTGGCTGATAAAACCGTTAAAATATTCGTCACCGGCAGCCGCAGCAACATCACCTGTCAGGAAGGTTACAAAATATTTAATAACCCAACCGCCGATTACGCAGTAATAAGGTGTAATAACAAAAGGAACGATACACGCCAGATAACCTACAAATTTAAAACGTTTATCAAGGGCTTTAAAAGCGCCGACAGCACTTAATCCTGTTTTACGTCCAATGGCAATTTCTGTTATCATAAGAGTGAAGCCAAGAGTTACCGCAAGGATTAAATATACTAGCAGGAAGATACCTCCTCCGTATTTTGCAGCAAGATAGGGAAATCGCCAGAGATTGCCAAGACCCACAGCAGAACCTGCAGCGGCAAGGACGAAGCCCATTTTGTTTGAAAAAGAACCTCTTTTTTTGTCCATAAACATCACCTCTTAAATTTTTAATTATGTAGATACAGTCAATGACACTTTAAAGTGATACATTGGCTGGGATATATAGTCCTTATTATGCCACTGAATTGTAAAAAAAACAAGAATTTTCTTAAAAAAATTAAAAAAAAATAAAATTCCTGAAAAATATGAAATCTACTTGACGAAGATGCGGATATATGGTAGACTACATAAGTCTGAAGAAGAAAAGAAAGCAGAGTATCCACTCTCACCTTAGCACAAATGAGTGACTATGGTTTATATGAAGATAATGAGGCGCAAGGCGTTTTCTTATGCGGATAAACAGTGGATAGTTTGCAGAACTATCCTTTTTTATATATAGGAAACTGCTCTGTGAATTCTTGTTCTTTCTTTCATCAAGTTCAAGCAGCCAAAGGCTGTAAGGGTTTATCAATATTATGGAGGTGCACTACTATTAGCGATTTAATGATTAACGAACAAATCAGAGATAAAGAGGTCCGTCTTATAGGCGCAGAGGGAGAGCAGCTGGGAATTATGTCTGCCAGAGAGGCGCAGAAGCATGCGGCGGAGGCAGGATTAGACCTTGTGAAGATTGCTCCTACGGCAAAACCACCGGTTTGTAAAATTATCGATTATGGTAAGTATAAGTACGAATTAGCCAGAAAAGAAAAGGAAGCTAAGAAGAAACAGAAAACCATAGAAATCAAAGAAGTGCGTTTATCCCCGAATATTGAGGAAAACGATTTGAACACGAAAGTCAATAATGCCAGAAAGTTCCTGACAAAAGGAAATAAGGTAAAAGTTACTCTGCGTTTCCGTGGGAGAGAGATGGCACACATGCAAAGCAGCAAATGTATTTTAGAGAAATTTGCTGAAATCCTATCTGATGTTGCTGTTGTAGAAAAAGCACCAAAGGTAGAAGGAAGAAGCATGACTATGTTTTTGACGGAAAAACGTTAATAAGAAAAAGAGTTTAAGGAGGACATAAACATGCCAAAAATGAAAACAACTAAAGCAGCTGCAAAGCGCTTCAAATCAACAGGTACAGGTAAATTAAAAAGAAATAAAGCTTATAAGAGCCATATCTTAACAAAGAAATCTCAGAAGAGAAAAAGAAATCTTAGAAAAGCAGCTATCACAGATGCAACTAATGTAAAGAACATGAAAAAAATCTTACCTTACATCTAATCGTTTGTGTGTAAGTATGTGTTTAATATAGGAGGAAATTAAGAATGGCAAGAATTAAAGGCGGATTAAACGCTAAGAAAAGACATAATAGAGTATTGAAACTGGCTAAAGGTTACAGAGGAGCTCGTTCCAAACAGTATAGAGTAGCAAAACAGTCTGTAATGAGAGCTTTAACAAGTTCTTACGCAGGCAGAAAACAGAGAAAACGTCAGTTCAGACAGTTATGGATTGCACGTATCAACGCTGCTGCAAGAATGAACGGATTATCTTACAGCAAATTTATGTACGGTTTAAAATTAGCTAACGTTGATTTAAACAGAAAAGTATTAGCTGATATGGCTATCAATGATGCTGCTGGATTTGCTACATTAGCAGAAATAGCAAAATCTAAATTAGCTTAATGAAATTTTCAGACCCCGTAAATCCTTTATTTACGGGGTTTTTTCATGTCTAAAATCAAGAAAAATGGTGTTGATTTTGGAACGTAATATACAACGTTTGCATCTACATATGTTCTCTTTATAGCGTACTCATACACTTGTGCAAGACTGTTTTTGTCATGACAACAGTGGAAATAGACGTTTCGAATGTTCCAAAGATGACATTATTAAGCCGCTCCCATTGGTAGCATGGGCGTTTTTCACATTTGACAAATAATCCAACCTGACATACAATATACTTAACAAGAGAACCGTTGGTCAGTGCACACCTGACCGCCGGATAAAATAAGTTCAAAAAGTAGCACCTTACTTTACCAGAGCAGGGGTGCTATTTTTTGTGGTTCAATATAGTCAAAACAAGAGTTATGACAGCACAAAGCATAATTACAAAAGTAAATAAATCACTGTATGTAACCATAAGCACCAGCCTCCTTTCTTGCGTCCGGCGGCTGATATAGCACCCCAACGGTTCTCCGGGTAAGTATATTATATTTTTAGGTGTTTGCCCTCTTGCGTTGGCAGGGACAGCTCTTCTTAGCTAAATGTGTTTCATGAGTAACACTGCATTTTTGTCGTATGAGTTGAATATAGCATCTGAATTTTTATGTGTCAATAAAAATTCAGATGCTATATTGATTGGCTTAATCGTCCGTCTACATCGTTATCATCAATCGCCGTAGCCACCGCTACGCCTCCTTTCTTCGCCTTGCATATAGAACAATTATTTTACGCCAATATAGCGGAAACTTAGTTTTCACTGTACTAGTTTTTATGAGATATTTGGAAATAAAAAGAGTTTTCTTTCATGGACTTATAAGATGGGATATCGTATAATAAACAAACAGAAGAACAGAATAATTTTCGCAAACAAGGAGACAGATTTATGTATCGGATTTTAATTGTGGAAGATGACATGGATATTGCCCATGCAATTAAAAAGCATTTAGAAGCGTGGAATTTACAGGCGCAGTGCGTGGAGAATTTTGCAGATGTAATGACAGAGTTTTCTGCATATAATTATCATCTTGTGCTGATGGATATTACGCTTCCTTTCTTTAACGGCTATTACTGGTGTCAGGAAATCAGAAAAATATCTCAAATTCCTGTTTTATTTATTTCCTCTGCATCAGACAATATGAATATAGTAATGGCAATTCAAATGGGCGGAGATGATTTTGTGGCAAAGCCTTTTGATTTATCTGTACTGACGGCAAAGATACAGGCATTGCTTAGAAGAAGCTACGACTATACAGGACAGGTTTCTGTTTTGGAGCACAAAGGTGCGCTTTTAAATACTGCGGAGGCGGTTCTTTTTTATCAGGATGAAAAAATTGAACTGACAAAGAATGAATACAGGATTTTACAGACATTGATGGAGAACAAAGGAAAAATCGTAAGCAGGGAACGTCTTATGGAAAAGCTTTGGGAAAATGACAGCTTTGTAGATGAAAACACATTAAGTGTCAATGTAAATCGTCTGCGGAAAAAGCTGGCTCAGGCAGGACTGTCTGATTTTATCACTACGAAGGTGGGAATGGGATATACCATTGCTATTTAGTTTTCGCTGCACCAGATAAGTAAGGAGAGAGTAATGAAAGTATTTTCAATTTATATAAAGAAACAATGGGGAAAAATTCTCTTTTATCTGTTGTTTTCCACAGTCTTTTTCTGTCTGTTTTTCCTATACCAAATTCCCATTCATGCGGCGGTTTATGCAGTTTTCGTGGGTGGTGCTTTTGGAATAGCTGTTTTGATTTTTCAGTTTATAAAATTCCGTCAGAAATACATCCAACTGGAAAGAGCAGTAAGCCAGAAAGAATTTTTGCCGGAAAACCTGCCAAAGGCAGAGGGCGGACTGGAGGCAGAATACGAAAAGCTTGTGGAGCGGTTGTATGAAAACATCCAAAACATGGAAAACATTTATAATGAAAAAGAGCTGGATATGCTGGAATATTATACTTTATGGGTACATCAGATTAAGACGCCCATTGCTTCCATGTATTTAAAGCTGCAAGGCGAAGACAGTGAATTTTCCAGAGAAATCGGGACAGATTTAATGCGTATTGAGCAGTATGTGGAAATGGTACTCTGCTATCTGCGCCTTGACAGCAGCGAAAAAGATTATGTTTTTCGGGAATATTCCTTAGACAGTATTATAAAACAGGCAGTACGCAGATTTGCACCGCAATTTATCCGTAAAAAGATAAAGCTGGAATATGAAACCACCAAAGCAGTGATTTTGACAGATGAAAAGTGGCTGCTTTTTGTGCTGGAGCAGTTGCTGTCCAATTCTTTAAAATATACAAAGCCGGGAGGCTGTATTTCCTTACAGTGGAAGCCGCAGCAGCTTTTGGTAGTGAAGGATACGGGAATTGGAATTGCCAAAGAAGATTTGCCTAGAATTTTTGAAAAGGGCTATACGGGATATAATGGAAGAGAGGATAAAAAGGCGAGCGGCATAGGCTTATATTTGTGTAAAAGGATTTGTGAAAAGCTGGGATACGGAATTTGGGCTGAGTCTGAAATTCATAAGGGCACAGAGATGATTTTGGATTTAAAGAGAAAAAAACTGGAAATAGGATAACAATCTTTCAAAAATGTAAGATGAAACAGGGGAAATGTAAGCGGAAGTTATGGCGAAGCATTTCCCTTTTTTGATACAATACGTTTGAACAAAGCAAGGAGGAAAACGAGATGGCAATTTTAGAAGTAAAGAATTTAAAGAAAATATATACAACACGATTTGGAGGAAATCAGGTAGAAGCCCTTCGAAATGTGAATTTCAGCGCTGAGGAAGGAGAATACACGGCGATTATGGGTGAGTCCGGTTCCGGTAAAACGACTCTTTTAAATATTCTTGCAGCTCTTGATAAGCCGACAAAAGGAACGGTATGGCTGGACGGAAAAGATATGTCTAAAATAAGGGAAGCAGAGCTTTCTACTTTCCGCAGAGAAAATCTGGGCTTTGTATTTCAGGAATTTAATCTTTTAGATACTTTTTCTATTAAAGATAATATTTTCTTACCACTGGTATTAAGCGGAAAAGGACACAAGGAGATGGAATACAGATTAGCTCCCATTGCAGAAAAGCTGGGAATTACAGCAATTTTAGAAAAATATCCTTATGAGGTTTCGGGAGGTCAGAAACAGAGAGCGGCAGTTGCCCGTGCGCTGATTACCAATCCAAAGCTAATTTTGGCAGATGAACCTACGGGAGCTTTAGACTCCAAATCCACAGATGAACTGTTAGAGCTGTTTTCCGCAGTAAATGAGGAGGGACAGACTATTTTAATGGTAACCCATTCCGTAAAAGCGGCAAGTCATGCAAAACGTGTGCTTTTTATCAAGGACGGTGAGGTGTTCCACCAGATTTACAGAGGAAACAATACAAGACAGCAGATGTACGAAAAGATTTCCAATGCCCTTACTGTTCTGGCAGGAGGAGGTGCAGCAGAGTGAAAATCGGATTTTATCCTAAGCTTGCGTGGACAGGAATAAAGAAGAATAAAAAGATTTATGTGCCTTATATGTTTGCCTGTATTGGCATGATTATGATGTTTTATATGATTTGTTTTTTAAGCACCAGCGAAATTGTAAGAGGAATGTTAGGCGGGGAAACCATGCAAATGACCTTATCCTTCGGATGTCTGGTTATCAGCGTGTTTGCGTTGATTTTCCTGTTTTACACCAACTCCTTTTTGATGAAAAGAAGATATAAGGAATTCGGTCTTTACCATATTTTAGGCATGGGCAAGAAAAATGTGGCTTACGTTATGGTATGGGAATGTATTCAGATTACAACAATTACGCTTATTTGCGGTATTGGCGGAGGCATTTTCTTCTCTAAATTAGGAGAGCTTGCCATGATTAAGATGCTGGGCGGAAAAGCGGATTTTCATTTTACGATTTCCGTTTCATCTGCGAAAGATACAATAACCGTTTTTCTTCCGATTTTTCTTTTGATTTTATTAAAATGTCTGTTTCAGATTTTCAGAATGAAACCGGTGGAGCTGCTGAAGAGCGCACAGGTAGGGGAAAAACCGCCAAAGTCAAACTGGGTTTTGACGGTGCTTGGTATTGTTATTTTAGCAGGAGCCTACATAATTGCACTGTCTATTGAAGAGCCGATGCAGGTAATCGGTATGTTTTTTGTAGCTGTCATCATGGTAATCGGAGCCACTTATCTGTTGTTTGAGGCAGGCTCTGTGGTATTGTGTAAAATTTTGAAAAATAATAAACGTTATTATTATAAATCCAACCACTTTATTTCTGTATCAACGATGATGTTTCGTATGAAAAGAAACGGAGAGGGACTTGCCTCCATCTGTATTTTATCTACCATGGTGCTGGTTATGGTATCTGCTGTTTCCTGTTTGTATATGGGAGCAGAGGATTTCTTAAATTCCCGCTATCCGCAGGAGCTGGTGATAGATGTGCAAACAGAAGACGAAGAAAAAGTAGATGAATTCTGTAACATTGTTTCAGAAGTTTTAGAAGAAACACAGACAGAAAAAGAGGATGAGCTGTTCTATACTTATCTGGGAGCAGCAGGCTATTTAGACGGAAGCGAATTGGCTATGAGTCCGGAGCGCATGGAGAGCTATGGAACAGATGTGTATAAGCACATCAGACAGTTGTTTTTTATTCCCGTAGAGGATTATAATCGCCTCATGGGGAAACAGGAGACTTTAAAAGAAAACGAAATCCTTCTTTATAATACAAAGCTAGAGTATGAAGGGGATACACTTGCCTTAGAAAACGGCAGAGAGTGGAAGATAAAGAAAAACGTGCCTAAATTTGTGGACAACGGACTTGATGTGATGCAGACGATTTCTTCTATGTTCATTTTTGTAAAAGACAAGGAAACGCTTTCCGAAATCAGACAGGAATGTGAGCAGTTAAGCGGTATGGAAAATGCTATGGACAATTACTGCGGTATTAATTTGAAAGTAGGTGCAGAGAAACAAATTGAGGTGGCGCAGGAAATACAGAAACGTGCATCAGAGTTTGAACAGCAAAATGAAAATCTTCATGTTATGGTAGAAAGCAGGGAAACGGAAAGAGCCGGATTTTATGCACTGTACGGCGGAATGTTTATACTGGGAATTCTTCTGGGAATTGTGTTTATTGTGGGAATGGTGCTCATTATGTATTATAAGCAGGTAACAGAAGGGTATGAAGACCAGCAGAGATTTGAAATTCTCCAAAAAGTGGGTATGAGCCGCAGAGATATTCGAAAGAGCATTAACTCACAGGTACTTACGGTATTTTTTATGCCTTTGATTGCAGCAGGTATTCATACGGCATTTGCTTTCCCTATGATGAGCAAAATTATTGTCTTATTTGGTATTAACAATCAGAAATTACTCCTTATAGTGACGGCAGCCTGCTACATCATTTTTACACTTTTCTATGTGGCGATGTATCTGGTAACATCCAGAGCTTACTATGGTATTGTAAGTAATAAAAAGGAGGATTAACCCCTGGATAGGGTTCTGATTTGCACTAATTTGATAAAAAGTGTTTACAACTCCTTATAACAGAGCAAAAAAAGAAAAGAAAAAAGCAAAAAAATATATCCCCCGGGGTGGCTTGCCTCGGGGGATTTTTCTGTATATAATGAGGAAGCTAAAACACGAAGAAAGAATTAGGAGGATAAAATCCATGAAGAAAAGAATGAAGGCTTTAACGGCCTTGTTATGTGTTTCTGCTATGGTTACAGGCTGTGGGGCTTCCGGAAACTCAGGAACAGATGCAGCAAAAACAGATACACAGAAGGAAGGAACAAAAGAAGCCGGCAAAGACGGTGAAAATCAGGAAAAATCAGAGGTGACGATTGGATTTTCCAGCGAAGGAGACTCTTTTGACCCTTGCACAGGATTTGGATATACAGGTTCTCCCATTTATTCTACTTTGGTAAAAATCAATGGTGATGAGCAGATTGAAAATGATTTGGCAACAGAATATAACACCAGTGAAGATGCCCTTACCTGGACTTTTAAAATCAGAGATGACGTAAAATTTACAAACGGTGAGCCATTAAAAGCGTCTGACATTGCCTTTACATTTAATACAACAAAGGAAAAAGCAACTTACATGGATTTGACAATGCTGGAAAGCTGTAAGGCATTGGATGATACAACCGTAGAATTTAAGCTGTCCAAGCCATGTGTAACCTTTATTTATACCGTTGCACAGATGGGAATTGTACCGGAAAAGGCATACAGCGATAAATTCGGCTTGGAGGCAGACCAGATTATCGGCTCCGGTCCTTATAAAATGGTTCAGTGGGATAAAGGACAGCAGTTTATTTTAGAGGCAAATGAAGATTATTATGGCAAACAGCCGGAAATTAAGAGAGCGGTCTTTTTAATTCAGGATGAAGATGCCAGATTTGTAGCTTCAAAAGCAGGAGAAGTAGATATTGCCTTAACTTCTGCAACACTTGCCACAACAGAGATTGATGGTATGCACGTGGAAAAGGTAGAGTCCGTAGATAACCGCGGTATTACAATGCCGACAGTACCGGATGAAGGGAAAAAGACAGAAGACGGATATAAAATCGGAAATGACATTACCGCAGATGTGAATGTAAGAAAGGCTATGTGCTACGGAATTGACAGAGATAAGATTATTGACGAGGCGTTAAACGGATTTGCAAAGCCTGCTTATTCTGAATGTGACGGTATGCCATGGTGGAATGAGGAAGATGTTATTGAAACAGATGTGGATTATGCAGTAGAGCTTTTAGAGCAGTCCGGCTGGACAGATACAGACGGAGACGGAATTCGTGATAAGGACGGACAAAAGCTGGCATTTAATATGATGTACTTTGCGGGAGACTCCATGCGTCAGGCTGTTGCCATGTCTGTGGCAAATCAGGCAAAGGAAAACATGGGCTTTGAAATCAATGTAGAGGGTGTCAGTGAGGACGAAACCATTAAGAGAATGTTCTCTGAGCCAATGATTATGGGATGGGGTTCAGACAGCCCGATGACCTCTTATATGCTGTTCCACAGCAGTAATGCAGGAAAAACAGACTGGTACAATCCGGAATTTTATATTAATCCTACAACAGATAAATATCTGGATAAGGCAATGAATTCCCTCACCATTGAGGACTCTTATGAGTGGTGGCAGAAAGCACAGTGGGACGGCACAACGGGTACTTCCATGAAGGGAGAAGCGCCTTGGGCATTCTATGTGAATATGACGCATCTGTACTATGTAAAAGATGGTTTAAATATCGGAAACCAGAGAATTCACGCACATGGTGCAGCATGGCCGTTAATCGCAAATCTTGCAGAATGGACATGGGAATAGATGTAGTATAAAAACAAAATGTGAGTTGCTGCATTAGGGAAATAATGCGGCAACTCTAATTGTGGTTATAGAGAGTATAGGAGAAAACAAATGAAGAGTAAGTATTATCTGAAGCTTACGGGAAAGTATCTTCTGCGTATGGTTACTCTGCTGATAGCAGTGAGTATCATAAGCTTTATACTGGTAAGTCTTTCACCGGTAGACCCGGTGCAGCAGTATGTAGGTTCTGTTCCCAATGTAAGCGTAGAACAAAGAGCAAAAATAGCAGAATACTGGGGGCTCAATGACCCTCCTGTGGAACGCTTTCTGGCATGGGGAAAATCCCTGCTTCACGGAGATTTTGGTGTGTCTTTGATTTATCGAAGACCCGTTCTGGATGTAATCAAAGAGAAATTTGCAACCTCCTTGGCATTGATGATGACGGCATGGGTATTTTCCGGCATTATCGGCTTTGCCATTGGATGTGCCATGGGAATTTTTAACGGAAAATGGATTGATAAAATTTTAAAGAAGGTCTGTCTGATTATGTGTTCCATTCCCACCTTCTGGATTGGAATTGTGTTTCTGATGCTGTTTTCCGTACAGCTTGGCTGGTTTCCCATGGGTATGAGTGTGCCAAAAGGTGTTCCGGCAGATCAGGTTACGATTTTGCAGAGAATTCACCATTTGATATTGCCGGCATTGACCCTAAGTTTTCTCTCTTTTGCCAATGTGGCGCTGCATACAAGAGAAAAGCTGGTAGATGTTTTGGAAAGTGATTATGTATTATTTGCAAAAGCAAGAGGAGAGTCAAAATGGAGTATTTTAAAAAGACACGGTCTTAGAAATATTATGCTTCCTGCTATCACCATGCAGTTTGGCTCTTTCAGTGAGCTTTTCGGCGGTTCTGTTCTGGCGGAAACAGTGTTCTCTTATCCGGGACTTGGTGCGGCGGCATCTGCGGCAGGTATGGGCTCGGATATTCCCCTTTTGCTGGGAATTACGTTGTTTAGTACCTTATTTGTTTTTATAGGAAATATGCTGGCGAATATTATATATGGAATTGTAGACCCGCAAATCAGGGAGGGATATAGAAATGAATAGCAAAATTTTAAACAGACGAAAAAAGACCATTCTTTTTGCCATTCTGATTTTTGCGGTATTGCTTGGTGTTTATTTGTCAGGTACACTTTTAAGCGATGAGCTGATACAGGCAGATTTTTCACAGAAAGGCTTAGCGCCGTCTCTGAAGCATCCTTTCGGAACCGATATGCTGGGAAGGGATATGCTGGTGAGAACCATAAAAGGCTTATCTGTAAGTATTGTCGTGGGCGTAGTTGCATCCAGCGTCAGCGCTGTGATTGCCTTAATTGTAGGAGTAATCGCAGCCACAGGAAAATCATGGCTGGACCATTTGATGAACTGGCTGATTGATTTAGTTATGGGAATTCCTCATACAGTGCTTTTGATTTTAATTTCTTTTGCCTGTGGAAGAGGATTAAAGGGCGTTTTAATCGGTGTGGCGGTTACCCACTGGACAGGCTTGGCACGTATTATCCGAAGTGAAGTCCTTCAAATTCGTTCTCAGCAGTACATAGAGGTTTCTAAAAAGCTGGGACATTCCAGCTGGTGGATTACCGTACATCATATTTTACCGCACATGGTTCCGCAGTTTTTAATTGGATTGATTTTAATGTTCCCGCATGCCATTATGCACGAGTCCGGATTGACCTTCTTAGGCTTCGGACTTTCTCCGGAGCAGCCGGCAATCGGAATTATTCTTTCTGAGTCCATGAAATATATTTCGGCCGGTATGTGGTGGCTGGCATTTTTCCCGGGACTGATGCTGGTAATTATTGTTTTATTATTTGACCGTCTGGGAGAAAATCTGAAGAAGATTATTGACCCTTACAGCGCTCATGAATAGGAGTAAGAGATGAAAAAAGAACCGATTTTATCAGTAAAGGATTTGTCCGTATCCTTTCAGATGTATGATAATGGACTTGAAAAATATGATTTAAAAGTAATTTCAAATCTGACCTTAGATGTACGGCCGGGAGAAATTGTTGCTATTGCGGGCTCCAGCGGTTCCGGTAAGAGTCTGCTGGCCCATGCGGTTATGGGACTTTTGCCGGAAAACGCTTCCATAAGCGGAGAGATTTCTTATAAGGGGAAAGTGCTCGGTCAAAAAGAAAAAGAAGCTTTGCGTGGAAAAGAAATGGCGCTGGTGCCTCAGTCTGTCTCCTATCTGGACCCGCTTATGAAGGTGGGAACACAGGTACGTGGAAGAAAGGCAGATAAGGAAATCATAAAAGCTCAAAGAGAGATTTTCCGGAGATTTCATTTAGATGAAAAAACAGAACAGTTATATCCTTTTCAGCTTTCAGGTGGAATGGCGAGAAGAGTTTTAGTTTCTACGGCAGTATTAAGCGGGGCAGAGGTGATTATTGCAGATGAGCCTACGCCGGGATTAGATTTGGAAATGGCATTGGAGGCTCTGAAAATATTCAGGGAGCTTGCCGATGAAGGAAAAGCAGTTATTTTAATTACCCATGACATTGATTTGGCGTTTCATATTGCAGACAGAATTGCAGTATTTTATGCAGGAACTACGGTGGAGATAGCAGCTGCAAAGGACTTTCTTGAAGGAGTAGACGCCCTTCGTCATCCGTATTCTAAGGCACTGTGGAAAGCTCTTCCGCAAAATGGCTTTGAGCCAATTCCCGGTTTTCAGCCTTATGCAAAATATTTGCCAAAAGGGTGTTTGTTTTCACCCAGATGTCCTTATAAGACAAAAGAGTGTGAAGAAAATATTCCCATGAGAGAGGTACGTGGGGGATATGTGAGGTGTATACATGCAGATTGAAGCAAAGAATATAAGCTTTCGGTATCGTGACAATCAGCCGTGGATTTTACAGGACGTAAGTCTGAAAATAGAAGAGGGGGAGCGGGTAGGCTTAATCGGACCAAGCGGATATGGAAAAAGCACACTGGTAAAAATTATGTCCGGATATTTAAGACCTACCAAGGGAGAAGTTTTGCTGGACGGAAAGCCTTTGCCGAAAAAAGGAGTATCTCCTGTTCAGTTGATTTACCAACATCCGGAAAAAGCCATCAATCCCCGCTGGAAGATGAAAAAAGTGCTTCAGGAGTCGGGAATGTTCCGTGAAGAAGTGATGGAGGCGCTGGGAATTGAGAAGGACTGGCTGGAGCGTTATCCGAGAGAGCTTTCAGGCGGAGAGCTTCAGCGGTTTTGTGTTGCCCGTTCCCTATTTTCCGGTACACATTTTCTTTTTGCAGATGAAATGAGTACCATGTTGGATGTGATTACACAGGCACAGATTTGGAATTTAATGTTAAAAGAAGTAGAGGAGAGAAGGCTGGGACTTTTAATGGTTACCCATAATGCAGAGCTGGCAAAGAAAATCTGCACCAGAACAATCAATTTGGCGGAAATCAATAAAAGGGAGGATATCTGAAAATGTATGTAAATATTGTACTGTTTGATGATTTTGAAACCTTGGATGCCTTTGGACCGGCAGAAGTTTTCGGAAAGCTTCCGGAGGAATTTCATATCCGTTATCTTTCTGTATCCGGAGATGTAATCAATAGTGTGCATGGAGTAAAAGTGTGGACAGACTTTCTTGTACCGGAGGAAATTGACGGGATTTTAATTATTCCCGGAGGAAAAGGTGCAAGACGGCTTTTGTGGAAAGATGAAAGAGCATTAAATATTATAAAGAGAGCAGCAGAAAATGCAGATTATTGTCTGATGATAGGAAACGGCTCTGCAATTTTGGCGCAGACAGGACTTTTATATAGAAGGAGAATTGCCGATTTTCCTATGGACACCAACTGGAACAGAATGTTTACTGCCGGTATTGAGAGAATAGAAGGGGCAAAAGTGGCTATTGACGGCAAATTTTATTCCTGCGGAAATACGATACTGGGAATGGATACGGCTCTTTGGACCATTACAGATGTTCTGGATATTGCCGCAGCAGAGAAGGCGGCGAAGGAGCTGGGATACCAGTGGAACGAAAACGTAGATGAGGATATTTACTGTTAGCATACTGCCCCACCTATTAGGAGAAAAATATGGAAGATAGAAATCAGACCAAGTATGACAAAGCCATGGTGAACCGTTTGGCAAGGGCGACAGGGCATTTAAAGATGGTGAAACAGATGGTGGAAGACGGCAGGGATTGCAGTGAGGTGCTTATTCAGCTGGCAGCTGTGAAATCAGCGGTCAATGGAGCAGGCAAGGAAGTCTTAAAGCAGTATATGGAGGAATGTGTGGAGGAGGAGCTGGAGTTTCAGGATAAAGAGGGACTTGGAAAATTGAAGAAAGGGATTGACAGTTTTATCAAATAAAATTTTGGAAAAAGGAACCCCCAGGGAGGCTTGTAAACCTTTAACAAGTAGTATATGATAAATATACAGTTATTGTTACAGGTTACTGAATTACTGCATGAATATGCAGATGCCGTATACATCCTCCGCAAAAAATGTTATACGGCACAAAGCAATGTCGAATCCTCATAGACAAAGAAACAGAGACATATCGATGGCAGGGTATGGACTCTGTTTTTTTGTTTAATGAAAAGATAGTTGATATAAGACATGTTATAATCTAAAATAAGATTTATCAGAAACGTATAGGAGGGTGAAGTATCATGAAAAAAGAACCGGAAAGACTGGAAATGGACCTTGCGAAGATTTTTTTAACACCGCCCAATACCATGAAAGAAAAAGTGACCTTAGTGGTTATGATGGTAGTTGTCTTTGCCATGTTTTTTGCTCCGGTAGTGTTTACGGAGGTATCTCCTGTGAAAGGAATTTTCCTATCTGCACTTCCGGCAGTTTCTATTTCATGGGGCTGGATGGTATTGCTTCGCAGCTTGTTCCGAAAAAGAGAATTTTCCAAGAAAACAAATAACAAGAAGTAGCAGAGGGATTTTAATGGAGTTAAAACAAGAATTAGAAATACAGGCAAGGGTATCGCAGGAGATGGTTCAGGCTGTTTCAATTCTGCAAATGACAGCATGGGATTTAAAAGAATATGTACAGGAGGCTATGCTGGAAAATCCTGTGATTGAGCTGGAAGAAACCACGAGAAAACAGGATAATGAGGAGATTGTGAGAAAGCTGGAGTGGATGGAAAACGGAGATTATCAAAATAAAGTATATTATCAGCAGGAGCTGGAAGAAAGCAATGAATTCTGGGAAGAAAACGAACCGGATTTAAGGGAATATCTGTTGGAACAGATGGCTTTTATGGATTTAGATAAGAAAGCTGCTTCTATTATCCGTTATATGATTCAAAGTCTTGATGAGAGAGGCTACTTGCTTGAGAATGAGGAGGAAATCGCAGATATTCTGGGGCGTTCATTGGAAGAAATACAAAGAGCCAGACAAATCTTGTGTACAATGGAGCCTTTGGGAGTAGGAGCGCTTAATTTACAGGAATGTCTGCTGATACAATTACGAAAAAAAGGCTGTACTTCTCTTGCCTGTGAAATTGTAGAAAACTACATAGAGGAATTTGGAAAAAATCAATTATCGAAAATTGTAAAGAAAACAGGCAGGGATTTAAAGGAGATTGCACAAGCCTGTGAGCAGATTAAAGAACAAAACCCCAAACCGGCAGGATATTTTCCTACAAGGCCATATAAAAATTATATTATTCCTGATGTGATTGTTGTGAAGCTAAAGGATTACTTTGAAATTTTAGTCAACGATTATGACAGTCCGGAAATTTTCATCAGTCCGTTTTACAGACAGATGATGAGAGAGCAGGGAGAAGAAACGGGAAAATATATCAAAGAAAAAATCCGTCAGGCAGAGTGGCTGAAAAGCTGTATAGAGCAGAGAAATCATACACTTTTAAAGCTTACAGAAGAAATTTTAAGAAGTCAGACAGAATTTTTTCAAAAGGGAAGAAGTTATTTGCAGCCTATGACGCAAAAAGAAGCTGCCGAAAAGTTACAGGTGCATCCTTCCACGGTCAGTCGTGCAGTACAGGGAAAATATTTGCAGTGTGCTTGGGGAATGTTTCCACTTTCCTTTTTCTTTTCATCGGGAACAGAGAAAAGTACGGAGTATGTGAAAGAATGTTTAAAAGATGTTATAGAGAATGAGGATAAGAAAAATCCATACAGCGACAGGGCTTTGGCAGAGAAATTGCAGGAAATGGGTATTGACATTTCCCGCAGAACCATTGCCAAATACAGAAATTCCATGAACATCAGTGAAGCTCTTGGAAGAAAAGTGTATTAAATATGAATACCGTATTTGTGGATACGATATTGCAGACTTTGTCTGCGGATACCAAGGGCATCGGCAGTTTTTGTAATATTGTATCCAAAATGCTCTAAAGCAGAACACAGAATTTTATGTTCATATTCGTCCATCATGTTTTGCAGAGATGTATCTTGAAAAGAGACAGAAGTATCGGGAACTTGTTTCAGAGTTTCCGGTGCTTTTTTTGTCTTTAGAAGATAAGAAGGCAAATGCTCCAAAAGAATGGTATTTCCATCAGAGATATTGCGGACATAATCTAATACATGAAATAATTCCCTTACATTTCCCGGCCAGTCATAATGATAGAAAAGTTCCATGACTTCAGGACTGAGTTCTGTGGAACTGTGCACGTATTGAAACACAGTAGAACGAAGATGATATTGAATAAGTTCTTCTAAGTCTTCCTTGTGATTTCTAAGGGGAGGCAGTTCAATCATAACGGTGGAAAGACGGTAAAAAAGGTCTTTTCGCAATTCGTTTTCTTTAATGCAAAGGAAAGGATCTTTATTACAGGAAGAAATAATACGCACGTCCATGGAAATATCCTTTTGCCCTCCTACTCTGCGGAAAGAATTTTCCTGAAGGGCTCGCAGAATTTTCGACTGCATAGCAAGGCTCATGGAGTTCATTTCATCTAAGAATAGAGTTCCCCCTTCTGCTTCTTCAAAATATCCGGTTTTATTTTCACTTCCTGTAAAACTGCCTTTTTGTATTCCGAATAAAAGACTTTCAATGAGAGTTTCCGGAATGGCAGCACAATTTAATGCTACGAATTTTTTGTTCTTTCTGGGGCTGCAACGGTGAATACTTTGAGCAAAAATTTCTTTTCCGGTTCCTGTTTCACCTACCAGAAGAACAGAATTGTTCTGAGAAGCAATTTTTCTGGCTATGCGAACTGCTTTTTGTAAACCTTCTCCGTGTCCGATGATATGGTCAAAGGTATAACCGGAAAATCGGGTAGGAGGAGTATTAGGCTGGAAATCCCGCAGCGCTTTTTCAGATTGTGCCATTTTTTCTTTATTGCAGTTAATCATTTCCTGTGTCTGTTCAAATACAATGGCTCCGATTACCTCATTATCTTTGGAAACAGGATAAGAAGTATTTACAGAGGCAATAGAAACACCGGCAGAAGTAGAAAAATTATCTACCCGGTTAATCACAGGTGCCTTGGTACGCAAAGCGGTCATAGTGGTGCTGATTTGTTCATCAAGGGCAAATAAATCCAAAAGATGGCGGCCTCTGATATCAAGCGCAGGGGGAATATGGGAGAGATTACGGCTTGCCTGATTGAAAAACAGAGCATATCCATTTTCGTCATAAATCTGAACCCCATCCGTAATTAAATTTAAAGCTTGAATTAACAAATCTTCCAAATGGTTTTGTTTGGTTAAAAAATAATAAAAACCCTGATTTGAGGCATCCATTCTTTTGTAGGAAAAAGAGTCTCCGTCCCAGATAAATTCACCGTTTATATCTTCTTCTGCAACAGGGAAAACAGAAGTAATATGCCTTTGATAAGAAATCCAGTTTTTAAATAAGGGCGCATAAGTATTTTCTATCTGAATATTTCCGTACTGTACATGAAGAAACTGATAGTGTTCATTGACTGTAAAACAGATATCATAAAAAGCTTTCATAGGAAAACACTCCTTTTGTAATTTATTGGTGCGTATTGTTTTGATTATTATATCAGCAGAGAATAAGAAAGACAAGAAAAGTGCCAAATAAATTTGCATAATGCAAAACAATTTGGCGTTTATAAAACATCTTGGAAAAAGAAAATCATGGAAAAGCGCTGTTTATTGGTTGGCACGGAAATTGCATATTAGTATGGTAGAAAACAAAAGAAAGGAGCGAGCCGATTTTTAATCGGACAGAGAAAAGTATGGAAGGAAACAAAACAAACAAAAAGCCCATACGCTGGAATGTGTTCATTCCTTGCTTTCTGGTAGTAGGGGGCGCAGCGATTTTAGGTATTGTAAACAACGAATGGCTGACCAAAGTGACAAAGGGGATTTTTTCATGGTCTTTGGACTCTTTTGGATGGCTGTATCAGGTGGTTGCCATGGTAACCTTGGTGGTAGTGGCATTGCTGGCTTTTTCAAAGACAGGTAATATTCGTTTTGGAGGGAAAGACGCCAAGGCGGAATATTCTTTCGGTTCATGGTTTGCCATGACACTTACCGGAGGTATTGCAACAGGATTGATTACTTATGGTGTAAATGAAGTTTTAATTTATTTTGGAAATATTTACGGTGAATTGGATGGATATGGAGTAAAAGCACTGTCTGATGAAGCGGCGCAGTTTGCTATGGGACGCAGCTTCTACAACTGGACCTTTGTTCCGTATGCCATGTACGCACTTTCAGGAGTAATCATTGCGTATATGTATTTCAATAGGAAAAAAGAGCTTTCTGTTTCTGCATCTTTAATTCCTCTTTTCGGAGAGGGGGTTACAAAAGGCTTTTGGAAAGCGCTTATTGACGTTTTGTCTGTACTTGCCATTGCACTTGGACTGGCATCTTCTCTTGGTGCAGGACTTGCTCTTATCGGAACAGGACTTTCTTCTGCTTACGGTATCAAACAAGGACCGATTGTATGGTTTGTTTTAACGGCAATCATTACAGCCACTTTTACGGTTGCATCTGTAACGGGCATTGATAAAGGTATTAAGTGGCTGGCAGGACTGACTTCTAAGATTTTTTATGTACTTTTGATTGTATTGTTTTTAATTGGTCCGACATTGTATATTCTTAATATGGCAAATGTGGGCTTAGGATACTGGCTAGACCGTTTCTGGACATGGGGATTTGATCCGGGAACCGTAGGAGGCGAAGCTTTAGTTACATGGTGGACCATGTATGACTGGGCTATCTGGATTGCCTATGCTCCATTAATGGGTATCTTCTTTGCAATTATTGCTTATGGAAGAACGGTTCGTCAGTTTTTGGTAATCAACTGGATTTTACCGGCATCTTTTGGTTTTGTATGGTTCTCAGTATGGGGTGGAACTGCTTTGAAATGGCAGACAAGCGGAAAAGCAGATATTATTGCCACTATTCAGGAAGAAGGTGCAGTAGCCGGAATTTGGGAATTCTTAAAACATGTGCCTTTAGGTGCAATTATTATTCCGGTAATTATTGTGGCGCTTATCGCTGCTTTTTCTACCACGGCTGATACCATGTCTACAACTATTGCTGCTTTATGTACAAAAGGGGCAAAACACGATGAAGAACCGGCAATCTGGCAGAAAATTGTATGGGGCGTATCCATTGGACTTATTGCATGTATTATGGTTGCCTTCGGAGGCGGTGAACAAGGTGTTGACGGTGTAAAATATCTGGCTGCCTGTGGTGGTTTTGCGGTTCTTACTATTTTTATTTTACAGGTTGCTTCTGCAATAAAACTGTTTTTCTTAGATAAGGAAACGAAGAAAGATATTATGTAGCAGGAGGTTACAAATGGAGAACAGTAAAAACATAAAAAAGGTAGAGCTGGGTAATCCCATTCATCTGGAAGAATTTGTAGCGGTCGCACGATATGGGGCAGAGGTTACTTTCTCTGAAGAATACTGCCAACGTGTAAAGAGAAGCCGCAAGTTAGTGGAAAAATGGGTAGATGAAGAAAGAGTTATGTATGGTGTTACCACAGGTTTTGGCGCTCTTTGCACAAAAGCAATCGGAAAAGAAGAAACAGCACAATTACAGGAGAATATTATTTTAACTCATGCGGTTTCTGTGGGCGAACCCTTGAAAGAAGAAGGGGTTCGTGGAATTATGCTTATGGTTTTACAGAACTTAGGTCGTGGGAATAGCGGTGTGCGTCTGGAAGTTTTAGAACAGTATAAAGAGTTTTTAAATAAGGGTGTTATTCCAAAAGTGCCGGAGTCAGGAAGCGTAGGCTATCTGGCTTTGGAGGCACATACGGCTTTGGTACTGCTGGGAAAAGGAGAGGCATGGTATCAGGGAGAATTACTCTCAGGAGAAGAAGCCCTAAAAAGAGCGGGTATGAAGCCTATGGAATTAAGCTCCAAAGAAGGTTTGGCTCTTGTTTCCGGAACAACATCTCCCACAGCCCTCGGAGCGCTGGCGTTATATGATATGTTGCAGGCTGCCAAGACAGCAGACATTATCGGTGCATTGACGGTTGAAACTTTGAAAGGTGTGATGAATGCTTTTGATGAGAGAGTAATGAAGGTCCGCCCTCATGGGGAGCAGGGTAAGGTAGCAGAAAACATAAGAAAAATCCTGAAAAGTTCCAAAGTAATAAAGAAATATCAGGGAAGCCGTGTACAGGATGCCTTATCTTTAAGATGTATGCCCCAGCTTCACGGTGCGTCCAGAAAAACTTTGGAAGATGCAAGAAGAACATTGGAAATTGAAATAAATTCCTGCTGTGACAATCCGATTATCTGGAGCGAGCCGGGAGAGGAAGATGTGATTTCTGCTTGCAATGCAGACTCTTCCTATGTAGGGCTGGAGATGGATAGCGCCAGTATTGCTGCCTGCACTTTAGGTAAAATGTCTGAGCGGCGAAACAACAGAATTATTGATGAAAATCTGTCCGGATATCCGTGGTTCTGTATCAGCAAACCGGGGTTGAATTCAGGACTTATGATACCCCAATATACACAGGCGGGACTTCTCAATGAAATGAGAGTGCTATGTTCACCGGCAACTATTGATAACACACCTACCTGCGGAAATCAGGAGGACTATGTTGCAATGGGATATTTTGCCTGCAGAAAGGCAGTAACAGTAGCAGAAAAGCTGGAATACATTCTTGCCATAGAACTTTTATCCGACTATGAAGCCCAGCAGTTTCAAGATAAGGAGGTGGAAGTAAGTTCTGTGTCAAAAGCTGTATACAGTGAATTAAAAATGACAGTTCCTGTTATGGAAAAAGACATGATTTTGCATCCGCATATTGAGCATATCAGAAAGCTTATTCATTCCGGCAGGATTTTAGAAATTGCAGAAAGTATAGTGGGAAGTTTGAAATAAAATAACATAGAAAGCATCATTGATATTTGGTATAATAGGAAATATCAGTGGTGCTTTTTGTTTCATGCGCTGCAAGGATAGCGCTGTGGCAAAGGAGGTAATTATGAAGAAGAAAAAAATTGTTTATTCCTGTATAGCAATCGTAGCTTTTTTCTGCATCGCAGTGATTTTTTATGTTGTGGGATATAAGCAGGCTTTAAAAGAAAATCAAACAGAGACCTTCCATGCCGTGATTACAGATATAGGAGAAAATGGCAGTTATATGCAGGTGGAAGGACTGGAAACCAATGATATCAACAGCCGAGGAGCATTTATTTTTTCAGTAAAAGACGATACAAAACTGGAATGGCATCATGCTCCTATAAAGCTTTCGGAATTTGATGTGGGAGATTGTGTTGCCGTAACCTACACAGGAAGTATTATGGAAAGTTATCCCGGACAAATTGAAAAGGTAACAAAGCTTCAGCTTTTAGATGATGAGAAATAAAGAAAGAGAGTGAGTATAAAATGGGAAAAATTAAAAAGGAAGAAATCTGGTCCATACCCAACTGTATGGGGTATTTTCGTATTCTGCTGATACCTTTTTTTTGCGTGATTTATTTGAATGCAGACAGTGTGAAGGATTATTATCTTGCAGCAGGGCTTGTATTGGTGTCTACAATTACCGATTTATTTGACGGAAAAGTAGCTCGAAAATTTAATATGGTAACAGAGCTTGGAAAATTCGTAGACCCCTTTGCTGATAAGCTTACGCATGGGGCAGTAGCATTATGCCTGTGTACCAGATATAAGCGTATGATTTGGCTGGTGGCGCTTATGGCAATTAAGGAAGGTTTTATGGCAGTTATGGGGCTGATAAATCTGCGCCACGGAAAGAAATTAGATGGAGCAAAATGGTATGGGAAAATATGTACGGCTACTTTGTTCGTAGTTTTAGGCGTGCTGGTTTTCATGCCAAAGATTTCAGGGAGAATTGCAGATGTGCTGATTTTAGGTGAAATGGTAATTATGGCGATTGTGCTGGTTTTATATGCCTTTGAATTTCGAAAAATGGCAAAATAATTTAAAAAGAATTCGTTCTTGCATCTTTGGCAAAAAAGAACTATAATTGTCTATTTATAAGCAATACTTTTAGGAAGGAATAGTGGAAATATGAGTGTCTATGCGATTTATTTTAGTCCAACAAGAAGTACAGAAAAAATTGTAAAATTATTAGCCAAGGAATTTGGTACATACGGGGAAATTGATTTAAGTAAACAGAATTCAGGGGAAAATGTAAGAGCCTTTAAAGAGGAGGACATCTGTATTTTCGGTGTGCCTTCCTACGGCGGGCGAGTACCTGCGCCTGCGCTGGAACGTATGAAAAAAATGAAGGGGAATAAGGCAAAAGCTGTTTTAGTTGCCGTATACGGAAATCGTGCTTATGAAGATACATTGCTGGAATTAAAGGAACAGGTGGACTTATGCGGATTTCACGTAACAGCCGCTGTGTCAGCCGTAGCAGAACATTCCATTATGCACCAGTTTGCAAGAAAAAGACCGGATGCAAGAGATAAAAAAGAACTAAAAGAATTTGCTCAGAAGATTATACATAAAATCAAATCCGGTGATGAGAAAGAGATTTCCGTACCGGGGAATAAGCCTTACCGTAAATATAATGGCGTTCCGTTAAAACCAAAAGCTGGAAAAGACTGCAAAGGCTGCGGCTTATGTGCTCAGGTCTGTCCGGTAGGCGCAATATCTTCCGAGTCACCGAAAAAGACGGACAAAAGTAAATGTATTTCTTGTATGCGATGCGTTCAGGTTTGCCCGAAAAAAGCAAGAAAAGTGAATAAGCTGAAATTAAAAATTGCATCTATGAAAATGAAGAAAGTTTGTGAAGACAGAAAGAAAGACGAACTGTTTCTTTAAGATTTGTAAAAATACAGCAGGATAAAGGAGAAGTGCCTTTTGTCCTGCTGTGTTTTAATTTATGGAGCTGTCATTTTAAGTGCATATCCGGAGATATTGATACATTTTATGCTCAGTCTGCGCTCACTTTGAGCTTGTAATCTCAAAGCGTGCTCGACAAATTCGTTAAAAGTGTATCAATATCTCGAACAATACTTAAAAATGACAGTTCCGTTTTTTATAATATAGTTTCTAAAACGTGCAACAGTAAAGGTAGATTTGCTGAAAACAGACCTCCGCAAGTGGAAAACTTTGAAAAATGAATAGGAGTTTCTTTTTTATAGGCATAAAATGTACTTACATTGTTATCGATTTCAGGCGCTTCATCTGTGGGAGGATAAGACTCTATTGTAACGCTTATATTTGTAGGAGGTTCATCCTCAGAATGGTATTCAATATCTGGCTCTGTGGAAGTGTCAGGTTCATCATCTTCTGACAGAGATTTTTCTAAATCTTCATAATAGGTAGACTCCGGTTTATCAGCGTTAAGCTCGTCAGGTGACATCAGAAAACCATTTTCATCGTATTCAGGTCCAACGTAATCTTCGGCTTGTACAATAAGACAGGAACTCATGCACAGAGATATTGACATCAGAAAACCTATCATTTTTCTTTTCTTCATAAAAACCTTCCCTCCGTTATTAAGACAGTAACATTCATGGTGACAAAAATTTTTTGTTTTATAAATTCATTATATCCTATATAGAGGGACATATCAAATTGTTTCGTCATTTCCAAATAGAAAAGTCAAAAAACAATCTTGCCAAAAGCGGTCTAATATGTTATTTTATTAAAGTATGTCAATAATTTAACGATAAAAACAGTGGAGGAAGACAGAGTATGTGGAAAAAGAAGCAGAATAAATTCCCCGGCGGAATTCATCCCACAGATGGTTATGACAAGGCAATGACCATGGACCTGCCTGTCCATGAATATTGGCCTGAGACAGTTACGATTTTGTCAGAGCAGTCCTTTGGCGGAAAATGTCAGTTGTTAGTCAAGCCACAAGATAAAGTAGTAGCAGGACAGCAAATCGGAATTCCTGAGGCATTTATGGCAGCTCCTTTACATGCAAGTGTAAGCGGAGAGGTTCTCCGAGTAGAAGAAGTAAACAATCAGGGAAAAAATATTCTGGCATGTATTATTAAAAGAGGGGATACCTCAAAACAGGATGTGCAGGAATATGAAAGTAAGCTGGTAGATATTGAAAATTTTACAAAAGAAGAAATTATTGCGGGAATTCGTGATGGCGGTCTTACAGGAATGGGCGGTGCAGGATTTCCAACACATAAGAAATACGAAACAGATAAAAAAATTGATGCACTGCTGATAAATGCAGCAGAATGTGAGCCGTTTTTAACATGTGATTATCGTTTGATGCTGGAATACAGCTATGCGGTAGCAAATGGTATTCGCCTTTTGTTAAAAGCTTCCGGCGCTCCAAAAGCCTATCTTTGCATGGAAGATAATAAACCGGAGGCAGCAAAAGTTCTCGGTAAAATTTTAGAAGATACAAAAGATATAGAAGTAAAGGTATTGCCTACACAGTATCCTCAGGGTGGAGAGCGTCAGCTCATTCAGGCTGTTATGGGAAGAGAAGTACCAATGGGAGGACTTCCGGCAGAGGCAGGAGCGATTGTGTCCAACGTAGGAACTGCCAAAGCGACAGCAGATATGCTCCTTGGAAGGACACCTCTTATCAGAAGAATTGTTACCGTAACAGGCTGTGTGAAAAATCCGGGAAATTATCTGGTTCCTATCGGAACTTCAGCAAAAGAGCTGATAGAGCTTTGCGGAGGCGTAACCGTAAAAAATAACAGAGTCATTGCAGGCGGACCAATGACAGGTCCTTGTGTGGCTTCTGACTGGAATGGAGAAAGTGAGCTGTTCTATGTAACAAAGAATACTTCCGGAATTTTAGTTCTTCCTGACAGTCAGTATGAGGAACAGCCATGTATCCGCTGTGCCGGCTGTGAAAGCGTGTGTCCGGCAGGTTTAGTTCCTTATCAGATTGAATTTGCATATTTAGAAGAAGATTATGATTTGTGTGAGAGCTTATACGCCAGTGAGTGTATTGCCTGTGGCTGTTGCTCTTATATCTGCCCTGCCAAAAGAGAACTGTCTGTAAGGACAAGAATGGCAAGGGATATGGTGAAACAGAGAATGAGAGAAAGGGCGGTGAAAAAGTCATGAGTCAGGCAAGAGTAATTAATGAACCGCATCTTCGTACTTCGAGAACAACCAGAAACGTTATGATGCACGTAACAATTTCCTTAATTCCGGCGCTTTTGGGAGCAATTTATTATTTCGGAATTCAGGCATTATACTTGTCAGGACTTTCTGTGGCAGTATGTGTGCTGACAGAATATATATGGCAGAAAATTACAAAGAAGCAGGTTACAGCAGGTGATTTCAGCGCCGTGGTTACAGGGCTTTTATTAGCCTTTAACATGCCGGTTACCGTTCCGGTGTGGGCACTTGTTGCAGCAGACGTATTCAGTATTTTAGTTGTAAAACAGATGTTTGGCGGAATTGGAAATAACTTTGTAAATCCTGCTCTTATGGGAAGACTTTTAGTTATGGTAGCATGGCCAGCAGCTGTTATGCAGTATGTAGTACCGAGAACTGTTTCCGTAGATGCTGTTTCAGCGGCAACCATTCTGGGAACAGCAAAAAGCGGCGCCGAAACAGGTTACAGCTATCTTCAGATGTTCCTGGGCGAGATGCCGGGAGCAATGGGAGAAACCAGTAAATTATTGCTTTTAATCGGTTTTGCTTATATGTGTTACAAAAAAATTGTAAATGCAGAAGCAGCAGTTACTTACATTGGAACAGTTACAATTTTAACTTTTATCTTCGGACCGGATGGTCTCTTTACAGGCGATATTTTATTAAATCTTTTCGGCGGCGGTCTGATTATGGGCGGTTGTTATATGCTGACAGATTATGCCTTTGCATCCAGAAAAGGTAAGTTGATTTATGCGGCTGTGGCAGGTATTATTACTGCGGCAATCCGAATTTTCAGCGTTTATCCGGAAGGTATTTGTTTCGGTATTTTAACTGCAAACTGTATGGCAGGTATGTTGTCTGTGCTTTACAAAAAGCATGTGTATGGAATGAAGAAAAAAGAAGCGTAGTGGAGGAAAAACATGAAAAATAAAAACGTAAGAGGGATTATTGCATTAGCAGTTGTTACAGCACTTTCTTTCGGAGTAATTATGGGCTCTAAGGCTCTTGCAAAAGATATGGGAGCAGGTGCTTCTAATACAGCAGAAGAACAGGTAAAAGAAGAAATTGATACCAAAGGTGCGGAAGGTATTGAAAAAGCAGTTAAGACAGAGAATGGTTACATGGTAACTGCAAAGGTAAAAGGATATGGCGGAGATATTGTGATGAACGTATCCTTTGATGCAGAAAAGAAAAAAGTAACAAAAGTAGAAGTAACAGAACAGAAGGAAACAGAAGGTCTTGGAGCAAAGGTTGCAGACGCAGAATTCCTCAGCCAGTTTGAAGGTGTGGAAGCTCCTGTATTCTTACCGGGCATGAGCCTTGAAAAAGAAGAAAAAGTATCTGATGAAGAACTTTTAAAAGAATTAAAAGACGGAACTTATGAGGCAAAAGCAGATGCTCCTGACAATAACGGATTTACAGATGTAGTAACAGTAACCGTAAAAGACGGAAAAATTGCAGAGGTAACCTGGGAAGCAGTGGGAGCAGACGGAAGTACAAAGAGTGTGCTGTCTGAAAACGGAGAATATGTAATGACAGAAGACGGACTTACATGGAAGGAACAGGCAGAAGCTCTTGCAAAAGCAGTAGTAGAAAATCAGTCTTTAAGCTTTTTAAATTTAGATGAGCAGGGAAAAACAGATGCGGTTTCCGGTGTAAGTATTTCTATCGGCGGATTTACAGCTCTTGCAGAGAAATGTTTACAAGAAGCAGCAGGAATTGTTCAGACTTTAGAATTGAAAGACGGAACTTATGAAGCAAAAGCAGAAGCGGCAGATAATAACGGATTTACAGATGTAGTAACAATGACTGTTGCAGACGGAAAAATTACAGAAGTAAACTGGGAGGCAGTAGGAGAAGACGGAAGCAAAAAGAGTGTACTGTCTGAAAACGGAGAATATGTAATGACAGAAGACGGACTTACTTGGAAAGAACAGGCAGAGGCTCTGGCAAACGCTCTTATTGAAAATCAGTCCTTAGATTTCCTTCAGGTAAATGAACAGGGAAAAACAGATGCAGTTTCCGGTGTAAGTATTTCTGTTGGCGGATTTATCAGTCTTGCAGAAAAATGTATGAATGAAGCAGCTGGTGTTGAAGAAACAGAAGAAGCTCCTGCAAACGGAACACAGGTAGATGCAGTATCAGGAGCAACGATTTCTTCTACGGCAGTAGTAACAGGAATAAACAAAGCATTTGAATTTTTACAGACAGTGAAATAAGAAAACGGAGGATATAACATGAAATTAAGATATCCGGCAGAAGCCTTTGCTTTTGGGATTGTATTATTTTCAGCAGGAATGAAGGAAGCCTTTGCGGCAGGTATTCTTGTGATTTTGTCCGTAGTATTTGCTGAATTTCTGAAAAATCTTTTACAGGATTTTGTACCTGACTGGAGCTTAAAACTCTGTGTATTTATTGGGACAGGAGCGGTAAGTTCATCAGCATTTTTGCTGGCATTTTCCTATCTGGGAACTTCAGTAAGTACAGGACTTTGGATTATGACTGTTCTTCTGGGACTTTTTGCAGCAAAGCATGTATTGGCAGATAATATAGAAGCAGAGTACGGAGAGCTTTTCTGGGAATGTGCCATTGCATGGGGATTTTGGATACTTTTAAGTATTGCCAGAGAATTCTTCGGCTCAGGAATGGTCTTCGGAAACATGATTTTGGAAGCGGAAATGCAGTCTAAAGTATTTTTAGAAACAATTTTCGGATTTTTGACAGCAGGTATGACGCTTGCCTTTACCAACGGAATTATCAAGAAAAAGATTACAAATACACACAGCTTGCTGTTAGTTATTCCATTGGCAATGTTCATCAGACCATTTGATATGGAAAGCTTCGGAGAAATTGTGGGATTAGTATGGACTATTCTTGTTCCGATTATTTTATTTATTTCTGTAAAGAAAACCTTGAAATTTGCAAGAACAGGAAAAGCGTTCCGTGGATTACCGGTGGAAATGCTGGCAATGGGATTTATCTATATGATTTTAAGTATTTATTAAAAGAAAACTGTCGTCTTTGCAGTTGAAAACTGCGGGGCGGCAGTTTTTGTATAACTTGATTTAGAAATGGAATTATTCATCTTTGACACTATAAAATCTGCATGTTATAATTTTTTCATAGAATTCCTCTGGGAGATAGAGGAAGAATATGCAGAAAAGATGTTTAAGTGATCTTACAATTAAGAATGATTTTATGTTTGGTGCAGTGATGATAAATCCTGAAAATTGTAAAGAGTTTTTGGAAAGAGCATTGGAAATAGAAATTGACCATGTAGATGTCAGTCGGGAAAAAAGTATGGTCTATCACCCTGATTATAAAGGTATTCGTTTAGATGTCTATGCCAAAGATGAGAAAAATACTTGCTATAATGTGGAGATGCAGATGACGAAAAAACCTGCACTTGGCAGACGCAGCAGATATTATCAAAGTCAAATGGATATGGATATTCTTTTGTCAGGAAGAGAATATGCAGAATTACCCGATAGTTACGTGATTTTTATCTGTGATTTTGATCCTTTTGGTGAAAGAAAATATCGTTATACTTTTCAGATGCAGTGCAAAGAAAGCAATCGAACACCATTGGAAGATGGAAGAAGAATTGTATTTTTGAGTACTTGCGGAGAGAATAAGGATGAAATTTCCAAGGAACTGTTGGCTTTTTTGAAATTTGTAAAAGCAGATTTAAAAGAAAGTCAGGGGGATTTTCATGATGACTATGTGAAAAAGCTTCAGGAGTTTATCAGGCATGTAAAAGAAAGTCGCGAGATGGAGGAACGCTTTATGACTTTAGAAGAAATGTTAAAAGATGAGCGAAAAGAAGGATTAAAAGAGGGGATAAAAGAAGGAACAATAAAAGCTCATAAAAAAATTGTATCGAAAATGTTATCTAAGGGGCTAAGTGACGAGGAAATCATGGAGCTTTGCGATATTTCTTTGGAAGAATTAGAAAATCTCAAAAATCATAGATAAAAACAACAAATCAAAAAATTCTAATATCAAATCTGTTTTGTATCTATTATTTATAAGTCATATCTATTAGTAACCTTTCAGACGAAGTTTAAAAAATCAGAGGAATTCTATGATTGAAAGAGAATTGAGAAATATTCTTTTTAGGAGGCGGAAGATGAAACTAAAAAATGTATTGATTGTTGTAAAGAACATAGAAAGATCAAAAAAGTTTTATAGAGATTTATTTGGACTTGAGGTTGTTCTGGACAGTGGGGAAAATGTAATCTTAACAGAAGGACTGGTTCTTCAAGAGGAAGGTCTTTGGAAAGAAACAATACACAGAGAGTTGTACTCGAAGCATAATAAAACAGAGCTTTATTTTACAGAAAGAGATATGGAATATTTTTTAGAAAAACTTCAATCTTATGAAGATGTTATAGAATATGTGACGCCTTTGACAAGAAATCCATGGGGAAGACAAGTTGTGCGATTTTACGATTTGGACGGTAATCTTATTGAGGTTGCCGGTGAAGAATAAGGAGAAGTGATAGTGATGAAATTAGATACCATGCACCATATTGCAATTATTGGCAGTGACTATGAAAAGTCTAAAAAGTTTTATGTGGATATTCTGGGGTTTGAAGTTATTCGGGAAAATTACAGGGAAGAGCGGAAGGATTATAAAATTGACCTTCGTCAGGGAAATATAGAAATCGAATTGTTTATTATTCCGGGATGTCCTAAGAGATTAAGTTATCCTGAGGCAAATGGTTTGCGTCATCTGGCATTTAAAGTAGAGTCGGTAGAAAAAACGGCAAAAGAGCTGGAAAAGTTGGGAGTAGAGACAGAGCCAATTCGAATAGATGAATTTACAGGAGAGCAGATGACATTCTTCTTTGATCCTGATGGATTGCCTTTAGAATTACATGGATAAAGGAGGACGCAAAATGGATAAAAAGAAAAAATTAAGAAAACGGACATTGATTTTTGCTGGAATATCAGTGATTTGTATTGTCGTGGGAGCATTAAGCTGGGGATATTACAAGAAAGTCACAGAGTTTAAAACTTCAAAATGTGATTTTATACCACCGTCTTCTTTTGACGCAGTAGTACAGAAGATTGATATAGAAAACAGCCAAATGGAGGTCATCATAGAAGAAGATACAGCAATACAGGAAGGGACAGAACCCCCAAGTGTAATGCTTGATTGTGAAAAGGTAGATTACAAATTGTATAATACAGAGCAGGGAGATAGGATTGAGTTTTCCTGTAAAGAAGAAAGGCTGGATGACGATAGTGTGAAAATATCTAATTTCACCAGAAAAGAGTGAAAATCACGTGCTTGACATATTTCTTTTAATTATGTACTATAAGAGTATATAACTGCATAGTCTAAGTGGTCGTTGAACCTTAGGTTCAAGGTTAAAAGGGAAACCGGTGCAATTCCGGTACAGTCACCTCTGCTGTGAAGCGGACGAGGAAATAGAAGCCATTGAATAGCAATTCGAGAAGGCATTTCCAAGGATGAAGCAAAGTCAGAACACCTGCCATGTATATAGAGTATTTCCGGGCTGAGGAGATTTTTTTGCGTACATCAATATGCAGTGATAAAATTCATATTGAATGATTGAGTGAGAGGTTCTTTTGCCGATATGGGAAAAGAACCTCTTTTTATTTTATAGGAAATTGTGTCCTATGAAATAAAACTGCTCCGCAAGGAGCGCACTGCGGTGGACAGGTATCATGTTGCTGAAGCAACCCGCCGCAGGCGGAGAATTCTGCAAAGCAGAATTCCTTTTCATAGGAAATTTCTGTATATGACGTAAAATGAATAATTAAAGGAGATTGGGAATGAAAAGGAAAAAATCAAAGATAATATTTTCTGCAATGGCAGTTATGTTAGCCATTCAGTCGCCGCTGTCGGTATTAGGGGCAGAAACGTATGAGCTTTTGCAAGAGGAGATGCTGTCGGGAACAGGAGATGCTGTTGCAGAGGAGGAATTCCTTGCAGGAACGGCAGATGAGACAGAAAGTGCAGAGGAAGCAGTTACAGATACAAGGGAGCAGGATGGAATAACAATTTATCAGCCTGCATTTGAAGGACTAAATAAAGTAGAAAATTATTTACAGACAGCAGTTACAAGTCCTATTGTAGACTCCATTGGCGGAGAATGGGCTGTAATGGCAATGGCAAGAAACGGAAATTTAAGTGGAGAAGCCAAGAATAATTATTTGCAGAATGTTTATCAAAAGCTGAGGGAAACAAATGGGGTGCTTCACACCGCAAAATATACGGAGTATTCCAGAGTAACTCTTGCACTTACTTCTATTGGGATAAATCCCACATCCGTAGAGGGATATAATCTGCTTCAGCCTTTGGCGAATATGAAAAAGGTAAACAGACAGGGGATTAACGGTACAATTTTTGCATTGATTGCTTTTGACTCTCATCAATATGAAATCCCCAAGCTGGAAGGTTCGGGTACACAGACAACCAGAGAAGGACTTATCCAGACAATTTTGTCAGCAGAAATTTCCGGAGGAGGCTGGGCGCTAATGGGAAATCAGCCGGATCCGGATATAACAGCAATGGCATTGCAGGCTTTAGCTCCTTATACACAGCAGCAGGAAGTCAAGGAGGCAGTGGCCAGAGGAATTGAAATGCTGGCGCAGCTTCAGGATGAAGAAGGCGGTTATATCAGTAATGCAGGATATGACAGTGCCAAAAATCTGGAAAGCACAGCACAGGTAGTGATTGCTCTTTCAGCCATTGATGTGTCCTTACTGAATTCCGAAAAATTTATGAAAAATGGAAAGACATTATTAGATGAAATGCTGCGTTTTCAGGTTTCTGACGGTTCTTTTTGTCATATAATTGACGGCGGCTCTAATCAGATGGCAACAGAGCAGGGAGCTTTAGCTTTAGCAGCATGGTATCGAGCTGTTACGGGAAGAAATTCCTTGTACGATATGACTGATGTGGAGAATGGGCAGACAGGCGGAGAGGAAACACCGGAAAGAATTGAAGCGTTTCGAAAAAAACTGGAAGCATTTTCCGGTAATCTGACATTAGATAATGCCGATGAGTTATACGCATTGAAAGTGGAATTAAGTCTCATGGGGAATTTCTCCGAAAAAAAAGCTTTTGAAGCAAAGCTGGAGCAGATGTTAAAAGAAGTAGAAACACAGGCAGCAGAAATTGAGACTTTAGATAAGGAAATATGGGAAGGCTTTGATCCTTTAAATATTACATTGAAAGACAAAGAAGAAGTAAGAAAACTTTTAACTGCTTTCTATAAAATTCCGGAAGCGAACAGAAAACATTTACAGTATGGAGAAGAACTGTTAAGAGCAGACAGTATTATAAAAAAACTGGAGAAGGAAGTTATCGGAGCAGAAATTTTTGAAAATGTGAAAAATTCCAAGAAAGATTATACATATCAGGGAAATGGATACACCATTTGCTTAAAAGGAAAAAATGTATATGAACCGGCAGATATGAAAGCAGGAATAGAGATAAAAGAGCAGAAAAATTCTTTGGAATTTGAAACCAAGGAAACAGGAGCGTTTCCGGGAGAAGTTGAGGTTGCTATTGATACAGCATTAAAAGAAAGCGTATACATGCTGTATTATGAAAAAGACGGAAAACAGCAGGAAAAACAGTGGGTATCGGTAAATAACGGACAGATTATCTGTGACATAGAGGTCGGTGGAAAATATATATTGAAGAAACCGAAAACAGAAAATGAAACAGCGCCGTCCCAGACAGGAAACAGCTCAGAAAGTAAGAATAAAACAGCTTCAAAAGATAAAATTACAAATACAGCAAAACAGACAAATAATTCTTCATCTTCAAATACAATTCAGGCAACTGTGAAAGACGGTATGGTAGAGAAAAAAGCATTTGAAGAAATTAAGGGAAAGGATAAAAACCTGAAAATTGAGGGTGAAATGAAAAAGGACAGTCCTTACACCATAACAGTCAATGGAAAAGATATAAAAATTGCCAAGGACATGAAAGTGGGAATAAAGGAAGGCAGCCAATACGAAGAAGATATTAAACAGTTAGCAGAAAATCCGTTTATTTTCCATTTTGAGCAGGAAGGTGAATTTCCGGGAGAAATGCAGGTGGAAATCACAGTGGACAAAGAAGACGGGGAATATTTGTTTATGAAATATAATCAGCAGGAAAGAAAGGCAGATTATATTCAGAAAGTTACGGTAAAAGATAAAAAGACAAAATTTATTGTTTCAGAAGGCGGAGATTACTTTATCGATAAGCGTGTAAAAACAAAATCCTTAAATGAGAAAACAGAAGAGACAAAAGAAAAATCTCTTTTCAAAACTCCTGAAAAAGAAGATGAAGTTATGGTTGCAGGAACAAAAAAAGAAACAAATCCTGTTGTAATTGCTGTTGCTTCTGTTATTATATTAGGGGTAGCAGTTGGCGGAGTATGGTACTACTATTTAAGAAAGAAAAGAAAACAAGGTGAGAAGAATGAAAAGTAGAGGAAAAAAATTTCTGGCGCTGTTGTTTATTGCATTGCTTTTTATTATGCCTGTAACAGGCTGTGGGACAACAAAGCTTGATAACCCCAATCAGAAACAGGAAAAAAGCGATGATTGGATGGAAGAAGAAAAGAAAGAAGAAACAAAAGAGGCAGAAGAAACAGAGAAGGAAACACCAGCTTCAGAAGAAGAGGAATATTTAGATGTGGAGTCTGCGGAGGATGAAACCGTTGATTATTCTAAATATGAGGAAAAAAAGGAAACACAGAAACAGCAAAATGGCGCAGTGGGCGGTGTGACTTACAGTGACGGAACAGATAAAGAGGAAGACCAATATCATACACAGCCTGTACCGGAAGGACAGCAAAAGCCGGTAGAGCCGGGAACAGTAGATATTGATAAAGATAAGGAATATACCTGTTATCTCAGTGTTTCATGCAGTACCATTTTAGACAATATGGAAAATCTCACAGAGGGAAAAGAGTCCTTAGTTCCGAAAGATGGTGTGATTTACAGCGAAAGAGAAGTGACCTTCTATGAAGGAGAGTCTGTTTTTGATGTGTTGCAAAGAGAAATGAAGAATAATCGTATTCACATGGAGTCCAGCTTTACTCCGAAATACAACAGCGCTTACGTGGAAGGGATTAACAATCTCTATGAGTTTGACTGCGGACGCTGGTCCGGTTGGATGTATGAGGTAAACGGCTGGTATCCTAACTACGGCTGCAGTCGTTATGTTGTGCAGCCGGGGGATGTGATAAAATGGAACTATACATGTGATTTAGGTCGTGATTTAGGACAGACTTGGCCGGAGTAATTATGAAACAAGACAATTTTTCCAGTTATCATCCGATTATTAACTTTACCTATTTTGTGTTGGTAATCGGATATTCAATGTTTATGATGCACCCTGTATTTTTGGCATTGTCCTGTATGGGAGGCATGGTGTATTATATTTATTTAAAAAAATGGAAGGCGTTAAAAACAGCGCTTTGGATGATGCTGCCGGTATTTCTTATATCGGCGGCAATTAACCCCTTGTTTAATCATCAGGGTGTTACTTTAATTATGTATCTGAAAAATGGAAATCCTCTTACATTAGAGTCAATTCTTTACGGTCTTGCAGCCGGTATCATGCTGGTAAGTGTGTTGAACTGGTTTTCCTGTTATCAGGTGGTAATGACCTCAGACAAGTTTATCTATTTATTTGGAAAAGCAATTCCGGCAATGTCATTGATTTTTTCTATGGTGCTTCGATTTGTTCCCAAATTTAAAAATCAGATAACAAAGGTGTCGGACGCACAGAAATGTATCGGTCGTGATGTGACAAACGGAAACGTATTGGTAAGAGCAAAACACGGTATGAAAATTTTGTCTGTGATGACAACATGGGCATTGGAAAATTCTGTGGAAACAGCAGATTCTATGCGTTCCCGTGGATATGGATTAAGAGGAAGAAATAATTTTTCTATTTATCGTTTTGACACAAGAGACAGAATATTCTTTTCTGTCTTACTTGTGTTTGGCAGTGTGATTTTGGGAGGAATTGTAACGAAACAAGTTTACTTTTTGTATTATCCTACTTTAGTGATGAATGAGAACACTTTGTGGGCGATAATGATTTATATTTTTTATGGAATTTTATGTTTCCTTCCAATTATTATAAATTTAGCAGAGGATGTAAAATGGCACTATTTGAAATCAAAAATTTAACATTTACTTACCCGGACGCAGAAAAGCCGGCAATTGAGAATATCCATTTATCCATTGAACCGGGAGAGTTCGTGGTAATATGCGGAAAGTCAGGTTGTGGAAAAACAACTCTGATGCGTCATTTTAAAACAGTTTTAAGCCCTTACGGAAAAAGAGAAGGGGAAATTTTATTTTGTGGAGAGAGGTTAGAAGGAGTTTCCATGCGTACACAGTCAGCTGAAATTGGCTATGTACTGCAAAGTCCTGATAATCAGATTGTAACAGATAAAGTATGGCATGAGCTGGCTTTTGGAGTGGAAAATCTGGGATATGACCAGCAGACTATTCGTTTAAGAGTAGCAGAAATGGCAAGCTTTTTCGGTATTCAGAATTGGTTTTCTAAAAATGTGGAAGAGCTTTCCGGAGGGCAGAAGCAGCTTTTAAATCTGGCTTCCGTTATGGCAATGCAGCCCAAGGTATTGGTTCTTGATGAACCTACTTCGCAGTTAGATCCCATTGCGGCAGGTGATTTTTTATCTACCATTCGTAAAATCAATTTGGATTTGGGAATTACTGTGATTATGATTGAGCACAGGCTGGAAGAGGTATTCCCAATGGCGGACAAGGTGCTGGTATTGGAAGGCGGAAAGCAGACCTTTTTTGACAATCCCCGTATGGTAGGAAAAGCGCTGGCAGACAATGATTTATTTCTTGCAATGCCAAGTCCTGTGCAGATTTATAACGAAACAGGTCAGGAAGGCGAGTGTCCCCTTACTGTATGCGAGGGGCGAAATTGGCTGTCGGAGCATTACAAAGCAGAACCTGAAAGAGAAAAAACAAAGGATAATGCAGAAAAATCTGCAAATAGGAAAGAAAAGCAGGAGTATGTGATACAGGCAAAGGAACTTTGGTTTCGTTATGAAAGAGACGGACAGGATATTGTAAAGGATTTATCTTTAAAGGTGAAAAAGGGGGAGCTTTTCTGTATTTTGGGTGGAAACGGTACGGGAAAGAGCACAACCTTATCCTTACTTTCCGGTATCCACAGACCTTACAGAGGGAAAATACTGTTGGATGGCAGAGATATTCGCAAAATCAGTGACAAGGAGCTGTTCCATCATTTTTTAGGAGTTTTGCCACAAAATCCCCAGAGTCTTTTTGTTGGAAATACAGTAGAAGAGGATTTGTGGGAAATGATAGGAGGACTTTCCCCTATTCGTCATAAAGAGGATGAAAAGCGAGTGGAAAAAGTAGTGGAAGATACAGAAATCAGACATCTTCTTCAGGCGCATCCCTATGATTTAAGCGGAGGAGAGCAGCAAAGAGCAGCTCTTGCAAAGGTATTGCTTTTAGAACCTCAGATTTTGCTTCTGGATGAACCCACGAAAGGCTTGGATGGTTTTTATAAAAGCAAGCTGGCAGGTATTTTTCAAAAGTTACAGGAAAAAGGAATTACCATTTTAATGGTTTCTCATGACATAGAGTTTTGTGCTTCTTATGGAGATACCTGTGCAATGTTTTTTGACGGAAGCATTGTAACTTCATGTGAAGCAAGAGAATTTTTTACAGGAAACAGCTTTTATACTACGGCGGCAAACCGTATGGCAAGGCAGCTTTTTCCTGATGCAGTAACAGTAAAGGATGTGATTAAGGCATGCAGAAGAAGCAGGCAACAGGAGTAGATACATGGGCAATGATGCCGGTATATGGGAGTATCTTTGTAATTATCTGCACAATTTTTCTGCCTTGGATTTCTATACCTGTATTAAAGTATTCAAAATTACCCACAACCTATACCTTTTGGAATTTTGATGAATGTATCCAAAATGTACAGAGAAGTATTCAAGAGGGCGGAAGACTGAAAATGGAGACTTTTACAGGGCAGGAAATGGAGATGCTTCAAAGTATTGGGCAGATTTTAAAGGCAGCAGCGTTTTTTTTAATTGTTGCTATGCTTGTTTGCGGGATTGTTTCTTATAAAATGAAAAGGAAAGGTGTTGTATATGTAAAAATCATATTTTTTATATCTGCACTTTATCCTGTATTTGTTTTTTTGTTGATTGGAGCAGGAAATCTTTTCATTAATGGAAGAATAGGACGTGCCAGTGATTTTATCAATCTTACCATACATAGCTATATTCAGATGACCTCATGGCAGTACGGACAACTGATTATTTCAGTGCTATTATTTATATTCGCACGTAAACTTTTAGATACACAGGCAGAGAAAAAACAGCAGATGTATATAGAAAGAAGCGTGAAAAAAGACAGAAGAATAGGAAGAAGAACCTTGGTATCTTTGCTGTTGATTTTGGCGGCAATTCCTTTTGTTATCTTTTTTGGGATTTTCTTTTTAAATGACAGAAGTGATATTTTTATTTCTATGTGTATTATTGGGCTGTCCATGATACCCTTCTGTATGGTATTTGAGGGAAGAAATCCGCAGGCAAGAGAAATCCTTTTAATTGCGGTTATGGCTGCCATTGCAGTGGTAGGAAGGATGGCGTTTTTTATGATACCCCAGTTTAAACCGGTGACAGCTATTGTGATTATTGCCGGTGTGGGACTGGGAGCAGAAGCCGGATTTTTAACAGGGGCTATGGCAGGCTTTGTTTCAAATTTCTTCTTTGGGCAAGGACCGTGGACGCCGTGGCAGATGTTTTCCTTTGGAATTATCGGATTTTTGGCAGGTGTGATTTTCAGTAAGAGCAAAAATCGAAAGGGAAGTCGTGAAGCAGAGTGGTTTCATGTTTTGACACTTTGTATTTTCGGGGGATTGGCAACGCTTGTCATTTATGGATTTTTAATGGATACTTCAACGGTATTTATGTCCTCACAGGAATTGACGTGGCAATCCTTTCTGGCAGTTTATATCAGCGGATTTCCGTTTAATGTTATTCATGCAGTTTCAACCGTCATCTTTTTGTTCTTTCTGGCACTTCCAATGGAGCGGAAGCTGGACAGAATTAAAAAGAAATACGGAATTTTAGAAGCATAGAATAGGGGTGATGATATGGGACAGGTGCGTACATGGCATGCAGATGAAAAAGACGTTTTTAATTGCGAGCAAGGAAAAAAATTTAAAGGAAGATTACTGACTTTAGAAGATGTATATCATAGTATAGATAATCAGGCTTTGAAAAATAATGTAAAGATTAAAAGTGTGAAGCTGGCAGACTCCGTAAAAGAAATCGGAAATCAAAGTTTTTACAACTGTACGGCTTTACGTGATATCAATTTGGAAAACGTCAGTCAAATTCGCTGGGAGTCTTTTTTGGGATGCGTACATTTAAAAGAAATTACTCTGTCTTCCGGCATCCGTTATTTGGGAAGACGTTCTTTTTCAGGATGTAAAAGGTTAAACTGTGTAAAATTCGAAAAGAGTACTATGTTAAAGGGAATTGAAGCCGGAGTGTTTCAAAATTGTGAAAGCATTGAAAAAATCAGTCTTCCAAAGGGACTTACAGAGATTGGAAACAAAGCATTTTATAAATGTACTTCTTTGAAAGATATAGAGCTTCCGGAAGGAATTCGGATTATTGGAAACGAAGCTTTTTATCAAACGGCAATTCAGGAGATAAAGCTGCCGTCTACACTTGTAGAAATCGGAAACAGCGCTTTTCTTAAATGCAGATCCTTGGAATTGGTTCAGATACCGGCATCTGTAAAAAGGATTGGAAGATGGTCCTTTCATGGTTGTGGGCAGTTGAAAAAAGTAGAATTCTTGGGAGATCCGGAAGAAATCGGAGAATGGATTATCAATAAGAGTACCGTTATACGATGCAGAAAAGGAAGTAGGATAGAAGCATATTGTAAAGAGAAAGAATTTCAAATAGAATACAGCGATGTAAGATAAGGTTAAATAGGAGGTAAATAGAATGAATAACAGCAAAATTTCAAAAAAATACATAATATTTATTACGTTTTCAGTAATTTTTCTGGTAACTCCTTATCCATTTGTCTCTATTGCTATTCTTCTTTCGGGAATACTTTATTATTTAGATAAATTATATGAGCTCCTGAAAAAAGATAGAGAATATAAAGAAGAAAAGGAATAAAGTCTTGACATATATGGAGAGTATGTGTAGTATAGAAGGTGAAAGAAAACATAACTGCATAGCTCTAATGGTCACTGAGGAAAGAAATTTGTTCAGTGTTAAAAAGGAAATCAGTGCAAATCTGATACAGTCACCTCTGCCGTAAAAGTAATTGAAGTCGGAATACTTGCCATTATTCACTTAAAGTCTTTCCGGGCTGAGGATAGTTATGTGGTCTCTTTATAAAAAGTTTAATATGGTAAAGTTACAGAACACCTTTTGTCTGGCAGGACAAAGGGTGTTTTTTAATTTCATAGGAAATTGCATCCTATGAAATTAAAAATGCTCTGCAAGGATGCGAGCTCGCAAAAATGAAAATATTACTTTGTGAACCGCTCGTGCGCAGAGATTGTGCTGCTGCACAATCTTTTTATGTAGGTTATGTAGTAAATGAAAGGGGAAAAGAAGATATGAAACAAAAGCAAAAATCTTTTGGAAAGCGGTTGCTGAGTATGTTTTTGACAGCAGTTTTGCTTCTGTCAGGAATTACTGTTCCGGTACAGGCTGATAACAGTCAGGGAGAAGCGGCAGCTGCGGAAGAAAAGCCACACGTCTATTTTCAATATGACGATGGCAGAACACAGGAAATGGACGAAAATAATACCTTTACATTAACCGCATTGGATAAAGGAACTTTTGTGCTGGAAGGTGTGGAAGGGGCAAAACCGGAGTGGAATTTTTCACAACAAGTTGAGCAATCGGAAGGAGGTTATCAAACACATTATTGGATACAGGCATATACAGGCAGATATCAGCCAAGAGATGTGAGAAAAGTATCAGGTAATGTAACGGATCAGAATAACGGAAATCAGGTTTATCAGAGCTTTACCATTAATCAGGTATCAAGCAATATTGAAGAATTGAAAGCTTTTGTAGATGGACAGGAGGTTTCAGACGAAAAACCTTTGTATGTAGATGGTTCTACAACGAAAACAGCAACATTGAAAGCAAGAGTAAAGGGTAGCAATGAATTTGTAGATGTAGATGCTACGGTTTCTGATGTAGAAGTTACATATGGTCCTGCAATTTCCATGACAGCTGGAAAATTTAGGATACTGGGTGAGGGTGAAATCGGAATGAAAATTTGTATGCCGGAAGATATGAAAAAACTGGCTGTGAATTTTAAAGTGATTTCAGGAAAAGTTCACGTGCAAAGTATTGATGTAAAAGTACCGAGCGAGTGGAAAATAAAAAAATGGGATTCTTTAGACGGATTATGTTATGTTGGAATTATGCGGGGAAACAATCCGACAGAAAACTTTAATTACAGTATTGTACCTGAAAATGCCAGCAATCAGAAATTGGTTTGGGAAGCTTTGACACCGGATATTGCAGAATATGTGGAGTCGTTTGATCGTGGACTTGTTCCTAAAAAAGCCGGTGTTGCAAAATTTCATGTATATAGCGAGGACAATCCGAAAGCTTCTCAAGATGTAAGTGTAGAATTCAAGTATGAGTATCCATTGAAAGATGCAAAGGCTGAACAGGATAGTTATACTTTTGAGGAGGGAAGTTCTAAGGAGTTTAAGATTTTAACAACTCCGTCAAATGCCACAGAACAGCGCTATAATTGGTCTTATAGTAAAGAGGGTATTGCGACTGTATCAGACGCTATTGAAACAGCAACCGGAAATGTGAATTTACCGCATAAAACGAAACATTACATTAAAGCTTTAAAAGCAGGAGAAGTTACAGTAACAGGAGTTCCATATGATACAACAGCAGGTTGTAAACCGGTGCAGTTTACAATTCAAGTAACAAAAGATGGTACAGTTCCTGATAATACAAATTATCTTGATATGGCAAAAGAAGATATTGCACATGGAACAGCGTACCTGTCTAAACAAAGTATGGAAAAATACGGAGATGAATGGAATATTTTTACTGTGCTTCGTGCAGGTGGAAGCATTAGTCAAGAAAAATTAGATATTTACTATGAAAGTGTTGCTAATCAGTTGAAAAAAGCAACTTTCAGCAGAAAATTCCGTTATACAGATGCTGCAAGAGTAGCAATTACATTGGCTGCAATGGGAAAAGATTTGACAGATGTTGACGGTGTAAATCTGATGAAAATGATTTACAATGATGAATTAAAAACAAAGATGAGTAAAGATACATCGAATTGTCCGATTTGGGGATTGATTGCGCTGGATTGTCAGAATGCGGAAATACCTTCTGATGCGGTTTGGACAAGAGAAAAGTTGATTGATTTAATTCTTTCTTATCAAACAGCGGAAGGCGGATTTGGTTTGATAGATAATAAGACCAGTAGTATTGATATGACGGGTATGGCTTTGCAGGCTTTGGCACCATATAGGGAACAGGAAAATGTAAAGCCGGCATTTGACAAAGCATTGAAGCATTTTAAAGAAAATATGACGCCGGAAGCAGGGTTTACAGACGCAGGAAAAGAAAACAGTTGTACCGTAGCACAGGTACTGACAGCTCTTACAGCAGCAGGCATTGATCCGTTGAATAAGGAAAATGGATTTACAGTAGGCAATAAAAATATTATAAAAAATCTGCACACGTATAAGGGTGAACAGGGATTTTTATGGCAGACAGGATTAAAGCCGGATGTTATGGCAACACAGCAGGTCACTTATGCTATGGAAGCATACAGACGTTTTGCGGAAAATGAAAATCGTTTATATGATTGTACAGATGTAGGAAAAGATGCGCAGGATAAAGAAGCGGCAGATGCGGTGAGCAAATTGATTGAAGTAATCGGAGATGAGATTACATTAGAAAGCAAGCCGGCGATTGAAGCAGCAAGAAAAGCATATAATGCGTTGACAGATGTACAGAAGAAACTGGTAACCAATTACGAAAAGCTGACAAAGGCAGAGGAAGAACTGAAAAAACTGGAAGCAGATCAGAAACCGGAAGGAAAAGCAGTTGTTTCAGTAGAACGCTTTAGTATTGGACAGGGATATTATCAAGAACCGATAGAAGTGCAATTAGAAAAGGGAGAAACAGCAGCATCTCTTTTGAAAAAAGTGATTGGTACAGAAAATTATGCAGGAGAAAATGATTTACTGGAAGGTATTAAAGATGCAGATTTAGGAGTGAATCAAGTTTCAATTCCTTCTTTTATTTCAGAAAAATTAGAAGGACCAACTACTGAAGAAGCAAAAGAAATTGGAAATAGTGATGAATATTTGGATTACGGAGATTATTTTGAATGGTCAGATTGGTACTTTACAGTAAACAATAAATTAAAAGATAGTATGGCAGTGACATATAAGGTGAAAGATGGAGATGTTCTTCGCTTTCAGTTTAGTCTTTTGGCAGGGATTGATGTTAAAGGAAATAAAAATGTAGAAATTTCAAATAAAGACGAATTAATAAAACTTATGGCAAAAGTTAATGCTGATAAAGAAAAATATATGGCAATGCCGGCAGTCAAAGAAGCTTATGAAGAGGCAGTAGCAGCTAATGTGGCTATGATTACTCCACAGAAAGAAATTGATGCGTTGGTTAAAAAATTGCAGAAGGCAATGGATGGAGACCAGAATGAGTCAGATAAAAATGCAGCAGATAAAGTAATTAAAAAGATTGAAGCAATCGGTGATAGGATTACTTTAGAAGGTAAGGCAGCAATCGAGGAAGCAAGAACAGAATACGACAAGCTGACAGATGCACAGAAGAAGCTTGTAACCAATTACGACAAGCTGACAAAAGCAGAGAAAGAACTTCAGAAACTGGAAGAACAGCAGAAGGAAGATGAAAAGGAGGCAAAAGCAGTTGTCGAAAAAATTAATGCGATTGGTGATAAAGTAACGTTGGACAGTAAGAAAGCAATCGAGGAAGCAAGAACAGAATATGACAAGCTGACAGATGCACAGAAGAAGCTTGTAACCAATTACGACAAGCTGACAAAAGCAGAGAA
>ERZ894232.447-NODE-447-length-54606-cov-14.712709_pt1 | contig 54606 bp, 51 predicted proteins | sample MGYA00380296_ERZ894232 | MGnify/ENA primary metagenome ERZ894232 (study PRJEB32331, sample SAMN06328433) | human gut metagenome | biome: human gut microbiome; feature: stool | host: Homo sapiens | collected 2014-08-14 ...
CAGCTTTCGCTGACCAGAATCACGCACCAAGTCTCACGTGCGTTCGACTTGAATGCTTAAAATGATGATTATAAAATCATACTGATCGTGTGTTTTTTGATGATAAATTGCTTTTAAGGAGAAAAATAAAATGTTAGGAACATGTCTGGAAAATGTGAGAACGCAGGTACCTCTGGTACACAATATCACAAATTATGTAACCGTAAATGATGTGGCAAACGTACTGCTTGCCTGTGGCGGAAGCCCGATCATGGCAGATGAGGCAGAGGAAGTGGAAGATATCACCAGCATCTGCGGCGGCCTGAATATCAATATCGGGACGTTAAATAAACGAACGATCGCAGGAATGTTGCTTGCAGGAAAACGGGCAAAAGAGATGGGACATCCGGTTTTACTGGATCCGGTAGGAGCAGGTGCATCCGCACTTCGCACCGGAACCGCTATTGAGCTGATGGATACCTTACATCCGACTGTGATCCGTGGCAATATTTCTGAGATTAAGACACTGGCATCCGGAAGCGGCACCACAAAAGGTGTCGATGCAGATGTGGCAGATGCTGTGACAGAAGAAACTTTGGATCAGGCAGTTGCATTTGTGAAAACGTTTGCGAAAAAGAGCGGTTCTATCGTAGCCATTACCGGAGCCATTGATCTGGTCAGTGACGGAGAAACATGTTATGTCATCCGGAATGGCAGACCGGAAATGGGAAAAATCACAGGAACCGGTTGTCAGTTATCCGGCGTGATGACCGCATATATTACCGCAAATCTGGATAATCAGCTGGAGGCGGCAGCGGCAGCAGTGTGTGTCATGGGACTTGCCGGTGAGATTGGCTGGGGCAACATGCAGGAAGGGGATGGCAATGCTACATATCGTAATCGTATCATCGATGCCATTTACAACATGAGCGCACAGATGTTAGATCAGGGGGCAAAATATGAAATTCGATAGAGATATATTGACAAAGGATCAGTTACTTTTATATGCAGTGACAGACAGTCACTGGTTGAATGGAAGAACATTGCATTCTGTGGTAAAAGAAAGTCTGGAGGGCGGCGTAACCTTTGTACAGTTAAGAGAAAAACAACTGGATGAGGCGCATTTTATGGAAGAAGCAAAGGATTTGCAGGTGCTTTGCAGAGAATATAACGTACCGTTCATTATCAATGACAATGTGGATATTGCACTGGCCATGGATGCAGACGGTGTGCATGTGGGACAGAGTGATATGGAAGCCGGGGATGTCCGTGCAAAATTAGGTCCGGATAAGATCATCGGTGTGTCAGCTCAGACAGTAGAGCAGGCGATTCTGGCAGAAAAGCATGGGGCAGATTATCTGGGAGTCGGTGCGGTATTCCCGACCGGTTCCAAGGATGATGCCACAGAGGTGCCGCATGAGACATTGAAAGCAATCTGTGAAGCGGTATCCATTCCGGTTATTGCCATCGGCGGTATCACACAGGAAAATGTGTCCACACTGGCTGGAAGCGGTATTTGCGGTATCGCGGTGATCAGTGCGATCTATGCGCAGCCGGATATCAGAAAAGCAGCACAAGATCTGAAAATTGCTACGGCAGAAATGGTGAAGGCATGATTCAGAAAGAAGTAATGCAGGAGAATTTGACTCAGAAAGATATCACACGGAAAGGTGGAATTCCAGAAACAGAAATTTGCGGTGCAATTTTTGACCTGGATGGTGTATTACTGGATTCCATGGCAGTCTGGAATGACCTTGGAGTTCGGTATCTGCAAAAACGTGGTATTCAACCGGAAGCAGGTTTGAGTCAGATCCTGTTTTCCATGAGTATGGAGCAGGGTGCGGATTATTTGAAAGAACAGTATCAGCTTCCGGATACACCTCAGGAAATTTTAAATGGAATTGAACAGATGATCCGGGATTTCTATTTTTATGAAGTACAGCTCAAAGAAGGGGCGAAAGAACTGTTGCACTTTTTGCAGGATCAAAATGTAAAAATGATCGCAGCAACTTCCAGTCCGCGGGAGCATGTGACAAAGGCATTGCAGCGAAATGGTCTGTATGGGTATCTGCAGCAGATTTATACCACCGGGGAAGTGGGAATCAGCAAGCATGAACCGCTGATTTATCAGCTGGCAGCAAAAAGTCTTGGCACAAAACCAGAAGAAACACTGGTTTTTGAAGATTCTCTCTATGCGTTGAAAACCGCAAAAAATGCAGGGTTTCGGACAATTGGCGTATACGATGCGGACGGTGAGACCGATCAGGAAGGCGTGCGTGAGACAGGGGAGCTGTATTTGACTTCATTGCTGGATTTCCGGCAATACTGGATGAAACAGTAAATCGTTGTGACAGATCAGAGGAGGTGAAGTATATGAAAACAGCAGTAACAATTGCCGGAAGTGATTCCAGCGGAGGTGCCGGCATTCAGGCGGATATCAAGACAATGATGGCAAATGGTGTATATGCCATGAGCGCGATCACAGCCCTGACTGCCCAGAACACGACCGGTGTCATGGGAATCTTAAATGCAACGCCGGAGTTTCTGGGACAGGAACTAGATAGTATTTTTACGGATATTTTTCCGGATGCAGTCAAGATCGGAATGGTTTCCGAGAAAGGGCTGATCTGTGTGATTGCAGAAAAACTGGAGCAGTATAAAGCAAAAAATATCGTAGTGGATCCGGTGATGGTGGCGACCAGCGGGGCGCGGCTTATCAGTGAGGATGCCACGGATACGTTAAAACAGAAATTATTTCCACTGGCCACTGTTCTGACACCAAACATTCCGGAGGCAGAAGTGCTGACCGGAATGAAAATCAAAAGCGCAGAGGATATGATCCGGGCAGCAGAGCAGATTTCAAAGGAGTATGACTGTGCGGTGCTTTGCAAAGGCGGACATCAGATACATACGGCCAATGACCTGCTTTTTGCAGATGGCACGTATCACTGGTTTGAAGGAAAACGTATTGACAATCCGAATACCCATGGAACCGGATGCACTTTATCCTCAGCCATTGCTTCTAATCTGGCAAAAGGTTATGATCTGCAGACGGCAGTAGAACGTGCAAAGGAATATATTTCCGGTGCGTTGGCAGCCATGCTGGATCTGGGATCCGGCAGTGGACCGATGGATCATGGATTTGCGATAAAAAACGAATTTACGTCAGTAAATTAAGTGATGAAAATAAAAGATTTTTACCGCCCAATATACTTTATGATAAATGAGAGCTGTATTCAGGTGGAAAAAATAAATAAAAAAGCATAAAAAGGAGGTTAAGAGAAAATGAAACAGAGTGACACAGTGAAAAAACTTGCGATGGCGGGTGTTCTGACAGCGGTTGCTGTGGTAGGAAGCCTGCTCAGTTTTCCGATTTTTGGCAGCAAATGTGCACCGGTGCAGCATATGGTAAATATTCTGGCGGCGGTTGTACTTGGACCGGGATGGGGGGTCGGCATTGCATTTTGCGCAAGCCTGCTCCGTAATCTGCTGGGACTGGGAAGCCTGATGGCATTCCCGGGAAGTATGATCGGTGCATTATGCTGTGGTCTGGCTTATATGGCATTCCGAAAACTGTGGCTGACCTGTATCGCAGAGGCATCCGGAACCGGAATCCTTGGCGGTCTGGCTGCTTATCCGGTTGCAAAACTGATGATGGGATTAAATCCGGGAGGTTTGTTTGTATACATTGTGCCATTTCTTGTTTCCACAGTAGTAGGAAGTATCCTTGCATATTTTCTTGTAACTGCGCTGCAGAAAGGCGGCGTGATCAGTATGTACAGACATCCGGCGAAAAAAGAAATGAAAATGAGCCAATAAAAATAAGAAAATACGTATGCAAGCGTGATCAAGTAGCGAAAGCGGATTGCAAATGTCCGCTTTACTACATGTGATCAATGAACAGTAACGTAAAAAGGTAATGCATAGCGGCAGATTGGGAGCACCACCTTCTGTCGCATAAGAAAAATGTTGTGAAAACGACTCTGTGTGAAAATGCAAGTCAAACATACGTGAGACCTGGTGCGTGATTCTGGTCAGCATAAGCTGACATATCTGTTTCAGAATCACTGCACGTCCTCGCTCACCGGAGTTGTTATGAAAATCCATAAAATAGAAGAAGGAGAACAAGATGAGAAATTACACAACACAGATGGACGCAGCAAGAAAAGGAATCGTGACACCGGAGATCGAGGCTGTTGCGAAGAAAGAACATATGACGTCCGAGGCGCTGATGAAGCTGGTAGCAGAGGGTAAAGTAGCCATTTGCGCAAACAGGAATCATACCTGCTTGAATCCGGAGGGAGTCGGCAGCATGCTGCGTACCAAGATCAATGTAAATCTGGGAGTATCCAGAGACTGTAAAGATTACGATATTGAGATGCAGAAAGTAATGAGCGCAGTAAATCTGGGCGCTGAGGCAATCATGGATCTGTCCAGCCACGGAAATACCCAGCCATTCAGAAGAAAGCTGACAAGCGAATGTCCGGCCATGATCGGTACCGTTCCGGTTTATGACAGCGTCATCCATTATCAGAGAGATCTGGCTACATTGACAGCCAGAGATTTTATTGATGTCATTCGGATGCATGCCGAAGATGGAGTGGATTTTGTGACACTCCACTGTGGAATTACAAGAAAGACCATTGAACAGATCAAAAAACATAAACGTAAAATGAACATCGTAAGCCGTGGCGGAAGTCTGGTATTTGCATGGATGAGCATGACCGGAGAGGAAAATCCGTTTTACGAGTATTATGATGAAATCCTTGATATCTGCGAAGAGTATGATGTGACCGTTTCTCTGGGTGATGCCTGCAGACCGGGTTGTCTGGCAGATGCCACAGATGTATGTCAGATTGAAGAGCTGGTAAGACTTGGAGAACTGACCAAGAGAGCATGGGATCACAACGTACAGGTTATGGTAGAAGGCCCGGGCCATGTGCCGCTTGATCAGGTAGCTGCAAATATGAAAGTACAGCAGAGTATCTGTATGGGCGCACCGTTCTATGTATTAGGACCGATCGTAACTGATATCGCACCTGGATATGACCATATCACAAGTGCTATCGGTGGTGCTGTGGCAGCAATGAACGGAGCAGCTTTCCTGTGTTATGTTACACCGGCAGAGCATCTGGCACTTCCAAACGTAGAAGATGTAAAACAGGGAATTATCGCATCTAAAATTGCAGCTCATGCAGCAGATATTGCAAAAGGTGTTCCGGGAGCCCGTGATATCGACGACAAGATGGCAGAGGCTCGTCAGAAACTTGACTGGGATGCCCAGTATGCATGTGCACTGGATCCGGAGACTGCAAAAGCAATCCGCGACAGCAGAAGCCCGGAAGAAGATCACAGTGACACATGTAGTATGTGTGGAAAATTCTGTGCAGTGCGCAGTATGAATAAGGCACTTGCAGGGGAGTATATTGATATTTTATAATCAAAATTTAGAAAAAATAAGAGAAGCTGTCTTTCGAATGAGAGACAGCTTCTTTCAAAGTTTACACTCTATATTTCCATGAACAGGATTATTTATTCGCACTGTCTGCATCAATGACAGACTGAATCTGTTTCATCAAAGTATCATAGTTCTTCTGATCATCAATTCCGCCGAGCATAGGCTCACCTACAATATTGCCATTTCTGTCGACCAGGATTGTTGTAGGAAAGGCCATGATATTGGAAGCGTATTTACCTGCATCGGAAGAAGAATCAACGGAAAGATTGCGATATTTGGCGCCCTGGCTTTTCAGGATATCTGCAGCTTCTTTTATGGCTGCTTCATTTCCGTCGAAGGTTTCTGTGTTGATTCCTATTACTTCACCACCGGCTGCTTTGATAGCATCGTTCAGTTCATTCAGTTTCGATAACTCAGCAACACAAGGTTTGCATCCGGTAAACCAGAAATTAACAGCGGTTACGGCATTTTTGGAAAACAGGCTTTCATCAACAGAATTGCCATCAAAATCCTTTGCGGAAAAATCTTTGAAAGGAGATACATCGTCGGAATTGTTTTTCTCGCTGTTGCTGTCAGATGCAGCATTTTTCTTTTCGATTGCGGCGATTTTTTCTTCAATTTTTCTAATCGTTTCAATATCATCATTAAGTGTTTTCAACTCATCCTCTGTGAATGAGTCTTTGTTTGATTCTACAGTGCCTGCCAGATAATCGGCATAATTTCCGCTTGGATCAGCAGTGCTTTTGCTCATCATGCCAAATACCTTGTCCCATACGTCTTTATGATCTGCAAAAAGCTGGTTTTCCTGCTGATATAAATCATCCAGTTCAGAACTGGAATCATCAGAAGAAGCTGTACTGGATTCTGTCTGGGTATCCTGCGGTTTTTCTGTGTTAGTAGGTTGTTTTCCGTTACATGCAGTAAGCGATAATGCTGCGCAGAGTGTAAAAATAAGTAAGAAAGATCTTTTTGTTTTCATGAGTAATTGCTCCTTTTCGTAATGATATAATGTGCAGTGATTCTGCAAAAAATAAATAGTTACCGGTTGTCTGTTACTGACTGCTGTGCTTCTTTTTCTTACAGGGTTTTCCCATAAACTGATAGTGGATGGCATCTTTCGGACAAGCCTTTATGCAGGCACCGCATCGTATGCATTCCGGATGATCTGGCGTCTTACATACATCCACATCCATTTTACATGCGGTTACACATTGATTACATCCGACACATTTGCTGTTCTCAACTTTGATCGTGAGAAAGCTTATCTTATTAAACAATGAGTAGATTGCGCCAAGAGGACAGATCCATTTACAGAAAGGTCTGTAAAACAAAATACTTAACACAACAACCGTAATTAAAATAAGGCATTTAAAGGAAAAAAGAGTTCCCAGTGCAGATCGTATCGCAGCGTTTCCAAGTGAAAGTGGGATAGCCCCTTCCAGAACACCTTGCGGACAAATATATTTACAGAAGAACGGGTCTCCCATTCCGATTGAGTTCGTTATAAGCATCGGCAGAAGGATAACGAAAACAATAAGGATGATGTATTTCAGGTATCTGAGTGGCTTCAGCCGGGCTGTTGAAAACTTTTTCCCGGGGATTTTATGAAGCAGATCCTGAAACCATCCAAACGGACACAAAAAACCACATATAAATCTTCCAAGTGTCACACCGAGTAAAATAAAAAAGCCGGTGATGTAGTAGGAAAATTTAAATCTGGATGATCCGACGACCGCCTGAAAGGCACCGATCGGACATGCTCCCGTTGCAGCGGGACAGGAATAACAGTTTAAGCCCGGTACACATACTGCTTTTGCGTTCCCTTGATATATTTTGCCCTTAAATAAATTTGGAATGTGGATATTGGTAAACAGCGTGGCAACTGCCTGTATCCATCCACGAATTCCGGCTATTTTTTTTGATCGTGATTTCTTTTTCTTATCCAATTCCGACACACTCCAGACATAATTTTATTGCTTTAGCAAGCACAGTAGCCGCTTCCCCCCGGATCGCACCATAGCTCACCATAGTGATCCCTGCGATGAGCACAAACATTTGACCTATTTTTTTACATTTCAAGATATTGTTGCTCCTTTGTTTGTTGTATTTGTTGACCAGCTGACTTTGGTATTATACAATAACTGTTGTAAAATTTTTGTTAAGAAACAGGTGAAAACATTTTGAGATTATTAATAGTTGAAGATGAAAAACAAATATGTGATACAGTTGCAAAAAGCTTGTATGCTGTCGGGTATGAAGTGGATACCTGCTATGATGGGGAAGAGGCTTTTGAATGTATTCTGGCAGAGAATTATGATCTGATCGTTCTGGATCTGAATCTGCCCGGGATGGATGGGATGGAGATCCTGAAGGAACTCAGACAGAGAAATGAGGAGACAAAGGTTCTTATATTGTCAGCAAGAGGACAGATCGCAGATAAAGTGGAAGGACTGGATGCAGGAGCAAATGATTATATGGAAAAACCGTTCCATCTGCAGGAGCTTGAGGCACGTATCAGAAGCCTGACAAGAAGAAAATTTGTGCAGAAGAATGTATGTCTGGAAAGTGGCGGGATAAGGTTCGACACGGTAAAACGTGAGGCATATGCAAAAGGAAAACCGGTTCCCCTGACAAGAAAAGAAAGTGGTATTTTGGAATATTTGCTTCTGAATCTGGGCAGACCGGTAAGCCAGGAGGAACTGATCGAGCATGTCTGGGATGCAACTGCGGACAGTTTTAGTGGATCCATCCGGGTGCATATGTCTTCTCTTAGAAGAAAACTTAAGGCTGTGCTGGAATATGACCCGATTTTGAACAAAGTGGGTGAGGGCTATAAAATACGAGAGGAGTTCGATCAATGAAAAAAATGTCGCTGCAGTGGAGACTGACCTGTATCATTACATTATATATTGCAGTCATATGTGGCTGCCTGACAATGTTTGTCTATAAAAATGGTGTGTATTATATCGACTCCCTGCAAGAGACCGTTGATGCCCGGGAAGGTGATAATGAGAATAATTCGAATGAAATATATATCAGCATTCCTGAGGATAAGTGGGATGAGTTTGCAAATGACTTTTCTTTGCAGGTGTACAATAATAAGGCTGACTATAAAAGAAACAGTTTTATAATCTCAACTGTACTGGCGTTTATGGGTGGGGTAGTGACCTATTTTATAAGCGGGCATGCACTCAGACCAATTCGGGAGTTTTCTGATAAAATCGAAGAGGTAGAGGCACAGAATCTGGCAGATTCACAAATAGAAGAAAACAAAGTGAAAGAACTCAACCAGCTTAGTATTTCGTACAACAAGATGCTTACGCGTCTCTCGGATGCATTTGAGATACAGAGACAATTTACTGCAAATGCAGCGCATGAGCTCAGAACGCCGTTGTCTCTGATGCAGCTACAGCTTGATTTATATAATGCAACCCGGCATCCGGGAAATGATGCAGATACTATGCAAACGATAAAAATGGTTACCGAACAGAACGACAGACTCAACAAAATGGTAAAGACGCTTCTCGACATGAGTGAACTTCAGACTGTGGGACGGGATGAGGTAATTGCAGTGGATGCTCTTGTAGATGAGGTATTGGCGGATTTGGAACCTCTCGCACAGGAAAAAAATATAAAATTAATTGGAAAATGCAAAGATATAACGTTGCGAGGAAGTGATATCCTTATTTACAGGATGGTATACAATCTTGTTGAGAATGCCATAAAATATAATCATTTGGATGGACAGGTTACCGTAACTGCATATCAGGAGGAAAATCAGGTGCATCTGTCCGTGGAGGATACAGGAAGCGGAATCCCGGAGGAGCTTAAGGAGCGTGTGTTTGAACCGTTCTTTCGCGTAGATAAATCCAGAAGCCGGGAACTTGGCGGTGTAGGGCTTGGACTTGCCCTGGTCCGGGAAATTGTGAGGGGGCATGAGGGCAGTATTACCGTCAGATCCAATCCGTCCGGAGGGACAGTTTTTGAAATCATTTTATGATGAGTTTGTATGATGAAATGGTTAAAAATATTGACAAATCCTCCTCATTACGATATAGTTGAAAGAACTTCGTGAGGGAGTAGTTTGCACAGTAAGAATTGTGTGATTTGTCAACAACCTGTTTATCATTTTTAGGATAATCTGGCAAATCTTAATGAATGAGACTCATGTATGTCAATAAGGATTATTATTTAATTCTATGGCATACCTGGGTCTCTTTTTTCGCTTGAGAGAAAATTGTGTCAAAGTTCCTGTCAATGATATTCCCTGATGCGAGCTGTTAAATCATACATTATGGAGGAAATTGAATTATGGGTTACTTGGAACTGGCACTGATCGGTGTCGGACTTTCCATGGATGCCTTTGCGGTATCTGTCTGTAAAGGCTTGAGCATGCGAAAAGTAGATAAAAAGTATATGTTTGTGCTGGCAGCATTTTTTGGAGGATTTCAGGCGTTGATGCCGGCATTGGGATGGCTTCTTGGAAGTCAGTTCCAGTCTTATATTACAGCCATTGATCATTGGATCGCATTTATACTGCTTGTACTGATCGGTGGAAAAATGATCCTGGATGTGGTCAAAGAAAAAGGAGAAAATGAAGAAGTCTGTCCGGAGGGTAGCGTGCGGATCGATCTGAGAGAATTTTTTCTGCTGGCAATTGCCACAAGTATCGATGCACTGGCAATCGGTATCACATTTGCTTTTCTGCAGGTGAGACTGATCACATCGGTAACAATCATCGGATGTATTACTTTTTGTTTTTCGATCGCAGGTGTGTTGATCGGAAATGTATTTGGAAGTAAATTCAAGGATAAGGCAACGATTCTGGGCGGCATTATCCTGATCGGAATCGGTGTGAAAATCTTAATCGAACATCTTGGACTTTTCGGATGATCAGAAGCTGGATGAAAAGGAATATTGTGAAAAACGATATGGAATATAGAATCAGCAGAAACGTGATAGAATAGATAAGATACAGTATGTAGTGAAATAAGTGGAAGCAAGAAAGGAAGATAGATATGATATTAGCAATTATAGGTGTCATTATTGGATTTGTACTGTTGGTTAAGGGCGCAGATTTTTTTGTGGAAGGCAGTGGTTCTGTTGCAAAGAAATTTAACGTGCCGGTGTTTATCATCGGTATGACCATTGTGGCAATGGGAACAAGTGCACCGGAATGTGCGGTCAGTATTTCCGCATCCTTACATGGAAGTAATGGAATGGCCATCAGTAACGTCATCGGGTCAAATATTTTTAACCTGCTGGTAGTATGCGGCGTCTGCGCTTTATTTCAGCCGCTGGAGATTAAAAAAGAGACATTGAAAAGAGAGTTTCCGTTTTCCGTACTGGTTGCTGTGATTATCGGAATTATGGGATTGATCGGAATGAAAGTCGGACATGTGGAAGGTATCATTCTGGTTGTGCTTTTTGCAATATTTTTGTATGGTATGGTTCGGATTGCCAGAAATACGAGAAAAGCCGGAGAATTGGTTGAGGAGGAAGAAATCAAAGATCTTCCGTTATGGAAATGTCTTGTCTTTATTGGCGGAGGTCTGGTAGCGATTGTGATTGGCGGACAGGTCGTTGTAAATTGTTCGGAAACAATTGCCCGCGGATTTGGACTGAGTGAGACGTTGATCGGTCTGACGATCTGTTCCATTGGAACATCTCTTCCGGAACTTGTGACATCTGTGGTTGCGGCAAAGAAAAATCAGGCTGGAATGGCACTTGGAAACGTTATTGGTTCCAATATTTTCAATATTTTGCTGGTAGGTGGACTCGCATCCGCAATCAGCCCGATTGCAATGAACATGAACAATCTGATCGATATTGTGATATTGGTGATTGTCAGTGTATATATTATGGCTCTTGTATGGAAAAAACAACTTCTGACACGGGCAGGTGGTGTGAGTATGCTTGTTGTTTATGCAGCTTATATGGTTTACATTTGCGTCAGAGAAGTACTGTAATCCTGGATTTTACGGATCACAGCCTGCATTCCGTGAAAACGATCCGTAGAGATCTGTTCTTTTAACGGAGTTTTTTCAAGAAAATCAATATGTGCCCCGCAGATTTCCTGCGGGGTACGTTTGTCAAAGAGGGCAACGATGACAGCGACAATGCCTTTCACGATCAGAGAATCACTGTCGGCACGGACGTGAACAATTCCGTTTTCAAAGGAAAGAATGATCCACAGATCGGCCTGACAGCCGGAGATTTTATTCTGCTCATTTTTTTCCTCATCTGACACCGGTTCCATGTCTGTGGTTAATTCCAACAGACAGCTGTATTGCATCATCCAGTCATCAAATTCGTTAAAATCATCAATAAATTCTGCCTGTTCTTCTGCGATGGAAAGTCGTTGTTCTGTCATACTGTACTCTCTTTCTGACAATGCCGGATCTGGGTTCAGGAATGCCCTCGGCATTGACTGTTTATTACCTATCCTAAGTGTTAAGCGGATATTTATAATCCGCTTTTGCGGTTTACTTATAAACGCAGTCACTTTGCGGTCTGCATTCAAATGCTGCTTATTTCTGCAATTCTTTTGTAAATGCTTCTGCTTCGCATTCCGTCATAAAATCGCGATTGTACTGATGCTCATTGATGAAAAGTACAATGATAACGACAACGATAGAAGCAATGGCTGCAATGACATAAGACATTCGCAGGTTTCCGGTTGCATTTAATACATTTCCATTGACACAGAAGCCGAAGGAAGATACCAGCGCCTGAATCGGGAAAAGTACAGAGTTTACTTTTTTGAATCCATGACGTCCGAATACAGCTGCAGGCAGGGAAGTCGTAAAGTTTGCGGAACCGCCCAGAGCCAGTGCGAACATGATCAGGAAAACGATGACCAGCGGACGTTTTTCGGTGACTTCCAGAAGCAGGGCAACTGCATACCAGATACCAAAGAAAATCATGGTTTTTTTTGTGCCGAGTTTCTGATCCATAGCACCGATGATCCAGGAACCGACGATACCGGCGAAGGCAAGGATTGTCATAATAGTAAGTGCCTGAGCCTGTGTAAAGCCTACTTCCTGGTTACGAACAACAAGCTGTGTAATAATGATGGTGGATACAAATTGGAATCCACCGGAAGCAACTGCAACCAGCCAGAATGTTTTTTTGGAGAATAATTTTTTTACTGTCCAGCCGCCATCTTCATCAATTTTTTCGTTAAAGTATTCATTTCGATATTCTTCATCAGATACGTTATCTGGGTTAATGCCGCGTTCCTGCGGAGTATTTCTCATAAATACAAGTCCGACAAAAGCAAGGATCACGATTAAAATTACTGGAAATACAACAGCATTTGTAACGCCCATTCTGGCAACCAGCATGGTGATCAGCGGTACAAAGAAGCCGGTGGACATGTTGTGGCCCATGGTTGTGTAACCCATAACGATACCCTTTTTCTTAGGAAACCACTGAGCCACGAAAGCACCGCCGGAAATATAACCGGCACTCATACATCCGATGGTACAGATACATAATGCGATGGCATACTGAGCCAGACTGTTGGCATGTCCCATGCCGAAGTATCCGATACCACCAAGGATCAGACAGATAAAACTTGTCACACGCGGTCCAATCTTACGGTTTACCGCACCCATGACGAAGAAGAAGATTACGCCGACCATGGCAGCTACGGTACCCATATTTAATACATTACCGGCAGGAATGCCAAGTTTTTCTGCAACTGCAGGAGCGACAACATTGGAACTGTCATTCACCATACCGGCATAAAACCAGAACATCAGCAGACAGAAGATAATGGTTCCCCATCCTTTTCCAAAATTAAATAATTCGTTTTTGTTCCCTTTTTTCATTTTTCAACCTTTCCCCTAGTAAAATGCTAGGCTTTCCCTTAGCGTAAGAAACACAATCTGCCTCTGGTGGAGACACATTGTGTTTCAAAAAATATGATGGTTTTGTTATTTATAAGTTAAGCAATTTCCAGACTTCCTGTGCAATGAGACGGGTATCTGTCAGATTGGCAGTGTTTTGGGCTGAAAATTTTATATTCAGCCCTTTTTGCAGAGCCATGAGAAGCAGTACTTTTTTATTCATGGCAGAGGTGGTTCCTTCACAGGAATGTGCGCCATCTAACTGTTTACTGTCTTCTTTTGGCATCTGAATGGTTTTTGCGACACTTAATTCAGCAAGTTCTGTCAGATCATAAATATCAGTGACATCACCAAGCAGTATATATTTACTCAGGATAAATCCGTACAGATCCTGATGCAGAGATTTCCAGTCCGGATAAGGCGTGGCTTTTATTTTTTCCATATATTCGGCAGACTTTTTCTGATACATGAGAAGCCCGCTCTTTTTCTTGATGATGGACATTGCTCGTTCCTCTTTCTGTCAGATAATCATAAATTCAAATCGAACGCATGTGAGACTTGGTGCGTGATTCTGGTCAGCATAAGCTGAGATATTCAACTCAGACTGAGATGAAAGCTTCCATTGCACATGGAGTTATGCTGCATTTAGGCTGTTACAACTTCCAGTCCGAGGCTCTCGCCGAGAAGCTGTAATTCCTTAATGTAATCGCCGTATGTAACAACCAGGTGATTACCAAAATTAATATGTTTGTAGAAGAAGTCTTCCTGGTTTGCAATTTTCATGAAAAATCCTTCATCACAGTTTGTGCGCTCTGCACCGGAGCCTGCAAGAATGGTTCCTTTTGCTGCAAACAGCTTTTTCGCATCCGGTGAGATACGAAGCAGAGTTACTTCCTGACCTGCATCCTGTGTAAAGTCATAACGGATGGTTGCGCCGAATCCCTGGTCGTTTGCAAATGGAGCAAGGCTGTACTCTGCTTTAGACGCCTCTTTGTAACCGTGCAGTTTACGATTTGGAGTGGAGTGGAATACCAGATACAGATCATCACGCTCATCGGTAGCAGCCGCCAGCTGATCCTGGCCGAATCCCTGCATAGTAACCATTTTGCCGTCGCGGTACAGTACCGGGTTGGAGTTACCCATGTAAACTGCTTTGTCAGACAGGTTTTCCATGATTGCCATAGCCAGTACGGAGTTGATATCCATCTCACAGGAGGAAGGAACCTGATTCTCGTTGTTCAGAGAATGTGTCAGACAGAAAGTAAGCTGATCATGATTTAATCTTCTTGTGGAACAGCAGTCCGGACATGGCATGGTGTATGCGTTGCATCCGTTGCGATCAAGCAGTTTCTGAACTAATACATATCCTTTTAAGGATTTTTCAAGCATCTCACGCTCCATGCGGACTTCTTTGGCACCTGCGATCAGCTCATCAGCCAGACGCTCAACTTCTTTCATATCTTCCTCTGTCAGATTGCATGCTTCACGTCCCGGAAGTGTCGGGTTTGTTTTCGGATCCCTGACTGTCAGCATATCCATCAGTTCGTGGAAGTTCTGATAACGGAACTGTACGCCAAATTTCTCTGTTACGTAATTCAGATCTACCAGATTGTCGGAAGAACTGAAGGAGCGGGAGGAATTGAAACGAGTCACAACCATAACACGGGTGCTTGCCAGTGCTTTTCTTGCTCTTAATACACGCATATGTCTTCCTAATTCTTCCCAGCTGCGGTATGCATAAGCTTCCAGTCCTCTTGCGCGGACAGCGGAAGTATTTACGGTTGCCTCACAGCACTGGGCCGGCATAACGCCCTGCGGTTTGTGATATCTCTGAGCAAACTCAAGATAAATATCGCCGCGGCCGATACCGAAGGAAAACAGGTAGTAATCAACCTGGTCAATATCTTTTGCCATCGTGCGGAACATGTCCTCGTCTGTTAAAAACCAGTCATCACGTTCTACATAGATTGGCTCCATCATATTGACTGCGTCCAGTGGCATATTTTCTGCAACATCTTTCTGGAACTGACGGTATAGCTCGGAGTTCATAAATACATCATAGTCCTTCTCCAATTCTTCGCCTTTTCCGAAACGGCATGGTCCTTCATAGTAGTACTGGTGTACAAGACCGATAAATACCGGACGGACATTCAGTTTTACATCAGTAATTTTTTCAATCATGATTCTTCTCCTTTACATTTCGTTTTTTGATGTTATAATGATGCTAATTGAAAAATATAGGAAAGAAAAGCGAAGAAAACTGCTAATATCATTCGAAAATGGAATAGATAAGAAGAAGAAACAATAAAATGTATCAAAAAACGACATATATTCGAAAATGGAATCATATATGGCATTTTTTTCTTTGCCTGGAATAAAACATATAATTTTACTATGATTCAAGAATGCTCTTGGCATTCTTGCTGCGAGATGCATGTTATGCAATGTATGACAGATTTCTCTGTGCATCTCTGCAATCATAAAGGAGGGAACATATGGAGCCGAAAGAATATCCCAAAATCAACATGTTGCAGATCCATTACTTTTTGAAAGTGGCGGAGAAAGGCAGTTTTACCAGTGCGGCGAAGCAGTTGTATACGACCCAGTCGACGCTTAGCAAGACAATTATCTCAATAGAGCAGACGTTGGGACTTACGCTTTTTATCCGCAGTCACAAGCGGCTGATTCTGACAGATGCAGGAAAACATCTGTATAAGAAGTGGAAGCAAGTGCTGGAAGATTTTGATCATTCTGTGGAGGAATGTCGGATTTTACAGAGTGGATATCAGAGTATGCTGTCCATCGGGATGCTGGATTCTCATGATCCGGAAAAATTTGCCCTGCCGCAGATCCGGAATTTTATGCGGCACAAACCGGATGTGTATCTGAGCATTCACAGCAATCCTGTAGAGGCAATCCGATCAGAAGTACTGACCGGACATCTGGATCTGGGTTATACGGTATTGTACGATGTGGAACAGCTGCAGACGGAGGAACTGGATTATTGCGTGATCAATATCTGTCCTCATAATGTAGGTATGCTGTCCAAAAATCCGTTGGCAAAGGAGGAACTGATAGAAATAAAAGATTTGGCGAAATATAAATTTGTTTCTATTTCACCACTTTATACGCCAAGTTATAATGGCATGATCGATGATCTGTGCCATCAGGCAGGATTTGAACCGGATTATGTGCGATATACAAATAATGCGACATCACTGCCTTTTAACCTGATGTCAGAGCAGGATATATTTTTGTGTGATCGTAATTTCAGGGGATATGCAAATCCAAGTTTTGGGGAGATACAGTTCCGACCGGTGGCAAATACCAGAAGCGGTGTGGCGCTGATCTGGCGTAAGGCGAATAACAAACCGGAGTTAAAGGAGTTTATTGACAGTCTTGATGTCAATCCGGATATGTGGTTTTGAACAATATGAATGTACTCTCAGAATTCTTCATTTAAAAGATTCCGAGCGTACATGTGAGTAAAAAGGAGAGAAAACATGCGTACATGGGAGGAAATTCGGGAAGATTTTCCGATTCTAAAAGAAAAAATACATGGAAAAGATCTGATCTATCTGGATAATGCGGCGACGACACAGCTTCCGCAGCAGGTGCTGGATTGTTTTGTGGAGCATTACACAAAGTATAATGCGAATGTGCACCGAGGAATCCATTATTTAAGTGAACAGTCCACGATGCATATGGAAGCAGTGCGGGATAGGCTAAAAGCTTTTTTGCATGCAGAGGCTCAGGGAGAGATCATCTTTACTTCCGGAGCGACGGATTCTGCAAATCTGGTGGCGCAGAGCTTCCTGCGTCATGCATTGCAGCCGGGCGATGTGGTGCTTTCCACAGAGCTTGAGCATCATGCCAACTTTGTTGTGTGGCAGCAGGTGTGTCAGGAATGCGGAGCAGACTTTCGTATGATTCCAACCGTGGATGGCGAATTGGATATGAATGCAGCACACAAGATGCTGTCAGATAAAGTGAAATTGCTGGCAGTCACCGCTGTATCAAATGTAACGGGAACCGTGGTTGATATCGAAACACTGATCGCATGGGCGAAAGAATATGAAATTCCGGTGTATATTGATGCTGCACAGGCGGTGCGCCATCGAACTTTTGACCTGGCAGGATTGCAATGTGATTTTCTTGGCTTTTCCGCCCATAAAATGATGGGACCGACGGGTGTCGGCTGTCTGTTTGTACGTGAAAAATGGCTGAATGAAATGCAGCCATATCGTTACGGTGGCGGCATGATCGACATTGTGACAGAAGAAAAAACAACGTTTGCCGAGCTTCCGGCGCGGCTGGAAGCAGGCACACCGAATTACAGTGGAATCATCACCTGGGGCGCGGCCCTGGATTATCTGATGGATATCGGAATTGAGCGAATGGCTTCCTACGAAGAAGAACTGTTAAAGAAAGCAGAAGAAGTTTTAGCAGCTATTCCACAGGTGAACATATTGGGGCATCCAAAACAGCGGGCAGGCTGTATTTCCATTCAGATCGATGGTGTGCATCCTTACGATTTTGCAAGTATGATCGACAAATATGGTGTGGCAGTGCGGACAGGAAGTATGTGTGCGCAGCCAATCGTGAATAAAATGGGATTAGACACAGTGATTCGTATTTCTCCGGCATTTTACAATACGATGGAAGAAATGGAAAAACTTGGCGAATACACAGAAAAAGTAATTGCTTTTTTTGAGAGGATAAAACGATGACAATGGAGCAAATGCGTACATTTCTGGCGGTGGCAGACTGCCTGAATTTCACAAAAGCAGCAGAACGATTATATTTGTCTCAGCCTACCGTCAGCAGACAAATTCAGTCTTTGGAAGAAGAATGTAAGACACCACTTCTGGTTCGGACACGAAAAGAGGTGCGCCTGACACCAGCCGGGGCTATTATGGTCAGCCATTTAAAAAAATCATTGGAAGAAATTGAGGCCGGATTAGAAGAGATTCAGGCTTCCAGCAACGGTATTACAGGAAAACTTAATATCGGCGTGCTGGAAGGCTTTGAGACAGAACCACGGGTTTTGAAACTGCTGGTGGAGTTTGGAAAAAAATACAGTGAGCTGACAGTTAATATCAATTACTGTTCCTTCGGCGAATTGCGCAGGGGGCTGAAGGATGATAAGTATGATCTGATTTTTACGATGGGATTTGAAGCCAAAAACCTGCCATCGACATTGTCAAGAAAGCTGTGTCGGCTTTCTCCCGGAATCATTGTGTGTGCCAACAGCGCATTGGGAGAACGGGAGAATTTAACAATTTATGATCTGAAGGATGAGACATTTATTGCACCGGATGAGAAGGATTCTCCATTCCGTCTTGAGGATACAAATAATCTGTTGAGTCACTATGGTTTTCAATGCAAGAAGATGAAGTATGTGAAAAATCACGAATCCCAGCTTTTAAATGTGGCAGCCGGAAATGGTGTCGCGATTGCGTGTGGTGATGTTCCGCAGGTGAAAAACAGCATGCTGTTTCATTTCATGGAATTATCGAAAGAAGAGCATGTGCTTCATATGATTTATGCCTGGAAAAAAGAAAATTATAATCCGGCGTTGGCATTATTTTTGAATGGATTGTCAGAAGAAGACGAAAGTTAATATAGTAGAAGCATACAGATGGTGTGAGAAAAGCTCCTGAAAGGATCGTAATTCTGAGATAGCAGAATTACGATCCTTTCAGGAGTTTTTTGCGGCCTTGTCCGCTTTAATAGTGACAGCAAGCGATATTTAATTGCGCAAAATAGATATAATACCGATAGAAATGATATGAACTTTATGTAGATTGTGTATAAAATGATTACTTATTCTCATTTCGCTGGGAGCAAAGTTTTGTGTTATGGTAAAACCATGCTAAAGATAACAGTGATTTGTAAGGAGGTACAGCATTTATGTATGATGTAAAAAAGAGTATTGATGTGGAATTAAATGTTCAGCTTGTGTACACTGCGCTCATTCATGAGTATGCATATGAAGGACCATGTCGTTTTGGCCCGCCAGAGGCATTGACACAGGAATTTGATCTGATGAACCAAGCTGAAATCTTCAAAATGTGGACACAGGGATATGGCGGAGCACTCAGCCATATTCCGGGCATTCATTTACTTGATCCTTTATATATCAAAATGTCAGATGAATTTTTCATTACAGAGGAAGAAGAACAGAAACTGGTAGATCGTGTCGGAAAAGCAGATATCTTTATTTTTACCGGAATGCGTGGAGAAGGTATCATGAAAGAATTTGCAATGCGCTATCATGTACCGGTAGCCGGCGAAGGAATGTTCGTATCTACAGCTGAGCATGCGGTACTGAATGCCAGAGGTTATGAGAGTTATGCGATTCTGGATGTGCCGGATGCCATCCGTCTGCTGAAAGCACTTCGTGCCAGAAAAGCACTACAGCGTACAAAAGTCCTTGCGGTGACCAGAAATAATTCCCACTACTCCATGGGTGGACAGGATGCCTTTATCAGTAATGATATGGTGACTAAAAAACTTGGGGCACGCTTTAATTATTTCAGTTTCCATGAGTTCCTGGATATGATGCATGTCAATGAACATGGAAAAAATCATACTTTACCGGGACGTCAGGTATACAATCTGACAGATAAAGACATGGAAGAAGTAAAAGCATGGTCAAAAGAACTAGCTGATGGTTCTGTTGAGAATGATGTGCAGGAGCATTACATTGAAAATTCAGTCAAGGCAGCAGTACTGATCCAGAAATTATGTGAGCATTTCGGATGCAATGCGTTTACAGCAGTATGTCCGGATGGATGTGCAACAAGAAGAATGAATGAAGAGCAGTTTACATTTTGTTTCAGCCACTCTCTGTTAAATGAGATGGGAATCCCATCCGGTTGTGAGTACGATCTGCTTGGTACATTATCTATTGTAGCACTTGCAAATCTGACAGGAAAAGCACCATATATGGGAAATACACAGCCATGTATCTGGAGAGACAAACAGGTAGAGGGTGAATTTGCCGGAATCGGTTATATCGAAGACATGGATCGCACACAGAATATCTACTACAGTGGACATGCGACACCAAACCGTCTGATCCACGGATTTGATTCAGAAAAAACAGCATATTCTCTGCGTCCATTTACACATAGTGGCTGGGGTGCAACTATGAGAATTGATTTTTCACAATTCAGAGGAGAGACAATTACTCTGATGCGTTATGATCCGTTATGCGAGAAGATCATGGTGGCAAAAGGAACGGTACTTGGCGGTTTTGGTTATACAACGACCGGCTGTAGCGAAGGTGTTTATTTTGAAGTTGCAGATAAATACGAATATTTCCACAAACAGGCTAAATTCGGTCTTCATATGCCACTTGTATTTGGAGATCATATCGAAGATGTCAAAATGCTTGGTGAAGTACTTGGAATGGAAGTAGTGACTGCATAATGCGAAAAGCCATCAAAGAAAAGATTTTGCAGCAGAAAAAAGGCAGTCAGTTTTATGTAAAAATGATCTGTGAGGGGCAAAGCAGCCTCTCACGGGAAGTTTTTGGAAGGTTGTTTCTGCAGTATATGTGTGCCAAATTTTTGCTGGAACCGGAAGAAATAACAACCGATAATTTCTATGAAATCTGCCAGATTTCTGCAGAAAAAGCGGCAAAACGTCCACATGGAGAACTGGATGCAGCGGAGGCTGCGTCAAAATGCGGTGGTGCAACGACTGCAATGAACAAAAAAATACTGTTTTTGTTGGCGGTAAACCGGGAATATGGTATCAATGTAACAGCAGAAGACAGTGTGCGGATTGATACATTTACACAGCTGTGTGATTGTATTTATCAGAAACTGGAGGAGAAGCAGGTATGAGTGAACAGAAGCGGGAAAGTATGAAGCAGATAGAAGACGATATCCTTGCCGACCTTCTGGAACTGGAAGATCAGATGAGCCAATATACATTTCTGGTAGAATGCGGTCTGGAATTGCCGGAATACCCGGCAGCATTAAAAACAGATGAATATTTGATTCATGAATGTCAGGTCAACACCTGGATGCATCTGGAATGGATCGATGATTGTTTAAATTGGCAGGGAATCAGCGATTCCCTTGTCATTTGTGGAGCATTATCGCTTCTGATGGAGATTTATAACGGAAGAACAAGGGAAGAAATTCAGAACTTCCATTGCAGCATATTGGAACATCCCTGTTTCCGGGTGCATTTTGCACAGGAGCAGTTAAAAGGACTGGAATATATGGTTGCAAAACTATATGAACATAGGTTGCAAAGCGACTGCGTTCATGAGCAAGTAGCAAAAGCGGATTGTGAATGTCCGTTTTACAAATAAAAAGACAGAGATGCGGGAAAGTATTTTTGTCAGCCAGAAGGCGGAGGAACGTAGGATATTATGGAAACTAAGAAGAGTATTGGTTTTGGATTCAGAGGATGGCTTTTGATTATTGTATTGTTTTTCGGATTTATGATGTTTCAGGTATTTACGAATTATCCGTTAAACATTCTTGCTGATTTTTACGGCGGGGCTGAGAAGGTAGCAATGCTTATGACAATCGGAACCGGAATTGGAATTGTTTTGCAGATTGTTATCTCAAACTTTATCGGAAAGATAAAAAGTATTAAAAAGCTGACAGCGGTCATCGGTCTGGTAGCAGTTGTGGCTGCATTTGGAGTTGCAAGAATTCCGTTTGTACAGCAGACTGTCTGGTCCGTAGTATATTTGATTGAAAACGTTGTAGTTACAATGTATGCATTATTTTTCCTGAGTATTATTGCAGGTCAGTGGTTTCCGACCAGAAAAGGAACCGTTATGGGTATTGCAACCATCGCTTATCCGGTAAGTAATGGTGTGATCGGATTTTTTGCAGGAACCGTTATGGGACCGCTGGCAACAGGTGGAATGCCTGCAGTATGGAAAGGTTTTTTACCATTTCTGATTTTAACAACACTTGGATATATTTTATTCCTGATTTTTGTAACGGATTATCCAGAGCAGTGTGGTGCGTATCGTGATAATAATAAAAACATCACACCGGAAGTTGCAAAACAGATGCTGGAAGAAGAAATCAAAAATAAACAGACAACTGTATGGACCACCGGTCATATTTTCAAAAGCCGTGATTTCTGGTTTGCAGCAGCAAGCTGTGGACTTCTCATTATGGGCGCTGTTGGAACAATGACACAGTCCAATGCAATTATTTCATCATTTCCGGAGTTAAATTATACGATCATTATGCTGATGGTTGCGATATTTGGAGCAATCGGAAGCTGGCTTCTGGGTGTGTTTGATACCCGGTTTGGGACAAAGAAATCTATGATCATGGCAATGATCCTTATGATTTTATCCGGTGTGTGCGGTGCACTGGCAACTGCAACAGGAACAGGTGCGCTGGTTGTTATCGCACTGATCTTTGTAGCTATGTTTATGGGAGCATCTTCAAACTTTACAGTATCTGTAGCAGCACAGTATTGGAGGCGAGAGGATTTTTCCGGTGTGTTTGCCTGTGTAAATCCGGTTTCCAACATTTTCAATGCAGTTGCACCAACCATCGTTGCAATTTTGATCGCAAGCGTAATGGGCGTGCGTGCAGTATTTATCTTTCTGCTGGTTGCAGGAATCATCGGTCTGATCCTGATGCTTGCATTTAATGGTGCTCATGTAAAAACTGTGGATGATACATATCGTAAAGCAGCCGGAAAACCATTGGATGATGCATTGGTTGGAAGAAAATAATGTAACAGAGAAATTCAGTCTAAAACCATAAATCATATTTTAAGAAAGGGACGGTGCCTGTGGGTGCTGTCCTTTTCTGAATCTGTGGGAATGAAGGGTAAAAATCTGTAGGGTTGAAATTGCAAAATCTGTAGGAATGAAAACACTAAATCTATGGGAACGAAAAAAGGAAATTTGCGGGATTAAAATTGCAAAATCTATAGGGTTGAAGTATAATATCATTATTATCAGGAGATATTAAAAATGAGTTCTGCGCAAAAAAAGGAGAGGCTTAATGGAAAAAAAGAATTACAAACCAAGACTGATAGATAATTTGGTGGAAGAGTATCTGAAAACTTTTGGCGCATTGTGTATTGAAGGCCCAAAGTGGTGTGGAAAAACGTGGACTTCATCGTTTCATTGCAACAGCGAGATTATGATTGGAAATCCAGAAGGAAATTTTCAAAATCGACAGTTGGCAGAAATGAGTCCGTCATTAGTGCTTGAAGGTGATATACCACGTCTGATTGATGAATGGCAGGAGGTGCCGCAACTTTGGGATGCGGTACGCTATAAAGTTGACCAGACTGGACAGAAGGGACAATTTATTCTGACTGGATCTGCAACGCCAAATCATAAAGGAATTCTACACAGTGGCGCAGGACGCATTGCAAAACTCAGAATGCGTCCAATGTCCCTATATGAATGTGGAGGATCTAGTGGAGCGGTATCGCTTCAGGATGTGTGCAAAGGCGAAATAGAGCCCCAAATTTTAGGCGAAGTGGATTTGCGAAAACTCATTGATTTTATTATTCGTGGTGGTTGGCCGGCAAATCAGGAAACGGATTTGAAACAGGCAGCATATTTACCGATCCAATACATCAATGCTGTACTTGATGATGATGTATATCGTATTGATAATATAAAGAGAGATCGACATAAAATGGAGTTATTGTTAAGATCCCTAGCAAGAAATGAGGCAACAACAGTAACAAACAAAAGATTGAAAAACGACATGAAAGAGATAGATGATGAAGATATTGATATACAAACAGTGGCAAACTATCTGGATATTTTCAACAGACTTTTTCTCACAGATAATCAAAAACCGTATGACACAAAATTACGCTCTTCTGTTCGGGTAAAACAGGCAGAGAAAAGGCATTTGTCGGATCCGTCACTGGCAGCGGCATTATTGCGGGCAACACCGGAAATGTTGTTGGGAGATTTGAATACACTGGGATTCTTATTTGAAGCACTCTGTGAGCGGGATTTGAAAATATATGCGGAGACATTTGGTGCGGAATTGTATCATTATCAGGATTACAACAATAATGAAATGGATGCAGTGATATCTCTGCCGGATGGATCATGGTGTGGTTTTGAGATAAAGCTTGGGGCAAATCAGATTGAGGCGGCAGCAGAGAATTTATTGAAAATAAAAGAAGAAATAAAGAAAGATGGTGGAAAAGAGCCAGCTTCTCTGTGTGTAATATGTGGATTGTCAAATGCAGCTTATAAGAGACCGGATGGTGTGTTTGTTGTGCCGATTACAGCATTGAAAAATTAGAAAGAGTGTGGGGACTGGTGATGAATCTTACAAAATTTATAAATGAAGTCGATGAAATAGCAAAAAAGTATGACAAAGAAAAATTATTATAAATTATACATGAGGTTGCACGTACTTTACCGGAGTCATCGCGAAATGATTTTATTCAGATGATAAAAAATGTAGAAAAATCAGGTGTAGTATCCTTAAAACAAAAAATCAGGTGTTATTTAAGCAACAGTATGAACAGTGGAGTGGGGTTTTAAACGCATTAGAAGAAGGAGAAAAATGCCTTCTGGAAGAATATAATGAAGCATATGATGACTGGTATAACAGTTCTGTGGATGAGATACTTTATGAGGATCTGGACGAAATCTGCAAGTTTATTCACAAGTGTACAGATGCAGAAGAATATCAGTATGGGATGGAAATTGGTGCAGATGGTGTAAAACGTATCAGTGATAAACTTATAATTCGAAGTGAAGTGGCTTTAAAAACATCAGAATATGCTATTACAGTAAATGCTGATCGTTCGCTTATAGAAAAATATTATGTGGAAGCGTTTCGGTCTGATACAAATGCAGTCAATTATTTACGTGCATTTTTGAACAGTGCGAACCAGGATACCTGCAGGCAGGAACTAAAAGAGATATATTCTGCTTATATCCGTAGAGATGGCAGATATTCCGGTTATTATGATTATGGAAGTATGCGTGTAAATGAACTGGCAGAAAATGAACCCGGAAAAAACATGGTCTATGTACTTCGCCTGTTAGGTGGAGAGTTCATGGAAGTTCTGCGGCTTGGTGTGAGTGAGAAAGATGCACTTGGCTGGTCGGCTACCTTTATGAAGCAGGGACTGGCATTTTTTCTTTTTTATCTGTCTGATGGTAAAAATCTTGGAAAAGGAATTTCTGAGATGGCAAAAATCACAAGATATGTATTTGGATTTGACATTGCAGCATATAGCAAGGGGCAGAAAAAAATTGCTGCAAAGGATGAAATGTCATTTTTTACAGATATATTTATGAAATGGAAAAAGGAAACAGAGATAGGAGAAAGTGACCGGGAAAAAATTCTCAGACATATTGAAAAGCAGATGGAAAAACGTGTGGTGGGGATTATGGATGCGAATCGCAGAAAGTATTATGGAGAATGTGCTTCTTACATAGCCGCAATCGGAGAAATCCGGGAATATCTGGGAGAAAGAGGTGGAAAGCAGATGCTTATGTCCAGGTATGCGGCAGAATATTCACGTCGATCGGCATTTAGGACAGAGTTGCAAAATTACGGTTGGGTAAAAAGCAGAAAGTAATTAATAAAAAGTTTATAGAAAATTCCTTGTTTCATGGCGAAATTGCGGTATAATATAGAAAAGTTATCACAATTAATGCAGAATTTCACAGATTTTTTTACTGGTTGAATCTGCAATAACGCAATGAACGTACACAGAAAGGGGTTTTGAAAATGGCTTTTTTTGACAAATTAGGAAACACAATTTCAGCAGCAGGAAAAACAGGATTAAGCAAAGCAAAGGAAATTAAAGATACAGCGCGAATCGCATTAGATATCCAGGAACGCGAAGGTGCAATCCGTAAACTTTATCAGGATCTGGGTCAGGCATATTATCATGCACATAAGGATGATGAGGATTCCGAATATACACAGATTGACGAGATTAAAGCAGCGTTTGAAGAAATCGGTGAACTGAAAGCTACGAAAGATGGTATTCGTGGAATCAGAAGATGTCCGGAGTGTGGAGCAGCTATCGCTGATGATGCGAATTTCTGTTCTTCCTGTGGTGCAAAATGTGAGAAACCGGAGCCGGAAGTATATGAAGGTGAAGTAGTAGATTCTGAGGAAGAAGCAGATGAGGAAACTGTGGAATCAGAGGAAGAGGATGCTCCGGTAGAAGAGGAAGCATTCGAAGACGAAGAGAAGACAGAAGAATAAAAAGTGATGCAAGAATTTGTTTGACTTTTTAAAAAATAGGAAATATAATAACTAGAAACGAGTGGCGAGTAAGCGTAAATCCAGTTTACCAGCTACTCGTTTTTCTATTTGGTAGAAATCGCATCGAATTTCCTATCAAATAGAAAGCACTTCGTGCAGATGATGCGCATTCGCACGTAGTTAAAATGAATATTTGCAAGAAAAAGTGTGTAGCCTGTCAGCGTAAGTCCAGCTTATATGACAGAACCACACTTTTTTTGTGCAGAAAAGGGAGGAATGAAAATAAAATGGCAGAAAGTAACAAGATGAGAGATATGCCGGTGAATAAGCTGATGATTCAGATGGGAATCCCAATGATTCTATCAATGGCATTACAGGCGGTTTACAATATTGTAGACAGTGCATTTGTAGGAAATATGAAAGTGGGCAGTGAAGCAGCATTAAATGCTCTGACTTTGGTATTTCCGGTTCAGATGCTTATGGTTGCAGTTGGAATTGGAACAGGTGTAGGAACCAATGCACTTCTGGCAAGGACACTGGGGCAGGGAAACAGTAAAAAAGCTGCGAAGGTAGCAGGAAATAGTCTGTTTCTGGGTGTAATCATTTACGTCGCATGTTTTCTTTTTGGCATCTTTGGAGTGAAAGCGTATATTTTATCTCAGACAGTAGATACTGAAGTGCTCGAAATGGGTGTCGGGTATCTGCGGATATGTTGTGTGATTTCTTTTGGAATTATCTTTTTTTCTTTATTTGAAAAATTACTTCAGGCAACGGGACGTTCTCTTTATTCTACAATCGGACAGGTGGTCGGAGCAGTTGTAAATATCATTCTGGATCCGATTATGATCTATGGCATCGGACCGGTTCCGGATATGGGCGTGAAAGGTGCGGCTTATGCAACCGTGATCGGCCAGGTGGCATCCGCAGTGTTGCTGTTCATTTTTCATACGAAGCTGAATAAAGAATTTGAACACGGTACGAAATATATGAAGCCGGATACGGAGATTATAAAGGAAATCTATGCAATCGGACTTCCGGCAATCATTGCACAGGCATTAATGTCTATTATGGTTTATGTAATGAATCTGATTCTGAAGTTTAATCCGTCAGCACAGACAGCATATGGTCTGTTCTATAAAGTACAGCAGTTTGTTCTGTTTCTTGCATTTGGACTCAGAGATGCAATTACTCCGATTCTTGCATTTGCCTATGGAATGAGAAGCAGTAAGAGAATCCAGGATGGAATCAAATATGGTCTTATCTATACCACTGCATTAATGATTCTTGGCATTGCAATTACAGAGATTTTCTCTGGGGCATTTGCAACGCTGTTTAATGCGGGAGAGTCGCGGGTATACTTTATCAGTGCAATGAGAGTGATTTCTGTCAGCTTTTTATTTGCTGGAATTAATGTTGCTTATCAGGGGATTTATCAGGCACTGGACGGTGGTGTGGAATCATTAATTATTTCGCTTTTGAGACAGCTTGTGATCATCTTACCATTAGCTGGAATTTTTTCTTGGTTTGTCAGAAACGGTCAGATAGGGGTTTCGTTAATCTGGTGGGCTTTTCCCATTACCGAAGTGATTGCGTGTCTTGTGGGATATCTGTTTTTAAAGAGAATAAGAAAAAATGAAAGCAATAAAATGTGAAAAAACTGTGAAATTAGCACTCGGGTGTTGACATGGCTAATAATAGGCGATATAGTACAGATAGAACAAAGGAAGAGAGATAAAAGGAACAAAGAAAAGTTCCGAAGATCCAAAAATCCAATGCTCAATGAGAACAACACTTCGGTTACTCCGAATGTGCAGACAATAAAGACAATTACTGAAAGGAGTAATGACTTATGATGATGCCTAGAATTTTTGGAGAAAACTTATTTGATGATTTTATGAACGACTTTGCATTCCCGGATTTTACAGACAGTGCAAATATTGAGAAAGCTTTGTATGGTAAACATGCTAAAAACATAATGAAGACAGATGTCAAAGATACCGAAAACGGATATGAAGTAGATATCGATCTTCCGGGCTTCAAGAAAGATGAGATCACAATGAAACTGGAAAACGGTACATTAACCGTCAGCGCAGCAAAAGGTCTTGACAAAGATGAAGAGCAGAAGGATAAGAAATATGTAAGACGTGAGCGTTATGCAGGTGCTATGAGCAGAAGCTTCTATGTGGGCGAGCATGTAGCAGTAGAAGATATCCATCCGAAATATGAGAATGGTATCTTAAGCTTTACCGTTCCGAAAAAAGAGCAGAAAGCAGTAGAAGAGAAAAACAAATTTATTGCCATTGAAGGTTAATCTGAACGCTTTATCTCTCCCTAAATAAAAATCCCTGGCAGGAAATAGATCCTGCCGGGGATTTTTTGATGAAAGAATTACAAAGAGATATTTTGGGTTGATGTTTGTTTCGGAAATGCTGTTTTGGTATAAATAACCATTAGTATTGCACCGATCAACCAGGAAATCGGATATACCATGTATACACCATCAATGGTTGGAATATGTGGTACTGCCAGCCGGATCCAGATCACGCGGTAAACACAGAGTGAGAACAGGATAATGACCATTGGCGGAACCGATTTTCCGATTCCGCGGATGGCGCCTGCCAGTCCATGCATAATGGCCAGCAGGAAATAAAATGGGCAGAAGTACAGCATGGCTCTTACACCAAATTCGATGACCGTCGGATCTTTGGAAAAGATACCGATCAGCGGATGTGCAAACAATAGCAGGATACTGCCGACGCAGATACAGTAAATAACACCCATGGCAACAGTGACCCGCATGCCTTTCCGCACACGCTCCATATTGCCGGCTCCGTAATTCTGTCCGGAAAAAGTAGTAGCTGCCATACTGAAACTCATGACGGGCAGAATGTTAAATCCGTCGATCTTGATATATGCCGCAAATCCCGCCATGGCGAGCGCACCATAGCTGTTGACACTGGCCTGAACCAGAACATTTGCAAAAGAAATTACGGTATTCTGGATGGCGGTCGGTACACCAACCTGGATAATACGGATAGCAACCGTTTTATGAATCCGGATTTTTCTCAAGGCTACTTTGTAGCTTTCATTTACACGCATCAGATAGAGCATACAGAGTACGGCAGAGAGCAGCTGACTGATATCTGTCGCAATCGCAGCGCCGGCAATGCCCATCTTTAAGACGGGAATAAATAACAGATCCAGTATAATATTGGTAAAAGAAGCAATTGCCAGATATAATAATGCACGCTTGGAATTGCCGACAGCGTTCAAAATGCCACTTGCCATATTATAAAGAATACTGAAGATCACGCCTGCGAAATAAAGCCGCAGATAAGTGATGGATTGAGGCATAACTTCTTCCGGTGTGCCCATCCAGCGAAGAATCTGCGGAGACAGAATAAGACCGGCAGCAGTCAGGACAACGCCGAGGATCAATGCAATTGCCAGTGCAGTATGTACGGACTCATGGATTCCTTTTTTGTTCTGTGCACCGATAAACTGGGAGACAATAACACCGGCACCGGCAGCGGCTCCCATACTGAAAGAAATCAGTAGCATGATCAGGGAAGAACTGGAACCGACGGCAGCCAGAGCTTCACTTCCAAGGAAATTTCCGACCACGATCGAGTCGACCGTATTATATAACTGCTGAAGCATATTTCCCAGAATTAGCGGAATAGAAAAAAATAAAATATGTTTCCAGATACTTCCTTCTGTCATCAGGGTAGAATGTGATGTCTTTTTCTTGTGTAATGCAATCCCCATATTTGATAGACTCCCTTCTGTTGTAACTTGTATAAAAGAATGTTTCACGCAAAATAAAGTTCCAGAAAAAATACTCATGTGTTATGTATATAAGTATGTATTGCATTTTCCCTGAAACTTTATAGAATTTTTTCATTGAATCTATTATAACGCTTCTTATTTGTAAGAATCAATATAGAAATATGCAAAGATATAGCCTCCGGCAGAATTGCAGAGTAAATGAGTATTGCTTTGTAAAAATCTTTGCTGAAAACCAGCTTTATGCCTGTCTGCTTCATTGACTTTTCAGGGTGCCTGTGATACGCTTAACTACTAGGAAAAAAAGAAAAATTCGTCCGTATAAAACCCAAAAGGAGTGATTTGATTATGTGTAAAACCTGCAAAGGAAAATATTATATGACAACAGCGATTGCCTACACATCAGGCAAACCGCACATTGGAAATACTTATGAGATCGTACTGGCAGACAGTATTGCCCGTTACAAACGACAGGAAGGTTATGACGTATACTTCCAGACCGGAACAGACGAGCATGGTCAGAAGATCGAGTTAAAGGCAGAAGCAGCCGGTGTGACACCGAAGGAGTATGTCGACAAGACTGCCGGAGAAGTAAAACGCATCTGGGATCTGATGAATGCTTCTTATGACAACTTCATCCGTACAACGGATGAAGATCATGAGAAACAGGTGCAGAAAATCTTCAAAAGACTGTACGATCAGGGAGATATTTACAAAGGATATTATGAAGGAATGTACTGCACACCGTGTGAGTCTTTCTTCACAGAGTCTCAGCTGGTAGACGGCAAATGCCCGGACTGTGGTCGTGAGGTTCAGCCGGCTCAGGAGGAAGCATATTTCTTCAAAATGAGCAAATATGCGGATCGTCTGATCGACTATATCAATACACATCCGGAATTTATCCAGCCGGTTTCCAGAAAAAATGAGATGATGAACAACTTCCTGCTGCCGGGATTACAGGATCTGTGTGTATCCAGAACTTCTTTCAGCTGGGGTATTCCGGTAGATTTTGATCCGAAGCATGTCGTATATGTATGGCTGGATGCGCTGACAAACTATATTACAAAGATCGGTTACGATGCAGATGGAAATTCTTCAGATCTGTTCAAGAAAAACTGGCCGGCAGATCTTCATCTGATCGGTAAAGATATCATTCGTTTCCATACGATTTACTGGCCGATCTTCCTGATGGCTCTGGATCTTCCGTTACCGAAACAGGTATTTGGTCATCCGTGGCTGCTTCAGGGCGATGGAAAAATGAGTAAATCCAAGGGCAACGTACTGTATGCAGACGAGCTGGTAGATTTCTTCGGCGTAGATGCAGTCCGTTACTTCGTGCTTCATGAGATGCCGTTTGAAAATGACGGCACGATTTCCTGGGAACTGATGGTGGAGCGTGTAAACTCTGATCTTGCAAATACGCTTGGAAACCTTGTAAACCGCACGATCTCCATGAGCAACAAATATTTTGGCGGCGTGGTAAACAAAACAGGCGTTGAGGAAGACGTAGATGCTGACCTGAAAGCAGTTGTAACAGGAACCCGCGACAAGGTAGCTGCAAAAATGGATCAGCTGCGTGTGGCAGATGCAATTTCAGAAGTATTTACCTTATTCAAAAGATGCAATAAATATATTGACGAGACGATGCCTTGGGCACTTGCAAAAGATGAGGCAAAACAGGATCGTCTGGCAGAGGTTCTCTACAATCTGGTAGAGAGTATCAATATCGGTGCAGAGCTGTTAAAGAGCTATCTGCCTGAGACATCTGCAAAAATCCTTGCTCAGATCAACGGCGCAGAGCGTGATTTTGACGATCTGGCAACCTTTGGTCTGCGTGAGAATGGTCTGAAAGTAACAGATACACCGGAAATCCTGTTTGCACGTCTGGATCTTGCAGAAGTTATGAAAAAAGTAGAAGAACTTCATCCACAGGTTACAGAAGAAGCACCGGCCAGGGAAGCAGAAGCTGATGAGGAAGTGATCGACATCGAACCAAAGGAAGAGATTTCTTTTGAGGATTTTGGAAAAATGCAGTTCCAGGTTGGTGAGATCATTGCCTGTGAAAAAGTGAAAAAATCCAAAAAACTGCTTTGCTCCCAGGTGAAAATCGGAAGCCAGGTAAAACAGATCGTTTCCGGAATCCAGAAACATTACACACCGGAAGAGATGGTTGGCAAGAAAGTGATGGTACTTGTAAACCTGAAACCGGCAAAACTGGCAGGTGTGCTTTCCGAAGGTATGCTGTTATGTGCAGAGGATGCAGAGGGTAATCTGTCCCTGATGACACCGGAGAAAGCAATGCCATCCGGAGCGGAGATCTGCTAATGATTTTTGATACACATGCACATTATGATGATGAACAGTTTGATACAGACAGAGATGCTCTGCTGTGCGGAATGGCAGAGCAGAATGTCGGCACGATCATAAATGTCGGTGCGTCTTTGGAAGGCTGTTGGCGCAGTGTGGAGCTGGCGCATCAATATCCCTTTGTCTATGCGGCCGTTGGCATTCATCCGGATGAGGTGGGAGATTTAAATGAGGAGTCTTTTGCCCGTCTGCGGGAAACCGCCCGCATGGAAGAAAAAGTAGTCGCTATCGGTGAAATTGGTCTTGATTATCATTGGGATGTTCAGCCGCACGAAGTGCAGAAGTACTGGTTTGTAAAGCAGATGGAACTGGCGAAAGAACTGGATCTGCCGATTGCGGTGCACAGCAGAGATGCGGCAAAAGATACCTTTGATCTGATCGCAGCCAGAGGAAAAGGTCAGCGTGGCGTGATCCATTGTTATTCCTATTCTCCGGAGATGGCACAGGAATATGTAAAACTCGGATATCATATCGGACTCGGCGGTGTGGTTACATTTAAAAATGCAAAAAAGGCAAAAGAAACTGCCAGACAGATTCCGCTGGAGCGCATTTTACTGGAAACGGACAGCCCGTATATGGCACCGACACCATTTCGTGGAAAACGTAACAATTCCGCATACATTGATTATGTGGCGCAGGAAATTGCAGATCTGAAAGGAATTTCCAAAGAAGAAGTGATTGCTGTTACCGAAGAAAATGCAAAGAAGTTATTTGCAATTATCTCAGTCGAGAATACTCCCACTTCTGCAAGTGGTGAGTAATAATAAGTCTTTCTCAGTGGGAGTACAATCTCCGACTGAGATAAACGCTCCGCGAGGATGTGCAGTGATTCTGAGAAGAATATGTCAGCTTTTGCTGACCAGAATCACGCACCAAGTCTCACGTGCGTTCGACTTGAATTGATAAGATGGCTCTGAATCGTTGAAATATAGGAGAATCATATGAGTGAAAACAGACCAAAACCGTATCTTGGAAATCCGCAGGAGACCATTGCGGTATTAAACCGTTATAAATTTGCATTTCAGAAAAAGTTCGGTCAGAATTTCCTGATCGATACCCATGTGCTGGAGCGCATCATCGATGAGGCTGGTATTACACCGGATGATTTTGTGCTTGAAATCGGACCGGGTATCGGTACCATGACCCAGTATCTTGCCTGCGCAGCCCGTGAGGTTGTGGCAGTGGAGATTGACAAAGTGCTGATCCCGATTCTGGAAGGTGATACGCTGAAAGCATTTGACAATGTAACTGTCATCAATGAAGATATTTTAAAAGTGGATATCAACAAACTGGTGGAAGAGAAAAACGGTGGCCGTCCGATCAAGGTGGTGGCAAATCTGCCATATTACATTACGACACCGATCATCATGGGACTTTTCGAGAGTCATGTACCTATCGAGAGCATCACGATCATGGTGCAGAAGGAAGTTGCAGACCGTATGAAAACCGGGCCCGGTTCCAAAGAATATGGTGCCCTGTCTCTGGCGGTACAGTATTATGCAAATCCGGAGATTGTAGCAAATGTTCCTCCGAACTGCTTTATGCCTCGGCCAAATGTCGGTTCCGCAGTGATCCGTCTGACAAGACATGAGACACCTGTGGTTGATGTCAAAGATGAGAAGCTGATGTTTCGTATTATCCGTGCATCCTTCAATCAGCGTAGAAAGACACTGGTCAATGGACTGAAAAATTCCGGTGAGATTAATTTTAGCAAAGAACAGATCGAGGCGGCGATCACAACCATCGGCAAACCGCTGACAATCCGTGGAGAGGCACTGACGCTGGCTGAATTTGCAGCGTTATCCAATGCTTTTTCTGATATGTAATGATCAGATAAGAATATCTCATGCGTTTGGCTTGAAGGAATCAAAGGATTTTGTATAAGAATAAAGTATCTGTGGAATAAATAATAATCTGAGTCATAAAGTTTAGAATGAAAGAAAAATTCAAACTTTATGGCTCAATTTTTATATTGGTTATTTTTGTTCCCTTCCTGTTGATGCTCTGGGTAGAGGGAGGCTTCGGAGGGAGACAGGCGGATCCTGTGCAGCAACAGATCGAAGAGGCACTGCCTTTTGTGGTCGCAAAGGAGGTTTCTGTGGGAAGCAGAACAGAAACACTGAAAGCGCAGGCAGTCATTGCCAGAACGAACCTCTGGGGAATGTATCTGAAAAATCAGAGTGATGATGCGCAGGGGAAAAGAGATTGGCTGGAGCCGGGTGGAACAGAAGACTTAATGACATTGTGGGGAGCATCTGCCTATGAGAAAAATATGGAGAAATTCAGACAGGCTGTGAAGGAGACGCGTGGTGAGATCCTGACCGTTGAACATCAGCCGATCCAGGCGGCATACCACTATGCGGCAAATTGCAAAACCCGAAATGCATCGGAAGTTCCGGGGCAGGAAGCTGCAGTGTATCTGCAGAGCGTGGATAGCCCGGATGATATGCTGGCGGATGGATTCTTAAGCATCAGCTATATGGAAAAACAGCAGATGGCAGATGCATTGGCATCGTTGTTTCAGGAGGATGCTCCACAGGCGGAAAATTTGCCGGGAGCACTGGAACTGACAGTCAGAGACAGCGCCGGTTATGTGACGGAGGTCACCTGTGGAAGGACGGTGGCAAACGGCGAGGCAGTACGTCAGGCACTGCATTTGAATTCAGCCTGTTTCTATTTTTCAGAGCTGGATGGAAAGATACGGATTTTGACAAAAGGCATTGGACATGGGCTCGGTCTGAGCCAATACGGTGCCAACGAACTGGCAAAACAGGGGAAGAATTACCAGGACATTCTGAAATATTATTATCAGGATGTTACGTTAGAACACTGGTAATGATTATATGATTTTACATAATTTATGATGCCAGGGTCAAAAGCCTGAAATAATTAATTTCTGTATTGAATAGTTTTTCATTTTTCCGGAAAGAATAAAAGTAAAACAGCAGCCGATGGCGGAATCTGGAGGAGAAAAATGGAAAAAAAAGAAAGACGACGGGTACTTATTCATAGACAGAAATCATATTTGACAGCAGGCGTGGTCACATTGGTGGCAGTAGTGGCCATGATGGGCGCATATCAATACGAAAAGCGTGCAGAAAAACAGGAAGAGCAGGAGCAGGTGACTCTGGCGGAGCAGACGGATACCGCTGAAACACAGAATACCACAAATGCGGATGATACGCAGGAGACCATGGTGACACAGAAGCCGGATCAGCAAACTGAAAATACGGTCAGCAATCAGGCAGATAATTCTGCCATGGCGCAGACGGATACCGTGCAGGGAAGCACAGACACGACGGCAGTATATCAGCAGGTACAGACCAATGAAGAACCGGTGCTGCACTTTGCGGCGACAGATACCATTGGCTGGCCGTTGGAGGGCGATGTAATCCTGAATTACAGCATGGATCGTTCGGTATATTTTGCCACATTGGATCAGTATAAATATAATCCGGCACTGATCATTGCCGGGGCAGTAAATGACCGTGTAGTGGCTGCTTCCGATGGACAGGTTATCGGTGTGGATACCACCGCAGAAACCGGACAGACGGTGACCATTGGGCTGGGAGACAGCTATCAGTCCATCTACGGACAGCTCAAGGAACTGGAAGTGTCAGCCGGTGATTATGTCAGCCAGGGAGACACCATTGGATATCTGGCAGAACCGACAAAATACTATTCCGTGGAGGGAGCCAACCTGTATTTTGCCATGACAAAAGAAGGAAAACCGGTGAATCCAATGGATTATATAAGATAAGTAATGATTTGATCTCAGAATGTTTTGCGGATCGTATTTGCAGCACACATTTTATTCGGAATTGTGTATAATAACAATATAGAGATCAAAATTCGCAATCGATATAAAAATGATACAGTTTTACTTCAGAAAAAGACGGTTATCTCAATCTGAATTGAGATTCCGCTTCTGCAAGTGATGAGTAATAACAAATCTTTTTCAGTCGGAGAACCGATTTCTGACCTGAATAAAATACAGTACGTCGATTGCTTTTTATAAGAGTGCCTGAGATGCCATGAATGATGGAAAACCAGAGATTTTGATGTGGCATCTCGGGATACAAAAATAAAAAAAGCAATAGTATAAATACCTGATCGTACAGATGCAAACGCATACTACAAAGTGAGATGATCAGAATAAAAAATGGGAATAAAATGAGAGTGACAACAGAGAACACAAAAAAAACGGCAGAGACAGAAACAAAAAATGCCTCCGTAAAAAAAGAAGATGAACAATCAACAGAATCTGCAAGAAAAAAAGCAGAAAAACCGAGCGGGAATGCAGCTGCAAGAAACTATACATATATTTTGAAATGCGGGGACGGAAGTCTCTATACCGGATGGACAAATGATATTGCAGCACGTCTGGAACAGCATCGCAGTGGAAAAGGAGCGAAATATACCCGGGGACGGGGACCGCTGGAACTTGTGTATCTGGAAGTGCATGATACAAAGTCAGAGGCAATGAGCCGGGAAGCGCGGATCAAACGATTTACAAAAAGAGAAAAACTGAATCTTCTTGGAACAGAAGAATGGCGCTTGGAACTGACAGAAACAGAACTGGAGTTGCTGGGATAAAGTTTTGCGAGAAAGAGGAAATAGATAAAAAACTGCCTTTGGGGGCAGTTTTTTATCTGTTGCGGTCTGGTTATCGGGAAACAATAAGTTTGCAGATCGGATTTCCCATAGAGGAAAACTTCTGCTCATATTCAGTCATGACATTTCCCTGATTCAATGTTTCATCATGGTGCAGATCCCAGGTGAAGGCATCCAGATGCCAGCCTGCCGGTTCCACCTGCTCCAGAGAAAACTGAAACAGATCTTTGTTATCGGTCTTAAATTCTACATGACCTTCCGGTTTCAGGATCTTATCATATCTGCCGAGGTAAGTCGTGGAAGTCAGACGTCGTTTCGCATGTCTGTCTTTGGGCCACGGATCGGAAAAGTTCAGATAAATGCGGTCTACTTCATGTTCAGCGAACATATTGCAGATATTTTCAGCATCCATACGGACAAAGCGCAGGTTTTCCGGCAGTGTCTCCAGTGCATCTGTTTTTTCCAGAGCACGGATAAGCACGCTGGAATATTTTTCAATACCGATATAGTTGATTTCCGGATTCTGCTGTGCCAGTGTTGTGATAAACTGACCTTTTCCCATACCTACTTCAATGTGGATCGGATGATTATTTCCAAAAACTGTATGCCAGTTTCCGGCCTGAGGATTTTCCTCGAGAATACACAATGGATGCTCGGCGATAGCCTCCCGGGAACCGGGTACATTTCTTAATCTCATATAAAATTAGTCCTTTCTTTTGTAAAGTTTCAACATATCATTGTAAAAACAAAGGAATCGCAATCGTTCTGATTCCCATGATTGAAATGTCAGATGTAAAACAGTTTTATGTCTGTCTGGTATTTTACTATAAGATGCGAATTGCGACAAGTAAATTACAGTTGTTTGGAAAATAAATGCAGTGCATTTTATTAAGATATCATGAATTTTGCATGATATGTCCTGTTTCCTGGTGCGGAAGCGGCGTTTTTACTGGACGGAGTATCGAAATTTTGCTATGATAGTAGTTGTGTGAATTCCAAATTTATACAGATTTTTCTGCATGTATCTGAGAAAAAAGATGATAATCAGCAGATTTGTGGGAAAAATAGAGTGAAAGATACAAAGTATGCAAACGCGATGGATAATGGTGCTGTTTGCCATATTTGGAGGAAAAAATGAGAAAATTTTTAAAGAGAATGACAGGCATTTTTCTGTGTGTGGCGATGGCAGCAGGTGTTTATGGTGCAATTCCGGCATATGCAGAAGGCACGGATACAGGTACTGATATCCAGGCACAGGCTGCACAGTGGCCAACGGGACCGGCGGTTCAGGCAGCCAGTGCAATCATCATGGATGCGTCCACCGGAACGGTTTTATATGAAAAGGATGCAGACACGCCGCGTTATCCGGCAAGTATTACCAAGATCATGACGACACTGCTGGCATTGGAAAATTGCAATCTTGACGAGATGGTGCATTTTTCTGCGACAGCTGTGTATGAAAATGAGGGCGGTACGTCCCATATTGCCAGAGATCTGGATGAGGAAATGACACTGGAGCAGTGTCTGTATGGTATCATGCTGGAATCTGCCAATGAGTGTTCCTATGCAGTGGCAGAACATGTAGGCGGCGGTGATTATCAGAAATTTATCGATATGATGAATGCCAAGGCAGCAGAACTTGGCTGCACCAATACACATTTTAATAACTGTAATGGTCTGCCGGATCCGGCGCATGTGGTTAGTGCCCGTGATATGGCGCTGATTTCCAGAGAGGCTATTAAGAACAGTATGTTCCGTAAAATCGTAGGTACAGTGCGCTATGAGATTCCACCAACGAATAAACATGCGGATCCGACGCCGTTGAACAACCACCACCAGATGATCAGCGCATACAAAGGCCGTCAGAATCTGTATGAATACTGTATCGGCGGCAAGACCGGCTGGACATCCGATGCCGGAAATACACTGGTTACCTTTGCTGAAAAAGATGGTATGACACTGATCTGTGTAGTCATGAATTGCACGGCAGGCGGTCAGTATGCTGATACGAGAACATTGTTTGACTATTGTTTTGAAAACTTCAAACTTTATAATGTGGCACAGAACGAGACACGCTATGAGAATACAAATAAACAGGAAAACACGTTGTTCACGGAATGGAATGCCTTTGCAAAAGTGGAAGATGACGCACAGATCATCCTTCCGGCAGCTGCTAATTTTCTGGATACCCAGACAGAAGTGAATTACGATCAGGCCGGGGGAAGTATCCTCGGAACGCTGGTGTATTCTTATGGTGGCCGCCAGGTGGGAACTGCGAATGTAGTGACGACCGGAGCAAAAGTGGCGGAGTATCCGTTTGGAGAAAAATCCGGAACCATTCAGAAATCAGACAGTGCGAAGGAAAATGATACTTCCGTGGCAGCAGATTCTTCAGATAAGACAAAGTCAGATGCAGTAAAGAATGACATCGGAAAGAAAAAAAACCTTTCTATCAGCAGAAATAAATTGTTGCTGGCAGGCGGCAGTGTGGCTGTTGCCATCGTGATCGTACTTGTCATCTGGTTCCTGATAAATAACCACAGACGGATCTGGCGCAGGAAAAATACGCGGGACCGCCGTTATAAAACTATCCGGAACAACCGGAAGTGGAACCGCCGGGGTGGCCGGAAATAAGATTTTTTCTATGGTGTACTGAGATATTATTAAGAAAAATAAGAAATCTTGAATAAAAAAGATTTATCGTAGATGGATGTCTATGATAAATCTTTTTTTGACTATTTCAATAAAAAATTCGCAGAGTGTTTTACTCTGCGAAAATTAATTTGTACATAAGAATTCGAATAGCTACCTTTATAGTACAACTTGTCGTATTATTTGTCAATATATCAAATATTATTGTGCAAATATATCACAAATATTGCTACCAACCGTTGTGAAAGTGTTTATATGATGTATTCGCCGTCATAATTACAGTCACGAAAGGATGTGGTATTATGCCAAGAAAAGGCGAAAATATTTATAAGAGGAAAGATGGGCGCTGGGAAGGTAGATTTATTAAAGAACATATAAATGGGAAAGCAAAATATGGTTATGTATTTGCTCGATCTTATAAAGAAGTGAAGGAAAAACTAAATCGGGCTAAAATAAATAATTCTAATAATATTCAAGCAGCAAACATGTTGCCCAACTCACTTCAATTTTCTCAAATTGTAGAAGAATGGTTTCATACAAAAAGTTTCCAATGTAAAAAATCCAGTCTTGTGAAGTATGAATATATTATCAATAAATATTTATTACCTCATTTTGGTCAAAATGATATTCAGGAGATAACAAGGGATGATGTACAAGCTTTTATTTCTGACCTACTAGAACAAGGTGGTCGGAAACATCAAGGACTTGCCCCAAAAACAGTTAACGGTATCATATCGGTAATGAAAAATATTTTTGATTATGCAACTGTTAATAAGGGATATACGCTTATGAGTTTTACTGATTTATATGTAAAACAAATACAAAAGCAAATGCGGATTTTAAGTAGTGCAGAACAGGATATTCTAACAAAACACCTTATTGCTCATCTGGATTTTACCAATCTTGGAATATTGATAAGTTTATATACCGGAATTAGAATTGGTGAATTATGCGCACTCAAATGGGAAGATATATCCTTTGAAGATAAATGTGTTCATATTCATAATACTATGCAACGTTTACAAACTAAAAATATTTCAAACAAAAAGACGGAAATTGTTATTTCCTCTCCTAAAAGTATATCTTCTATTAGAAGTGTGCCAATTCCAGAAGAACTTTTTCGATTAATGCTGGAACAAAAAGGGATATCCCATTCGTTCATTTTGACTGGAAATGCAAATAGATATGTAGAACCCAGAACAATGCAGAATCGTTTTAAAGCAATATTGAAAAAATGTAATATCGCAAATGCAAATTTTCATTCTTTGAGGCATACATTTGCAACAAGATGTATCGAGTTAGGGTTTGATCTGAAGAGTTTGAGTGAGATTCTTGGTCATGCTTCGGTAAATATAACGCTTAACAGATATGTTCATCCTTCAATGGAATTAAAGACGAAACACATGAATATGCTTTCCGATTTTTTAGCCGTCAAATAAATAGTCATGAAACAAAGCTATTTCCAAATACAAATGCGGAAATAGCTTTTTTCGCAGAGTAAAACACTCTATGAAAATGCAGTAACGACAGAAATATATAAATATACCGAAATTATTAAAAGAAAAATGCATCTTTTATATATTTTACAGAAGAACCTTTAACAATCTAAAAAGTGTGATTGTTTGGGAATAGAAATTATTACTTATTGAGGAGGAGTTAATCATGGCACAGTTTGCAGGAAAGAGTGATTGTTATATTTTTGAAGGAGCTGGTGGAATGCGTGATCAGCTGGAACAGACAATTCTTAGCGAGTTAGACAATAAACAGTATCCGTTAAAAGCGACAATTGCAAATGTAAAATCAGGAAAAGGTTTAGCAGGTGCAATGTTTGGAACAAAAGAACAGTGTGTGGTAATTGAACTTGGGGATAATACAAGAGTTTGTATTTCAAATACAACAGTAGGTTCCTATCTGTACGTCGGCGTATATTTAATGCTTCCACTCATTGGAAATGCAAATACTTCATATGCAGCACAGATTGGTGATGTGTTCAAATTACAGAAATACAATGCATATTATGCAGCAGCTCTTGCAGCAACAGAATCTGCTTTTGCAAAACTGGGATTAAAGCAGAGTAACAGTGGATATACTCCTACATCTATGAAATAAGGCAGATAATAAAAATGGCGGGATAGGATTGATAAGAATTGAGATCCTGTTCCGCCTTTTTTGGGAACAGGAGATTTTTATGGCAAAGATTAAATTAAAATGTGATCAATGTGGCGGAAATATTATTCTCGACGATTCACATGAGATTGGAACATGTGAGAGCTGTTATGCGCAGTTTGTGATCAAGCAGGATCAGATCATACAAAAGATCACTCAGAATATTACAAAACATGTATATGGATATGAAGGAAAGGATATAGGAGAACTGATCAAAGATGGCTACCAGTTAAGGAGATTGGGGGATAGTCAAAAAGCAAATGCCAAATTCAGAAAGGCGATCAGCATTGAACCAGGATGTTGGGAAGCATGGCTTGGTTATGCATCGACGGGAGGAGATAGATCCGGATATATACCGATGGTTCCTGCATATTGCAAGGCATATGAGCTGGCATCTACCGAAAAACAGGAATTGGATACATATATTGATATGACCGGTTATTTGCCGGACAGTCTTTTGCGATCTGTATTTATCAGAGCCTATAATATTGCAACAAACAGTCAACGTTATAAAATCTTTGATCTCGTAGTTGGGGTAATTGGACGTGATGAATCTGAAGTTGCTTCACTGGCAATAGATTTATGCCCGGATGACTGGAGAGCTTATTTTGTAATGGGAAAATTTCGGCAGATTCGTGTTCGCTGGTGCAAAATGAAAGGAATTTTCACAAAAAGTCTGCCAGATCATGCGGTTGAGGTTTTTAATTATTTTATGAAAGCTTACCGTTTGGCGAAGGCAGAAGGAAAGTCTGCGCAGGACACTGTTGTTTCTTATATCGATGATATGGCAGGAAAAGAAGATTACTGCGTGTTTGCAAATGCATTGAAATCAGCAATAAAAAAAGAAGGGTAATAGGTTAGAAAATAATGGCAATTATAGATCGAATAAAATATGATGGTGATCCACAGGGAAGAAACTGGCTAATCTATAAATGCCCATCAGAACAGTTTGTGCTGGGATCACAGTTAGTGGTAAATCAGGGGCAGGAAGCTTTGTTTTTTAAAGGCGGAGCGGCTTTGGATCTGTTTGGACCGGGAACGCACACACTGACAACCGGGAATTTACCAATTTTGAATAAACTTGTTAATCTGCCATTTGGTGGAAAAACGCCTTTTACCGCAGAAGTCTATTACATAAATAAAACGGTTAATCTCGATATGAAGTGGGGAACAAGCACACCGATACCATTAGAAGATCCTAAGTATGGATTGATTTTAAACGTCGGAGCGCGTGGACAATATGGAATGAGCATAAAAGATTCCAGATTATTTGTATCACGGCTTATCGGAGCCATTCCAAATGGTGCTTCCTCAAATCATTTGACGGTTTTGCGTTACTTTAATGGGCTTGTAAATGCAAAAATAAAGTCTGTAACAGCCAGTTATATGATAAAAAAACAAATATCATTTTTGGAAATTTCTCAGTATTTAGCAGAACTTTCGGAAGCGTTTAAAGAGGCAATAAGTGAGGAGTTTGAAGGATTTGGTATTGAAATAGTTAATTTTTTCTGTGAGTCTATTGCACCGAATCCGGAGGAATATGAAAAATTACGCACATATAAAGAAGAATTGGCGCTTGGGGTAGATTTTTATCAGACAAGACGTTCTCTGGATATCATGGAAAAAATAGCAGAAAATCAACATGCGGGAGATGTAGCAAATACCGGAATAGGCCTTGGAATGGGAATTGGAGTTGCCGGACAGGTTGGAAATCTTTTTAATGGTCTTGGTCAGAATTTAAAAGTGGGAATGACAGGATCAGATCGGGGTGCGGAAAAAGAAAATTCTGTTGTATGCAAAAAATGTGGGAGCATAAATCCGGCAGGAATGAAGTTCTGCGGTGAGTGTGGAACGGAGATGGTGAGTAATATAACTTGTCCGTTTTGTGGCGCATCTGTTGTCGCCGGAATGAAGTTTTGCGGGGAATGCGGAAAGCAGATCGTTCCTTTAAAATGTCCTTCCTGTGGTTTTGATAGTAAGCCGGGAATGAAATTTTGTGGTAACTGTGGATATAAATTTTAGAAAAATAGGTTGGAAATGACAGGAAACAAGAAGAATGTGATAAAAGATTTCCAAACAACTTTTTTTGTTGGAAATTGCACTGTAACAAGAATGCTGAGTGATATTGTTAAGAATAAACAGGACAGAATGTTTATTGAGGCACTCGGAATATCCGGAGATTTCTCATTTCCTTTTTTTGTAGAAGAAGGAAAAAATGGAATTGAATATATTGTAAAAATAGAAGAGTTTGAAAAATGTCAGGCGACGATAGGAACTGAAAATTGTAATACCCATGTTATCAACCATGGGGATTATATTACATTTCGGTCAAAGGATAATACGGTAAAAGCTTTATTTATTGAGGCATCTGAGATTAATCTCGGATATAAAAAATATGGTATTGAAAGAAACACAAACATTTTTATAGGAAGAATGCCTGTAAATGATATTGCCTGTGAACTGACGGATTACATTTCAAGAGAAAAACATGCAGTGATCCGTGTAGATGGTAATGGCAATGGTTACATAGAAGACCTGAAGCGAACCGTTGGCATATATGTAAATGGTAAGAAGACACATTCTCAAAAGCTGGAACTGTTTGATGAAGTATATATTATGGGATTATCTGTTATATATATGGGAACATATATTGCGGTAAATATGTTGAAAACAACGTGTTCATTGCGTGAGATGAAAGATTTTACCACAAAAGCACCGGAGTTTGATGTCAAGCCTGAAAAATACTTTGTCAGTACCCCGCGTATTCTAAAATCTTTGGATGTTGAAGAAATAGAAGTAGATGCACCTCCGGGACCATTTGAGATGGATGAAACACCTGCTATTTTGACGCTTGGACCAAGTATTACGATGGCCATGGTAATGCTGGCGAGTGTCAGTATATCAGTTTTTAATGCTGTTAAAGGTGGAAACATGGCTGCTGTTGTAGCCAGTGGAACAATGGCAGTTGGAATGCTGGCTGGTTCTTTGTTATGGCCTTCTCTGCTCAGAAATTATCAGAAGAAAAAGATTGCGGCAGAAGAAGCATATAGAAAAAGTAAATATTCTTCTTATATTGCGGAGATAGAAGATCAGTTAATTGCGAAAACAGAACGTGCAGCCCGCATTTTAAATGAAACTTTGTATCCGGCACCGGAAACTTTATGCGCATTTCTGGATAATGAAGAAAACAGATTTCATTTATGGGAAAGATCTGTTGATGATGAGGATTTTTTAAGAGTACGATTGGGAATTGGCAGCAGGGATTTTGACGCTGTAAGTTTGAAAGTTCCAAGAGAAGGGTTCCAGTTATATGATGACGAACTGAGAAAGTTGCCTTCTGTGTTGGCGGAAAAGTACAGTAAATTGAAAAATGTCCCGTTAGCACTGGATCTTGCGAATAATCATACCATTGGTATTATTGGCAAAAAAGATTATATCTGGTCAATTGTAAATGAAATCATTTTGAATATAACGGCTCTGCATTCCTGCGATGATGTAAAACTGATCATTATAACATCACAGAAAGACAAAGAGCAGTTTGAAAAGTTTAAAAATATTCCGCATATATGGAGTGATGACAAAAAGCATCGTTATTTTGCTGTTAATGGAGATGAAGTTCATCATATTTTTAACTTGCTTGATGAGACTTTCAGATATCGGGAAAGCGATGAGTTCAAAGACGTAAAGTGGATGCCGCATTATTGCATGATTGTTACTGATCCGGAAGAAATAGAAAAAGAAGCTCTGTGCAGATATATAGAAGATGCAGATAATCGGGTTGGTCTTACTACAATATTTGCGTATGGGGATATTACGAAACTGCCGAAAACATGTAATACGATTATACAAAGTGATGAAAACAGAACGGGATATTATATAAAAAATAAAAATGCAAATAAGTTTATACCTTTTAAACGTGATTCTATTGAGGATGAACGATTAGCTGCTTTTTCGGATAAATTAACACATTTAGCAGTGAAAAGAAATCAGCGTCTGATGGGAATCACAGATCGTATTTCATTTTTACAGATGTACAGAGCAGGAAATGTTTCTGAACTGGAAATTGATAAACGATGGGAAAATAATAATTCTGCGAAATCATTAGCTGCTCCTGTGGGTGTGATGGCAGGGGGAGAAATATTCTGTCTGGATATTCACGAAGCGTATCATGGGTGCCATGGTCTGGTTGCGGGAACCACAGGATCTGGTAAAAGTGAGTTCCTTCAGGCATTTGTTTTATCTCTGGCAATTAATTACAGCCCGAATGAAGTGGCATTTGTTCTTGTTGATTTTAAAGGTGGAGATATGGCAAGACCTTTTATGGAAAAGCCGTTCTCACCGGCGTTGCCACATCTGGCTGCTACGATATCGAATCTGTCTGGCAATGTATTGTACAGAGCACTTGTGTCGCTTGAAGCTGAGATAAAATATAGACAAAAGCTTTTTAATGAATCAGCAATGGAGCTGGGTGTAGATAAGCTGGATATTAATTCCTATCATAAGTACTACAAAGGCGGGCGTCTTACAAAGCCCTTGCCTCATCTGATCATAATTATCGATGAATTTGCACAGCTTAAAACACAACAGCCGGAATTTCTGACACAGTTGATTAATGTTGCACAGGTTGGTCGAAGTCTGGGAATCCATCTGATTCTTGCAACTCAGAAACCAAGTGGAATCGTAGATCCTCAGATTATGAGCAATTCACGTTTTAAAGTATGCCTGAAGGTGGCTGAAAAGCAGGACAGTATTGACATGTTAAATAAGCCGGATGCAGCTATGATAAAAAATCCTGGCAGATTATACTTACAGGTTGGATACAACGAAATTTATGAATGTATTCAGTCCGGATACAGTGGGGCTGATTATACACCGACAAAAACATATATACCTGAAGATGAGATAACCGTTCAGATGACGGATAATACTGCAAATCCTATTCACAGTGCAAAACTGGATAATACATTGAATAAAACGGATAAGTCTCAATTAGAGGCAGTGGTGGAAAAAATTGTTGAACTCGGGGAAAAAAGAAAGTTACAGGTAAGGCCTTTATGGTTGGAAATGCTTCCAACCGAAGTGAAACTTGATGTTTTGCCAATGTCAAATCGAGGTTTGTGTACCGCAACAGTGGGGCTGGTCGATTATGTAAAAACGCAGGAACAAAAGCCATTATATATTGATTTTGTAAAAGGCGGACACGTTGCCCTTTATGGCGTCAGTGGAACAGGAAAGACAACATTTATACAGACGCTGATTTATTCTCTGGTTTGCGGATATCAGTATACACCGGAAGAATTAAGCATTTATGCAATTGATTTTGGCGGAAGAAACTTAGGCTACCTGAGTAAACTGCCACAGGTTGGCGGCGTTGCTTTTTCCGGGGAAGATCAGAAACTGAATAATTTGGTCAGACTCCTGCACAATATGGTAGAAGAACGAAAGGCATTATTTGCTTCCCGCAATTGCGGAACTTTTTCGGACTATCGCAGAGTCTCGGATGCAGTTTTGCCGGCGGTTGTAGTGATCATTGATGATTATGCGTCTTTTCGGGATAAATATATGGAGCTGGCAGAAGAATTAACGGAAATAATCGGTACAGGAAAGTCCTTTGGTATTTATTTTGTAATCACAGGTAGTACACGTAATTCTATCTATTATAAAGTAACAGAATATATTTCAACATTTTTTACGTTAAGAATGAATGATCCAAACAATTATCTGGATATTCATAATATGCGTCCACCAATCACTCCGGAAGAAATAAGTGGACGGGGAATAACTGTGATTAATAAAGAAATTGTGGAATTCCAGATCGCGCTGGCATTTTTAACGGAGACTGATTCCGAGAGAGTTTCTAAAATAGGGATCGAATATGAGAATATCAATTCTGCATGGCAGGGATATACACCTGCGGAAATAGATATAGAAATGGATGAAAAAGCATCTGCGGATCGGATAGAAAATGTGACATACGGTGTGAATATTCATAAAAATAAAATGCCGGAACCATTAGCTGACCATGAAGAAAATCTGATTTTAGCTGCTTCAAAGTCCGGTTTGGTGACATATGGTATGAAGATGACAGAGGATAATATGCTTTGTGTCTGTGCAAGGGATATGGAAAGCTTTGAGGTTTGTTATCAGACAATTTTGAGGAATATAACAATATATCAGGAACGTGAAATTGTACTTATTGATGATGAGACATGCAGATTGAAAGGCTTAGTAGAGCAGTATCCGGGATGTAAGTATATCAGTGGAACTACTCAGCTGGATATGTTTATTAACAATCTGAAACCGGAATTAAATGCGAGATTGGAAAATGAAGAATGCCGGAAAAAGCCTCTTATCCTGATGATTTCTGAATTTAACAGCTTTTTCGAAATGATGACAGATGAACAGGCAGCATTTATGAGGAAAGTTTTTCGATATATTGATACTCCTGATTATGGTATTACATTCATTTGTGGATTTAATGTATTGGGAGATAAGTGCAATGATAGTTTATTCTTGTCCATGGTCGTAAATGCACAGAATTATATTATCTGTTCAGAGAGTTACGAAGAAGCTGAAAAGAAAATCAAGACCATGCCGACAATATATGCGGCAGATCATTCCGGATGCTATATATGTCTGAAGGATAAAGTTTCAGAAATAAGGTGGTAAATTTTATGGGAAAAATATCGGTAACTGTAAAGATCCCGTCCATAAAAGGAACTTATGATTTTAATGTACCTGATAATATGGCGGTAATGGACGTGCAGAAATTAATGGTTCGCATACTGTCTTCTGAATATGGTGTATCTGATGATATGCAGGCGCTTATGCTGATGGATATGCAGGATGCAAATGTATTGCGTGCGGAATGTAGTTTTCGGCAGTTAAATATTCAGGATGGTGCCAGGCTAAGGCTGTTTTAGAGAAAGGTGTATTACATGAAATACAGAATTAACTATACCAAGATCCTTACACAGGTGAATGCTCTTAGAAAACAGGAAGATTATTTGAGAAATGAGATCAGACGCCTGGAGGAAATGGAGAATGAATGCCGCTCTTTCTGGCAGGGAGAAGCATCGAATGCATTTGTAAAAAAATTAGATTTATTAAGTGATAGCATGTATCGGACCAGTAAACAATTGTCTGAGCTGGTAGAAACGATCTGGTATTGTGCAGAAAAAATTCAGCGGGAGGATGAAAAAGCGATGCTTCTTGCAGAAAGATTGGAAAAAGGGCATTTGTAATGGCAAATGAACAGTTAAACAGGGAAATTTTATGATTATTAATGTTGCTGTAAGGTAAGGAATAGCGGCAGAGGTAATAAAGAAAATTGAAGAGCAGGAGGAAATAAAAATGCCAAGTATATCTTTTGATGTGACACCAGAGGAACTGGAAGCTTCCGCAACCAGAGTGGAAGGAAAAACGGCGGAGTTTACGAAGGCCTACAATAGTATTTATACAGCCGTATCGGATCTTCGTGTTACTTTTAAAGGAGAAACCAGTGATACTTTTAACCAGCGAATTGAAGGTTACAGAAATGATTTTGATGCAGCAGAGAAGGCTTTGAAAAACTATATTGCATTTCTTAGGGAATATGCAGGAAAAATCAAAAATACGGAAAATGAATTAAAAAGCAGAGCTAGTTCTCTCAGTGTTGGTAAATAAAGAGAGACAGAGAGGAGATTACATATGGCACAGGTTGTAGTGGATTCCCAGGTAATGAGAGATAAGGCAAAGACACTGGAAAAAGCAGCAGTTACGATTCAGACACTTTACGCTGAGATGCTTCAGGATGTGACAACAACTGCAAATAAAATGAAGGGTTCTACGATTGAGACTCAGAAGAAACAGTTTTCAGGGATGCAGACGACTTTCGATACAATTGTTAAAGATATTAAATCATATAGTTCTTTCTTGACACAGGCGGCAGAAAGTTATGAAAGCGCAGAAAATGCTGGATTACAGAGAGCTCAGGAGCAGGGAAAAATTTTTTAGACAGTAAGAGATTTTAATTTATGCCCAGTGTGTATTTGCTGGGCATAAACTATTTACGGGAGGAGAACTTATGCCGAGAGTAGTTGTCAATATTGACAGATTGGATACACTTGCTCAGGAATGTGATGCGATCGCCGCAAATCTGAAAACGATACAATCAGATTTTTGGCATCAGATTCAAAAACTCGATTGGGAGGTTCGGTATTCTTCTGATATTAATCGAACAGCAACACAGATCTCCAGAAAAATAGAAAGCTACGTAAGCAGTTTGACAGAATATCAGAAATTTCTTCAAGATGCTTATCAGAAATATTCGGATTTGGATACATATAAGGATCGCACAGATCTAAATGGGGAGGATCTTATCATTGAGGTAAAAGAGATAGATCCGGTTACCGTTGGACCTGGTGGTCAGGCGCCGGTTATAACGATAGATGACGCTCTGAATCGAATAAAATCCTGGTTTGATGGGCTTGACAAATTTCAGGACAATGCAGAAGCAGGTGTTTTAAAAGATCTGGTATCTTATCTGAAAGATCTGATGGGATTTTATGATGGAGATAAAAAAGGGCTTGCTGGTGCAGGAGCACTATGCAGTCTTGCAGATTCAAGTATTGGATTGTGGAAAGGTTTATATGACTATTTTCATGATATGTATGATGGAATGAACACTGGTTTTTTCGGAAAAGCTATGGAGAAAAATACAAAAATCATGGGTTTGTCTGCCGGCATTTTAGGACTGACGGCATCACTTATATCTGCGGGGGAAGACTGGGACAGTAAATCCTGGCAAAAGAAAGTGGCAGATTATATTGACTGCGGTAAGGATGTTTTCTCTACCATCAAAGCCGGTTATGAGGTAAAGCATTTTGGGGATCTGAAAAGTCTTGCGGATTTAAAAACCGGACCATGGAGTGCTTTGGATCTGTATAAAGCAGTTGTGGAAATAGGAACAAATTCTGTTTCACAGGGATTTCGGAGTTTTGAAAAATACTATGCTGATGGACAGTGGACACTTGAAGACACGGGGGCTACCGGATTAGATGTTTCGATGGCTGGCATTTATGGTTTCTCCCATAGCCTATCATGTGGTCTGGATGATATTGTTTTTGATGTTGTAGATCGGATATCCGGAGGTAATGGAAACAGCGATATGTCATATTTTGAAAAAGCAGCGGCAGGATATAAGATTATGGCTGAAAAGTGTGGAACTGCTATTGGAAAATGGTGGAGCATCAGATAGACGGGGCGATATTATAACTGCTCTGAAATGCACAAATTTGGAGGTGTGATATGAAAAAATTATTACCGGCAGGAAGTGTTGTATTGTTGAAAGATGCGACAAAAAAATTAATGATTATAGGAATTTTACAGGTAAATCCAACGGATGATAAAGTATATGATTATTTGGGTGTGCCATATCCAGAAGGATTTGTTGGCAAAGATAATAATTTCTTGTTTAATCATGAAGATGTGAATGATGTTATATTTGAGGGATACAATAATCCGGAGCGGGAGACTTTTATGCAGGCGATGGAATATATATATGAAAATCAGAAGGAACTTACAGGCAAAGTTTTTTAATCCGTTTGAGGATGGTGCCACAGGGAGGAACGCATATGTTTTATGCAATAAGTGTGTCAAATATAGGAATGCGTCCAACTCACGAAGATAATTTTCTGCTCAATGGACACATGATAGATTGTAACGTGCAGCAGAGTATGCCGGAAACAAAGTCTGTTCAGTATGAGGCGATGTGTCGGCGGAAGGTAAATTTTATTGCCGTTAGCGACGGAATGGGAGGACATAAAGCGGGGGAAGTTGCGAGTCGGTTGTGTATTGAAATGCTGGCTGAACTGGAAGATCAGGTGCAGGACAATGATGATCTGGAACTGGTTATTGCAGAGGTGCAGGATCATATTGATGAATTAAACCATGAATTATGTTCAGAAGGGGAAAAGGATGCTCGATTATCGGGGATGGGAGCAACCCTGGTCCTTTTTATTTCCTGTGGCAAAAACAGTGCGGTTTTGAATATCGGGGACAGCAGGGCGTATTATTTTGATGGAAAATCATTATGTCAGCTGACTACGGATCATACAGAAGGACAACGAATGATAGAGCTGGGAATTTTGACACGAAAAGAGGTAGAAAAATTTCCTGCAAGAAAGCACTTAAATCGTTATTTGGGATATAAAGCATTTGGATATAAATTAAAAGCGGATGTTACATATCTGGATCTGACAGAGGGAACGCTTGTATTATGCAGTGATGGTATATCAGACGGGCTTTCAGACACAATGATAAATAATATATTGGGTGAGAATAGAATATATGAAGCCGGGCGGATATTAGCGGATAGAGCAGGCAGTGTCAAAAATGCGGATAATGCGACAATAATATTAGTACAGATGCGGAGGTGACAAGATGGCTCAGACTAATTTGGTAGGCCAGACAATATTGGGATATACTGTAAAAGAAAAGATAAATGAGGGAACTTTTGGTACAGTATATAAAGTGGTAAAGAATAATCCATCAGGTCAATATATAAGAGCATTAAAGCACATTCAGATTCCATCAGAAAGACAGTATATGTCTGTGTTGAATTCGATGGGGGGAAATGTGGCAAAAGCAGATAATTATTTTTCAGAAATGTTGCAGGAGATCATATCCGAAATAAAAATTCTGAATGATCTGTCGGAAAAAGGGGTTAGGCATATTGTCAGATATTATGAGAATGATATTCAGGTAATAGACAATCCGAAACATTATGATATATACATATTGATGGAATATCTGACGCCATTAGAGGAATATATAAAAGATAATGAATTTCTGATCAATGATGTTATGATGCTGGCTTTTGATATATTGGATGGATTGAAATCCTGTCATGAAAATGGTGTCATACATAGAGACATAAAGGATGATAATATTTTTGTATCGGAAAATGGTGGTTATAAAATAGGCGATTTTGGAGTATCAAAAGTTCTGAAAGACAGTACCAGGGCAGAATCTTTAAAAGGGACACCTAATTTTCTGGCACCGGAGGTATATTTGGGCAAAGAAGGATATACAATGTCTGTGGATTTATATTCTCTTGGAATTGTATTATACAGACTGCTGAATTATGGAAGAAATCCGTTTCTTCCAGCGTTTCCGGCACAGTATTATGCACAGGATGAAGATCTTGCATTTGAGAAACGAATGAAGGGAGAGATCCCAGATCTTCCTTTGCTGGGCGGAGATAAAATTGGTAATGTTATTGTAAAAGCGATTTCAGGAGATACGGAACGGTATCAGTCGGCAGAAGAGTTTCTTATGGACTTGAAGGCTGCCGTGGAATCGACAGATATGTCTATATTACAGCAGAATATCAAGATGGATTTGAACTTCCAAAATGCTCCTGTTGAGGAGTTGTCTGATTTTGGAGAAACTATCGGGGAATACGTTGATTTTCCGGCAGATGATGAGCAAAGTACACTTGAGGAGGATACAGGCTCAACCATTAATAAGCATTTATTTGATACAATAGGAGAAGAACGGATAGATGATAAAGAACCTGAATCGATACCAGAACTGGAAGTGACGTTTGATAGAAAGAAGATTTCAAAGGAACCGAGAAGTGTTGCTGATCCTGAAAATCGTGTAGTAAAAAAAGCGCCTGTTGTAAGAGAAACGGTTGTAACAGAATCACAGGATAAAAATATAAAACGTATTATATCCTTTGTGTTGCCGATCATTTTTGTGATAAGTGCATTGTTTGTTTTCGTTTTCGGAGGAAATATATGGTCCTTTATGCTGCATCCAATATTCTGGTTTGGGTGGATTGTCATTTTTATTGCATCTTTGTTTTTCCTGGGAAAACAGTTGCAAAATAAACCGGTATCGCATAGTGTAAATGCTATTCTCGTTGGTCAGGAACCATATATTCTGGCTATGGATATTTCTTCTCTGCTGAAAAAAATATGTATGGAAAATAAAAGCAGGGAGTTAAATTTATTGAAGGATAAGTTTAAAAGAATAGAAGAACGGATGGCAGTAGAAAGTCATTTTGGAAGCGGAACGGAACAGGTTATAAAATGTGAGAATGATATAGCTTGTCAGCTTCAATATCTATCCGAATCTGTACCAAATGTTTTGTATGGGGATATGGAAAGAAATATTTCTGAATTAAATAAAAGCATGGAGAATATAGAGTCTCTGTTAAGTAAACGCACAGTGCTTAAAAGAAAATAAGTCCCTTAATATTTTTTTGTCAGCTTCGAAATTAAGAACTCCGACAATTTTTCTCAACGAGCGATTGTTCATTAAAGAAATATATATGTAAATAGCGGGCTCAGAGCAAATTTTTCGGTAGTGTAAATTATTCTGTGTAAACCTCTCAGATTGATGATAAAATCATAGGTTTATAGAATACAAAAATATAATGTAATGGGCTGAATGGCATACTTTGCTGTTCAGCCTGTTGTTTATTTAGTAGCATGGATTCTATTGCATGTCAAGGGCGCCCGAGAAAATC